>Ga0179593_1555768_pt1 | contig 10205 bp, 6 predicted proteins | sample CZODoug2_1_08_16_FD_185931 | JGI IMG/M metagenome (GOLD analysis project Ga0179593, IMG submission 185931) | Vadose zone soil fungal communities from Angelo Coast Range Reserve, California, USA - CZODoug2_1_08_16fungal (PacBio error correction) | ecosystem: Environmental > Terrestrial > Soil >...
AAGGGTTCTAGATGAAGTCAAATCCTACCGCAGGATAAGAGGAAAATCACGACCTTTGCAAGAGATCTCCTTCCTCAACGGTGCTCGCATCAAAACCAATCAAGTACTACGTGAAAAAGGTACCGGTAGGAAAAAGGTGGGTTCACAAGGGGCTGCAAGGAGTTAGGGAGAGGGGGGGGGGAAGCTGCGAAACGAAAAGTTCAAATAAAGGGGCAGCCACCTGGGACCCGGCCCGCCAGGGTCAAAGAAAATCAAAAACCAACGTCGGACAAGGTGAACACACTGCCTTAGCTCCGGACTCTAAGGAAGAAAAGGAGGGCAACAGCATCTGGGAACAAAGCACACGATCAAGGGCAATCTTCGCACACCAGGTAAGAGAACCAAGAAAAATGGGGATCCATTAATCCGCCCAGTCTCAAAGCAGTAGCCAGAATGAAAATATCTGCACTGCTTCAAGGGAAAGCGTAGAGGATCGTAGGCAGAAAAAATTGGCAACACCTTAAAAAGGAAGACGCAAGAGTGGAAAGAACATAGGGAGCAGAATCCGTTCGTCAGCAGAGAAATACCGAAACTGGTACTAAAACCGATCGACCAGGCTGTCCCTTTCTGTCTTCCCTTGTCCGGAAACTCAGGAAGGAAGAAGGGGCCCCCAGATGGAAGAATCAAGTGAGGGTTGGCAGAAATAGGTTCTGACGCTGACCATCTGATACCCGGATCATTCTAAAAGGAGGGAGCGTGGTCGGGGAAGGACCTAGTACATAGGACTCATCGGAGCCGCAAGGACGAATACCACGTCACACACCAACCACCACGGGGTACGTAAAGCGTGGGGCATGGTGTCAATTGGGCTGCCGGGTTAACTAGGGGGGAGAGGGGCCGAGGAATGGGCGCCCTCATGTGAGGCCAAGACCATCATCGACAGCATTCCAGGAACAGGTGCGAGGGGACATGCTCGAAAGAAAAGAGTCTCGAAAAAAAAAATTGAAGAGGATAGATTGAGGGAACGCAAACAGCCTGGAACGCAGTCGATGCTGGTCAAGGCGAACTTGGCCTCATTAGGCGCCAGGAAGAAAACACGGAAGAAGAAGAAACCTGGAGAAAGCAACGAGAAAACGACAAAAAAAAAAGACGAAAGACGCCTACGGGTGTTTTTTGTTGTTTTACTGTTGAGCTGCCGGTCGTCGGGGAGTCTATCGAAGGGAGGTAGCAAGAAACTCAAGGGGCGCCTCTGCTTAAGAGGAGTCGCAAAGGGAAGAAGATGGAGGTCAGGTTCACCATAGGCGCTCACCCTTCCTAATTTAAGAGAGATGCCAGGGAGTAGGGGTAGTGGGGGCCTTGGACTGAAAGGGAATCCTCAGAAGGGGGATTCACAGTGATGACTCCAGCGTTCCAACAAGGTGGGCGAGAAAAAAACGGAGACAGGATATCTGCTAATAAAAGGACGGGATAAAGTAAGGAATGGGACCACTCCGTCTATTCGCTTCAGGGTCGGGAAAAAGGGAAAATAGAAGAATGGCCGATATTTTCTATCATTTATGCGAAAAGGGATGATGGGAGATTCTGAGGAAGGTACGCCTCGTCTAGGCGTTCTCATTTTCTACCCCTGGAGGTCAGTTTGCGAAGGAGGACTGGCGGTTCCAGCGGTTCGCGTGGGACAAAAGAACGGCTGGTGGACCTCGCCGTTGATCTCGATGCCGGAGCGATGCGGGTATCTAAACTTGGTGGTGGGTCTGGGGAATGGAAGGAATAATTAAATGGCAGCCGGGGAAAAGTGGCTGCCAGATGGCTTCGTGGGCCAGTGGGAGGATCAAAGGTACCCTTCCGAAAAGAACTTGCATCATTATACAAAAAAGGGGTTACAATCCGTAAACGTCCTGGTTAAAGAGGTAGGGGGATGGGGCCTAATTTGGATGAGAAAGAAGAAAAAAAGGTCGGAGTCCTTAACGGTGCATCTAACCTCCTTCCGGAGAGGAAGAGAGCCAGTCAGCGCAAGGGGAGAAAGATCTAGCTCAAACACAAGGAAAGAAGATTACGAGAGAGGGCGGATGGGCAGCCTAGTCCTCCTCTCCGTCAACGGCGGGCTGCAAAAGAGAAGGAGTCATCAAAGGGGCGACGAGGCTAAATCAAGCACCGGACGAAAGGGGAAAAATTGTGAAGACAAAGAATTGTTCTCTGGGCTAGTCAAATGAGTATGGGGACGGAAAGATACCCCAGAAATCACAGGACAAAGGGAAACCTTCCGCTCCTGAACGCAGTAAACTAAAAAAACACCCGCCGGCCTTTGAGAAATAATGAGGGAACCGGCAGAGAAGAATTGAAAAAGGGTAGGGGATCACAGGGTTAACGAGTTCCGGGACAAACAAATCAAGGAAGACGGCTTCTCACCCTCGCAGGTTCCGAAGAATTTATTAAAATAGCCGAGAGCGAGGCGGATACTGAATGAACCAAAGGCAAGAGGGGGACAAGCAAGGGAACCGCACTGATCGCCACTAGAGTAAGCAGAATGATCTAGGCATAAAGGGGGCAAAAGGGAGCAGGGGTCGGGAGTCTCAAGACATTCCCAACTTTACACGTAAGGTCCCGCCGTAGCCTCACGGTAAAAAGGTGATCTGCTGCCTAGTGCGTCCGAGTCAAAACACGGAGGGAAAGACCGAAAGGAAGCACTTCGGAAAAAGGGAAAGTCTTCATCAATCAATCTAGAGTGTTATCGTCCATAGGCTACCTTATCAGAAGATCAGGAAAGTCGGCAGAGGAAGGCGGCGGCGGCATGGCAGGCTTAGCACCGCCAAGAAGAGGGATAACTCGAAAAGAGACGAGGACGGCAAAAACTTCCACACTCAAAACACGGGTGAGAGTTTGTCGAGGGTCGTCATCCCTGTAAGGGAAGGGATGAGAGCAGGAATGAAGACATGTGCAAGTTCCAAGAACCAATCTGAAAAGGCCAGGAAAGGAAAGGTGCGAAACAAAGGGGGCACCGGGCTCTAAAACAAAACTAGGGAAAAGAGAAATGGACGAGCAGGTCGCGCCCCTTGTTCTTTAATCTTGTCAGTCGTTAAGGACGCATTAGTTGCCAAAGAAAAAAAAAAAAAGGGGGGGGGGGGGGGGGGGGTGGGGGGTGTGGTGGGGGAGCAGAAGGACGGTAAGAACAGCCCAACCCGAAAAATTAAACACTGCTCCAAAAGAAACAAGTGGTTGTGGACGTGGACTGTCTCCTCCGGGAGAGAAAGTATAGCGAAAGGCTGTATTATAAAGAGGAACCACGGAATCCTCGGATGATCCGCGTCGCCTGATCCGTGTAATGGCGATCAGGCAAAACACCCTAGGGAAGCCCTGAAAGGGGAAGGTCTGGCCTGGTAGTGGTTAAATAAAAAGAGGTTGGAGGGAGAGAACTTCAGGTTATTACCTGGGAAAGGGGGAAAACTGGCACAGAATGCAAAGTGCGGAGAGACGACCGGGGTATTCTAAAGAGGTGGAAAACTCGAGTCTCTTCCTTCGGAGTGCCAATTAAATGGAAAGGGACGAGAGAAAATGGGGAAGCCGTTGGGGGGGGGTGGAACTGAAGGCTACGTTCTTGCGAATTGCTAAGGTCCCGTAGCCTCCCGTGCTATCTCGTAGAAAGGGGGCGAAAACGGGGGTCTTAAGGGATGCGAGGGGTGAGAAGATTATCGGGGCCGGGAAAGGAAAAGGAGGTTGACGAACCATTTTTAACACGGGATTTCTTGTGATTTGAAAAAAAGAAGTTAAGTCGGAAAAGGAGCAGGACCGGTCCATAAGCTCAAAGAGGCCTAAAGGGAAGTGGAGGGTGGTTCGGTCAGGCATGAACTTTGCCTTCCTTTTAACCCTTTGGCTTCCAAATGAGGGGGGGGGGGGGTCGTCGTGGGGAAAAAGTTAAAAAAAAAGACGAGGATCCGCCCATGGAGACAACACATTTTTTCTTAATACTACAAAAGGGAAAAAAGTTTAGGAGGTTTGGTGATCTGCCTTTTCTTGGACTCGGATCATCTTCGGAAGGAGGGAAAGTCCGGGAGCCTTAGGAAAGAAAAAAGACGTAGCTTCAGAAGCGCGACCCAAGGGAATAAAGGGGGGGGGACTCGGGGAAAAAAAAAAGGAGGAGGGAATATATATATCTCTCGCTGCAGTATGGGAGGGGGCAAAAAAGAATCCGGCAATCACCCTAAGAAGCTATCCGACCTGGCCGCAAGGGGAAAAGAAAAGTCAATAAAGAAGAAGGGAAAAAGGCCGATTCTGACTTCATCACACCCTTTTGGGTCTCCATAAAATAGGCCAAAGGAGGGGTGGTCCTGAGAACGAGAAGATGGAAGCAACCAAACCGTCAGGATTCATGCAAGAAAAGAAAAACTAAGAACACAAAAGGTAGTCCGGAAGGTATTCACACCTTCATCTCCTTCTCGAAGTAAAAAAAAAAATTCTAGGGTAAAAAGACCAAAAGGGAAACGCTGGAAAGAAATGCGAAGACTTCTCCACCCTAGGGAGAGAAAGGTGGACCAGACCCCATCATTTACTCCCATGATCACTATATATCCAGAATGAGGGGAAGAGCAAGTCCTTCCTTAATCACTTAAAAAAGGGGAGCCAAAATTGATAGTCGACTGCAATTTCAACTCCGCAGGAAGCCGCATCGTAAAGTGTGTTATCAGGTCAAGAAAAAAGCCTAGGCGACGAGAAAATTCCCAAGAAAAGTCTCAGGATGGAAGTGATGGCTGAAGCCGGTGAATTCACCCGCTGAAATTTAGGAAATCCTCAGAAAAACTGGAAGAAACGGCCATTACCTGGGACAGGAAGGGGAGGTTGAAGTCCTATGTAGTTACCTGTCGAATCGGAATAAAGATAAAGATTAGAGTCAGGGGTCAACGAGGCGTCGGACAAGACCTTATCATCAAAGACTATCGCGTGTTCTAAAAGAGACGGCAGAAAAACTTAAAAACGGGGGAGGAGGGGGGAGGGGGGAAGTGTTTTTTGGGTTTCTGGGAATGTTCAGGCGGGAAGGAGGGACGGGGGGGAGCACCGGATGGTTGAATCCATGGTCAAGTTCGCCAAGAACAGCATCGAAAAGAAGGTCAGGCAGGAGGAGACTGGAAGAAATAGATCATAAAAAACACAAAAATTAAGGGAATAGGAGGGGGTTAAATCGTCGCACCGAGTGGAACTGCTTCGAAACGAATGACGCCCAGGAAAGGAGAGAGAAGACATCAACTACAAAAAAACCACGTAGAAGCCACCAAGGTGGTTGGTGTGGAAGTGTTAGATTGCTTCCTCGAGCGGGCGATGAGAGAAAGCTCTGAAGGGTGGCCAGAAGCGAATCCTAAAGCCTTCGGGCCTTATCCTGTCCGATGTCGATCATGTCAGATGGTCGCTAACTAAGATCGGGGGAGAAAAATGTCCCTTTTGGGAGGATAAGTGAGGAAGTGTGTCTTAAGAAGAACCAAAGGGAATTTCACCGGACGGACAGACGGTCCAATCATGGTCCGAAAAGCTGGAGAAAGTGAGGAGTGAGAGGTCTGAAAAAAAGGGGGGGAAAAACCGTCAGGAAAAAGTTAGAGTCCCTTTTCCCAAGAAAGAACATTTCAGAGGGGCGGGGATCAGGGTCGGCCATCTGCTCATCCGTGCAGAGTATGATTGCTCTTCTGGCTAAGCCGTAATATCGAGAGAATCCCGAGGGGGGGGGGTGGGGGGTAGAACTGAGGTTTCTACTAGATTTATCGTGAAGCGGTTTCTCGGCCGGAAACAGCGGGGAGGAGGAAAGCTCAGGAAGAAAAACCGTAGAACATTATCCTCGGGCAGGGGGTGAGGGCAGGAGGGACTTGGCGGCCGGGTTAAGGGGGATTCCATAGGTCTTTGACATGTGGGTAGCCAAAAAGAAAAAGATACATCCCTGAGGTGTACCCAGAGTTGGTTTATTAAAGGCGTAAAGAAGAAACGTCGAGGGGGGAGGAGATCTAAAAGGCGATCTCGGCGGCCGGTCTTCGACTGAATGAGGAGGTTCAGATAAGCAGGGGAAGGGAGGAGGCTAAAAAGGAGAAAGAGTTAGGAGGTAAAGAAGGATAGAATCTCTCTCACACAAAAAGGGAATTCAACGATGCTGAAATAAGGGTCAGCTGATGGGCAGCGAGGCCGCTCTCCGGCTTGAGGGGGAAGGAAAAAATCCGAAGGAGAGAACGCCCGGTCCAGAGTCGAGTTCCAGAAAAGAGAGAAAACTAGAGAAAAAGCAGGGGGGTTGTGGGGGTCCGTCGAGGAAGAACAAGTTTCAATGGGGGGGGGGAAAAGGGATGGGAGGGTTCCCGTTAGAAAAAGAAGGGGAGAAAAAGGTTAAAAATGCCGCCAAGTTCCATGCGGACGGACCTCATTCCAATACCCGAAAAACACGTCGGAAGGAGATAAATGGAACACACGAAGAAGAGAAGATAAGGGGGGTAACGGCGTTTTGGAAAAAAATGTTTGGAAACCAGAAGGGAGACCGAAAGACACAACGATCACGATCCTCGAACTCATAAAGGGGAGAAGGGAAACACAGGGAGTCCCCTGAGAAAAAAAAGCTAAAGGGGGGGACAGAAGGAAAAAAAGCAACAGGTTCAAGGAGACCGGGCCTGAGCATCGATAGAAAGCTAGAGGAGAAGAGGGGGATTAAAGAAGGGGGGAAAAACCAAAGGATCTCATGACTGTGGAAAGCATAGAAAAAGTGGAAGGAGCAAGGGCAGGGCGTTCTCCTCTAAAAAACGTTTGACCTAAAGATTCTCGACCTGACCTAAAGGGTGCGCAAGGGGGGGGGATGAAACCTCTTCATTTTATTAACCGGGGGCAAAGGGAAGAAAATAGGAAAAAAAGGTCCCTACCATTCTTTCAGAAAATGGAGGGGGCCATGGGGAAACATCGGGGTACTGTCATTCTAAAAGAAAAGATCCAGAGGAGGAGGGGAGGAGAGTACCTTATTCAAAATCAGAATAAAGGGTGAGTAAATAGCCTGCTGCAAACTTCCAACAACGGAGAAAGGGGGCATGGAGGGTTTTTTGCTGTGCGCTGCTTTTCTTTCATTCCCGGGGGTTAGGCCGGGGAGGATCAGCAAAAAGAGAAAAGATTTCCATTAAAATGAAAAGGCACAAGGTATACTCTCACCAAGAGATTAAAAGAGATATATAGGTGACGTTTCTTGAGCATGTCGACCTGGTATGGTACTTGCAAAGGGGAGAAGTAAGGAAAAAAAGACATTAAGAAGAACGGTATGAGGAAAAAGCAAAAAAAAAAAAGTCAAACCCACGTCGGAAGACGCCTACACGTGGTGTGTTTTTGGGGACGTGGTAGCTGCCCGTCCCTTTAGAGTACAGAAGAGAAAGGGGGGGATATCAGGTAAGGGGGGGAAAGCCCGCAATAATCGATACCTCCTGCGTGGGCCTAATCGGGGCGAAGGAAGGGGAGTCAGCCGAGACTAACCGGCCATCGATTGCATTTATGAAGGGTTTGCCGATATCGGCGTTGCTTTTGGCTGTTAATCCCTCAATGAGATTCACCGCACGGGAAAAAGAAAGCTGGAACCTTTGCTTACTGAGGAGACAGAATGGGTGGTGCTAACTTCAGGGAATGAGTGAGAAAACCAGGAGAGGCGTCTTAGGGTAGGGAAAGTTAGAAAGGTAAGCTGTTTCTATCAGTGAGGACGGAAAGAAGCAAGAGCTGGGGATTCTGAGAAAGGCCTTATAAGAGACTATCGGGTGCTCATAGCCCTCCAGGGGGGGAAATCATAATAAAAGGGAGAAGAAGGATAGCCGGTATCGGGTCACTCTTGTAGAGTGTCTTGCAGGGGGGAAAGTGGTCGCCGTTGACTGCGTATTCCCTTATCGATGGCAAGGGGGAGCAAAAGGAAGAAGGGTTCATTGGGGGGGGAAAGGGGACAATTCACTTGTGCGGGCCCGTTTTCAAAGGTGTCTTCCATGAGGGGCGTTGAAAAGGGTAGGGTACCCAACATCAGGTTCCCTCGAAAAGATCTTTGGTGATGAAGTAGAAAAAGAGGTGACCTGGGGTGGCAGCTAACGTTTTCTTTTGGCGAAAAATGAGGCTAGAGGGCGGCGCAGTTTCCGTGACTTCCTTCTTCGTGCAGCACCTCGGGTAGAGGGGGGTCGCAATTCCAATAAAAGAGCAACTATCGAATAGGGAAGAAAGATTAGGGGAGGGGGATTAAAAATCGCTGCAATAATTTTCTCGCTGGTATGTGACGGGACCCTTCTTAAAGAAAGGGGGGGCGAAGGGAGCAAAAGTTCTCTATTCTCAAGGGCAAAAAGAAAAAGGGAGAAAATGCACCAGCCGTGGGTGTCGAACTTCATCCCACCCAGTGTGTCGAAAAAGGGTTGGAGGAGGGTAGATTATAAAAAAACCCCCTCCATGGCGAAGGGAGCCACCGGGGGGACGAAAAGTTCATGCACTTAAAGGAAAATGAAACAACGACCCGACACCACCGTCGGAAGAGATAATTGGACACACCGGCATGAGCTCCAAGGACTCAGAAAGTACCGAAATTCCAGGGGGAAAAAAAAAAGGTCGAAAAAAAGGGAAAAAGAGGACTGGCAGCAGTCCCCCCCTCTCACTCCTGAGTACCAAAGCCTATATCCAGGGGCGCTACGGAGTTATCAAGAAAGGCAAGCGAGTTCAAAGAAGCCGGTCAAGAATGGGGAACAAGAGACTTATCAGATGATCTTAATCAGAAAAATGGCCATGAGGAAGAGGGGGGGGGGGTGAAGTCATTCCCTGACGTGATCATCCAAAGGAGTTTCGGTTCCGCCGCGAAGCGCACGGTAAAATAAAAGGCTTTAAAAAAGAGGGAAAAAAAGTTGAGTCAAAAAGGGGGGTTTGGGTAAAACGAAAAAATCGGAAGGAACGACCATTCGGACAAAGGAACGAGAGGAAATGGGAGCTCCATATTTCTTAAACTGATCGCCAAATGGGGAATACCGGGAATCCTAGTCTCAAGTCGGAGAAAATAAAAAGGAAGAGGATCGCGGACAAAGCCCTCGCCGAGTAACTTCCTCTTACCATCCACAACAAAATGCGTCCTGTGGGGGGGGGAATGGAAGTGGTTGTTTACATTGGGGACTGCGTGAGGCATCCCTTTCGAAGGCCGTTGCGCCAAGGGGGGCGACCCTGGCGAAAAAAAAAAATTACAAAGGAGGAGGAAACCGAAACCAACAATCCGGCCGCCTTCTCACAGATCAAAAAAAAAGCTAGAGGGGGGGAGCTGGGAAAGACCTTTTCTACTGATGGTCAGAGGAGGTATGCGAACTTGGAACCAATGAAAATTCAAGGAAAAGGGGGGAAGAAATAACATCAAAGAAGTTCCAAGAGGAAAAGAAGAAGAAGTGCGTGGTTTGGTGGGTGGATCGGACGACTCGTGTAGGGAATCGGAAAGGGAAGGGAAGGGCAGCATCAAGCCTCCTAGCTGAGGGATAGGAAAAGAAAGGGGGGGGGCCTAGGAAGGGTCAGCATATGGCGCTAAACATTCCTTGCTTGAAAAATGCTGACGAAACTTGGGAAGGGGGCCTTTTTGGCAAAGAGGGGGATTGAAAAGGTACTCCATCCCTGGTCCGCCATGGGACATAGTCTGATTAACCCGTGCGCTTCCGGCTGAACCTGAGCGACAATGGGAAAAGGCGTCAGATAGAATGGAGGGGGCCATGATATTCGACTATCATCAGCTAACTAGAAGAGGACTGTTAAAAAAAAATGGCAAAGGAAAGGGCTTTTCCTTCTTGAAGGCCTTCGCACTGAAGAGGAGAAGTGCTCATGGCGGGGTCTCTTGGGGGGGGAAAAGGAGGGGTTTCAAGGAAGGTTAAAGCTTAAAAGAGGATTTTCTAAACTAAGAGGAGGGGGAAAAGGGGGTAGATCATTCGGACCTTCGAGGCCGTACATGCCGGTATCGAAGAAGTTGAGGGATGAGGAAAGGAAGGGCAATTAACTTTTGGGGAGGCCAAAAGGATGAGGGAAACGTTTGACCTGGGGGTTGAGCAGCCGGCAAAGTCCGAAAAAGAAGACTAGCAGAACAACCGGTTGGGTATTAAGTCAAGAAAAAAATGTTAATAGGAGGGGGGTATCGCTCTGGGCGGAGAAATCGAGAGCAAGGGCCGGAGGAAGGGAGAGGGCATCTAAAGAGGGGGCGAGGAGGTCAATTGAGTCTTAAGAAAGAGCAGGAAGAAGCATAAAGAGGA
>Ga0179593_1642811_pt1 | contig 10205 bp, 7 predicted proteins | sample CZODoug2_1_08_16_FD_185931 | JGI IMG/M metagenome (GOLD analysis project Ga0179593, IMG submission 185931) | Vadose zone soil fungal communities from Angelo Coast Range Reserve, California, USA - CZODoug2_1_08_16fungal (PacBio error correction) | ecosystem: Environmental > Terrestrial > Soil >...
TCATGAGCCTATTGCGTACGCAAAGGTACCTCCTTCGGGGGTACGATATTGATCACTTCTGAACGACGTTTTAAACCTTGGGGAAGGAATGGGGGGAGTGAGTCCGAGACGCCGCAATCAAAGGGGGGCACACAATTCTTAAGCACCTACGTGGAGCGGCAATCTTGCGCACCGCGCCATATCACCTCAGGGGCCGTTAAAACTTATAGCCTTAGAGACCAAACTGGTCCGCGGGTCATGGGAAAAAAAAAAAAAAACGCGAACAAAGAAAAAGATGCGCCAGAGATTTTAGCTCCGAGTGTAGAAAACAGGCAACCCAGCGCGACGCGAAAGGTGTAATGTCGCTGAGAGGTCCGCGTAATTCTCGAGTGTTTAAGCACTGTGACTCAGGGGGACAAAAAACCGACGAAGAAGGGAGTTCTGGGTGGCGCAAAGGAAAAAGGGGCAAGGGGTGCTAGCACTTGGATACGTTTTGGCCTGATACGGAGTGAGCTGCCTCCGCCTGGTTTTTTAGTCAGCTTGACAAAGAATTTCCTCCCTTTGAAAGGAATCGCAGGGATGTCTTGTGGCGTGAACGGAACCGCAGGGGACGCCTTCCCTTGCATCGGGAGAAACGAAAAAAAAAAGCAGTAGAGAGAGCGCTTAACGTTCAAAGTGAAAGAGAAGGGAACAGGTAAAGCCGTTTCTTGTCCAGCCGGGGGCAACTTGCAAGAGTCGGGGGAACGGGTCAGATCAGGGTTACACCCTTTGGAAACGGGGGGGCATATCTACCCTGACAAAAAAAAAAAAAAAAAGCAGAGGGAACGTCTTTAAATCGAAAAAACCCTATTTGGTTGGTCCTGACAGAAATGACAGTGAGTTTAGCCAGATGGCAAAAGGTAAGGCGCAGATGCTTTCTCCGATAGGAAAGAAAAGGGAAAAACTATAGAGCCCCGCGGGGAAAAAAAGAATCCGTAAACTTGTTTAAGACGGCGGCCGAGGATTGTTTTAGCAAGGGGAGTTTTTCGGAAGATCCATTAAGTGGTCGCGCCTAAACTTTTGGGGAAAAGGATCATCGTAATTGGTTGAATAGAAAGAACGTAACCTGATTGGAGATAAAAAGGGATAACCTGTTATCCCAATAACTCCCGTAACCATCAATGCGAGGCAGCGGAAGGGGGGGAAAGAGCAAGATCTCAAAAACGGGAGGGAGAGAGAGATGGGATATTAAGAAAGAATAAGTAGGTACGAGCCGTCGGTAGATGCAACCGTATGAAGAGATATCCTAAGTGGAATTTGTATAGCCAAATGAGGGGGAAGGGATGGAGGGGGTCCGTCCCATGGTATTTCAAAAGTAAAGACCTTTCCAGAAGGAGTATGGGAAAAAGGATCGAGGGTGTGGAAAAACCCACAGGAAAAACCTAAAAGTTGAGAAGAGCACGCACTTTGGGAAAGGAATGTCCCTGGGGCTGCGGGGAGGGGGAAGGGGGGGAAAGTTCAGGAGGCACTTAGTTAAGGGAGGAGAAGAAGGACTCTGACCCCTAGTTCTTTGTACAAAAAAGCTTGAGGTTGGGGATATAAGAATAAGGGATTGGAGGGGGATAAAAGCTTGGAGGGAAAAGATCTTCAAAGAAAAGATATGGCAAGTCTCAAAAAAGGGAAAGGAGGTCGTGCGGTTGGGGGGGAAAACATCGTCATGGAAAAAAATATTGTCACCCATAAAATGGGGAACAATGGAAAGAAGAAAGATACGTAAGTCGGGGGCTCACCATCTTGGAAGAAAAAGTCAGATGGAACTGATCGGGAGAGTACGGGGAGGACCACTAAACGAGAAATCTTGTACTAGTGTCCTGTAGGAAGGTGAAAATAGGGTAGCTAGATTAACTGTAGAAAATGGTCGGGGGGGAGAGCAGGGTACATATTTTAGTGATGAAACACTCGATATTAATTCTTAGGAAACTGCCTATAGGTACACACCAGATGAGTCAAAAAGGGGAATCCCCATGAGTTCATTAAATCAAGTAAATAGAAGGAGAAAGTTCAGAAAGAGGAGACAAGATCAACCCTCATCCGCCAAGCTACTGATAGGGGGCTCCGGCAAAGACTGAACCGGTAAGAGATCAGAGGGGACCACCTTCAGAAGGGGGGTAAAAAAGGAAAAGGGACCCCCCTAAGTGTAGAGGTTTCGGTCGGAAAAAACTGCCAAGTTCCACCAAACAAAAAAGGAAACGAAAAAAACTCTGAAAAACAGACCAGAGGAAAGAAATCTTATCTAACATGCAAGGCAGAAAGGATGATCAAGCTGGATGGGCCGGGGAGAAACATTCTACCCAAAGAGCACTCTGGCAATCCACATCTGGGGATGAGCAGATGGCTAAAGGCCCGTACGGCAAAGTGAAGGCAACATAAAAACTGGAGGGGGGGAAAGGAATTCATGGGAAAATTCTGGGGGAAGAGGGGAAGCTCGGAAAAAAAAGAAAAGGAGAAAGACTCATCCAACTCCTCGGATTAAGAATGGGTTGATTCCGGAGGTGCATGAACGCTGAGACGCAAAAAGGGGCGTCCCGTTGTGAGGGGACATAGGTGATCAATATCAGGCCACTACGCGTAATGTGTTCACAGCCAAGATCGTAAACTTGGAGAAGCAAGACACACCACAAAATTTTGCTGGTTGATAGAAAACTCCCCTTAAGAAAGGCCGTCCCCGATCTACACTCAGGTGAAGCGAACGCCGAAGCACTCAACCAGTTGCAGCGGGTTGAAGAAACCCCAGTGGTGATGTCCTTAGGGCTAGGAAGATCAAGGACTCCGGGCCCGCAACCGGAAACAAAACGGAAAAAAAAGAAAACCTCGCGGGGGATTGGTCGCAAGTTTTGGCATGGATCAAAAAAAAGCAAAAGGAGACTCTTTTCCGGTGGGAAAAAGATAAAAGGTTAGGGGGGCATAAAGCGCCCGCAAGGACTCAGGATTGAGAAACAAGACACGGAGGGAGCGGGTAATGACGTCAAATGGCTTTCCTTGAAAGGACAAGGCAAAGATCAAGTCTGCAGGCGCGCAGAAAATTCCACAGCGGGGGGAACGCTGTTCATGCGTTCTTGGACGGATAAAGATTGGTTACTCACGTCATAAAAGAGGGGCTAAGCAATCCAAAGGCCCGCACAAAAGGTAGTGGGAAAGGACATAGAGAAGCATCCCTCTACTAAGTGCCTTGAAATTTAGCGGATCATTGGAAACCGGAGCGAAAGGGGGGAAGAGGAGTCCGTTCCAGTCATTCATCTTAGAGACGACCACGGGGGGCAGGGGCATACGGTCTGAGTCCTTTTGGGAAGGCAGTAGAGGAGTGGTACACGTCTCTGGTCTGACAAAAACCCAAAATCTCGGGCCCAAACGATCGTGTGGTAAAAAAAAAGGGTCTCTACTGTCTTATGTTAACCACTCAGGCAACTTTCCTGAGGGTCTGGGAGAGGAAAAGGGATCCTCATCCAGAAAGCCGGTCAGCTGTTGTTGAAGGTGCAATTACTTCTGCGGAGTGCGGCCTCTCGAAAGGGGAAATAGGTCGACTGGACTGCCAAGAGTCAAGGGGCGTTGACGCAATCGGATTACCAAGAAGTCGATGGGGTAGAAAAAAAAAGCCGCCGCTACAACAGACGGGAGGGGGGGGATGAGGTATATGGGGAGGGGGAAAAACGGCCCAGAAAAGGGGTTGGAGGCCATGGTCTTTCTTCCAGGTTGAAAAAAAGCTGAAAATTCCGCGTGGAGGGTCTGGGGGGGGGGAAGGTTCACCGGGGAGACTTGTTCCGGGGGGCTACAGACGATGTCGGAATTCAGATGACGGAAAAACATTGTCGTCCCCAACATGGTTGGCTAACAGCGGGACGAAGGCTGGATTCATAAACCAGTAAAAACGCTATTGGCCCCGAGAGTATAAAAAATCTAAAGAACTCACGGAAAACGTGGTGGTCAGGCGTCTAAGGGGGGGGGGAAACGTCGGGAAGATCCTCAGAGGGATAAGTGTGGGGGTGGGTCCGCCGGACCAGGAAAAAAGCGCCGGGAAGGTGGTTGCTGTTTAATCGGTTAGGGAGAAATCACTCAAGAAGACGGCATCAAAGTTTCTAGTAGATCGGGGAAAGTCTAAAGATACCCTAAAGGAGGCCTGACAACAGGACAGGGAAAAAAGGAAAGTCAGGGTCTATGGCGCAATGGTACGACTGGAGGTCCGAAGGAGGGAGTACAATAACAGGGGGCCTGGCAGGGGGACCAAAAGGGAGGGGCAAAACTGTCGGAGGGGGGGAATAAAATATGTACAAAGGCGGGACACAAGGGGTTCTTTTCGTAGGCTCTGATTTGAAGATTGGAGCAACAATCCGGCGGGCATCCGCCAAACGTGAGGACGGTCGCCTAGTGATCTGCCCGGGATGAGCAATGAAAGATCTATCACGGAGCTGTGGTGCCGCCATTTCTCATGGGCAGGAGCATGACCAGGAGGAAGGTGAGGCGAAAAAGTTTCACAGGCAGACTAAAATTCAAAGGAAACGGATAGGAAAATGGATTCTTGCCGGGGCAAAAAAAGTCTAGGGGGTCCGAATTCCATCCAGGGGCAAAGAAGAAAAAGCGTTATAATAAAAAATCAATAAAAAAGAAAGATGTCCAAGGGAAGAGAAGACTTAGGGGGGGGCCTCTTAGAAAAGAGAACTCCACTGGTTTTTGTCTGAGCGTTTGCGTGTTATGAAAAGGGTGGGGTCGTCAAGCGATTAAACGGTGGGACGGCGGGGTATGCTATGACGGTCAACAAACAAAGGCCCAGCGGTGAGGTGTGCAGGCCCTATCTGGTCCTCTACAAAAGTTCAAGCTCTCTCCCAGCCCGTCAGGGGAGAGAGCTGTTCAAATCTCTTATCTAAGGATTTTGGAGGACCAATTCGGAGAAATCTCTTCAGATATCGGAGACGATCAAATGAGTACTTCGGTACCGAAAGGAATCTCACAAAGCGACCATGCCGGATGATAAAAACCTTCGTCTCAAAGATGCTTCAAGTAAGAGAGGTCCTCTTTACCGCTAGGGAGAACAAAGCAACCGATCGGGTTTTGAGAGGTCAAACTCACAAAAGAAAAAAAAGGGTTGGACCAAAAGTCCGAAACCGGGTCAGAAAAAAACCATTAGGGGAATTCGTCAGCAAGAGTTAGACTAAAATAAGTATGCTGCTTAAATGGGGGAGAGGTTTACAGCCGCAAATGATGGTAACAAGCCACGTGGGGTAGGGAGAGAAACACGCCAAAGGGACCTGCGTCATGCACAGAGTAATCGTACTGATACGACTTAAGGGGGCACCTCGGCGAGACATGTCACAGTAAGGTCGAACTGGGGTCTACCCCATCTCTCCAGTAGAAATCATCACGAATGCCGGAGAAGAGAGGGGAGATGTGGTTGGAACGGAGGGGGGACAAGCGCGAAGATGGAAAAGCAAAAATCTCGCCCCGCAACGAGGCCGAGAACGCGACGAGACCGGATCTCTCCCATAAAAAAAACGCGTAACCCGCGAAAGGGAAGGTCCAGATGGGAAAAGAAGAGAAAGCACGCGCCATAGCAGAGGAAGAAAGGATGAAAGCATGCCCACCCTAAACAAGGGCTCGTCGGTTCAGCGGTTGGACAAAAAAACCAACGCTGGAAAGAAGACCTGGAGGCACTTGGGGAAAGAATAGACGGCATGAAAAGCCAGAGTAAGGTGGGGGGCAAAAGTTTAAGAAACGGAAAGAGGGGGCATGACAAAACCGAGCTGCCGCCAAAAAAGATCAAGGAGGGGGAAAAAGGGGTGATAGGGATCATAAGAAAAAAAACGTCACGGCCAGAAAGAAGGAAAGGGGGGGACCTTTAAAATGTGAGTCAATGGCCCTACGGAAGGGGCAAACCGGAAAGAAGACGTTCATCTTCATACAGGAATCACAGTGGTGCGAGACATAAGGGGGTGAAAGCAAGAAAATAGAGCGGCGAACAACGTAGTGAATCACCTCAATTAGGACGGCCATCTCCTCACAAACACACATATCGAGTATAAGGAAATCTAGATGGCTGGGTCTGGGGAGCACCCGGTGGGAGGAGGCAGATAGTCTCAAATCAGTACCCATGAAAAAAAGATGGACACCACCTGTGGCCGGGATCTTGTCAAAGGACTGAAGGGGGGGGAACCGTGCTTGGGGGAGAAAAGACATTTTCACATTCACCAAGTGAAAAAAAAAAAGATTCTGGGGAGGAGTTTACTTAACTTTTTAACCGAAATAACTTAACATCAAAACGGATCAGGGTGGGGACGGGACAGTAGGTTTCCGAACGCCAGCTACGTTAAGGGACCAAGAGAAGGAGGAGGCAGACTGCTTCCCATGATTGGCGGCCCTAGGCTCCACCTTGACGAATCGGGCATGGGAAAGAGCCTCTCACGAGCACCAATGCCTTGGAGGGGACGCAACATCCTGAGCATAATGTATGGAGTCGGGCCGCGTGCTGTAGAAAGCTGGCGCCGGAGCGGGAGCGCGCGGCAATCGCGGGAAACTTGCGGGGGGCTGGGCCTTGTTTGGGGGCGGGAAAACCGAGCGGCCTGAAAGGTGGTGCCAGGGGCTAGGCCACAACGGGCAACGATCTAGCCTGCTGAGTCTTCTGTCAAAAAACGAGTGGGCCGGGGGGACCCGAGAGGAGAACAAATACCTGGGCCACTTTTCGGCTCTCGCGTGTCTGCAGGCACGTCCCGGCATCATGAAATCGGAGTAGGCTTCTTTGAGGGGAACTAAAATGGACCGGCGCGGCGTCAAACCTTGGGGGACGATTCTATCAACAACGTCAAAAACGAAGTCATGGGTGTGCAAAAAAAAAGGCACAGGAACTGGCAGCCTGGTTCTGGCCGCGACGTCTGCTGGGAGGGTTCCCTTGTTGGTTGATACTACAACGGCAACCGACCCTAGAGGCGGCTGCCTTCGTAGGGAATCGGCATCTTGAAGCAGGGGAATGGAATGTGGAGAAGGCAAAAAGGAATGGTGGGGGAGGAGTGGAAGTAGGGCCGGGACAGGACCCTGTCGGTCTGAGGAGATTCTGCTTCGGAATTAATAATCCGTAAAGAGCAAAACCTTCTCCCAGATGACGATGTCGAGAAAAATTCGACCGCGGGGAAATGTGGGGAACTAGATCTTAACGCACACGTTATAGCTGTGGTGCCTCTAAACGAAATGGACTATAACCGTTTCAGGTCACGCCAACAGAAAAAAAAAAAAGTTCGCTGCATGGAAGGAAAGTGCAGCACTCTCTAAGAATTCTTAATCAAGAGTTTGCTGCGCAGGCAGGACGGTGCACTTGGATCATCGACTCTCAAGACGAGGTCCGAGAAGGGGTCATGAACGGAGTTTGGCGGCACTCCAGCACGCTAAGAAAACGGTCGGTGATGAAGGCACTTTAACAAGGGCATCCACTCTCCGGGCTCATATTCATGAGATTCAGAATAGAGAATTAACTTGGAATTTAAATATTAAAGGGTCAATATGAATCCCCGCATCCCATATCCCTGTGTATAGGTGGCGGCCTATGACAAAGCGACCAGCTGTTCCCTACGAAAGACCCCCCTGCATCCTTTCTGGGTGGGTTCACGTCCTCGGAAAGCTGGGCGACGACCATAACTGAAAAAGGACCTTGTTCTTGGAAACGCCTTGACATTGCCATTGCTCGGGCGGCTCGCTCCGACTTGGAATTACGATCAGGACCAGCCTGGACTGGGGGCTGTAGTGACCCTAAACGAAGCGCGTCAAATCACCTCAAGGTCTAGAGGAAACCGTAGGCGATCGGGGTTCTAGAAGGGTGCCCTCTAAACCTAGTCAACTCTTCGCCTTCTACAGCAGGTAGTGAAAGCTGGGATGTTAAAAACATCGATGCTGCGGCCTACACATTGGGGACTGCAGTCAAACCGTACTTTTTGGCCGTCACTCCGGAGCAAAAAAAAAGCTTGTAGCCCTGGAAACGAAACAGGTGCCGCGGCTCCTCAACAATAAAAGGTAGAGAAAGACCAGGCGAACGCGTAAGGGCCGTGGGGGACAGGAGCAAGCCCGCCGCACCGGAGTGTAGAGCGAAGCCAGACGGGAAAAAAAGCAGACTCCCCAGGTCAGTGAGGGGACGAACAGAGCGGCACGGCGCCAAAATCCGCATCCCGAGGTCATGAAACGCAGATGGCTGGGGGGGAGTACTCAATCGACACCGCGGAGGAAGTCCTTGAAGGGGGCATAAAAAGCGCGTTGGTTTTTCGACAACAAGGGAAAGAAACGTGACAGGTGGTATCAATCGATGCGTCCCCAGCCAGAGTCAGGGATAAGTCAAAACAGGCATCTCACCCGTTAAGATGTCGGTCGCGAGAACAGCCTGTGCATGAAATTTACTAGAGAAGCCAAAAGGCGGCAGCGTCCAATGGTCATAGAAGCCAGTCGTCAAAACTTGTGCCGCCGGCGGGAGAGTAAAAAAACCTTAAAGTTTCGGGACAGGGCACCAGTGAGCAATAAAAGTAGCCCGGAAAGCAGATGAAAGCGGACTACAGAGTCACTGCAAGGGTGGAGCGAAGGAAGGCCAGGAGACCAGGGCACGAACGGAAGTCAGTTGCTGGAAAGGACGAGCAAATTGTGGCGTCCTTCGACAAACCGTTACTAGAAAAAAGGCTGAAGGACGCACGGCAAGCAAGTTTGTCACCAGGAAAAAAAACGAAGGCGAACCATCAAGCTGACAAGTGCTGTCCGTTGGGGCCCGGGCTGAAGGACGACGACGGAGAAAATTGGGGAACCGAAAAACAGGGGCTTCGGCGAGGCAGTGGAGACTGCACAGGGTCTTGGGGCTCCCCCCAATGGTGGGGCGGTCGCGCTGATTCGAAGCCCTAGGATGGGGTCCGAAGGAACAGGGCCGAATTGATCACCCTGACTAACGGCCAAGGGGCCTGAGGGTCGAAGGGAAGAGGCTCCAATCGAAGGGGAAAAAACCCATGAAACTTGGGTTACATGCGATATGCTACAAAGCGCTCCCTCACAAACTGTTAAAAGTTCTCCCCTTACATCATCCGATCCCATCGTGTAGTCGGGATCGATTCCACAAGATGGGAAAGGGAGGGGCCCGATAGCTGTTACCATTGATTGGGGAAGACACCTCAGCTCGACGACGGAGTTCTGCTGCGGTCTGGCATTTTTCGCATCTTAATTCACGTTTTTCTCTCGCGTTGTTCTTGGCAGCCGAATCTTTCTCATACTAAGGGACATCAAGTCTTGTAAAGGGGGTACAGGGGTCCTTTTCTCCACATAAGGTTGTAACCTTGCTGAGGAAAGGTGACTGAAAAATGCTCGTCCCTCAGACAGGTAGCAGGAGCTTTACAGGGTTTCTAACTTTGCGAACGAGAAGGTCAACGATCCTTCGTTTGTGCAACTTTTCAGATGTGGGATTCGGGCCTGGTGTTGGAAGCTAAGGGCCGGAGCGCGACAAACTTCCAAGGGGCTCCGTACAGCGCTCCGCGCCCTGGAGCAAGTTCCTCCCCGAGAGCCCTAGGTGGTCCGGTAACATCGGTATAGGGAGCGTTCGCCGGGGCCGCGGATGGGGAGCACGCGCTGCGTGAAAGGAGCTCCTCATCAAAAATCGGTTTCGAAAAACTAGGGGGCAGGGCGATCACAAACACGCCAAAGAGGAAGAATTTGTGTAGAGTCGAGACGAATTGGCAGAGGTCCTGGAAGGCTTGCCCTGGACACTACAGAAGAATTGAAGGGGAAGCTCGACGGCTGCTGTGCAGTTCCGACAGACGCGTCATACGAGGTTCGGATGCGCCAGAAAACCAATTGCTGACTGAACATGGTCGGACCGCTACCAGCATCGTGATCGAGGAAAGCCGGTGGTACCGACCCTACTGAGGAGTGGACTCAAACATGTACCCTCCCCATTCAAAAACAAGTCGAGCCGGCCAACGGTCGGAACCGGGGCCAGCGTTGAGGGACGGAACATCCGAAACAACATGGGAGAATTACCAGCCGACGGGCTCTGTACCGTTGACCACCATCTCCGGGGGAAAAAAGGACCACCCATGGGCGCGTACTCGCGATCGGCGGTAAGGGGGGATCCTGGCCAAGCCAGTCTCCTCAACAACAAGAGAGGGGAAATCACTAGGGAGAAAACGATCGCCAGGGTTGGGCTTGGCGGCAGATAGGATATGTTAACAGAGTACGAGACGGGAGAA
>Ga0179593_1723156_pt1 | contig 10205 bp, 10 predicted proteins | sample CZODoug2_1_08_16_FD_185931 | JGI IMG/M metagenome (GOLD analysis project Ga0179593, IMG submission 185931) | Vadose zone soil fungal communities from Angelo Coast Range Reserve, California, USA - CZODoug2_1_08_16fungal (PacBio error correction) | ecosystem: Environmental > Terrestrial > Soil >...
CCGCTAGATCAGAAGTCGAAAACACGGAGCAAAAAGAGTATAGAAAAGGGAAAGACACATAGAAGACCTAGAGAATTCAGCGAAAAATCCAGACTCCAAACGGGGCATCAGACGACGATAATGCGCACAAACAAAAAAGGTTCTGGAAGCGATCCTGAGTGAGCAACAAGACGGCAACACGCGGGGCAGCGCAATACGTGGGGGGTTCCAAAGGGGGCAGCAGAGGGGGGGAGGAAAAAACTGCAGAACAAAACCAGCGCTTAGAGCCGACAAAGTTGTTTTCAACTGGGAACCGGTTGTGGGACAGGGGGATAGTCTCTGTAAGAGCCTCTTAAAACATCGGCCTTGAAGGGGAAAGCACGTTGGAACAAGGGAAGAGGTGGGAAAAATCGCAAATGGGGATAGCGAAGAACGTGATTTGCGGCCGTAAGTCTGGGACCTGGAGGGAACCCTATCAAGAAGGAAAGAGGGAAGATGTGGAAAGCCTGGATGTGAAAGACGGCCGGGAAGCAGCGGAGACAGCGTTCCACGTGGCCAATTCCATTCGATATCTTTCCGGAGAACTATTGGGAAAGTGAATCGGGGGGGGAGGATTCAAAGGCACGCGCACAAAGTCAAGAGAACTGGACTATTTCTCTTTAAGACCGAAAAAGAACTCCGTAAGGGATTTCACGAAGAAAAGACACCCTTGTGGAGGGAGGGGAAAAAAGGATTGGGGGGGGAGTCGGGTTACCATTTTCATCGGCGCAGTTGTGGGGGAGATATCAAAATGGGGGGGAACGGCACGGGGGATCAGGGGAACAAGCGGGGGGCATAATAAGTGAAAGCATACATAACGCTCGATGGAGTTAGTCAGGTTTTTGCAGGGGGGGGGGACGGTTGAATCTCAAGGGGGGTAGGACGTCGTAAAAAGAGGGGAAATTCCTGTCCCTAGACAAAGTAAGACTGGGTTCAAGCGGAATGTCTCCGAACAACCTTGCTTAAAAAAGCATGGGAAATCGAGGAGCAACCGAAGTGGGCAAAGGCAAAGCTTCCCCCACAGATCTGTTAAAGTCTTAAACGCTCTCAAAGGGAGACCTTGGGAAAAAATGGAGGGGGGGAACAAAAGAGGCTGAATCCAGAGGAAGGGTAGTCGAATTTTGCGCTGTTCCACGTTCGGCGTCGAATCCATTTATTAAAGACAGCGACATCCATGAATACAAAAAGAAAAGGGGTCTGGACAGGGTCACGCGTCGACGGGTCCGTGAAGCTTCTCCTACTACACAGGTAAACCTATGCAGTCAGCGCAAATTGGGCGTCCTCATGACAAAGATAGGTCAGGGAACTCTGGCCGTCGGGGGGGAAAAAATATCGACCGGGTCCGGAACTGGGGGGGGGGGGGTAGGAGTTATCGATACTCCTGAGAAAAGTACAATTTAATCACAAATGGAGGCGGTCCCACAACAATCCCGGGGGTAGAAAGATAAATCAAAAAAGGAAGAAATTGGCATATAGACAAAAGGTTTGCGTTTTAAACGGTGACAGATCGATCCGGGGGAACCAGGCGAAGGCAACGGGAACCGGTTTATATTAGACCGACAGGGAAAGGGGAGACGCGTACAGGTTCCGCGGCACGCATCCGAGACGGGTAGTTTTGGGAGCAACATGAGTAAAGCATCTGTAAAACAATAGTCGGAGTAGACAGGGCAGGACTGGGCTTCGGCAGGTGCTGGAGGAAGGGGGAAGAAGGAGGCTTGGGGGCGGTACAAACTAGCAAGGATTCGAAAAGGCGATTTTTCCTTTGGCAAGGAAAGGTAGACCGCCGGAGAAGATTGCACAGGGGGCAATGCGGGCGACGAAAAGCATCGAGCATCAGAAACAAAATAAGGGCAGGTCAAGAAACCAGCGCATCTAAACAACTTATTATTGAATAGATTAGTTTAGTAACCTCGCTGTTAAAGCACGTCGATGGGAGAGGGAAAAGCTGGGTCAGAGAAAGAGGAATGTCAAGACCAGGGGGAGACACGAAGGGGAGAACCGGGTACTTAATCACCTCTACAGTGAAACTGAATCCTGAGGGTTTTTTAACCCCATTCAATAAGCTGAAACACAGGAGGAAAAAGCACGAAGCGAAAATAAGGGAACGGTCACGTCGGGACAGACGAGTTCTCCATTGTGGGCAGATGTTTACGTGAGTCTCAAAACCCCGGAAGGATTGCTGGAAAAGGAAAAAACGTGTACCGGAGGACAAGGACTAGGGGTAGAGAAAGTCTGAACCCGGTCCGGACGAGAATCCCTGGATTTGAAAAGGTCAGCGATCGATAAGGGCGTGAGGGACGTATTTCAACACAGAAACGTGGGATCTAAGGCTGGGGGGAAGGGTCCTAGCTACGGATGGTTTTGGCCCGAAACCTATCTTGATGGAAAGCGCACCTTGTCTACGCGAAGGGTCATCGGAATCCATTGGAGGTAAAAAACTAAGGGGGGAACAAGGAAGGGAAGGGACAGGGGAACAAAGGGGAAGGAAGAAGAGGGCAGGAGGACAAAACAAGAAATGGGCGAAAAAGATGGTTCGCAGGGCAGAGGGAAGACCGGAGAGAACAGAAGGGGGGTCAGGAAAGGAGAAGCGGCCAAGGAAGCAACCCCCGTGAGGGTGCAGCACCCCTTTCGAAAGCAGCCTTCGGGTCTTCATTCGATCCATTTTATCGAAGAAGGACAAAATCTGATAAGACGAGAAATACAGGGGCTAAAGAAGGGATAACACAGCAGGCGGAGGAGGCGTGTTCTTTCCCTCATTCAAATTCGATGAAAAAGCCCGGGGAGTCCAGGGGTGGATAGGAGCTGGATGATAGGGAGGGCGGGCGAGAAGGGGGGAGCGTAAAAAGGGAGGGGGGGAAGACGTAAAAACGAAAATACGGGGATGAAACACCGAAGTACGACCGCTATGCAATAGATGTTGGCCATTGGAAAAGCCGGGCTGAAGACCCAGGGAAGAAGGAGTTGGGATGGGCCTCGTAGGATTAAGGATTCTTAATGACTCAGCCGACCTCTATACATTCGTAGTTGCCGAACACCGTGAAAAACCAATTGTGGGTGGGGATGGGAAGAACGAACAAAGAAAAAAAGATGGTGGGAAAAGGAAGGCCTACCAGTTAAGGAATGAAAGGGAGAAAAAAAAAAACTAAAAGAAAAACTTATTGGGTCACACTACAACCGGGTTTCGTATGCTTTCCGGAAAAAAAGGTGGGGTAAGAGGGAACTTGTTTCAACAGGTGGAAAAATTAAAAAAAGGATAGTCGTTGAGACCACCAGTTCATTTTCGAATGCGACTATTTGAATCCTCCTGGGGGGGGGGGAACTGCAACCTCATCGGGTGGGGCACCCCTGAGAACAAGGGGGGGGTGGAAACAGTGAAGTGAGGGTACGAGAGCGGCTTCGGGCCTACCTCCAAGCCACTATTACATAGGCGAGGTTGGGTGAGGCCCCAGAGGGGAATCATCAGAAAACGGGGCAAGGGATGTTGCGGTAAAATATGAATATGCCCCCTGAGACTTCTGCCTCTGGGGCGGCGAAAATGGACATCCGGGCCGTAAAAAATCGAAAAGAAGTCACCTGAATAATGTAGAGTGAACAGGATGGAGACCGAGAAGCATAACATAGGAGGAGGGGGGGGGGGAGTCTGAGCAGCGAGCCATTTGCGTGATCCATTATCGGGAACCACGATGTTGCATCACTTTTGAGTGAAGAAGTAGCAATGCTGGAAAAGGGAAGTCTTACAGAGAACTATTGGGTGGGTCAGGGATAAAAAATGGAAGGAAGCTAACCTGGATTGGTGCTCTCCTATGTGTTGGGCCGACATTGGAAAGCAAAATAATCTGCCAGGGAAAACAACTGGTTAGTTGGAGGGAGGGCTCCAACGTTTTGTGTCGGCTTTGAGAGTCTTTTCTAAGCATTTTGTTATGGAACAGCTCTAGCACTGCCTGGATGTGGCAGGGGAACGGGGGGGTCGGGGCTTATGTGAGTGCGCGTTGGGGAGTCGGCGTTGGACAGGCCGCCTGGGCACAAGGACGAGGCAGGGAGAATGTGAGGGGCAGAAAGGGCGGTGGACGGTAGGGTGAGTATCTGCGGAGAATGAGAGCGGAGTCGTTGAGTCAAGATCTCCTCAAACAAGGAAAAAAAGAGAGAGATGAAAATATCATACGGAATCCGATGAACATAGATCATTAAAAGGAAAAACTGAAAGCGACCAAGTAAGAGTCCGAAACATGAGCCTGCTAATGTGCCCAGTCGGGAGTTCAAAGCCGCAAAAGAAATGGAAGAACTGCCCAGAATAAAAGAGAAACGAGAACAGCAGAAAAGTGCCGGCGAAGACCGAAAATAATGAAAACTCGCAGGCAACGCGGGCAATCAGACGAGCAACGTTTTGGGAAATGGGGGGTCCAGCAAGAGGGCACGTGACCCGGAAAAAAAAAAGAAAAAAGGAAGGAGCATTAACATACTGTCGTCGGGGTTAAGCCTGGGGAATGGTGACCGGGAAAAGTGTAAAAATGGTAACCCGCTGAAAAAACTGGCAGGAGGAAAGAAAGGAGGACAAAAGACGTGGGTGAGACAGGGAAAAGGGGAATCTCGCCTATAGCTATCTCATCAAAATGAAATATTTGTGGTCCCCGGGGATCGCTATCTTGGGAGAAGAAGATCATAGTCCGAAGGGATGATTCAATCGTTTAGGGAGGAAAGGGAAGGTCAAGAGGAGAAAAGAGCGTCCGCCGAACCTGATGTGGACCGTTTGCAATTTCATCCCGGGATGATTGAAGCTTGGATGTGAACCAGAGTAAGCTCACCACATCAAAAGTCGGGCTCTGGGATAAGGGATGCGGTGAGTGTCGCCCTACCCCGGGACAGAAAAACCGTCAACCTGGTTTCGGACGGGGGGGGGAAAAAAGGGGAGGGTTGATAGGGGAAAATGTTGTCCCATACGGCACTTTTGACCATGATGCCCTGGTGGAGGGACGGCCTTGAAAGGGACAGGGCGGGAGAACAGGAACAGAAAAAAAAGGGGGAGTACCGCATAAGAACGAAGAGAGGTAGTTTGAGGTATTTTTTTACTTTACTGCAAAGTGTAGGACTTAAAGAAACAGCGTGGCAACTAAGGGGGGGAGGCGGCAAAGAAAAAACCAACAATTGAATTGAAATGTCTGGTGAACGGGGTGTTAGAGAATTCACGAAAACCTCTTAAAAGAGCAAGGGAGCCGCGGGGCCTCATTGGATGGAAAAGGTCTAGAGGTCTTTACATGGCCAGTCTTGGGGGAAAAAAATAGCAGGGGTCAGTCCTGGAAACAGAGGAAAACAGGGTTTGAAACTTGAGTTCAATACATGCTGAATCCGCAGTCAAGGGTGAGACGCCGAAACGCGGGGAGTTTAAGGTGTTCAGAGGCGGTCAGAGCAACAAGGGAGGGGTCGGGGGCATAGGGAAGAAAAAGGACTAAACTTCGAAGCTTCCATGCACGGAGGAGAGTCCAAGCGTCTCCTACCCAGGCACGACCATGAATTGGGGAAGAGAAAGTCCGACACTAAGTGGAAGGACCGCTATAAAAAAAAACTGAAAAGTAAGGGTTTGACTATTGAAAGAGGACAGGAGGGGGAAATTAGCGGGTTCTTCCTGTATTTTGGGTAGAAACAGATCGACAAAACTTGCTGCAAATAGCGCATGTGAGCTATCAACGATAGGAGGGACGGAAAAAAAATCCCTTGAGACATTGAAAACAAAATTGCAAGGGGACCAAAGGACGAGGGAAAAACCTAGAAGGGAGAAAAGGCTACGCGGCGGCTCCATGCTCGGGGAAACCCGAATTCAGATGAACCAAAAAACTGTAAAGAGGGACAAGGACGTCTGCACCCAGAAAAGAAAGCCGGGAGGGGTTTGAAAAAAGGGGAAGCACATCGAAAAAAATCTGAAAAGAAGAAGGGGAAAGAGCGACCACAGATGTGTTCGTCCTCGGACGACAACCGTGCCATTACGGTCGGCGGGGCCGCAGGGCATAGCGAGGAGGTCGGTACAAGAAATCAAAAGCAGGAAAGGGGCAGTGGGGAGGACAAAGTTCAAGGACAAGGTAGAAAAAGAAGGAGGGAAAGACTTGGGAGGGCAGGGCAATGCTCTCGCAATAGAGCCATTCAGGCCAGATCGAGGTACGAAAAACCCATCCTCTCTCAACAACGAAAGGGATGGGGAGGAAACTCGCCTTATTGGTCGAAGGAAGGGGGGCTCGCTTATCTGGGGGACATAAGCAGTGGGGAAGAGAAAAAGGAGTGGGAAGTGGGGGAGGGTATACTTGTGGAGGGGGGCAAACGAACATTTGCCTGAATCAGGCGGGACCCACGCAGAGCTATGACCACGGAGGAAAGCAGACGACGCCCGTGAGTCAGTGCGTCGTGAGCAACGAAAAAAAGGGGGGGGGGTCGCCGACGGGTGAAAGGGGATGGGGAAGAGGGGGTTTAGTTTCTTCAAGCTCCCCGGCCTAGGGAGGGCTGACTGAACGGGAACTATGTCGTATGATGAGCGATTGAAGGGGTTACGAGGGATCAAGTGTGAGGGGGAATATGCGGGGGGCGCAAGTAGAGTCAGGGGGGGTCGTGCGCTGTTAAAACGACAGACTGGACCATGTTGGGGATAGTGTCCCGGGAGGGTTTTGGACCGCAAAAAAAGAATAGGGAAAAAACTCACCAATGGACTAAGGAAGCGGGAAAAAAGGGGGAAAAAAGAAAGTTTTACTACATGAAGACCATTAACAAATTTTGAGGAAAAAAAAATGGCAACATCATGACATAAGGCTCAGAAAAGGAAAAAAAAGGGAGGTGGGGTGCGCAATGGGCTTCGGGGGAGAAGAGGAAGTCCAGGGGTTTTTCAGTGAGAAGAAACTGTAAGAAACAGGGCCAAGGGGCACCTGGAATCCTCAATGGAGGGGACTGGATGTCGGGAGGAAATCCTATGGACGGAGCGGCGTAACAAATCCCGAAAACACGAACTCGGCATACGCACCATTCATCGGATTGTATGCGGGACCGAAACGTGGGAGGAAGGGGAAATTTTTACCCTGGGGAAAAAAATAAGGGCGAAGGCCTTCTATTTGATTGGTCCCAGTAATTTCGGTCCATCGATGTGTTCGGCGAGGATTCAGAGAGGGGATTAAGCAAGCAGCAGGGAGAGAGAGACGGCGACTGTGCGGGGGAAAAGAAGAATTGTGGGGCTGAGGGAAGAACGACAGGAATACCCTGGGGAAGGAAGTCCCGAAAAATGGGGGGAATACAAAACCTGATGACAAAAATGGTGAAAAGGATATCGTGGTTCTGTCATTAAAAGGCCTGGTTATGACTGGGTCGCTTGGGTCCATGAAAAAAAGGAGGGGCGGGACCTAACACACAATCAGGTCAAGCTTATTTTACAACGGTGGGCACGAGCACCCTATCGAGAAACCAGTGTGAAGGAGTCGTTGAAAAACTCGGAGACGAAGGGAGTACGGAGGAGGTACGCACCGAATCACTCGATATGAAAAACTGGGGGGGAAGGGGGGGGGATCGGCCGGCGGGGCATCACTAACATGTCACCGATTGACAAGCCCGATTCGACAGCCCTTTGCCGAACCGGGAAGTTCCCTCGGTCAGGCGGGGGCCTTAGAAGCTGAGATTCATGCCGCAAAAAGTCCGAAGCAACATTCGTAATAATCGTCCAGATGTCAAACCTATCAAAGGGGGGGGACAGGCAAGGCTCATTTGCTTCGACGACCAATTTTTCTATGTGAGAACATTCAGGAGTCCCCCACGGTGAGTGAAAATGACGTTTGGACCCATTGCACCGAGACGGAAGAGGGGGGGGGGTACACTTCTTTAACACAGACCGACGGGAACAAACAACGGGATTAAATTTGGGGGGAAAAAAAAAGAGACTTAGGGGCAGAGAGAAAAGAGCTAGTGGGGGGTCACTGGATCTGACCATTTTGTGGGGGAAACAGTTGAATGGGAGGATCCAAAAGATGTGGAAGGCGGGCGGGAGGCAGGTAAAATCACGGGTTGATTCGACTGGGAGCACCTTTCTGGGACGCCGGGGAAAGGCTGGGGAGAGCGGAGTGGTCATGGGGGAAAAGGTTTGCGGGAGGGGAAAGGAAAAGCTGGCAACAACGAGGCTCTATGTCGACTGGGGCGCCGTGTTTACGTAGCTGGAGAAGGAGCAAAAGGAAGGAAAAAGGGCTGGGGCTCTCACAACAACACTGAGGAGGAAAAAAAAATCCAGGATCATAGACGAGCTGACTCATATAAGGAAAAGACGAGCGAAAAAGAGAGCCTACGAAAGGGGATAGGTAAGACACTAAGCTATAGACAATGTCCCAGCGGGCGAGTCCACTCCGAAACTCAAATGAGCACTCAGAATCAAGGATAAGACGCAGAAAGAAAAAGAAGTGCTGCACGAATCAACCGGTGAATGAGCTCAACGCCCCTCCAACGACGGGGTAGCATCACGTTTGGGGTGAAAATGGTCAGAAGAGGGGGAGAAAAGGACAAAACAACCAGAGAGAGGAATCTCTCCAGTTGGTTTCAAGCTGAAGAGAACGATGTTTACCGAAAAAGTTACGAGCAAAGGGGTAACAACTCAGGAAACGAATCTTGGAAAGGGAGATGACAAATCACGGTCAGCAAATGGGGCATCATGTGGAGAGTCAGGGTAGGGGCGAAGGAAAGAAATTTGGATGGATCGTGTCTGGGGACAAGCATGGGCGATACCGATGAAAATTCAAAGAAATGAAAGGATGAGAGAGGGTCAGGGAGCATGAAGGTCCTCGGGTCCCGCTATTCAATTCCAACCGGTGATATACCCGGGCCAATTTCGGGAATCCGGCTCAACTAGTGGAGGGGGGAAAGAGGTTGGAGTGGAGTCCAAAGGGGGCGCTTCAAAACACCTCAAATCCTCATTCGAGGCTTTTTTAGGCGAAAAACCGGAGGATCGAGGTCCACGAAGCACCTCACCCCTGGTGGAGGGGGGCGTTGCCAAAGGATGGTGGAGGGGCACACCCCGGGCGATTGTCAAATACGAGTCCTTTTGAAAGTAGCCCAGTCGCCGTCCATCTTCATGCACGTGTAACATGGGCAGCTAACAAGGTTTCGTACAGAATACAAGAAACGATCTCGGGATGTATTGTGAGATTTGTTGCAAATCATGTTTGCGGGGAATCTGGGAAGATTAAGTCATGTGGAGTAGGAACACGACAGCAAAAAATTAAAACGGATTGGTACCAGGTGGAAGAAAGGTCGAAAGTGACGATTACACATGGAATCCTTCAAAGCGGTAATCCTCGAAGCCCTCATTGAGGCCGGCAAAAGAAGGTCCAAGGGGGAAAAAAGAGATATGGAAAAGAGAATTTCGCTTCGGCAGACATTTCAACAGTAGCAGCCCACGTGCTGGAAAAGGAATAGGAATCGCATGCAATGGTGAATACCTTTCGCTGGTAGAGTCAAGATTTTGGAAGCTTCGATGAAAACTTGGGGCCAGGCCGAACAAACAGGACTAAACCTGGAGGAGAAGGTGGAAAAACGCCGTGAACACGGCTGGGGCGCGTCCGTTGGCCACTTCTCGAAACCACTCATGAAAGAGCCGCGACCTTGCGCAACAAAGTTGTCTCCAAAAAAGGACATTTAAATGGAAGGGCATCTTGGCATCTGCAGGCCGTGGTTGCCGAAGAAGGGGTCATTCCTTGATGTGGGTAGGTATTGAGAAAACTGACAAGTAGCAAGGTGCGCTCAGCCGCAAACGGTCACAAACAAATCCCTTGGGACACGGGAAAAAATCAAAATGGCAGGAAGTAAGCGCTGTAAAATCCGGCCATCAGGACGGTCGCGCGTGGCACAGACCATAGAGACTGTAAAGGAACCGGTCACAGAGGAGCTCGTCTAAACGAGTAACACTTGCCGGAGGAAAAGAAAGGAAGAGGAGGAGGGGGTTGGAGAAGCGAATCACGAAACTGCCATCATTCATGGTAGGCCGACCGCAAGAACTTCAGTCAAGAAAAGGGCATTATTCGTCTTTCTTCCGCAGCAAGCTTATGGTTTCGTGTAAACCTCTCAAGGAAGGAAGCAGGACAAGAGGTGAAGTCATTCAAGGACCCAGGTACGCAAAAAGAGAACGCCGGGGCTTTAACAGCGTCTAGAAAACATAGGGGAAGCATCTAAGGCTCCTCAAA
>Ga0179593_1724785_pt1 | contig 10205 bp, 14 predicted proteins | sample CZODoug2_1_08_16_FD_185931 | JGI IMG/M metagenome (GOLD analysis project Ga0179593, IMG submission 185931) | Vadose zone soil fungal communities from Angelo Coast Range Reserve, California, USA - CZODoug2_1_08_16fungal (PacBio error correction) | ecosystem: Environmental > Terrestrial > Soil >...
AGAAGGAGGGAAGGGAGAAAAGACCTCATCAAACCAAAAGCGCAAATATCGGAAACTTTCTCAATTAAACAAGACGATACACGGGTGCGCCAGCACGCAAAGAAAAAAAGAAATCGTGCAATGTTAAGGCGGCTTCAGCGAACGGGGACAACCCGATAAGAAAAAAAGACGCCCGAGACAAAAGAAGGGGGGGATCGAAGCGGCCACAGGTGGGGAAAGGAAGGACCTCTTACGCAGAAAAGAGGAACCCATCGGCGCTGAAGGCGCCGAAAGAGGAGGAGAAGAGAAAAAAGAGACCAACGGCCAGGGAAAGGGGGGGGGGGGGAGGTCAGGTCTCCGAAAGGAAAGAGGGAAATGGTCCTCCTTTTACCTTTCGTAAAATGGGAAAAGAAGAAAACTAGGCAGCACGCCCTCCGAAACGGAAGAAAAAAAGGAAAAAAAGGGAGCTTTCGCTCTTTAAAAAGGAAGAAGAGCCTGCCTCCATGCTGGGGGGAGGAAGAAAAGAGGGGGAAAAAAAACATCTCAACAAAAGAGGTTTCGGTGTAGAAGGAAAGGAAGGGGGGAATGGGAGGAGGGAAACACTCCTGGCCTTTTTCAAGAAAAAGAGAGGGAACAGACGAACCCGTTGCGCGTGCACAAATGAAAGAAAAAGAAAGGGGGAAGAAAAAAAGCATATTCTCTGCCTCCAGAGAAGGGCAAAAAAAAAAAGAAAAAGGGCAGGCTTCTCCTAGCTATCGAAGAAAAAAAACAGTGAGTCAGGCTTTTTCTCATGGAGAGTAAAAAAAGAGAGAGAAAAAGACAAGTTTTGCGTGCGCTCCGTCAACAAAGAGAAGGGGGGAAAAGGAGAGACAAAAGAAACCTCTTTATTTATCGAGAAAAAAGAGAAGTGGGGCCAGGCTCACTTTCATTCGAACGAAAGAAAAAAAAAGAGGAAAAGGGGAAGAGGGGAAGACGTCAAGACTATTTCTTCGCCGTCCCTGACTAGAAAGGCGAAATCCTTGCTACCCTCGAAAGGTAGAAGAAGGGTGAGTTCTCTAGCTTTGCACAGCGAGGAAAAGGAAAAAAAGAAAAGGGGGAAATAAAAAAGGGGAGCATTCGTGGATTGACATGCCGTTGTGTGGACAGGGGGAAAGGGCAAATGTGGCCATGGTATAATGCCATGTCGAAGAAAAAAGAGAAAAGGAGGGCAGCGCTGCATCTCCCAGTAGGAGGAGGAGGGGGAAGCTATTAATAACTTCGGCCGAAACGGGGAAAATCCTCCTTTCATTATAGAGGAGAAACGGAGTCCGACACGTGCTTCATCCGAGCGCGAGGGGGGAAGGGGGGAGAAGGGGTGGGGACTTTCGCTCGTCGGCGAAAAAAAGGAGAAATATTTGGCCGTCTCTAAATGAAGGGAAGAAAGGGTCAAAGCTTCCGAGCTAGCCATCACGTCCAGGAAAAGGGAAAGAAATGCAAAAATCTTTCACCCGGCCTTGCAGGGAGTGGAAGAAAAAAAAGGAAGGGGAAAACAGACCAGGCCCTATCTTTCCCTACTAATCTCCTATCACGGGAGGGAAAAGGAAGCATAATTCATCGCAAACAGTCCTCCAAGTGGAGGGAAAGGAAGAGAGGGGGGAAGGTGCGAGCAGATTCGCTGGACGCTCACCGGGCTACTCCAGTAGACCACGAAAGCCGGGAAAAGAAAAAAAAAGAAGCTTCTCCCTTCCCATTCCCTCTATTGCGGGGGGAAAAAGGAAAGAAAAAAAGGAGGGAAAAAGAGTCACCACCCGAACCTGCAGGGGAGGAAGGAGAAAAAAAAAAGAAGGTTAAGCTCTTCTTCTACATTGATTTCGCCAGGGTGAGCGACAGCGGACTTCAAAAATGCTCTACGTCCACCTTAAAAAAAAAAAAAAAAAAATAGAGGGAAGTGAGGGGGAGTCTCCCTCCTCTGCGGGAGAAGACTTGCCGGAAGCAACTCTCTTCTCCCCTCAGCGCACGCCGGGGGAAAAAAAAAAAAGATCAGCTTCTACTTGTGGAAAGGAAAAAAAGAAAAAAAGAAAGGAGCGGTGGACGGTCGGCCTGGCGGGAAAGGAGAGAACGATATGGAGAACAAAAGACACTGCGCGCTTGAAAGGGGGAAGAAGGAAAAGGAGTCAACCCTGTCCTCGCTTCCTCAGAGAAAGAGTGGAGGATATGGAACACCGTGCTTCTTTCGATGCCCCTGGCGCAAAAAGAGAAGGGGGAAGTGGTAGAAAAACTCTCCTACCTTGTCTCCGACTGAAGAAAAAGAGGAAACACCCTCCCCCTGAAGGGAATAGAGTACATAGTTCCGGCCAGCGCCGAAGGAGGGAAAAGGGGGGACGTGATCTCTCCTTCCTCCGTGTGGGTCGTCGACAAGGAAAGAAAAAGAGGGGAAAAGCCAGCCTTCACCTTTCCTAGTATTGTTAAAAAAAAGAAAAAAAATACGACTGACTCGCCACTCCTCGCGTTGCACAGGGGCACAAGGAGAGAAAGAGAGGAACTCTCCTTGCCGCACTCTGACGATCGATCCTGCTGCGAAGGGGAGAAAAAAAGAGGGGCCATGCGTAGGTTTCTGACTTCGGAGAGGGAAAGAAGGGGAGAGGGGGAGCCATCGAGCGCCGTCTCGCTGACGAAAGGGGAAAGTCCTGGGGGAGGGGGTTCTCCATGACCGTGCGCTTGCCCATGGAAAAAAAGGGGGCACTGATCCCTCCTCGGAAAGAGAAAGGTGAATAAGGAGAAAAACATAATCACGTCTTACCAGGTCCGGAAAAGGGAAGACCAGGGGATTCTGTTTCTTCTACTCGGAAAAAAAAGGGGAACACAAACAAACACCCGGCCTGCGAGAAAAGGGGGGAAGGCACAAAGAAAGGCGGACTCTGCTGAGCCGCCAAAGAAAGGGGGGAAAGATTAGGGCCAAAGGGAAAGGGTATGCTCTTCCTCGAGCAGAGAGGGCATTGTCACGCGCACTGTTCTGTGGGGAACTCCTCGAACCAAAAGAGGAAAAGGGGAGGTGCCATATCGTTGCCTGAACTGCGACAAGAAAGGGGGGAGAGGAGGGAGGGAGGTGAAAGGAAGAGCCGCGCTGCCGACGCCCCCAAGGGAGGAACATCAAAAGACACAGCTCTCCAAGTTCCCCGCGCGCCCTGTGGGGAAAAAGAAAATTCTTCCGGAGAGGGGGAAAGAGACACAAAACGGTCAAGGAGGAACCACGGGAGAGAGTCGACCTTCGCCCCAAGAAGGGGGGGAAAAAAAAAGAAAAAAAAAGGGAAAAGCGGAAGTCGCGCTCTAAGAGGGAAAGGAAAAGAGCAGTCTCCTCATCGCCGAGGGGGAAGAGGGAGAGCGGCGGGTATACTTCCTCGACTAGATCGCGAAAGGGGAAAAAAGGCGGAATCGTTACCACCTCGAGGAAGAGAGGAGAAAAGGAAAGAGAAAAAAGAAAGATCTTCGGGCTCGGGAAAAAAAAGGAAAGACGTCCGAAGATCTGTGTTGTGACGAGCAGGAGGAAAAAAGGAAAAGGGGGAAGAGAAAGGAGCAGGACAATCTTCTCTAGGGCTAGGGGGGAAAAAGCAGGCAGGTTTCTTCACTGAAGGAGAAGGCTGTACCAAGGAGGAGGGGAACCAGGGAAACCGTATCCGTCTTCGTGGGAATGTGGGGGGTCGTCTGCCGGCGTCCTTCTCTATCTCAAAAAAAAAGAAGGGAGGGACATATAACCGGTCGCCAACGTCTGTTCCAGGAAAAGGGAGAGGGGCGGTCCGGAAAAAAAGGAGCAAACGCTGCAAAGGGGGGGAAGGGTGTGGGCGTTTCTGCACCACAGAGGAAGAGAAGAGAAAAAACAGGAGCCTGCCACTTCGCTGCGAAAAATGGCCTGGAAATGCCAGCCCTTCTCGTACTCATTCCTCGGCTGCCAAAGAAAGAAGAAAAAAAGAAGAAGGGTCCAGGAAAGCCCGCCGAGTCTCCCTTCCCCGCAAAAAGGAGAAGGGAGGGAGGGGGGGGAAGGTGGTCGTTATCTTCATTTAGAACGCGAAAAGGGATCCTGACTTAACAAAACCTGCCGGAAGAGGAGGGGCTCTCGCAGATGAGACGAAGAAAAAAGGAAAAGAATAAGGGCCTTCTCTCGAAAAAAGGGGAGGAAATACAGAAAGCACCGGACTTACAACTTCTTTTACTAACGTCTACCAAAGGAAAGAAATGCTGCAGAAGGGAGGGAAGGGAAAAAAGAAAAGAGATACCCTTTGCCCCCGTGCAAGTGATTCAAGCGACCGCGTTGGCCTAGCTTATCTCCAACACGAAAGAAAAGAGAGAGAGAACCGATGGCCCGCGACTTTGGTGTCCTTCGAACGCGAGGAAGAGGGGGGGGGGGGGAGAAGCGGTCCTTCCCGCCTCGCTTCGCGTGGGAAAAAAACAAATGCCTATAGCCCGTGTGCGGACGCGTTCCACGAGGGGGAAAAGAAGAGGCTGGCCATCGACCGATTCGTGGAACGAGAGAGGAAAGGGAGAAAAAAAGAAAGGCAAGAGACAACACACAACAACGATGATGAGGAAAAAGAAAGAAAGAAAATGGAAGTCAGCCTCTCAGTTACCACGCCTGGTTCTTCCATGACTTCGGGAAAAAAGAAAAAAGAATAAGTCACTGTAATCGAGCTGCAGTCTTTGCACACAAAGAGAGGGAAAGGAAAAAAGGAAAAAAAAAGGACGAAAATTCTTTCCGTCCCGAGTCGGAGAAAAAAAGAGGAAAAACCTGGAAGACGGCGGGCACGATGCCTCCGTAAGACTTTGAACTGGTCGTTGGGAAGGAAAGGAAAGTAAGAGCGCGGGCCGCGGTACAGAGGAAGAAAAAAAAAGGAAAAATTCATGTAGAAAAAAGGCAGGGGGTATAACTCTCTAAAAAGGAAAGAACTTTATCTTGGGGGGAAAAAAAAAAGAAAGAGAGGACAAGGCAAACCGTTTGTATACTTCGTAAAAGAAGGGGGGAAAAGCGGAGGTCCATTTATTGGGCAGGCTCGGATGCGAAGAGAAGGAGGAGGTAGGCTAATGACATGCCAACCACGGCGGTGTACGGCTTCGCGAAAAGGGGGAAAAAAAAAGGGGATAAATGACTATCACGAACACGCTTCCTCCCGGCGGAAGGAGGAACAGGGAGAAAAAAAAAGAAGAATGGACTTCTACTTGGTCGAGTGGGGGGAAAAGAGGCTAGTCCTTCGTCGATCATTCCTTCAGCACGAAAGGGAAAAAAAAAAAGAGAGGACCGGCGCGTTTCACGCCGAAAGTAAGAGAAGGTGGAAAAAAAAAAAAAGTCAAGACAGACCTGTCACCCTCTTTTTATACGGAGGGGGAATCGAAACCCTGGTGAACAACTTCTGTGTCCTTACTACTGAAGGCGCGTATCGAGAAGGAAGGAAAGGGGAAAAGATCGTCCAGGGTAGAAGGCCTCAGTTCGGCACTACCCAGAGGAGCCGCTACCTGAAAGTGAAAGAAGAAGGGAGGAAAAAACCATCTCTAGAAAAGGGAGGAAAAGTCCCATAAACATTCTCTTCCCAAAAAGATCTTCGCCAATCATCTGCAAGAGAACGAGGGGGGAGGGAAATAACTAGGCTCGAAGAGAAAACGGAAGCAGAAGGGTCTCCTATTTACTCGAGAAAGGGGAAAAGGGGGGGGGAAGGGGACGCGTAGTCCCGGAAGGGGAGGGGGAGAGAAAGGAGGGCGCCTCTTCCCTCTCCTAAAAAAAGGGGAAAGGTGTGACCCTAATTAATAGTGGGAATCAGCCTTTCGAAGGGGAAAGGAAAAGGGGAAAGAACCCATCACTTCCAGATGGAAAAGGGGGTGTTCTCAGGGCGAAAAATAATAGAGGTACCTGGCGGAAAATGGGTACCGAGGAAAAGGGAAGGGGGGGAAAAACGGCCCTCCATCACCGTCTCTAACCAGAAAGTGCGAAAGTGCTCCGGCGGGAACGCGACAGCACGGACTCCGGTCGGGGAAGAAAGAAGGAAAACAGTCCTTCGAGGGATGTCTGTGTAGACGGGAAGGGAAGGAGGTCAGGAAGAAAAAAGAGAGGATCATTCCGGAAGAGAAGAAGAGACGAGGGAGGTCCGATACTCCTTTGGAAAGGGGGGGAAAAACAGCACGGACCACTGTCTGCTCTCTTCCTCGCAAAGACGCCCATGCTCGCGGCCACCTCGACCAGGAGGCGAAAGGAGAGAGAAGGAGCAGTCTTTCACTCTTTCACGAGAAAAGGGGCAGTAGTATTCGCCTAAGGACGCGTATACTAACGACTCCTTGCGACACAAAAGGAAAGAGGGAAGCTAAACCTCCACAAAGCGCTCGGAGAGAGATTGGTCGTTTATTCCCGGCGCGACATGGGAAAAAAAAAAGGGAAGATGAAAAGGCACTAGCTCACCAGGACTGGCGCGTTCGGCCCGCGATACGTCGAGGAGGGAAAAAAAGGATACAAACCACACCACAGTCCTTTCTAACCTCGCAGCCCGTGTGCAGCGCAGGAAAAGGGGGAAGGAGCGTCCTTTCCCACCTCTTGCCCAGCCCTGGGAAAAGAGGAAGGCATAGTGGGGGGTTGAACTCCTCGAAAAGGCGGCTTTTCACGTTTTCCATTTATAAGTAAAGGGAAAAAGGACAAGGAGCCGAACATGTCGCATCGCAACGAGAGAGAGAAAGGGAGAGAAAGAAAGGAAGAATTCTACTTCGTCTCACAGAAAAAGCCCCCATCCTGCAGTAGCGCCAGGCCCTCGACGCGCCGAAGGGGGGAAAAAAAGGGAAAGGCGGACGGCCGTCCAGGTTGGGCCGGGAAGGATAGAGGGGTAAGAGCGCCGTGTTTCCTCGCGATACAGAGCAGGGAAACGGTCGGACCGACGACCAAGACGTCCCCCGGCCGGCCACCCCTTCGCCAGGGGAGAAAGAGGGAAAAAATATCGTGCTCTGGCTTTGAGCAGAGCGGGTCAGCAGAAAAAAAAGGAAAGGAGAGAAGCAACTTTAGCCTCCTCGGAGGTACCAAGTCCGGGCAGCAACAGGTCCGCCACGTGTTCTGTCCTGTGGCCGTAGAAAAGGAAAAAAAAGGGGAGGAGAGGCGCGAATTCGCTGTCGCTCACCTGGCGACAGAAGGTAGAAGGGAAAAAAGACACAGTCTATTATGCCCCTCTTCTCCCGTCCCATGCCCGAAGGGAGGGACAAAAAAGAGGATGAGGCAAAAGATATATATCACCAACCCTCCCTGCGGCGTGGAAGGGGGGGAAGAGAGAGGCTCCAACCTACCATCGGTTACCCGATCCGAGAGTTCGAAAAAGTTAGCTCCATCTACTTCGCTCCGCTCTCACCGGGGAAAGAAAGAAAAATACACCGGACGCAGTGGCGGACGGTGCTGTATTACTTCTTTTTCCTTAGAAAGAGAAAAAAAGGAGCCGTGCTCGTCTCCTTCGTCGGAAAGGGGAGAGGAAACGCTCTTTCTCCACTGCGAGAAGGGACGTGCTGAACTGGTGCCCGAGTGCCTCTTTCTACGGGGTAAGGGAAAAGGGGTCGAGACAATGCGGGACCGGGGAGAAGGGGGGTTCCCGCTGCACAAGGAGGAAGGGGCTGGGTGAGTGCGGTCCAAGAACGATTCCCGGCCAAGGGAAAAAGAACAGAAACGCGCCTGACGACAGGTGGTAACAAAGAAGGCCTGGTCGCTACTTCAAAGGGAAAACATGCAAGACCGGGGTCGTCCGACGTACGGGAAGGAAAAGGGCACAGCGCCTCCGCGCCTCGCCGGGGAAAAGACTTCCCTCATGTTGTTGGGAGAAAAGAGAGAGGTGAATACCGCCAGGAGCCTGCCCCTGGTCGATTAGTTCCACCAAAGCCCCTGCGCCGAACGCCAAGGGAACAGTGGCATTTTTCCCTCGTTGTTACCTGGGAACGCGGAAGGGAAGAAATGAGGGAACACGGCGGCTCTTTTCGCCAGGAGGGGGTGGAAGAGAAGGCCGTCCCTCCATCTTCCCTTCTAGAGGGAAGATAAGTGTGGCCTCCTCGGCTGGAGTTCGCCTTCACCTTGGGGAAAAAAAAAAAAAAAAAAGGCGAGCCGGTCACACGCCGATCCCTAAAGCGGGAAAGGAGCTTCATCAGCAGCAAAGGGAAAAAGAAAAGGGAAACGCAGAGTCGTTCGTCTACGCGTCATAGAATACACTCCTGCCCCCCGGCCTGCTCGCAAAAAAAGAAGAAAGAGACTAGCATGCTTCGACCGCCGCGGGGGAAAAAAGGAGCCTGTATGTCCCTAGCAAGAGGAAGGAACGAGGACCTCGAGCTACGTGGGGGGAAAAGGAAAGAAGAAAGGGTAGGGGATCCTCGACCACGGAAAAAGGAAAATCTTCCTTACCTTCCTACAAAAAAAACAATACACCCGCATGAGGAGGTGCTTCCGCCGAGAAAGATAAAAAAACCAGCAGGCTCAGAAAAAAACCTGTATCACTCTCGAAAAGGGAAAACCTCGCGAAATGGTTCTCTACGTTTTCTGGCGTGGAAAAAGAAAAAGGGAACTTCCATCCTTCAAGGAGGACCAGAAAAGGGAGCCCCAATATTTTTTCCAGGTGAATTGCGGGGGCGCCTCTCCTAAGAAGGGGAGAAAGGCTGAAGATCATCGGCGGGGAAGGAGGGGCCGAGGCGTCCGATGCTTAGGGGAAAATGTGCGCGCCCCCGGGGGGGCCGCTGATCGTAGTACCTCAGGAGGAGAGGAAGAGCGCACTGAAAAAAGAAAATGGCTCTGCTTGGGAAAGCCGATCGTTTGGCAAAAGAAGAGAAACGCACTTTCTAACTAATTCTATTTCTTGCAGGAAAAAAGCAGAGGTCGCCGGAAGTTCGGAGTCCTCCTAGGAGGGCGGGGGGGAGGAGGAAGGATTCGTTTTTCGACACCCTGGAATCTTCTTCCTTCGCCAGGAAAAGAAAGAGGGGGAGTACTAGGCTAAAAAAACTTCGTCCGTCACCTTTAACTTGGAAAAAGGAACAGGGACTAGTACGCTGAAAATAAGGATTGCGTTTTTCTTAAAAAAGCCCGTGAAAGTTCCGGCTTTCACAAAAAAGGGGGCGAGGATTCCTCTTCCGGGAGGGGGAAAGAAAGTGAAGCATACCGAAGAGTCCTCGCTTCCAGCCCGGGAAAGAAAAAAGGAGAAGCCCTCCGAGGTCGCCCACGTCTGCCTTCCTCCTGACGGGAGAAAAAAGGGGGAACGTCACTGGGAAATGACGAAGAAGCGAGCGCTCGAGAAAAAAGAAGTGCTTTGCGCCAGAAAACCGACCTACCAAATCAAGACGGACCAAAAACCTTGGCCCTTACCTCGTGGCACAAAAAACGGAAGAAGGGGAAAGAAAGGGATGAAGGCCCTTCTGCCTGGGCTCCCAGCAACTTTCTGGCCTTACATTCAGTGCATGGGGACGGAGAATAAAAAAAGCCGCGGGCTGCTATGCTCCAAGAAAAAAAAAACAGGTGAAAAGGGGAGGGAAAGGGAACTCCTACCGTGTTGTCCTTCGAGGGAAAATCGCTCCTGCACTCCGAGCAGGAAAGGAAATGCAACAGGCAACTAAATGAAGAGAGGAACGTGGCTGACTCGTTTCTGCGCGCAAGAGGGAAGGAGGGGGACTGAAGAAAACTTCTTTGACGAGCGGCGGAATCGCTCCTCTGTGGGGGGGAAAATAGATATCTCCACACCAGGAGGAAAGAAAAACAGCAGCGTAAAAGAAGGGAGGCATGAACCTTCTTCACGATTCCTCTCAGAAAGGAAAAGAAAAAAAAGGGAAAGGGATTGCAAACCCCAGGTCCGGTCTTTATCCACGCGAATCATCTTTCAGGAAAGGGAGGACACCACTTTCGGAGGGGAAAACGCATATAATGGAAACGGGTCGAGTGAGCTCATACTTCCCCTCGGGGAGAGGGAAAAGAAACTACCTTAAGGTATTCCCTCACAGGGGATAGGGCCCCAGTTCCCCAAAAACAAACACCCGCCGTCCGGGCCTTTTTATCCTTCAGTAAAAAGAGGGGAAAAGAAAGAGTAAGAAGTAGTTGGGGGGGGGGGGAATTCTCTAACTTCTTTGTAGTCGGGTGAGTCCAAAGCTTAAGCGGGCGCCATCCCTCTTTTTATCGGATAAGGGAGCCTCACCTTTGTCTGCAATGTCCGGTTCTAAAGAGATCCCACTCCTAAGCCCTGGCGGGCGTCACACAGCCTATCTAAATCACGTAG
>Ga0179593_1331415_pt1 | contig 10204 bp, 14 predicted proteins | sample CZODoug2_1_08_16_FD_185931 | JGI IMG/M metagenome (GOLD analysis project Ga0179593, IMG submission 185931) | Vadose zone soil fungal communities from Angelo Coast Range Reserve, California, USA - CZODoug2_1_08_16fungal (PacBio error correction) | ecosystem: Environmental > Terrestrial > Soil >...
CAGATTTGAGATCGTCCCAACCGTCCAGCAATCTCGAAAGGGATCGTCGCCCTTGAAATGTGTCGACCATGGTTCCAGGGAATAGGAAGGGTCCTTTCTTCCCCATCAGAAATGCGCCGGGTCGGTGTCGGTGGCTCGTCATCCGGGGTGAAATACATCTTCCCAGTTCTTTTGTTACCGTACCGGCCGACGGTGGTCGCATTCCCGAGTAAGTAGAAGAAAGACCATCCACGCGCCCGACTTGTCGGTCTTGCCCCTCCAGGTGTCGCGCTGGTCGAAGCCGGGTCGAGCGTCGTCTTTGGACGCATCCCCGGGGTATTGGCCCGCCTCGATCTGTTCTTCAGCACCCGTTCCGCCCCTTGGGGTCCGCCGGCCGATGTGACAAACGTCGGCACCCAGCCCAGGGACGCGAATATCCCGTTTACGACCTGCCCCGTCTTTTGATGTGTCCCGGCCAACGGATGACCAGCGGCGCGCGCTGCCGCCTTTTCCCCAGGTGGTCCAAGCTTCCCGGCCTTTTGAACGGTGGACGGCGCCGGGCCGGGTAGGTGATGACCTCGGCCGCCGTTGTCGGTGGTGAAGACGACGATGGTGTTGTCGAGCTGGCCCAATGGAGCTCAGCTTTGTTTTTCAGGACGTAGCCGATGTTGTCGTCCCATTTTTGCGTCCATGCCGGGCTTCGTTGGACGGCCCCAGTCCTTGCCGCCGGGCTCACCCCACCATGGCCAGTAAATTTGTCCGGCAAAACACGGTCGGTGATGTGGCATGCCGCCGCCCCGGGGGGGGGTGTACCAGACGAAGAAGGGCTTGTTGGTCTGTCTTCGGGCGTTGCGGCTCAAGTAATTCCGATGGACGTGTGGCGGACAATTTCTTCATCCCCACCGTGTTCGAGCGCTCCCAGCGTCCAGCGGACCCTCGTCCTTGCAGGTCTGGTTTTTTTGCGCCTCGTCCCATCGGAACGACCGTTTGCAACGGCGGAGCATCGGCGGGGAAGGCGTCAGGCAAACCGTTTTTGTCCTTGGGATGTCCACAGCGCCGGGACCTCGGGCAGGCCGCGAACCGGCGTGGTTTCTTTGCAGGGCGGCCGCATGCTCTGCCACGGAGCGGGCTCCTTTGTTAGGTCCGGGGAAGCTTTTTTTACCCCCTGCATCGCGTCCCAGGTGGTACAAGGTAACCCCAGAACTCCCTAGAAAGCCGTGCGCCGTCGGCGCCCGCGGGGGGTGGTGCGCCCAGATGGTTTTCTTGCCCCAACTCGCCGGTGTTGTAGCCGAGGTCGCGCCAGAAACCACGCGAGCGCCGGCGTGGCCGGCCGCAGGTAGGGACGGGCTGCCAGGCAGTTGCGGCGGGATCATGCGGTGGCGCACGGATGCAGCCGGTAAAGAAAGCGGTTTGGCGCCCCGGAGGTTCCAGCTCTGCTCGGCGTAATAAGTCCCGTGAAGATCCGCCGCCCCCTCTTGCCCGATGCGGCGATGTTGGCGTTTCCCCCGACCACAGGCCGCGGTTGGTAGATGCTCGGCGGCTTGCCCATCCAGCCCGATATCGTCGCCCATTAATGAAGAGAAATTGTTTCTGCCTTGGCCCGCGTCCCGCCTGCGCCTGGGCCCCCGGGCCCCCAAGAAGCGCGGGACCCCCGGCCACCAGGAACCCGGGGCGGCCCCAATTGGCGCCCGGAGCCTTGGCCCAGATCATATTTGTCCCCCTGGGCCCCTTCAAATCTGTCACCTATCCTCCTCTCAACAACAACAAAAAAAACGGGATAAACGGAAGAACGGGAGGAAAACGGGACGAACCAAACGGTACACAACGGTGGAGAAACGCAAAACTTAAACAAAGAAACCCAAAAACGTTTTGTACACCTCAACTCCCGGTATTTATTTATGATTAAAAGAGAGAGATAGGTGACAAAGATTAATGGCAACGAAACAAATCTGAATCTGGGCAAGGGCTCGCTGGCCGCAAAAATGGCCGCCCCCGGGTTTTTCCTGGTGGCCCGCGTTCCCCGCCGCTTTCTTCTTGGTTGGGCCCGGCCCCCCAGGGGGCGCAGGCGCCCGCGGCCAAAAGCCCCCGAACATCCCCTCTTCCCATCATGGGGACGATTAAATCGGCTGATGCAGCCGAAGCATCCTTACCACCCGCGGCCCTGATGGTCCGGGGAAAACTCCCCAACTATCGACCGGGCAAATCGGGCAATAAAGAAAGGGCCCCGCGCCCCTCCTTTCAACGGAACCCTATTACGTCCGAAGCAGAGCTGCCCACCTCCGGCGTGCAACGCCCTTCCCTTTACCGCCATGCTTCCGCTGCCGCACCGCAAATGAAATCCGCCCCGCCCAACTCCCAACTTTCCTTGGCAGCCCGTTCCCCCCCCCTACCTGCTGGCACCCGGCACGCCGTGTCGCCCTCCGCCCCGGTGTTTTCCCTTTTCTCCTTCCCTTTTTCCCCCCCCCCCTTTCTTCTCTTTTCCTTCTTCTCTTCTCTTCTCTTCTATTTTTCATTTCTTTTCATGCTTTGTTTCCTAGTGCTTTCACTGCGCTACCACAACCCGAAGAGGGACTCCCGGCTAGCACCACCGGCCGAGTTATTGGGAAAGAAAACCCTCCTGGGCGACCACCCCCGCGGGCTCCCGACGGCCGCACGGCCTTTCTAGTTCCCCTAAGGAGTTCTGGGGTTTACCTGTACCACCGTAGGGACGCCCCCCGAAAATGGCAAGGGGGGTAAGCGTTCCCCGAACCTAAAAAAAAAACAAGAGCCCGCCCCCACCTCGTTGCCCTGATGCATTGCGTGGCCCTTTCCCCCTTCCCCAAGAACAAAAACACGCCCGGTTCGTCGGTCCTTTGCCCGAGTGGTCCCCCCGGGCTTGTTGGATCCCCAAGGACAAAAAACGGTTTTTGCCTGACGCCTTTCCCCCGCCCCAAAAAAATGACTCGCTTTGTCACCCACGGGCTCTTGCCTCTGGGCACTGTAGGGCGAACCATAAACCTTTCAAGGACTAAGGGTTTCGAGGGGAAGGACCGCCCCTTGACTCTGTAAGTCTGCATCGAAAACGAAAAACGTGGGATTTAAGAAATTTTTTTCCTTTCCAGAATTTTCCTTGCACCCCTCCGACGTGGGGGTCCCGCCGGTATTCCCATCAAGTCCCCTGTCCCTTTCCCCCGGCGCCCCACTACAGAGGGACCCGAAGAATACCAAACCACGAACATCCCTTCCTTCGTCTGTTCCAAAACCCTTCTTCGCCCCCGCCCCTTTGCGCACATCCACGTAAACCTGTTTTTTCCTACAAATAGCTTATGGCCATTTTGTTTTAATCCCTTCTTCACAGCTCACTACTTTTTCTTCAAACTTCCTGCCCTTCCGCCTGAAAGCAAATGGACGACGCAACATCCGGCGTTTACCGGGGGACGGGTGTCCGGAAACAAGCTGAGCTCCATGGGCCAGCTCGAACCAAACCACCGATCGTCGTTCCTTCCCCAACCGAACAAACCTAGGCGCCTGAGGTGGTTGGTCCCATCACCCTCTAGTGGTGCACCGACCTGCCGGGAGAGATCCTTCCGTCCCACCGCCGCCCAGAAGGGAAGCGGCTGCCCTGAGTTTTCCAAAAAACGGAGGGAAGCTGAACCCCGACCTGGTAAGGCCGGTCCATTGCCCTCTCCCCCTCCGCCTGGTCCATCCCGTTTGGCCGGGACACAATCAAGCCCGGGCACGGTCCCCGGAAACGGGGATATATTTCGCAGTCCCTGGAACTGGGTGGCCCGACGTTTGTCCGACATCGCCGGCGGGCCCCAAAGGGGCCCGACTGGCCTGGAGATAAACAGAAATTCTAGGGGCGTGCCCAATTAACCCCGGGGAATCGTCCAAGAGACCGAGACGCCCTCCGAACGGCCTTCCGACCAGCCGGCTACTTGGACCCCTTTATGTGCAGAAGACCGAACAAGTCCCGGGGCGTGATTGTCCCTTCGTTTTCTACTACTTACTCGAATACCGAATGGCGACACAAAAAGGTGGGGTGGCGGATAAGTGATGGAGACGCACGAGCTAAGGCCTGCCGAATGCCAGGTGACCCAGGGGTAAGAAAGGGCTAAGCCGGTTGCGCTTCTTTTCCGGTCCCCCCGCCCCCCTGTCCTGCTGTACTTACAACGCTGGACGAAAGCACCGCCCCCGCACCTGGCGGCCCATGATGGGAAAGACGAACCTCATTCCCCTGGGAAACCCATGGTCGACAACATCCAGCGCGACAATCTCCCCCCTCGAGAAAAAATTTGCTGGCGGGGTTGGACGATCTTCAAAATCTGCCGATGGTCGTCGTCTGGTGCGCATAAGCCTCCCCCCAGCCCACTGCTTGACCCAATACCTCTACGACTGGGAAAAATGCCTGCCCTCGGCCATTTTGGTTTGTGGGAGAAGGAAACTCGAGCGTATCAGCAGTGTTTTCCCGCCCATTTTCAAGGCACCTGAGACCCTTACAAACCTTTACCGGCATCCCTTCAAAAGAAATGAAAAAGGCCCCTCACCGAAGCCAATGACCGGAGAGATGGGTTAGGGGCGGCCCCCTCGCAAGGCGCCCCGCCTGCGTTTAATATGTTGGAGGAACCGATGAAACGCCTATCTCGTTCTGCTGGCTGTTGGTACCTTGGGGCCCGCCGGCCCCCTTTGTCCGTTCAGCCGGTCCGCCCTGGTCCGGCGGCCAAGTTTTTGTCCTCATGGTCCTGTGGACCATCTGAATGCATGGCGATCCCCGTCCCTTACATTACGACGGAACTGACGTCCGGTGTTCTCTGGTTGGTCCAACACCAAGCAAGTGGAACACACGTGGGACTTCGGGAGGCCCTCCGCAACCGGATGCGTGCAGGAAGGCGCCCCGCGCCCAAAGACCCCTTGAGATCACCCGCCGGTCCAGGCCCTCAGTTCCCCGTGGGCAGTTTTACACCGCCTCAGCGGGAAATTTGAGCCCGAGCGGTTTTATCTTGAAATATGACCTCCAGCTTTTCGGGCCAGGTTTTCGAGGGATTCAATCAACACAAAAAGCCAGTTATCTGAATTCACGGGCCAGGTAAACCGTTACCCTGCACCTTAATGAACCTTTGACTTTGGGGTTCAAAAGCATAGTTTGATCGGTGTTTGTCGGCCCTGCAATTGGCGTTGGTCGAACCGATGTAAACCATCTGTGGGGAGGGGAAAGTCATGATCATCAGGAAACACCATCCTCACATCGCGTGTGTTTGGGCGTTGGTCTTTGGACTTTGTGGTCTTGGCGGGCCGCTGGCCTTTTTCCCTGCGCGCCCCCCCTGCCCGGGAGAGCGGGCCCCTTTCCCAAACCTACGCCCCGGTTGTGCTGGTGCAAACAAGCGTCCAGCCGGGTTATTGTCGCGGGTGTGGTTTTGGGTTGCCGAACCAAGGAAAACCCAAGAAGTAACAATACCGGGGACCCCATAATTTATGCGAAACGGCCAGCCAAAGTTGGGGCCGGAGCATCCCCGGGTATCCGCCTTCTATCCTACGATTTGACCCGGCCGGGCCACTTATATATGATATATATGCCTTTTTTAAAACTGTGCAGAAGGCCTTTTGGTAACGGCGCGCCCGACCGCAACGCGAGGAACAAATCGTTCCCCGCTATCACCACCTTGGTACCGCAAGACCTTCTGTCTCTCGAGGTCTTGTGGGGAAGGCAAAGCCTGGCTTGGTCGGCAGTGCCGGGCGGTGCACCTTCCCTTTGTGCGAAACATTTGCCCGTCCGTCTGTTTTGGGGGCCGCCCCGAAAGGAGAAGAAAAAATATGTTCCCCAAGATTGGTGACCGACCCAGTGTCCCGCCCCCCAGGCCCCCTTTGTAAAAAAAGCCGCCGCGCCCGGCCGACGGCGCCGGTTGCCCGCCGTCTGGTCCATGGTGGGGTCAAAGGAAACAAAAAAAAAAGAGATGGTTGTCCCCGAACAACTTTCACTATCCTATCCAGAATTTTGGTAAAGTCAGAAGGCCGGATGTGCCAGAAGTCGCCCCCCCCTCACCCCCTGCCCCCCTCCTCCCCCACGAGCCCCCGGGGAGATGGAAAGGGGAACCCGGCGAATCGGGAGGGTTGGGAGGGGCAGCAGGCGACAGATTCTGGTCGGTTTGTTTTTGTTGCGCAGCCAACTTTAAAAAAAAAAAACCGGACTCCCCGTGGAGAAATCCATCCGTCCATGGAACAACTGAGGTTGCCGTCTTATAATCAAAAATCTGACCCCTCTCGAATTGCAGCAAGATTGGCCTGGTCAGTGGGTTTTGGCTCAAGTCCGGGCCCATACCGAATTAACGGAAGAAAAGCTTTCGAATTATTTCGGCGTGGGTTCGCACCCTGCTTTCTATGGTGTCCCGTTGTCTGATCTCTCTTCACAAACAACACGGGAGTTTCTTCTTCCCTTTCTCTCTCTCCGACACGCCCATAGTAACTCATGTTCGCAATTCATCAAAAGGGGTATCTTTCTCCTTAGTTGCTTCCTGCCCCGGACTTTTTTGAGCCAACACGGACCAGTTCCAGATCTTTGGCTGCAATCGCAGCGTGTCCCGATATAGACGGCAAACCTCAAGTTTGGTCCATGGCCGGACTTGATCCTACGTGCGTCCCCGGTTTAAGTGGTGGCTTGCGCAACAAACCACCAGAAATCGTCGCCTGCCCCTGCCCCCCCTCACCCTCCCGCTTTTCGCCGGGTCCCCTCCCCCTCCCCCGCTCGTGGGTAATGGAGGGCCGGGGTGAGGGGGCGACTTCTGCAACATTCGCCTGGACTTTCCAAACCCTCTGGATAATAGTGAAAGTTGGCTTTCCGGAAACAACCAGTTTTCCTTTTGACCGACGCCGTTGCGGGCAAACGGCCGTCGCCCCCGCCGGGCGCGGGGGCTTTTAACAAGGCCCCTGGGGCTGACCCCTGGTCGGTCACCCATCTTGACATAGGGCGGGGGCCCCCAACGACGGCGGCCAATGTTCGCACAAAGAAAGGTTTGCACCCGCCCCGCACTGCCAACCAGCCCAGCTGCCTCCCCCAACAGGACCGTCGAAGATAAGTTGCCGGTCCCCGGTGCTAAGCTGGACCGTTGTCCCCTCTCGTTGGGTGGGCGTACCAAAGCTCTGCCACAGTAAAGGCCATAAGTTCCCGGCGGGTAATCGTGATAGAAAGGCCCGAATACCCGGGGATGCTCCCGCCCACTTGGCCCTGGGCCGTTTCGCATAAACTTATCGGGTCCCCGTTTGTTGCTTATGGTCCTTTGGTTCGGACCAAACCACACCCCGCCCCGGCCTCCCCGCTGGCGCTGCGGTGCCGCAAACCGGGCGTAGGTTTGGAATCCCCGCCCCTCCACGGCCCGGCGCGCCAAAGGCAGCGGCAAGAACACCAAATCCCAGCCAACGCCAACCCCGATGAGATGGTGTTTCCTGAATGATCATGATTCCCTCCCCCAAGATTGTAATCGGTTCGACGCCCAAACTGCGGCCGCAACACCCGAATCAACTCTGCGTTTTTTAACAAAGTCCAATTTCATAGGTGCGTACCCCGGTTGTACCTTGCCAGTGATCCGAAAACTGGCTGTTGATTGATCCTCGAACAACCTGGCCGAAGCGGAGGTCCAATCACAGATAACCCTCGGGCTTCAACAAGTTTTTCCCTCTGACGTGTAACCCTGCCACGGGGAACTGAGCCTGAAACCGCGGGTGAATCGTCCAAGGGTTTGTGCCGCGGGCCCCTCCTGCCGGCAACGGTTGCCGAGCCTCCCCTAAGGATCCCGTGTTTCCCTGCTGGTTTGTTGACCACAGAGAACACCGACGTAAGTTCCGTTCGTAATTTAAGGCCGTTGATTGGTTTCATCGCTGGTCCCAGGCCCCTGAGCATTGGCCTCAGCGAACCCGGCTGTAACGCAAGCCGCCGGGCCCCCCAAGGACCCAACAGCCAGCGAAAGATAGCCGGGGTTTTTTCATCGTTCGTCCACACCATTAAACCGCCTGCGGGCGCCTTGCGAGGGCGCCCCCCTCCCATCTCTTCCGGTCAATTGGCTTTTCCCGTGAGGTGGCCTTTTTTCCATCTTCTTGAAAGGATGCCGGTCAGGTTGTAGGGTCCCCCGGTGCCTGCAACTGGCGGGAACTGCCTGATACGACTCGAAGTTCCTTTTCCCACAACAACTGGGCCGTAGGGGCAGCCAATTTCCAGTTCGTAGAGGTGACAAAGCAGTGCTGGAGGGAGGCTATCGCCTAACCGCCCGAAACCGACATCCGCAGCTTGTTGAGAATCGGTCCACCCGCCCATCCATCTCGATGATAGGGGGGGTGTTGATGGGAGAATAGAGAAAGTAGAACGGAGTGGGACGAGAAAGGGAGCGTATTGCAAGGGAGATTAGGAGGTTACCGGGTGGGGTGTGGGAGAGTGGGGGTAGGGTGGTGAGGAATGGGGGGAGAGAAAGAAGAGGGAATGAGTAGGGGAGGGGAATCGGCGCTTTGAAATGTGTTTGTCCGACCATGTGGTCCCAGGAATAGGTTCCCCCGTTCTCTTTCCCCATCATTTGCGCCCGGTCAGGGTCGGTGCCTTCGTCATGTCGGGTAATACATGCTTCCAGTTTCCTTGGTACCGTACCTCCGACCGGTGTCCGCATTCGAGGTAGTAGAAGAAGACCTCACGCGCCGACTTGTCGGTCTTGCCCCTCCCAGGTAAGTCGCGTCTGGTCGGGAAAGCCGTCCTAGCGTCGCTTGACCGAATCCCCGGGGTTATTGCCCGCCCTCGATCTGTTTCTTCTCACCCGTCGCCCTTCTGGGGCCCGCCGGCCCAGATGTTCCCCCGACAAACGTTCCGGCCACCCCCAAGTCCCCAGGGACGCGGAAATAGCCCGTTTTACACGAGAACCGTGCCCCCGCTTTGATGTGTCCCGTTCCAAACGGGATGACCCACGGAGGCCGCGCATGCCCGCCTTCCCCAGGTGGTCAGCTTTCCCCTCCTTTTGAACGGTGGTGACGCCGCCGTCCGGGGTAGGTTGGGTATGACCTCTGCGCCGTTTGGTCGGTGGTGAAGACGACGATGGTGTTGTCGAGCTGGCCCCATGGAGCTCAGCTGGTTCAGACGTAGCCCGATGTTGTCGTCCCAGTTTTTTGCCTTTTCATGCCGGCTTCCGTTGACGCCCCAGTCCTTGCCGCCGGGCCTCACCCCACCATGGGCCACGTATTTGGTCCGGCAACACGGTCAAGAAGGAAAAGAGACGTTTAATGTGCCTGCCGCGCCCGGTTTTGTAACCAGAACGAAGAAGGGCTTTTGTTGGTCCTTCTTCCCGTCGTTGCGGTTCCAAGGAAGTCGATGACGTGGGCGGAAATTTCTTCATCCACCCGTTTTTCGAAGCGCTCCAGCCGTCCCCCAGCGGACCCCTCCGTTCCTTGGCGTTTCCTGGGTTTCGCCTCCGGGTCCCCCATCGGACGACGTGGCCACGCGAAGCAATCCGGCCGGGGGAGGCGTCCAGGCAAACCGTTTTGTCTTGGGAATCCCACAAGCGCCGGGGACCTCGGGCAGGCCGCCCCGATACCGGCGTGGTGTCTTGCAAGGGCGGCCCGCAATGCTCTGCAGAGCGCGTGTGCCTCTTTTTAGGTCGGGGAACGCTTACCCCCGCCATCGCGTCCCAGGTGGTACAGGTTAACCCCAGAAAACTCCTAGAAAAAGCCCGTTGCGCCGTCCGGGCCCCACGCCGGGGTTTGTGGTCGGCCCAGATGGTTCTTTCCCCCCCCAAACTCGCCGGTGTTGTAGCCGAGGTCCGCGCCAAGAACCACGCCCGAGCCGGCCCTGCGTTCCGGGCCGCAGGTAGGACGGGCTTGCCCCAGGCAAGTTTTTGCGGCGGGGAAAATCATGCCGGTGTCGCGGCGGTATGCAATGCCGGTAAAGGAAAGGGTTGCGCCCCGGAAGGTGGCAGCCTCTGGCTCGGCCCGTAATAGTCCGTTGAAGAGCGCGCCCCCCTCCTTGCCGATTGTTCCCGGTCGATGTTGGGGCGTTTCCCCCTACCATCAGGCCGCCGGGTGGTAGATGCTCGGCTGCATCCAGCCGAATATCGTCGCCCATGATGAGAAGAATGTTCGGCTTTGGCCGCGGGCGCCTTGCCGCCCCCTGTGCCCGGGCCCAGAAAGCGGGCCGGACGCGGCCACCAGAAACCCTGCGGGCCCATTGCGCCGGAGCCCTTTGCCCCAGATCAAATGTTCTTGCCCTTCTCTGTCCCACCTT
>Ga0179593_1364185_pt1 | contig 10204 bp, 10 predicted proteins | sample CZODoug2_1_08_16_FD_185931 | JGI IMG/M metagenome (GOLD analysis project Ga0179593, IMG submission 185931) | Vadose zone soil fungal communities from Angelo Coast Range Reserve, California, USA - CZODoug2_1_08_16fungal (PacBio error correction) | ecosystem: Environmental > Terrestrial > Soil >...
TATCCGCCAGCGATAAGAAAGCATCTTGCTCAGTTTCTCGGAGGAAGCTGGGATAGACGATCCAAGCGGGGATTCTACTCCATTAGGGGGATAAAAAGGGTCCTGTCAATAATTACGGGTCCGGGTTTCCTTTCTCCTGGTAAAGTCTAGCTCCGGGCGAAAAAATTAGAAACAATTCATGTCGCGGGCGGAGAGACGGCGAGGTGAAAGCTGAAGAGGGTTAACAGTTCGGCGGAGACGCCCACGAGCGAGAGCGGTAACTGGGGAGGCCCGACATGAAGGATCTCGGTGGGATCTCGGGCTCTGGTCTTAATCCGAACGGATCGTACAGTGAGTGGGGAAGAATCTTCATGTGGAATTCTAAGGATGAGAAAGGAAAAGGTCGGAGATAAGCGGCCATCGTTTCCTGGTGTTTGAGGGCACAAGGGGCCGGTGTCAGCAAATTTCTCATTGGAAACCCTATACTTCAACCACGGAGGGTTCGCATAAAAGGGGAGGAATCAGTGTCAGCGAGGACGGATTGGGCCGTGCTGGCAGATGGCTTTAGGGCCATGGGGAAGTGTCTAGGGCAGGGGGTAGCGGAACGTGATTGAGTCTAGGCATGCTGGAGATTCTACTTTGTTCTCGGACTAGAGCGTCGTTTCTGTGGAGCCCCGTGGGATGCGGGCACGGAGTACTTCGAGTGGAGTGAATCTCTTGGATACAGGAGTGGAGCAAGGCTCTTGTAGGACCATGAAGTTTTCGGGATCAAGAGGGAAGGGAAGAGAGAGCTCCTTCCCAGATCTATTTGTGTGGGGGGGATAAGAGGCAGAGGGGAAGGTCAATTTGATGGCTTTAGGAAGGGGGAAGTGAGCTCGGTAAAGAGGGTTGGGGAAGAAGGAAATCGATTGAGGGCAAAACTCGATTCGACTATATCCTAGTAGATAGTCGTTCTCTGAAAAGGCTAAAGTTAGGGGGCTTACTTGAACCGGCTCTTCAGAAGGATCGGGTTCTCTCCCTAGCGAGTAGAGAGGAAGGGCCGAAAACAGCTTTGAGAATCAATTTGAAGAAAAAAGAAATCTTGGAAAGGAGGGAGGCGCAGCGGCCTCTAAGGAGCGACAATCGGGGGGAGGCAGGTTAAGGGAGCGGATAGGGGCTCAGGTTAGTGATCAGAGGGGGCTAAAAGTGGAGAAAATGATCAGTTTTAGAGGAAGCTCGGAACTAAGGAGGGTGATAACAAGGAAAAGCTGAAAGGCATCTCAGAGACTCGAGGGCAGACCCTCAATCAACGGCGAGACGGAGAGAGACGGTGTATCTTGTAAGTAGCGTTTTGCGGGTCTCAAGGGAGCAGGGTTTAAGATTACAGGGGGAAAGAAATGGAGGGGAAAAGAAATCGCGTAAGAAGTCAATTTCAAAAGAAACATCTTCTAATATCATCGAGGGGACTTCGAGATGGAAGGGCTACTGGGGGGGAAGAAGAGGGGAAGAAAAAACGGAAAGCCGGGAAAATCTTCTCGAAATCTTTGTGGAAAACTTGATAGACTCCGGGGGGCAAGCTCTAAGAAAAAACGGACAGGGAAAAAGGGAAGAAGAGAAAAAGCGCAGGCGACGAGAGATTAAATATAAGAAGAGATGGGAGAGGATCGACGTCTCCTCGGAGGAAAATCGCTCTGGACCGGTGAGAATCTCATAGATCAAAAGTTACCGGGTAGTGAGAGAATGGTAAAGTGCATACCCGAAGAGGAGGATCATAAGGGCCATCCTCGGTAGTTAAAGGGAACTCCAGGAGAAGGAAAGGGAAGTGTTGGAGAGGAGATGATGAACCCCTCTTGGGCGCTGAGGAAAGAAGTTGACGGTGGGAAGAAAGGGGAGAGGAACTTGGAGAAATTTATTAGCGAGCAGCGTTAGGGACTAACCCCTGCGGTGGGAATCATAAAGGAGGGCCTCGATAGACACGCGGCAGGGAGGAGGGAGGGACCAAGGCAAAAAAAAAAGGACGGAGGGGCTCGGCCAAAGTGAGTTTAGAGTTCTAGGGGCATCCATCGGGCCTCGTTCTGAACCGCAGTATGATGTCTTGTTAAACCACAGTGAAAATGAATCTATCTCAAAAACTGGTAGAGGGAAAATAAGAGAAGAGTTCCAAGAAAAAAAAGGGAGACTACAAGAGGCTAGAGGGGAGGAGGAAACTGACTTTGGCCTGTATTTCACCCCGAAGAAAGCAGCAAGAAGGTGAAGAGTAAAAACGAGAAAAGGGGAGTTCCGACCAGAGAAGGACATGTGAGGACACGACGATATGCTACCGGGAGAAAAAGGGGTATAGAAACTGTACGGGGGAGCTAGGGGGTAGACAATGGAGATCCGGAAGATCCTTAGATCACCGGAACGGGAAAAGAGGGAAGGAATCTTAAACCGAATGTCGCTCGTTACGCTAATAGCCAGGGCCCGTCCTGCTATAAAAGGGATGTAGTCTAAAGAGAACGGGAGAGCGCTCTGCATTTGAGGAACTCGAAACTATTAAAAGACACAACGACCTAATATGCTCTTCGGTCGCCAATTCAACTACTAGACTTGCCCATCAATGAGAATGGAGAGTATAATGCGGCGGCAGTGGAGATTCCGTCGGTCCAAGGGAGGAAGAGTTCCTTCTCCATGCCAGAAAAGAGATACTAGAGCGCCAAGGAACCTCGGAGAGCTAAAATGAAACTACTGAGAAAGCATCACGGGTGGTAAGAGCAGCTTGTACCAAGAGAGTGGAAGGGAAGAGAGGGAGAGGGAAATTTCAAGATGAGGATTTGCTTAGTAGAGGAAGGCAGGTCTGTGTGCGGGGGGGACGGGGTCTCGCTGCTCACGTCTCGTAACTTTCCCGAAGGAGCTTTGATACAAGAGAGAGGAACACAATTGCAACGCGCTGGAAAGAGCCGCGACTCCTCAGGTTTGGGAACAGGAGAGAGCGAGGAGGAGAGGACTGATCGGGCTGATCCAGAGAAGAAAGAGAGGAGGTCTTATAACTAAAGAATGAGAGATATCTACGAGGAGCTGAGAAGAAAAAAGTATCATAGCTCAGAGGGTCAGCCTCGCACTTAACGAGACCTCTGGCCGGGAGGTCCAAAAAAAGAGACCGAGACAGGATGAACCCGCTCAGTACTAGCAACTGAGGGCCCGAGAATAGCAAAGGATCGAGGTAGAGGAAAGAGAGGTCTCTGGTGGTCCTCCTATGAGTAATATGGAACTCCCAAAGCTCTAAGTGAGGGCAAAGAACGACTTCTGAAAGAAGAGGGACGTCTCTAGGGGAAGAGATCTGCCTCAGGGAGAGATAGGGGAAGGAGGGGGAAAGTCTCCCTCGGACGCTATTTCCTCGCCGGGTCAAACAGGACCTGTTTCAGAAATTGTCTTCAACGGAAGATGGAAACCAAAAACTCTTAGCGCTTAGAAAAGACTGTTCTTTGTGAATGTTTGTTGACTAGGAAAGGAGGAAGACAAAGGAATATCCTGAGCCGGGCCTAAATGCAATATTGCCGGGGGGGAGACGGCCAGACCGAATTAAGCCTTCATCTTCCATATGAAGTGAGGAAGTGCAAATAAAAGAAAGATAATACCAAGCGAGGCCATCATCAGAGAATATATAGTTCGTGACCGGGGGAGCTCTTCCTCCGGTCAGAGCCTAGTGACAAGGACAAAAAGAAGAAATACTTCCATGAACTAATCTAAGATCTCTGAATCTATCTCCCAGAAGAGATTGATTTCTTTGCGAAAGGGGCGATAAGGGGGGAGACCCGTCATAAAATGAACCCAGGATCAACATCCTTAGGAGGGACACGCGACCGGGATAAAAAAAGAAGAGAGAAAGAAGTCTGGTTAAAGAATCTGGTGCCCTGAGTCCTCCTAACGGTCACCTTTGTGTCGGTTGAAGAAGAGAACAGGATCTCGAGAGTGTCCTCGCGTCGCTACCGTTGCAAGAAAGAGGAAGAGGCCATGGTGGAGAGCCAGAATAATGACTTGGGTCAACTGGGATTTGGACGGATCCAAGAAACGGAGATAAAAGTAACAAGAACCTATGCTAGTGTGGTCAAAATAGGATTTTATTGGGGTCCGATTTATAGTTGTAGAGAGAGGACGGGTCCGAGACTATAATTCAACAGACGAATTATATTTTTACGGCACTTGAGCATAAGATAAAAAACACAAACCTTATTTTAGGAAGACTGAAAGAAGAAGAGAGTCTCACTGTCCAGTGTATCTGAGGGGCTCTATGAGCTGAGGCCAGGGATACCTACCTAGAGGTGGCATTCGCATGGAAAGGGAACGGAGTAGGTCCTTTTTCTGAGTAGACTTTCGGGGAGAGAGAGTAAGACAGCATTGGTGGCCCATCATTTCTCTTGCGCGAATTCTATGAGTGACGGATTGTAGTGAGGATAAAGAGGAGAGGTAGCCGAGCTAGAAAGAAATATAGTCTGGGGTTGAAACCACAGAGAGGAGGGCCGGCTGAGAGTATTGGATTCATTAAAATAAAAAGGACTCAAAGTCCGGGGGGAGGGAGAGCGGTGGGACTTAGGGGAAATTGAATAAAGAAAAGGTTCTTCTCAGGATCCTCACCGAGGACGGAGGAGTTCTCTTGACTTTTTATCACCAGGTAGAGAAGGGGGAAAAGCTGAAAATACTCGCCTAGGATGGAAGATCAGGTGAATACATTTGTCGATGGACCTAAAGATCTTGGAGAGGGTTCTTATTTGCTTAGGTGAAGGAGGGCTGGGGAATTGGGAGCTGAATTAAGGCCTTGGGATTACGACGGTATATTCGAGGCCGTTTTTCGACGATCTTCTTGCATAGAAAGAATTCCTCTCCCTGAGTAAATAGGCTTCTTGGGGGTCAGGAGATGTAAAAAAGGAAAGAGCTGGCAGGTAGCCCTGGTAGTACGATCGTGAGGAGATCTCTGCTCTGTAAATCAAGAAGGATGGAACCTTGGGGGGAGAGAGAATGGAATCGCGGTGAAAGAAAGTACTGCGCTCGGTGTGTGGTTAAATTGGTGGAGTTGAAGACCAGGGTTATGGACCCTTTCTGAATGGGTTGAGCTTAATAGAGGTTCGGAGAGAAGCTGAGAGGATCTCGGAGATCAAGGGAGAATGATGAAGAAGTTTTTAGGGAACTGCTAAGTATTCTAACGAAACCTTAGGATGTCTGTCGGGCTAGGAGAGGTGATCGGAGGGATAATCCACAGCGCTCAAGTTGGTGTTCCTCTAAGTATATATTGCTAATAGTCTTCTGCTCTTTAGCGGGGGCTGGCAGGGTTCGGCCAGGGGACCTAGTTTGTTATAAGGAAATAGTGGAGGGGGGGTATTTGTGGAGATGGTACAGGGAGTCTCCTATGTTCTCCATACGCCGAGATGGGGACTACTATATCTTATAGGAGAAGGAGAGGAGAAGGGTCGAGTCTCATCAGAAGGGGAGGATACCTCCTTTGAGATGGCCATCAAACTGCTTCCTTAAGGAAGCGTGGAGATGGGGTCTTCGAAGATTTACGGGGAGAAAGCTTAGCCGTGGGGGGGCCAGGGGGGCTGACCACTTTGGCCATAATCTCTAACGTGGAGGGTAGGAAAGCCAGAAACCTGAGAAGAGAGGGACCTCTATTGGGAGAAAGGCAATCTGCCGGGGGTTTCGCGGGGTTAAAGAAGTTTATGGGAAGGGGGAGAGTAGAGGGGAGGGGTAAATTTATGTTCTGGCGGTGTGGGCTATCAGAAGGAAAGCAAATAGGGGTAGGAGGCCTTTGAAAGGTCTCATGCTGCTCAACGAAGAGCTCATAGATGCTGAAGATATGAAAAGAAGCTAGGGTTTTCAGCGCGAGTCGTGGTTTGGGTGGGGGTTTGGTATGTGGTCTTTTTTTTTGGTTGTCCCTTGGTCGAAGGCCGCTGCCCTCAGAAGTTGGTATTTTAGGAGAGGCTAGAGGGGGGGAAGGCTTTGGTCTCCCAGCCTCTCTTGCAGGTTGGCGTCTTACGACTCAGTGAGTCAGTCCCGGGTCGCAGATTGTTACCCCTTTCGCGGGTGAGTGGGTGATTTGAGTTAGCCTAAGACTCCTGCGGGTGGGGTCCCAGGAAAGGAAACTTTACCTCTGAGGCGAAAAGGTTGCTCGTATGGCCGGGCGCGACTGACTCTCCTTGCTTGTGTACTATTGAAGCGCACAAGAGGCGTGACGAGTATCCCCTGCTTCACATAAGGGAAAAGGAGGAGGTAGATAGGGGGAAAGAGGAAAGTAACCAGGGGGCCCAGGGAGGGGTACGTTCTCATAAAGGGGAAGGGTGGGGGAGCCTCGGCGGATCAGGCATACGCACGCCTCGTTCTAAAAAAAGTAGGAAGGGGGGAGGGGGAAAAGGAAAGGAGTTGACACTAAGAAGAAGAAAACCAAAAGGATTAGGGAAAAAAAGATAGAGTCACTACCTTGTCAACAACATGTAGACTGGAGGCACGAGCCGATGTCTTCAAAAGAAAACGACCGCCAAAAACGGGGGAAGAGTCAAACCGCCGGCCAACCGGAACAAAATGTGACCGGATTCTCTTGCATTAGAAAGGAGGGAGCAGACATCTAAAAGGGGGGGAAAAGGAAGGACTCTTCAAAGTGAAACAGGAGACGGTCTATCTACAAAGGGACGGCAAAGACTCCCTGAGCACTTCTTCGAGCCAGGGGAAGAGCTGGGTTTGAGAAGAGTCAGCGAAAGGGACCTCGAAGACTGCTCCACTAAATTGGCTTTCGTCAGGAGGCTGGGAAGGATAGTTTTGTTTCGGACCCTACATCAGGAACTAACAAAGTGAAAAATCGAGGATCAGATCCAAAGGTACACCAAGGGCCTTCCAATCAAGGCATCAGGGGGGGAGACTTCTTCGAAGGAAAGGGGGCTCTTCTTTGAGAGTTCGTTGCGCATGGAGTGGAAATTCTAGGTCAGAACAGAGGGTCTGACCTGGGGCTGAAAAACCATGGAAAAATAGGCAAGCAAGGTACAACCACTACTCGGGAGGAAGAATCAGGGGGAAAGAAATCATTTTAGTCAGGAGCGGAGGAAAATAAAGGGCTTTCTTGCAGGCCAAGCTATAGCTGGCTAGGCAGGGCTGGCTGGTGGATCAAGGGAAAGGGGGAGGGCGCGTTATGTGGGAAGAAAGTAATAGTATAGGTAAGGATCGAGGACACGGCCGAGGGTCACTCTCAAGCAAGACGAATTCAAAAACCTGAAGAGCGAAGGTTTCAGTATCCTCGGCAGGTGATCAAAAGAATGGGGCGACTGAAGACGATTTTTATCATAAGTCTAGAGAGACTGGCAGATCAGTCGCCATAATATTTGCGGAACAACAAGTTTATCTGCTGAAGGGAGGAACTGACAGAGAAGACACTAGATCCTAGAAGGGGAAGTGGGCAAGACCAGCTCATGTCTTCTTCTGAAGCGAGATGATGAGGCAGGGAAATGCGGGGGCAAGATAGGCAGCCCAGAGCATGAGGGTGGTAGTAGAAGAGGGTTACTCAGAAGATTTGAAGAAAAACGCAGCGGCAGTCAGAGAAGGTATCTTAAGCCAATATAATTCATAGGAGGACGCAGACGGAAGAGAACTGAGAACAGGAAAGAGGTGGAAGAGCAATTCCAAGGTTAATGAACCGGTCTCAAAAGACCTCAAGTTCCTTACCTCTGGGAAGGGCGGGAGAAAAAAAAAAAGGCTGTCGATTCTCTTTGTACAGGGTATGGGCGCGCGCAGGTGAAGATCGCATAGAAACAGGCCTCAATGGGAGCGCCTTTTTGTATGAAAGCAAGAGGACGATTCTCCCCAGGCAGAGTCCAGATGTCATGTTCTGGACATAGATATTCAGGGATAAGGGTGGGAATAGGGGAGGGAAGGCGAAGGTAGGGCCTATGAGGAGACTTCTGCCGGACTCCTGATACAGCGAAGACCTCTCCGCAAGAAGAGGAGTCAAAGGAGGAGGAGAAAAGATTGGTCTCTGGACTCTTGCAAATGAGATGTTTCAACGGGGGTTTGGGGTTTGGGGACAGAGTATTACCTTTATCCCAAGAACAGGAAAAAACAGAAAAGAAAGAAATAAATACTTTGTCTAGGAGCCTGGGGAATATTCCGGAAGCCACTGGATGATGATACATCTTAGAACCGTTTTGAGGGACCCAAAACGGTCACGGAGAGGCAAGTCTTGGAGGATCTTTGGCAGGTAATGAGGCAATAAGCCACCGCACAGTTTTATGTGGGGGGGTAGATCAAGAGAAATAAAGGATAGGTCTGTCAAACTGAGGCGCTCTTTAAAAGAAGTGCAAAGTAAGATCTAACTTCTCTCTAATCCATCAACGGTCTATTAAAAACCAGGATTAAAAACCGCTGAGGAGAGGAGTAAAAGGTAACTGCGAGTGGGATATTCTGATGGTCCTATACGGGCCGGAGGGGAGTAGTTCGTAATACATGAAGTCGGGCGCCCATAAAAGACTCCATGATGAGTTGAAAGGCAGGGATGAATGAAGCAAGACCCGGAGGAACAATAAAGATTAAATCAATTCGATCAGTAGTTCCGGCGCATGAAGGGAGAAAATCGGGGGACAGGAGGGGATCACGTCTCTAGCTAGATGAAGTTAATAATCATCGGGTGGAGGAAGGGTATCGGACTTTTTCTTCGGGCGGGGTCTTTCAAAAATCAGGTAGACAAAAAATTCTGGATGGGGGGCTTTCTCAGGCGATTAGAGTCCCCGGACAAGAAACGGGGGAGAGGGCCGCGAATCTCTGAGAGGTGGGAAAAGGGGAGAAAAACATGTAAGGGGTTGCTTTATTGGATTCATTGGGCCCCTACCCAAAGGGAGGGGCAGTAGAGGGGTGAGATAAGATGAGGCTCCATTGGACCTTTACTGGGTTTCGAGCAGCTGTTGAGGTCGAGGGAATTGTAGAAACCAGATATAATGGGGCGAACAAGAGAACCTGGGCGGGGCAACTACAAAAACCCAAAACACCCAACAGAAAAAAACTCACAGAAACAGGCCACGCTCAAACGATCGTAACTTCCAGGACTGAAGAAGACTGATATGAGGGATAAATTGGGGAGGATGATTACTCTTCTTTAACTGGGTAGGTTCTTCATGCGTTTCTTTATGTGGAAGGAAAAAAGGCTTGACTAAGAGAAAGGAAGAGGGTAAATATTCTTGTCCTCCTGGTGGTCGAGAGAGTCTTAGTTGCCATTCCGGAAGTCTGTACTCTCGCTGTAGTGCCTCTGTGGAGAACAGATAGAGTTAAGGGGTGCCTTTGACAAGGAGGTGTGCTTAATCTCGGAAGTCAAGAACGCTTACAAAGGAGACCTCTATGTGATTTTCCTGGGGGTTATCTTCAAAGGAGGGTGCTTGCACTACCCATTGGAGGGGAAGAAAGGGGAGGGGTTGAAATTGGGGTTCTTCCGGGCCGTGCGCCGATAGAAGATAGGAGCAGAGATCATCGATCTAGGCGGATATGGTCAGACGGGACGAGCCTCAGAGAGTAACTCTACTGAGGAGGGTGCTCGGGGGGGAAGCTAGGGTCAGCCACCAGAGAGAGAAGGTCGGGGACATGCGGGCTTGGGGGGCGGAAGTAGTGGGGGTACTAAATTCTATGGGGGGAGAAGAAGAGCTTTGGTATACAGGAATTACTTTTTATAATGAGAGAGGGTGCTGGAAAAAAAGTATCGTTCGTCTACTCGCGGATCATCGCTAAACTGGGGTGTGGAAGGCAACGGGTCGAAAAGATTTTTACGCGAGCTTTGTACGCCTCCCTACTCTGATACATAGAGGAGGAATCGAGCATTAGCTGCAGGAAGGGCGCGGAATCGGTCCAGGGACAAAAGGAGAGCTAAAGACGATGCGTGGGTCAAGTAGATGAACTGATAAGGGGTTTCCCTGATTCTCCGCTAGGGGGGACGATTAAAAAGGGGTGGACTCTAGGGTGCCCGAAAATCAGAAAGCTAAAGAAATCTCTAGAATCAAACCATCGCGGGGGAGGACAGGAAAGACCCGCTTCTAAGTTACTCGTACAGCAAATCGGAGAACCAAGTCTTTTCACTATGAGCTAGGAAGGAGGTGGAGAAAGGGATGAAGATCGTCTCAGGGGGGGTCCTTAATTTATAATTAAGATCGGCAGCGGGGAAGGGCAAGGAGAGAGGAAAGCGCCAGCTTCGGCACTCCTAATCACTCCTGAATGGGGGCGTGGACAGGGCAAAAAAAAAAAAAAAAAA
>Ga0179593_1408567_pt1 | contig 10204 bp, 4 predicted proteins | sample CZODoug2_1_08_16_FD_185931 | JGI IMG/M metagenome (GOLD analysis project Ga0179593, IMG submission 185931) | Vadose zone soil fungal communities from Angelo Coast Range Reserve, California, USA - CZODoug2_1_08_16fungal (PacBio error correction) | ecosystem: Environmental > Terrestrial > Soil >...
CTGAGAAATTAAAAGTCTAGAAAGAAAGTTCATTGGGTCAGGTTCGATGGAGCAAAAAGCCCACTAGGCCGTGGTGCTAGGCTGGGAATAGCCGACATGGATGTGGGACGGCAAAAGAAGTGGGGACCTGTTACAACGCAGAAAGGGGGCTATCAACTCAGGTGCGGGTTGGGAGTGACTTCGAATTATGGTTCAGCACATGCCGAGTGATTCTGACCGACGAGATAAACCGGCATCTCACGGGTAAAAGTCCGCGGAATCCTAGAAATCCCATTTAGCGGCTTCGTGCGCGAAATAGCGATGGAGCAAGAGGAGCGCGCGTTCTGGGCCGCTCGAGGAAAATCTGCGGAGAGAGCGCGCGGTAAAAAATCGATCACTGAGAAGTACACCCTTGAGGAAGGGAGGGGGAACCTTTGGTATGAAGCGGGTCTCTCGCATCGCGTCGAAGGTCAGTGTGCACTCTCGATGACAATGGGGGGATGCACCAAGCCGGCTTTCCGGGAGGGGGTTATAGCAAGGGGAGGACTATTGGAGTGCGGAGATTAGATAAAATTCCACTTACTGGAGTTCGTGAAGGGTATACTTCGTTATCTCCCGGGCCGCTTCTCTCGCAAACGAAAGTCTACACCCGAAGCTATACGAAGCCGGCAAGGACCTTGAGGGAGCGTCGGCAGGGAACTACTAGTTCGAAATCTGAAGATTGGGCAAGACAAACTTCGAGGAGCGGTGACTCAGGGTAAGAAGAAAAGAACTGGGGACCCGACTTTGGCACCTCCCTTCTAGTGGGCACGAAACTTAAACAACAAAAACAACCCGCAAGAGGGTGCCATCGAGGTGACCAGGGTCTCGTACAAGAGGAGAAACGGAAAGCTGCGAGGGGGGTCCTAAATCGGGGATTCAAAGTTGGGGCGACGGTTTGGCGTCCGCCGCGATCAAAAGGAGGAAACGGCCTACTCTACAAAAGGGGTGCGGACAATCAAAAAACGGCAAGGCCCAGCCGGCAAGGACTCACTCTCAACCGCACTCAGTCACAGGGGCGAGAGCCGTTTCGGGAGGGGGGAGGGCGTAGGAAGCGTAGAGTACTGACCAAAAAAAAACACGTATGAGGGAGAATATATATATCCAAGCGGAAAAGACCCGGATCAGATGTCGTACAGCTAGAACACCGATCGCACATGCTGACTGTGGGGCCATCTCATTGGTGAGTCCTGCTGGCGTCAACGACGGAGTGCTGGGGGGAAAAAAACTGCTTCGATTATTCGCTATCTTCTGTGCTCGATGGAGGGGGGGGGCAAACCTGACGGGAAATGAATTGCTTGAACGATCCCGAAGCAGTTGCAGTTGGAATAATTGTGTTACGAGCGTTAGGCGCCCCTCTAAGGGCGTTCCCGCCGGTCGGCCTCACTAGGCATAAAATGCCAAAGGCCCTGGGGGAAAATGGGTCAAGAGTTCCCAAAGAGGGAACCATAAGGCTGCCAAGACTATATCTCAGAATCTGCCTTCGACCTCGCACTTGGGCGTACCCGACCTCTAAAGGTCTGCTAAGAGGTAACTATGGGTATTTGCCTGTAGAGAGTAGCTAATAAGACAGATGAACGAGTGCTAGAAGGACGTGGCTACTGATTCATAAGAGACATACAGAAGAAACGGAAAGATCGCTCCGCGATCATCACAGACGATCGATATTCTTTGATGCTCACGCGGGGTTGATCTCTAAATAAAAAGGGACCGGTAGCGCGAGGCAGCGCGGGCGAGCTCGGCGGCTGAATGACACATAAAAGAAAGCTTCTAACTCGGAGGTGTAGCTCTCGGGTGAAGCCCTACCGGAGGCTCCTTGTCACTATGCGTCTCTGCGGACGGGGACAGGAAAAATTAGCACTCTTTCCTTCTCAGCGGCATCGAAGTAGAATGGGAGGTGGTCGCTGATGCTCGGACGTTAAAACATTAGTAGAGGGGGAGGAGAGTTTCATCCCGGTAAGGGACCAAAATGCGGGGCCGAAAGAATTCAGGGGGGCCGGTACCGGCAAACATCAGAAAGCGCTCGAGGGGAGCAGTTTCAAATCAACGCAAAACTTTGTCAAAAAAAGGCTCATTGAGGAAAACCTCTATAGGGAAAGCTAGCGGCAAGGGGGGAAACTTCGGGTACGGGGACCAGACGGAACCCACACCAAGGGAAGGGAAAGGCTCGATGAAAAATAGCCTACAGCATCTGCTGCTTATCGGGATCTTTTTCAGATTCCGAGGCGTTTCACGGCGCAACTGCGACAGCAGCGGACTTACTCTAAAAGAAGGCGAAAAAAAAACACAAGGCCACACTGGGAAAATAAAGGTTGAAAAACGGCGGTGATTCCTAATAGGGTGCCATTCGAAGGGAGGGTAATGGACCCCCCCAAAAAGTCAACTTGAGACGGCAATCTCATTCCCCAAATCCGGGTCAACCTCCTGTAAGACGGGGAAAAGTACCCTCGTTGGGATGAAGCAGCACAAAAGGCCGAGTCTTCCAGACGTACCTGCCGAGCGTGCAGGCCAGAAATTCACGTCCCGTCCTCCCGTACTTCCCCGCTAGACGTGGAAATCCACCATTTTTGACACCTTGTAAATCTTCCCTAAGTGAATGAATGGGGACCATTCAAATGAGGGGGGAGTTATTAACTAAGTTCTACTTCCCCTTTCAAACAGTCCTTAACATGAAAGGGGGACAGTCCCTGGCTAACTGAATCCTGGAAACAAAAATAATCACTAGTCGATTCGTCGTAGGTCGAATTTCCAGGGAGAGAACCTGAGCACCCCTCCTCTTTACATTCAATACCAGAAAAAAAGAGAATCTAAAGAAGATTTCCAGGTCACACTTCTGAGTTTGTGTTCAACGCACTAACCTGGAGAGGGGTCCAACCCGGAGCCTCAAATGGTCACCGTATCAAAACACTTGTGGGGGTTTACGGGTCTATCTCACAAACAAGGTGGGATTAAATAGAAGGACCTGATAAAGGTTGGCCCGGATGTTTGAAACAATGAGCGACGGCTAAGGTCGGCAGGGTGGAAAAGGTCGGTGAAAATACGAAGGGATCCTGCCGTGCCAGTGAAGGTCGAGTACGGCACACGCGGAGGTTCAGAGGTGCACATGTGGAAAAAAATAAAAAGACCCAATGGTGAAATCATCCGAGCTAGCGCTCTTGGGAAGTTTTCCAGGGAACGGAGGACAGGCATTGACGAGACGATCCGGGGCCGCTCTGCCCACTGTCGCATGAGAGCCGCCTTGCCCTGTCAAGTGGCTAGGCCAGGAAGCCTCAACGGCAAAAGGGTCCCTGGAGAGGTAAGTGAAGGAAAAGGGTGGCCCGGGGTCCCGGGGAGAGATTCCGGGAACCATTTTATACTATGATTTCCAGTACGTGCCGGGAAGTGATGGGGGGAATCCCGTGTCCGTGTAACACTTATTCCACGAACCTCAAATTCCTTCAAAACGCGTTGTGCGATTCCTTCGTTACACCCGGAACTAGGGCCTCTCGGGTCAGCATTGAGCCGGAGGTCACTTCTCGTCGATGGGGACTTGGGGGATTTCGTTGTGTTGGGCCTGCTAGTACATCAAGGAGGGAGCATTTCGTGGTGCCGCTCACAATCCTGACAACAAAGACCACACTATAAAGGCACAAGCATATGAAAGAGCTTATGCTTTCAATTGGGGTCAGTTCACTGGGGGGGAGAAGGAAACCCCTCAACCTAAACGCTGGCTGTAGAAGAAGGGGGAGGTCAATAATCCGGTTGGGGGGCAGTTGGATGGTGAAAAACGATCGCAGAACTGAAAGTGCCAAGTTTTCACGCACTTCAGCAATCTGTGGGCGTGCCGCACCGGTTAACGGCGAGTAAAAACTCTACCACTCGAGCGTTGTCGTCCTCGGGACATCATCTACGAACCTCACAGAAACGCAGCTCAAGGAACGCCGTACCTACACAGCGGGAAGGGACGCTCGAGAAACGAGCTCGCAGAAAAGTAAAAAATAGCAAGCTTTCCTAAGAGAGTAGTGAGCACCCTAGATAAGGGCGTGCTGAGTCAGTTATTTCCGGAAGAAGGGTATCCGGAGCAAAGATAAGCAATGAACTGGGCGTCGAATGGTAGTTTCGTAGTGCGGAGGGGAGCATAAAACGAGTCCTCGGGACTAGTGCGGGGGGGGATGCGGGACGCTGTCGTCGAGCAAGTGAAGAAGGATGCTAAAGGCTCGACGGGTTGACTGCGTTAAGGAGAAGGTAACCGCCCTCGCAGGCCGAAAAAAAAAAAAACCAGAGCGCCGTAATGACAGTCGGGAGTATGTTAATAATGAGCGAACATGCTCAATCGGATACAAAACGGACCTCGCTACTGTCTCGCGATCTCGGAAACCAATGGGAGACCAGGAACTGGGGCAACAATTTCCCGGCCTCAGTCTGAAGAAAAGAACTTGAAGGGCATGCAGGGGGTCGACCACACCTTCGAGTAAAAAACTCGGTAAAAGGACCCTGAGCTCTGGGATGCGTTTTCGCATGAAAGTGTCAACTAGGGATGTGCTAAAAAAGGACGAGGCCACCGGATCAGAGGGGGGCCTCGCGTTGGAAGGCGGACAACCCCCGAGAGGGGGGGTCGCGCCTACCAAAAGAGCGCCGGCAACCTCAAAGAAAAATGAGATCATCGGTCGAGAGCTCGGAGGGTAGGGATGCGGCGATGGCGGATCCTCAAAAAAAAAACGTAGGGGGGGGGGGGGAAGGTCCAAAGGAGACAAAAATAAACGCGGCCCGACCCCTGGATCTCACCGAGATCCTGACATCTTACTGATTAGGTCCTCAGGCTGTTCTGGCGGCTCAGGAACTAGGAGGTGTCTGGGGTGGCGGGGCGTCTTAGGAGGGGGTCTGGGGGTCGTGGTGGGGGGAGGTTTCCTGCTCCTGCTTTTACCACTAAATAACTTGACCTTCTATTGAAAAAAAGAAAACCCCAACTAAAAGGAGCCATTGTGTAAGATTTTGTCTAACAGGGGCAGTCATTTTACTCGATGAACGTCCCAGATCTTCTCGGCAGGCGGGAAGCGTGCAAAGTGAGCCCATGAAAAACTTCCTCCTGAGGACCCCGTTTGGGAGGAACTTCTAAGTGGCGCCATAAGAGAGGTCGGGAGGCCGCGGTCACCCAGAGAAAAGGCCACTCGCGCAGCATTGAATAGGAAGCTCATAGCGGGATTCTATGTACCTTGTAGCAGACGGAAGTTGTAAAATAAAGGGCACATGTAACCGTGAATCTTCTCTATAACACCGAGGAAGTCACTTCAGACCGCTAGACAGCACAAAAACTACGAGCAGGAGTCGTTGGTACGCAAATTGTCTCAGACTACCAGGGACACGCGGGAGCACTATCGTGAGAGCTGTATTGACACAAGACCAAAACCGGGCCACAGCATTAGGTGTAAGTCGGAGGGTTGGCTAGCGCAGAATGACGTAGCGCCTACGGGGTGGGGCTAAGAGTTCCGCAGCTCGGACTAGCGGAACTCAATCGTGTCTAGGCTCTTCGGATTTCGGAGATTAACTCCATGTGTTGGGATCGCTGGTTCTCTGTCCCCTCGCATTTAAAAGAGAGGGGGGGAGGGAAACGGGTGGAACTCGAAAGTCACGTTCACATCGGATACGGTACTGCAAGATGCGGAGTGCGGAACGCAAACGAGAAATGCAGCGGACGAGGCGTATCTCAAAAAAGCCAGCAGATCATTACCGAAACCCTCACTGCTGAGTGAAAACGAGGTCATGGAATCGGGGGTCCTTGGTAAGGAGACTAGTAAACAAAAAAAGGGGATTGAAAAGGAATGAAGAAGCTCTATACTAGAAGATACTTGACCGTGGGGAATCTGGTCTTCCTGATGGGTTTCAAGTCCTTCTGCGATGCGGGGAACACACGAAATTATCAATCCGCAACATCAGGGGGAAGACTATAGAAAAATAAAGCCAAAATGAACCAAGGCCAATCCGGGTCAGTTAAATTCGACGGTGGAAAAAACGACCGCCTGGTCCCTCTTTCCCGGTCCTTAAAAGCAGGGCCCAACACCACCGGAAGAGCGAGGCCGTAAAGGTCTGACTTCCGTGTCAAAGGTCCCGGAGCCCTCCCGTTTTGGTCGAAGGAACTCCCGGCCATCTGAATGTACAGGCTTCCCTAAGAGGTCGTCAATTAACGGCCGTCCGATCTTAGGCCCTTCCTCAAGCATGCTCCTTCCCAGGGTAAAGGGGTGTCCAAAGGCTGCCCGCATACTAATTTCGCAATTTTACAGAACTTCGCGGCCTAAGGAATGTGTGTTCCCAACCTTACACCCATTCTAAAACATCTAAAAGCTCACTGGCTCGAACCGTTCAACAAAAGGGGCAAGAAGCAATTAGACTCTTCTTAACAGTATAATCGAAAAGGAGCTTATGTCAAAGGCAAGCTCAACAATAACTGAGGGGTGAACTTACTGCTCTACATTACATCGGAATTTTGTGTCCTAAAGACGACCCTTCCAAGACGCTTTATTGGCACTGGCTTCACTTAAACCCGTTTAATCCGTTCAAAAGATCATCTCACAACCCAGCCAACTGTCTGAGTTTTAAAATATAGAGACTCGAAAAATGTTCAGCAACGTTGGGGGAGCCAGAAGCGACGTGGGGTCAAAAACCTCGAATGTTTCCAGTTCTTGAAAAACTAATTCGCATGCAGTTCCGGGGGGAGGTGGTTCCGTATGGGGCATTTAGCACACTGCGGAGGGGGGTGAGAGATTTGGCCATGAGCTCCTCCTGAGGTTGCCTGGAAGAAAATCCGAGTCTGCGCAGCGATGCTTTTTGGTAAACGGCCGTGGGGTCGCCTCTTTCCGATCTCGACGGGGACGAGTCGCCTACCCGGTCGCCTAGGGACTGCTATCCTAAGGGTGCCATTCCCAGGTCGCCCATTAGGCCTGCAGTATTCCAGGACATGGATGCCATCCGGGCTTTTCCGAAGATGAAGGTACGTCCGAGAGGGGGTGCTTATTGGTGCCGTAAGGTCCATGCATTGGTGATTTCGTACCTAAAAGGCCGGTCAGCCGGAACTTTAGGAATTATCACACTACGCCTGTAGGAAGAGGTTCCGGAAAAGTTTTGGGGTCCTCGGGTTTCAAATTCTGCAATTCCCCCTTAGGTAAAAGGTCGGGTCCTAATGTGCCCCCCTGGGGGGTCGCTCATTCGCAGAGTCTTCAGTGCGATGGTTGATTGTTCGCAGGACCTGAGAAGCACGCCGGGGGATTGATCTGTCTTGGGACGCGAGCCAACCGTGAAGTTCATATGAACAAGATCATAAGGCTCTATGACTTCGATTCTCACGATCCGTGAAAAGTTTTCCGTTAAAGATGGTGCCAAAAGGATCAAAAGGATTACCTTGAACAGGTTCCTTTAATATCCCATCCTAAATGGCCGGTGGGGGAACAGTTTGGAAGGGGAGAGTGGGGGAAACGAATTCAGATCGCATGACGCTTTGGCGTTCCATCTGGGGAGCCACAGCATGTAGTAAAGGGGGACCGTCGCCCCCCTGCCGAAGATCTCACGGGTTCGTATCGAAGAAACGCTAGAAAAAACTCAATGAAGAGCTCGTCACGATCGATCAAGAAAACCGTGGAGATCCGCGGATCGGAGAACTCTCACGATATCTCTTGAGGGTAGTGCAACCTCAAATGACATTGAGGCGTCGGAACAAGGAAGTGAACCCTGCGTCAGATAGAATTAGTCAAGAGAGGGAATCGGCGGTCCATGGTCCGTAAAATCGCTACACGGGACCACGGAAGGAGAGGGGTCGAGGGGGGGGAATGAACGCGTCGGTCCGGGACTGTCAAAATGGATTCTAGCCCAGTACTTCTTCGGTTTCTAAATTGTCACGAAAACAGGACCTTTCCCTCTAAAACAACGGCCCTAGGCCCTCTACAAATCGGGGTACTACGCCTGACGGTCAGCGTTAGGGGAAGTTGATCGGGAAGGACTACTGAAGATTCTCCGAGGAAGGGAAGCTCCGGGTCCTCCACCTGGGGAGCAAAAGACTTAAATGGCACTCAGCAATCATAGGGTATGGGGAAGGAACTGAAAGCTGAAGAGGGTTTCACAACTACTCCGGAACGTAGTCAAAGGATACATAACCCCTGTCTCGAGTGGAGAGTCCATAATGAATAAAAAAGGGAAGAGGCGGGGGGGTGCTCCCGCCTCAGCTCGGATACGCAGCGAGGGGCGTAACGAACATCTAAGAGTGTCATCACGAAAACAACTACAAAAGAGATCGCAACGATTCGCCTGGGGCGACAGGTCTAGCGCAGGGGGGGGGGGGGGGGGTGGGGAACTGTCTCTTCTAGCTGCTGCTTTAGCTCTTCTCTCTGGCTGCTCTACGTAAAAAATACGTATGAGAAAATTGTAGGAATAACGCGTATCAGGCCGCTCAATCCGTAAAAGCCCGAACCGCTAAAAGAAAAAGGAGACCCCATTCGGACATGTGGTGCTCAGTGGGCGGGACTTAGAGGCTCGACAGCGATTGTTGGGGGTGACGAGAACACCACTCGATACTCTTAAACGGCGTGCGCGATGAGAGCAAAACTCTAGAAGCGAATTGTCGGACCGATCACAAGAGAGGAGAGTGGCCAGTTTTGCCTCCTTTTGACTAGAACGAAAAGGGGTGAACCCGATATTGCAGGGGGACCACGCTTTCACTATCAGTATGCACGCAGGGGGAAAAGGGCGATACGGCTTCCCAAAGGTTGAGGGCGTAAGGCGAAGTGGAGAGGCCGAGAAGAGGCAAATGTTCGCCTGAAGGAAGGTCACGAACCGCGCGAAAAAAAGCGGTGAAAGGCTGAGCTCGAGACTGGGCTTTCGAGTCAGGGCGAGACGAGCGCGCGGACCAAAGGGGGAAACGACAGAGGCCTGCGGGGAGAGGGAGAAGGACATCATAACCTTCACGACTGCAGCCGCGCGCACAAGAGAGAAAAAAACTGAAGTTACTCCCAAAAAGGGGAGCGCGCTACAGGAGCTTCGACGCTGGCGAGGGGGATAACTGAAAGGCAAACCGACCCCACCGGCTTAGCCGTATGGTTACTGGAGGGTGAGGTGCCCTACCTCCGGAACGATGAGACGCTTGATCGAGAAGGGCACGGAAGCGGGGAACCCGCGGCGAACTCACCTATTCAAGCGAGGTCTGAAGAGAAAGGGGGGAGGGTGCCTAGGTTATTGCAACAGAGTACTTGACAAGCGATCGAGGATTGTAAAAGCAAACGTTCCAGGTCGCCACATAAGCAGAAGGGGAGGAAAAAGCGCGCCGGACCGCACAGGAAGGAGACGAGCGTACCAATAAAACGGGGGGTCAAGCAATTACGCTTAAACAACCCACGTAGGGACAATGAACCGGCAGGGGAATAGGAGGGTGAAGGTATCGTCACCAAGCACAAGGATGCCTCTCGTGAGGAAGCGTACGATAGAGAGGCTGGCCTCTGGGCTTCTGGTTTTACCCCAAAAAGGAAGTAGCCGTCCCCAAAAAAATCTCATCAGGCGGCATCGGACTCATAAGAGGGAAAAAGACTAAACACACTAAAATGGTCAAGAAAGTACTTTTCGCGGGGGGAAAAAAGTTAGGACAAGGCTTTAACCTTCTTCCTCAGGTCCTGGGGTACCTAGGCACAAGTTACAAAGAAGGGAGGTAAGGCACTCACGCCTTCTCTCGTCTCTTGGACTAAACTAAAGTTAAAGGGGGAAGAAAGCCCTTCAATCGGGGCAAGGGAAACCGGAAAAGGTAAATATGCCAAGGCAAGCCCTACGTAAGTCTGGACAAGTAAGTACCTCAAAGTAATAGTTCTGAAAACTGAACCGGCTCATTTAGAAGGTGCCAGGAGTCCCTCAATGAGAAAGTGAGAATTGGGGGACATTCACCTTCTTATCTCATTTTCCCTTCCCCCCGGGGAGGAGTATTCACAAGAGGAGGGAGTCTTACGGTCTAACGAAAGGCTCCTGTGAAAAACAGAATAAATAAAAAAATAAGGAGGGGATCTTACGGTCTTATTAAACTGGCAAACGACCTCAATGCATAACTCTGGTGACTGAAAAGAATACTGAACTACATTCAAGGAGTGAGGGGGGTGGTAAATAGGTTGGGTGTTCAACGAACTCCAACAGCAGCCTGCTGAGGTCGACTATCGGACACATGGGGAAACCAAAGGTGATCGGG
>Ga0179593_1456188_pt1 | contig 10204 bp, 10 predicted proteins | sample CZODoug2_1_08_16_FD_185931 | JGI IMG/M metagenome (GOLD analysis project Ga0179593, IMG submission 185931) | Vadose zone soil fungal communities from Angelo Coast Range Reserve, California, USA - CZODoug2_1_08_16fungal (PacBio error correction) | ecosystem: Environmental > Terrestrial > Soil >...
AGGAAGGGTACTAGTTAACTGTACCGTGTAATTCGCCACCTCTTTGCTTCTGGGATTATGCCAGAAACAAGCCTGGCAGCAACCTAACTTATAGCTTCCCTGGCACCAGTTCCTCTCCTTAAACAGAACCAAGGTCAATTAGTACCACCCGACCCCCCAGTCCTCCTCAAGAAGAAGGGGACCAATCAGATCCCCCTACCGCTGAGGTCGTCGAAGGCTCAGGTACTTGTTCAGCCTCACCGCCGCTGGTGACGGGGGGGGACCAGCTGGAACACCTCTATCCTCTAAACGGTCTAACGACAAAACACATACCACTCCCAAAAATCATCTCTAAGAGACACACCGCATGAATCAGAAACATGGTTCGGAGAACCCAATCGTGCCCCAATCCGCACACGAAGATATAATGATGTCTAAAAATCGCAGCTAATATTTCAGGGAGGGACGTAGCATCGTGACGTAACGTCCGTTATGAAACTAAGAGTCTTCGAATGGGGGCAAGTAAGGTCGCCTACCAAGAACCTCAAGAAGTGTATTCTGAGGGGGTCGCAAGAAACCCAGACTCCAAGAAGTAAAAGAAAAATGGTAACGATGATCGCTCGAAAGAAAATGCCAGGCCGTCGCGGAGTGCATTTGGGACTAGAAAAACAACCGGAAACAGAAAAATAAAAAACTCTCCGGAACATCACTGGCTCACGCCAGTGCACGGAAGAAGCAACTAGGACCGGCGGCAAGTAACGAAATGACCGCAGAGGGCACGCACAAGATGACCAAGCCAATCAGCCAACCTCAATATCCGAGGGGTCCGGCAATGAAAGTACGCTTAAACCCTGAGCGCAGTATTTTCCCATGGGGTGTTTTAAAAAAAGATCCCGCAGGCGTGATATAGAACAGTTTCTCGGCGAAGCTGGGTCTCCCAAATCTATTAACTCCCTGGACGTTCTGAAACGGGAAAGTCTACGTGAAAACAAAAAATAGAAAAGAAAAAGTCTGAACCGAGGACGGCGTCTCGGGGACGGCTTCAAAATTGGCGTCGCCGAACAAAGAAGAGAAAGATCTTTCGCGTTCGGGGAACCGCCGCAATATTCAAAGGAATTGTTCAGGAGCTGGAAAAAAATAAATATTTGGCGGTCATCTATGCGGCTTCGGCCCTCACCAACGGACCAAAAAAAAAAAAAAAAAAAAACAACGAACGGCAACCAGGACCCAAGGTTATCGACAAGACAGAGATGAACGGCACCACGTTCCCATTGGACTTAGGAAAAACACGTTCCGAAGCATAATGCACCTGACCGGCGATCCTTGTTGGTCAAATCTTACTTGAAGGCTCTCACACAGAAGAAGCGAAAAAAGCGGCGGGAAGCGCAAAGGGGATTCCTTCGTATTTCAATTGCTGGAACGTGCTCTGTAAAGACATCGGCCTCTAAGGCCCGAGTGGCCCATTACTCCCAAGGGCGGACGAAAAAATTTGCCAATTGAACGAAAGAGAAACAAGCGTTATCGAATGGAACTCACTGATTTGTGGAACCCAAACAGACAACCGGCCCAAAAGCGAGATGCCTAATAGGCCCAATCCTCGTAAAAACTAGGCGGGGGGGGAACTTTTCGCTTCGAAATCAAAAGTTCTCGAAATGATTCAGAATCGCCATGAGCCATGAATCACCCTTCAGTTAGATGGCGAACATGCCTTGTGGAAGCCCTTAGAATTGGAGGGCACAGCGAGCACCGCGCGCCACAACCCCATTCATAACACCTTATTGATACAGGTAAGTGTGGGGGGGGCCGCCAAGTCAGGCCCTCGGAGAAAAAGAGGATGAAAGGCGACAAACGACACAAGGAAAGAACCGACGAATCGGCACGCTTGCCTCAGGCAAGGGGAAGGTCTGAACTCGCGGTGACACGGCGACGGGGGGGGCGTCTCCCACAAATTAATGGTCATCTGTACTTTCTCCTCCCTAAAGGAACTGATTTGTCACAAAGCAGTGCCCAAATACAATCTCATGACCCTTTTACAATAGTTTTATTCGCCAACACCCTACTCATGAAAAATGGAAAAAAAAAAATCTTGGTTCTCTGCTTCCTGACACATTCGAATACTAAAGGCAATACCTTACGTGCTACCACCTCATAGTCTCGCCGGCTATTCTCAACATTAAAAATTTTGCATGCCCGTTGGTCTTTGTTTTCGTCTAGTACGCCAGTAATACTGAGGGGTTTTCGGACTCTTCTGAGGTTCCGACATCTTTGGGTTGCCTATCACGCCTAGGTCACCGAGGGAGCCGTGACCGCGAGCGCATCAGGTTAGAGTAGTTGACATCGACCCATCATCAGGCGAAAAGACGTTGGCTAGAATCCCGCAACACAATGCTCACAAGTGCCAGCCAACTTATGATTTGCCTCGGTGAGAGGCGGAATCTAGGGGGGGAAGCTTGAAAAACTCTCCAAAGGAGGAATAGCAAAGAAGGGGCTCATCTATCTAATATTGAAAAAACGTTTGTACTTGAGTTCGAATAGGGGGGGAGGTCAGTGTGGGGGGGAAAAGAAGGGAGCTGCCCACCAGAATCGACCTCTATTTACCAATCATAGAAAACAAGCACAAAAAGGATTGGGGAAAAGAGAGGGTAAACGGCTTCATATTTCGTTTCTACGGGTGGATGGCCGCCATTTACCGTCACGTAATGACGAGGAAAATCTTTTTAACCAAAAATCCGCGGAGAGAGAAAATTGCGGATTTGGGAGGAAGTGCGAGTCAAGCTCATGAGAGTACACATGTTAAGCTCCGTTTAACATTATTGCGCCGTTTGAAGGGGAGGAAGGACAAGCCACGGTGACTTATGACGGATAGCAACGCAGACTTATCGGGAATTCTCTGTATTCACCAGGACTCGGTTGAGGAAGGAAGGAGGCGAAAGGTATACTGCATATTGGTCTGGTAAAATCCTAGTATACAATTTCGTTCCTGTAATACTATCCAAACCGGTGGGTACCGAGGTCTGTCGTATCCGGCAAAGTCCTTGGTGCACTTCGAGCCTCCTCCATGCGTATTCTTGTCACACCGGGCTTTGATCAGAGGCTGTTCCGGGAGTGTCGCCCTCCGGAAATTTGGTTTAATTTACAGATTTGGGTTGGCTCAGCAACCACAGTAGAGGTTTTTGACAAAAGGGAGCGGGGGGGGAAAAGGAAGGGGGTTGGTAGTCCTGGGAGCAAATACCGCACATGACGGACAAGTCGTGGGGGAGGGTTCGACCATGTAGAGGGAGGGGTAGAAAGAGAGGAAAGGGGGGCGCTTTCCTGGTTGCAAGGCACGGGGAAGCTTCGGAATTGGGGGGGGTAGTTTGGGTGGGGGGGACGAATGAAAGTTAAGTTTTCCTCGAAATAGATTTCTCGACGGCGAAGATGAACTGTTCAAAAATAATGGTGAGGGAAGTTGATTTTGAGTTGGGACTCTCAAATGAGGAGAGCGGCATAGCTGGAGAAGGTTTCACAACGGCAATTCTTATCTAAGATATTGCGTGAGGTTTGAAAAAAAATTTTTTTTCCCGTTTAAAGGCAACGAAATCAGGGGGAACGCCTTCGTTAGTGTTGTCGTCGCCCATGAGTTACCTGTGGCAACGTAAAGTTGGCTTGCCGATAGGGAAACATCTTTAGGAGGGGAGTAGAGGGCAGGGTGTCGTGATGTCAAAGTAAGGTCGACATCGAAGAGGGGGGGGGTGGGGTACGTCAGGAAAAGGGACCAAATTGGTCGCCGCCTTCTGGAAATAGGCCACCCCCTCCTCGGCTGTAGGGTGACGGGAAGAGTGCAAGCTATTCGCAATGAAAATGCGATATTCCCATGGCTTGGATTTCAGAAGCTTCATTTGAGGCACGGATGGGTGAGGGATAAACGGTAGAGCTTGAAAAAATAGGTAAGGGGGAGGCGGTTAGGACCTGGGACTTAAGGGGGTGGGCACTGGAATGTATGCGCTTTGAGACGATCACCATTGGGCATAGAGCTGGTTGCAAGCAAAAACGTTTTGGGGGTTCCTGAACCACGTGGGGTGGAGGACGAAGTGCTCGCAGGTGCGCAGTAGAGGATGATGGATGTACCCAAAAATAGAAATAATTGACGGAGGGGTTTTTAGCGTCCTATCGGGTGATATGCTGGGAGAGGAGATAGAAAATGATGAAGAGGTGCGCCTGAGGACGCCGGGGAAAGAAGGTGTCACAAAACCCGGAGTGGGGTTTGGGAGTATGACAAAGTGCAGCCAAAGTATTTTTGTCGTACACTTTGGAGAAACCCAAGGTAGAACAGATCAAGGTTGGTGGTAGTCGCTATGTCCCTTTGCGGGAGACGGGAACAACCCATGGCTTCCCAACGGGTCTCTTTAAACGGGGGCGGAAACGTCGAACGATATGGTCAAGGGGGAGCAACTCGAGGAATATGAAGGTGGGGGGGGGATGAGGTTAGGTCAATAATTTGGACATCGGTTCGAGGACTTACTTGCTGGAACGGAAAAAAGAGTGTGAGGAGGAGGGAAGGGCCAGGGGCCCAGTTTAGAAGGCAGTGGGAAGGTAAGGGGGGCATCGAAACAAGCCGAGAGCATTTTGATTTTTGCGTGTCGAGGAGGATCCGCGACCCTGAAATTAAGCAGGGGGTTAGATTTTTGGATATCCGGGTCTATAGCCACGGTTAGGTTCTTTGGGTAAGCGACCTGGGACATGGAACCAGTCGGAAGCGTTTTCACCTGTTTGAAAAATCAACTGGCCTTACGATCTAGGGGGGAATTCTATAAATCCTCAGGGTGAGGACTGCGGATCATCTGCATCTTGGGTTTGCTCGTGTGGACGGGGCCCTAAGGGGGGGGAGAAGAGGTAAGTGTGCGTACATTCGGGTTTTCGAGGATTAATTGTGTCTGTGATTCCTTGTTTTCGCTGGGGAAGAAAGAGTATATGGTGAATGTCGGGGACCCTCACAGCTTCGTTCTAGTTAACTTGCAGTGCGGGATGATATAAAGTATTGCGAGAGTCTGCGTGGGCCGGGGTTGCACTGGATGCCGGACGGGGTAGTTTCGTTGAAAAATAGAGGTGGCATTGGAGGGCCGCGGCACCTGGCCAATGCTCTTCATTGTGAGGGCTGGTTGGCAGGCTCGGGGAAGGATCCCGGAAGCAAATTGGGAAGCAAATTAAAAACGTAAAAATTAGTACTCCTCTCACACCAAAACGGAGGAGCGAGCGCGCGCTGCAAACTTCGGGGGCTTAAATATATGCCCGAGTAGGCTTCCGGAGAGGGACTCCCGAAATTGCCGCATCCGACACTGAACCCGCCAAAGTGAACCGGGCGCACAGAAAAGCAATGAATGAAATCAAAAAACCCGCAAAAGGAACGAACAAGCGTCAATACAAGGCAAGTCAATACACGAAGTCAAGCCACGCGGAGCTGGCTAGAGGTGAACACCGCAACCGCTTGGGGAAGGGGGGTGTTGGAAAACGGAAGGGAACAGATATCCGCGTGCAGGGGGGGGAAGGAAACAAACACCACCGCCAGTCCAAAAATCGCCCCAAATGAATCGCACATGAGCAAGGCCCACTGAAGGGGGGGAACCGACAAAGAACGCAATGCAAGATGATTAAGCAAAAAGGAGCGCATTTTTGTTAAAAAATAATGAAGCAAAAGATTTGAACTGACGCAACGCGAAACGTGAAGCCATGATGTTACAAAGGGGGGGAGTAGAAAAGGGTCAAGCCGGTCGACGAAAAATCAAGAATTGGACTGAGAAAAGGATCAGGGGAATACACCAATCCGCCACCGGAAAGCTCCATGGGTAAGAGGATGATCTCAAGCTCACGACGAAAAAAAAAAAAAATTTAAAGGCTTCGGCGTCGTAGTTGACGGAGGCCACCAAAAACAAAAATCTAAACTCTCACGGGGGTGAAGAACGGGCGCTGAAACGGGAAGGCAGCAGCGTCAACTACTCTGAGGTACCTCGACCCGGCCAAGAAATTTAAACGGACAAAGGTCAAAAAACTTGAATATTTCCGAGTTTGCACGCAATGATAGGGAACGCTGAAACGAAAAGGCCAGCGCAAGGGTGATGTGGGTTCCCGGGATCAACAAGGGGGAGGAAGAAAGGACCAGACAACGAATCATGTAGGGAACTGGAACTAAAAAAAAACATTCGTAGAGGAAAGCAAACTTTCCCTTTGCCGTTCACGGACCGCTACGTGCGCCAAAAATCGAGAAGGGAATTCACCCCTCGTTGAAGATACAACGCCTCGCGGGAAACGGCTTAAGAATCTCTTAAGAGAGACGGGAACAAATAAAAGAATCGACCGTGAAACACGCCGATATTCCGCGTGCCATCGAATTCCATAACTACGGAGGGGAATTACGCGGCTGGGTCCGAACAAAAACTGGGGGGGAAACACAACAACGAGCACCATATCTAGACTCCACGGGTGATCGACAGTCACTGAGATGATCGAGTCCAGGGTCCATTGTGAAACACGGGCCGAACCGTTCCTTCCGAACCCGAACCATTACGTATTTACATGTTTAAAGCGCGACGGGGCTATCTCAGAGAAGAAGGGCAAGAAGGAAAATCGAAGGAAAAAACCCGGAATTCATCTCAGATCTTATAGGCTTTACCGGAGGGAGGGTAAACTACATCAGGCGACCAAGGACATACAAGATGGGGCCTGAAGGGGAAAATAAAGGCCTGGCGGATGGGGGCGACAGGAAAATTGTCGTTAGTTAAATCAAAAAGTGAAGAACAACGCTTTAATTTTGATCAACGCCTGTGGACCCTCAACATACACACCCGGCCTCTAACGAGCGAAAAGGTCCTAATCTAGGACCCAAACGAGGTCCGGGGGGGGGTAAGAAAGGGTCGTCCATCGACAAATAAATAATGCGCGAAATGATTCAAAAGGCTCAAACAGGGGAAAAGGAAGTGAAAAATTGACCCCAAATGAGTTAGATCCAGCAGCCGTGTCCCCTTCTCCTTTGTAGTGCAACCGGGGGCGCATAACCGCAGGGTCACTCACAGTCACTCCTAACCTTAAAAGGGAACAGGGGGTGTCCCTCCTACAAAAAAATCCTCTTCTCGAAGTAACTAAGAGGGGGGGCAGAAGTCGTCCGACAAAAAAATTCAAAACGAATTGACCCACGATCGTGGCCCTGAAAAGGACAGAACCCTTAATCGCGTTAGAACAAAGAAGGGCAGGAACAGGGGCGAACAGCCCACCAGACTCTTCATAGTCACGCGACTACACACAACGACGCACTATTGAAAAGAAAAGGAATCGCCACAGGAGGTGGGGGCAAAAAGCGATGGTGAAGTCTACCAACTCTAAGCCGGCAATTGAAAAAAATCCATGCTCCTACGGAATGGGAAACTCCGTGAAAGAAAAGTGAGAATAAAGCCCCTGACGGTGGAAACCGCAGCGCCGGCAATTCTCAGCACCAAAATGCCGTGGTACGGCTCGTGTACACCGTTTCCACTCGGAAACGGAAAGATGAACGGGCTTGAGGAGGACAGCGGTACAAGGGGAAAAGGTGGGAGTATCAAGCCGCCCTTGCGGACACCAGAGCGGCATCCACTCGAGAGAGAAGGATAAAAGGGGAGTTGCTCTCCGAAGAATAGGGAAGGGCAATCAGGTTGATGGTAAATCCCGACAGCGCAAGGAAAGGAAAACCGTCAAAAAAGTATCTTTTCCCCGACGCGTCGATACTGGGGAAGAGCTTGACGAGACCCGCGGACCGACGGAAAAAAAGACGCGACAAAATTCGATCCTATTGGAAACGTTGTAAAAAACTGCGTGCAGGTGGAAGGTAAAAGGGGGGCTGGGGGCATGGAAAACGACCCGTGGATTAAAAAGAGCTCAACCACCAACACGGTATTGTAAAATAGAGAGGGTTACTACCGGGGTGGAAATCTCGTGCTAATGCTAGCCTCCCCACTGGACCATACCACTTGCTGGGCACTCATTTTGTCGTTGTAAAAAAATCCTAAAAAGATCGAATTGGGATCTTTGGGTGGATATGCCATGCGAAAAGCTCTGCCGAGTATTCAGAAGGAATCAGGGGGGAGAGAAAAGACCTTGGTTAGAAGGAGGAAAATGTGGCGATTGGTTGGCGGGAGTTGGGGGCAAAAAACGCTGTGAGAGATAGGGAGGTATATCAACGCTAACTCTTATCGATAGAAAGCGGATGAAAGGCTCGCTGTAGATAAGAACGAGGGGGGAACTTGATCTGGAAAGAAGGGGGACAGGGAAAAGAGAAGCGTCCGAAAGCAAGATTTCTGGCGACGAGTATCCGGACCGGAGCGTATAAAGGAAGACTGGGCAGAAAGAATATGCGCAGGGGGGAAGGCAGACTGGGTAGCACCGAAAGAGGCTCTAATGAAGCGGCGGTCATGCGGGACGAGCATGATTTTTTCTTTGCAAGGTGCTGGCGGGGGGTGACGCATCCACAGAAAAGTTTGCAAAACAAAGGCGGACTTGTTTCGTTGGGAAAGTCAGTTCGTGCGGGAGCATTCGCGAAAAGGGACGAGGGAATACTTGAACTTGTGGGGAAAAGTTAGGGCAGGAGTACGGCGTGAGAAGTAGAACGTCGCCTGTGTGCGGCGCAAAAGATAGGGCGCAAAAAGGGGCAATTTCAGGGGGGAAGGGGGGAAATTTGGGACTTGGGGGGAGGGTGGGCATTCGGGACCAGTAGTTAAAGGGAGGCCGTTCGTGTCTTCTACTAAAATAGCGAACCAAGGGGTGAACGTTAGTTTTCAATTGGAAGTTAGAGGCGCGCTGGACAGAGTCTAAAAGGGAGAAATTTCTCACAAGGAATGAAGAGTCTAAAAAAATGAAAGGATTTCATTTGTTCACCTCCAGCACGTCTTCGTTTGGGGTCGGCGAAACCATTAAAGGTGTTGACCGGACATCAGGGAGAGATAGGGGGGGGGGGCCTGGCCGAGATTACATAACGGTGAAGGGGGGGAACCACTGTCCTGTTATTCCAAAGGGAAGTGGCTGGAAAATTCGATAAAGATGGGCGACGTGAGGGTACTGCAAAGTTTGGAGGGGCCACATTGCGGGGAGTAAATATGCAAAAAATCGTGGGAAAGGGGAAAAGGGGGAGGGCCTATGGTCGGGAAAGCAGCAAATCAACAGAAGATGAAGGACAAGGGGAGGGTGACCGTCTTCAGTTGGCGGAGTGGGAGGCCGAAAGGAAGCGAATTGGAACTCGCTGTGGAGCTCGGGGGGCTGACAGGGGGAGAAGTTGTGCAAGAAAGGGATGGCAATTCTCCGGAAGATGGAGGGATCAAAGGGGTGGATAATCTGGGGGGCAATCGGAGTTGTGGTTTCACTTCCAATTGGGGGGAGGGGAAAAAGGCGCGATAAAGGAAGGATAGGTAGATGGTTATGTGAATAATTCCCATGCAAATGGTCGGAGGGGGGGGTTCAGAAGACTCGAGAGAGCCTGTTGTTTCGTATATAGAGGGGGGAAATAAAAGGGAAAGCCGTTGCAATGGCGCCGTAGTGCCCAGCCTGGAGGTTTGTGGAAGTAGACAGGGGTGGAGGCCGAAGGGATTTGTCAGCGATAAAGTGGGGGGGGGAACCAATGGTCGAATATCCTGGGGGGGTAAATGTCGCTTCTCGCCTGCATGGAGCCGGGGAAAACCACCACAGGAAGGAATGGGGGGAGGGACGGGGAGAAGAGTCGGGAACGATCTTGGGGGAGCCGACGGAATAGTAATGTTGAATGAATGCAGCGGGCAAACGGTGTCAAGAGGGGGGGCGTAAGCCTCCCACGTCAGGACTTAATAGGGGTGGGGCGAGGGGAAATGTGCAGTTGCGCATTTCATGAAAATTCGGGCGCAAAGAATTTTGATGGTCTTGAAAAACCGCCCAGACGCGAAGGCCGTGGGGGAAAATTTTTGCGATGGGGAGGGGCGAATGAGGGAATAAGAGTACCCATGGTAGCTGCGGGGAGTTCGTGATGGGGGGGGGGGGGTATAGCCGGTCAAAAAAAGCCACTTTCGTCTTGAAAAGGGTTGTAGGCAACGGACCTGGCCACTGAGACCTTTGTGGGCATCATGCTTACGTCGGGCATGGAAAAGTCGAATACGATAGAATCGCTGAAAGATATGGGAAAATCAGTGCATCTTGGCCGGTGGCGGCTTGGCGGGCCGAAGGGGGGCGAGAATGGAAAAAGGGGGGGGCGGCGGGAAAT
>Ga0179593_1542196_pt1 | contig 10204 bp, 11 predicted proteins | sample CZODoug2_1_08_16_FD_185931 | JGI IMG/M metagenome (GOLD analysis project Ga0179593, IMG submission 185931) | Vadose zone soil fungal communities from Angelo Coast Range Reserve, California, USA - CZODoug2_1_08_16fungal (PacBio error correction) | ecosystem: Environmental > Terrestrial > Soil >...
GAATCATGAGGACCTTGTTGACTAAGCAAAGCGTCCTGAAAAGGGGAAAATCAGATGACAGAAATCTGAGGTCGGAGTTCGTGAACGCGACGCGATCGGAGAATGAAGGGTTTGAGTGGCACTGTCGTTCGAGAATTTTCAGAAAAAGAAGGGGTGAAAAAAGTCGTCGCGCTTAGGTGCCGCAACTTAGGAAATGGGGGGATGCGCAAGGCAAAGGGGTGGGGGGCAATGTACTACCTCATACTGTCAGATTAAAAAAGGCAGGGGGAAGGGAAGAGGTAAAAGCGACCGTCTGGGTTGGTCCAAGACAAAAAAGGGGGGTGATGCCGGGGGGTGCGGCACCAACGAAGAAGCTAATAAGGCGAAGATAGTCGACGCCACTTGAGAAAGAAAGGATCATTATGGGGGGGTAAAAAAAACTGCGGTTATGGCCGGGGCGGGGGGTGGGGCCGCTAGGTGAAATAGAAAGAGGGGGGAGTTCAGAAAAAGTCAGGTCTAAGTCTGGGAGGGAAGGACCAGTTAAAGGTGCATGCCAGAAGGGGAACACCCCATGGAGCTTAATGGGGCCGAAGAAAGCGGGCGAGGTCCTTCAGGGAGAGGGGCAACAAAGCCCGAAGAAGAGAAAGGCCGCGATGGTCCGTCCATGCCGTAATAAAAACAGCCTATCAAAAAGGACACGGGGAAAAAAAAAAAAAAGGAACAATGGAAGATCAGCACAGTCTTCTTTGGGGGAAGACGCAATGACTCGGAAGCTATTTTGGAGCAAGGGGTGGGGACACGTCGCAAAACTCTCTATGGTGAAATACAAAACCATATGCTGAGAAAAAACGAAGGTTTTTCCAAAGTTTCGGAACGGGGGCCCGGTGGGTCCAGAGGGTGGGATGACGCGCCATTCAGTTGGAAGGAGCGAAATTTGTTTTCGTTGTCAAAAGGGGGAGGACAGACTGGGAACTGAGGAGTGGGTCAGTATGGAGAAAAAAAAAAATAACACTAAAAAGAAAAACAGGGTTTCGAGGTCCTCACCGTGTGCGGGGTGTTGCTTAAGACGCATGCGAAAGATGGTATACGGGGGGGGAATAGAATATAACCCTAAAGGCGCGTGCAATTCGTAGGAGGGTAGGTTCCTTTTAAGGCTCATTCTTAAATGTGGTGTCAGGGTTCGGGAGGATAGAAGCGGGGCCCTGTAAAAAAGTGAAGGATAGCATGCAGTGGAATGCAAAGTCGGTCATAGGTACAGGGGGTCAAAAAAGAAGTGGGACTCCAATGTGTTCGAGGTTTGTAAAAATAGCTTTCCCAAGGATTGGGAAGGGTTGCCGCGCCTATTTGACGCATAATCAAAAAAAGGGAGGGACATAAGAGGGAGGGATAAAAAAGACAACACGCTGCGCTGCGATTAATTAGTTTGGGGGGACTACAACATGGTGGATCGATGCTTTTTAGGAAAAGAAAGACATCACTTAGGGGAAACTTGAAAAGGATCAGACAGGTGCGATGAGGGGAAGAGAGTGCGCCCTGGGGGTAATGGGATCCGTTGGGAAATTCAATTCATTCGTGGGGGGACGTGCCGGAGAAGAGAAATGGGAAACTTGGGTGAGTGGGGGGGGGAGGGAAGGCCGACAGCGTGTATAAAGGGACCTCTTTGAAGTTAGAAAGGAAAGTCAAGGGTGGCCACGCGCCTGGGGAGAGAAAATGTCGATGAGGAGTGGGGGGGCTCGTCAGCGCGTCAAAGCGGTCATCTCCAAAATGGTTGAAGTTATAATGAAATTATGACAACTACTATATGACTCAAGGAAACCGGAAGGTCGTATAACATAACCAAAAGCCCAAGAATTGTACGAAACAATAATGGGGCGGTTACGTTGAAGAGTATCGAACCAAGAAGGAGAAGGGGTGTGGGGCTTATTCCGGTAAAGGCGCAAACTCAAAAAGAGTACAGACTCGTGGGGAGAGAAAATGTTAACTTCATAAGACGATGTATGCGTCCCCATAAGATTGTCGGGAACGGCACCCAGGATCAACTCTACTTTAACAGGGGGTTGGGGGGGGAATAAAGATAGAGGGGAAGCAGAAAGGCAGTCTGGAGAGTAGCGTGGCAAAACGGGGTCGAAAACCATAATACACCTGCGTCAAATAAGACCAAATAGACAGTTACGTTACGCAGGCCGGGGCCCACGCAAAAGGGGGCGTCGCGGGGGAAAAATCTGGATGCTTCAGTAAGCCTTCTTTGCGTATTTAGAAACAGGGGTCAGTAAAACTGGGGAGGACTTGGGAGTAGAACCAAGGAGGCCATTGACAAAATAAGGAAGGATAGAAAGTCACAGATGGCGAGTAAACACACAGGCGGAATAAGTGACGAGCTGGGAGGTTACTAAATTACACCCCCATAGGACTTCCCATTTGGGAAGGCAGTCAAAGAAAGAGGCCCGCGAAAGTACGGTGCTGGGCGAGAAGGTCGAACTCTCTGGGATTAAAGAAAATAACGACCATGACCGAAGTATGAAGCATATCAAACCCGGTCTCTTGTGGAAAAGGAAACTGGTGTCCAACCGGCCCTGCAATTAGATGTGTCGTCTCCCCGAACGCCATTGGTGTATCGGAAATTTCAGGGGACGTATTGCGCGCACTGAAAATTTGAAAGGGAGGGGAGGGCGAGGGGAGGTCTTAAAGAAAAAGGTGAGGACATGAGGGGGTGGGTCCCTACTACGCGATGTCGAACAATGGCCTGCTCGCGACGCGGAGCCTATAAAGAAGATAGAGAGAACACAAAAACGAGTATTGAAAAGAGAGATATCTGCTTAGCGGGAAGATATCCGCGCGATCTAATCCATGGGAGAAGCGGAAAGGGAAGTGGAATGCCAAGAGCAAATCGTAGAAAAGTGGTTCACAGAAAAACCGCCCCTCCCTCCAATAACTTGAATTAAAGAATATCCTTCCCAGAAGGGAAACAGGAAAACCAAGGAAGGAGGAAATGGCGCTGACCACTCGAAAGGGGAAGGGCTGTGAAGTTTGGGCAATGAAGGAAGGGAAAACGAAGGGATGGGGGTAAAATCTCGACCTTTCAGGGACGTATTAAGGGGAATCCCCCTTGAGACGGAGAAAACGGCTCGCGAAAAGAAAAGTACAGACCACGGGCCGCGTGCTTAATCAATTGGGGGCGACGGCAACATGCGAGGGAAAGGGAGAATGCCGGAGAAAAACAAAAACATCAAGGTCGGCGGAAACTAAAAAAGGCTAGCGAGTGAAATCCATCTGATTTGAGAAGCCTTTTAGGGTGGTCCCTGAGAAAAACCGAGAGGGAGACGAACGGACGCAGCGGGTAATAGAAGAAAAAAGGGAAGAAGGGACAGTGAGACGATCTGGAAAACTGTTGGCCTGGAACCAACATTTCGGAAAGCGTTATCGGGACGACTGGTGACGTTTGGAGGTGGGGGAAACGCTCTTCCAGCGGGTGTTCTCTATAGAAGAAGCTATGGAATGAAGGGGAGGACGGGAAACGGAAAACGACAAAGTTACCCCGACAAGATTCTGGGGACCTGGTAGACTTGATGGACGAGCAGGGTAGAGAACGATCACAACATCCGGGGGGGGGGGGGAGGGAAGGGGCAGGAGAATAGGGGGAAGACGGAAGAGACAAGAGTCGGTTTTCGTGCAGAGGCACACCTTGTCCTCTATGGTCTGGAAGAGGACGCCTTGATCGTGGATTAGTAGATGAACAGAAAGTACAAGGGTGAAACGATGGGGGGAATTAATCATAGGATGGCCTCAACAAGATGGATGCCCGGGGAGTTTTTTAACTTACAAAACAGGAACAACACCAAAGGGACGCAACTGTAACAGTGGTCGGACAACGGAGGCCGGGCTGAATAATGATCGTGAAGTCTCATTGAACAAGCGGGCAAACGGGAAAGACCGATAGCGGAATTTTCCATCCCAAAGTAAACCGAACGCGAAGGGGCAACATCAGGAGAGAAAGGGTCAAAAACCGTACTTAGGAACGTCCAGGGGACCCAAACCACGGCGGCCAAAGATGCCCTTCCACAGGGAAAGGGGAGAAATTTGGGTCCAAGGGAACCAACCACCGGAGGGGGACGGGTCGGACTAAGTCACCATGGGGCTGCAAACAACATCTCTCGGAAAGACTAAAATTAAACGGTAAAAAGCTGGGGGGAAGGGGGGGCCGCCGATGCTAAAGAAAGGTTGATCGTCCAACATTGTATCACCAGCAGGGAAGGGAAAGGTAAATACGGGCGACCTGCCGATTTCGGCAAACAAGTAAGGCTTTTGGGGGGGCAACCTTCACCAAAGTTTCTGGCCAACGGGATTTCGCCTGGAGAGAATTGAAACTTTAACGGCCGCACAACATTCCAGCTGAAGCTACGGCCAGAAACAAAAAAATTTCAGGCGCCTTTCACCGGGGAAAGACCCTCTATCAGAAACGATATCTGAGATCTGGATACACCACAATTAGCCACAAACACCCCAGGGAAGCAATATGTGTCATCAAAGGTCAAAAGACTTCTAAGACCGGGAACCTCCAGTGGGAATGTTAAAGAATGTCAGAAAAAGACGGGGAACAGCCTCATGCCGAGGGCCAACAGAACCCAAACATTAAAGAATTCGTAAGTTAAAAGGGGGGCGGGGTTGCGCGTTCATCCCCTAAAAACCACCGGCACTACTGAAAAAATTGAACCCAAGTCGCTCTCAAACATGTGTTTGAAAAGAAGGATAAAGGAGAGGAATTGGAGAGAATTGAAAGAGTGCAGGCGGGCATCACCACAACTCTCACTACTGTGATAAGATTGAAAAAAGGGGGGTTTTGTTCATGTCAAGGGAAGGAGACAGGCGGACGGAAGACCAGGAGATCAAAGCTATGGCTCAGGAAGGTAACTCACCTGACCTCTTACCGAGGAGGAACCAATACGCTCAAAAAGGGGGGGGGAAGGTGGTGCATGGGGGGCAACTATTAAGAACTGTCGTATCCCAAGCGTTTCCTACTGTAAGTGGAGGACAGCACTATTATTTTAGAGCTCTAAACTCAAGTAGATCAATGTCGTGCTCCCGGGGCGTTCATAAGGCTCGCGGGGGGGGGACTCTTGGACATGAAAGGTGTGGACCAAACGCACCTACATCCAGTATATCAAAAACTGGTTGAGGAACACCCGGGTCAAAGATCAAAACATTAGGGGCATCTATGATAGAGTCCTGGTTTATTCCCGGGACACATTTTGACTGGGGGATGGGGAAGTGGCAAAACCAAACGGGGAATCTCTTGTCACTCAAGAGGGGAAAGGCGCACATCAGTCGAAGAGGAGCCCTGGATGCCACTAAAGGACACGGATTGTAGAGAGAATTCCCAAGAGACGGAAAGAACGAAATCACGGCACGTAGAGATCATACCGGGTGGGGGGGGGGGGTGCCAAGGGCATGGCGGAATGTAGGAAGGGGGGAAAAGCCTGGCGGTCAGGCAGACTATCAGCATCGGAACGAGATAGAAGATTGAATGAATCACTTGACTATGTCCAACCTCCCAGAAGTTAGGAAGGAACCGTTAGGTATCTCGCACGCTCCGGGAGGACGGACGTTGAAGAGTAAACGGGTGGGGGAAAAAAGAGGGGGAACAATCGCGAATGTCTTCGTGGGGAAGTGGCGAGACAAAGAGGGGGCTGACATCCCTGTGGCGCTTCGAGGAGAGAATGAGGTCCTAAAGGGCTGAAAGAATTACCGTTGGGTGAACAGACGGGAAATACTCACAAAACGGTAACATTGGCGGCCCGGTAACCGTAACGGGGGGCGGTATCAAAAAGGAGAAACTTGGGAAAGGCGACAATGAAGACAGTAAACCATTCTTCTCAGTTTGTGGCGGCAAAAGGAAAAGTTGACGAGAAGGCTTCAATTCCCTGGAAAGAAAGGGAACCACCTACAGACTCTAGAAAATACTAAAGGGGATTCCGTTGTGGGGGAAGGAGGAAGTAAGAGATGGTGGGGTCCCCACAGGTGAACAAAAGTTCTTGAGGGAAAAGAATAGTCTTGAACATTTGGGGAAAGCAAATGAACAACAGGGGCGTAAGTGTGCTAAAGAAAGGTGGAAGAGGGGCGAAGTGAGCTGGGGGAACAGGCTCCACAACTCCCCGTCTCCATAAACTCGTTGGGAAGGAGGGTAAATAAGGACGGTGTGTCTTGCATGACAAGCAGGTAAAACAGGGGTGAAAAAATGCGGACAGCAGAACGTAGAGTGGGTGTGAAAAAAAAAGGATACGGTAAAAAGGTTTTCAAGGTCCCTCGCTAGGAAATTTGAAAAGAAGCAAGGAGGTAGAGAGAAGTTGGGGGCCAAGATGAAATTGTCCGGGGGGGTGGGAAGGCGTAGACGAATCACCGTGAAGGAAGGGTAGGAGAATTGGGGGGGTTGGACAGGATGTAACGGGCCTTAGATTTGTTTTCAAGATTCGGGGATGGAATAGGTAAAAGGGGGGGGGGCACACTGTGTGACGGAAGGGAGAAGACGGGGGCGGGGGGGGTGGGTAGTATATACAAACGTTCGGGGTCTTTGGTCTTCAAGATAAATATTGTGACTCAGGAGGAGGGGGACGGGAAAATTCGTATATGGGAGGTTGAAATAAAGGCGATTCATGATGTATGGTCCTGAGCTTTCGGAAGGCCTTCGTCCGTTCAATTTTGTTCTAAGGCGGACGAAACAAAGTCTTCTAAACGCTGGTGAGTGTGGCAAAAGACGGGGGTGGTGGGCGGGTAAAATAATGATCCAGTTCAAAAAGTTCAATTGGCGTACGGAAGAGACTGGGCGCATGTGGATCAAAAGTATGGGAAGATCCTCTGGACGTCAAGTTGGTGACAAAACGCGGAACAAGAGACGTATTGCGGGGGCCGCAAGGTGGGAGGAATACATGAATGTGGGTGACGATGTCCGTTGTAGTAAGTCCCCATCCTTCTTGCAAGGGTGGGGCACCAAAAGTCGCCAAGGGTCGATGCCGGAGACATTAAATTGCAGCAAGGGTTTTTGCTTAAGTGGGGGGAAAAAGGGTTGAATCGAAATTCAGACTTGCCGTGGTACCTTCGCCGATGTTGACACATTTAAGGCCGGACGTGGTGTTGTTAGGGAAAAGGCCGACCAGAGGCTAGACTGTAGGAGGGGATGAGAGAAGCAGGTTGAACGATCGCAATTGAGTCATCATATCTGTGACGGTTTCGGGTGGTAATAGGAACAAAAGAAACGCGGCGCACATCTCACATGGTGAAAAGTGGGAAGTACCAAACAGGACTTGTGACAGTCTCCTCACTACACCTGAGAACGATATGGAGACCACAAGAGCTGCCATAGTTGAACGGAAGATCTAGGAAACGACGATTGTTCTTCCACGGAAAGGCCACGATGCGCCCGCAACGTCGAGAGGGTCGTGAGCCGACATGGAACTCAAAAAGATGTTAGAGCCAGTCAAAAACTTTGTTTTGTAAAGGCCAAGGATCACCGGGTTTGGGGGGAAGGAGATCGGGGGCGGAGGCACTTGCGGTGCTGTCAACAACAGAGAACTCGTAACCGCCACGAAAAAGGGAAGCTTTAGTGAAGGTTTGGTCACCAAGAAAAATTGCAGGAAGAAGAGAAATCGTCTAAAACTCGACTAACGACCCGTGGCCGCTCTCATGTTAGAGAAAGATCCTTGGGCGGAAGAAAACAGCGGCGTGAAAACAAAAGAAGGAAGGAGAAACGAGGGAGGAAAAAGCGCTTCCAGGCGGGAAGCAAAACTGTAGCATTGATGTTGCTGGGCAGAGCCACCAAAAACTGAAAGAATTCCTGCCATTTGGCCAAAAATTGTAATACAAACGAACGCGGAAAGAGCCAGTACTGTAGGGAGGAGAAGGGGAAGGTCGAAGCAACGTGGTTAAACGTGAAAGTTGAAAAAAAGTAAATTCAAAAACCAACACCTTTAGCGGGGGGGCCAAAGAAACCCTTCAAAGTAGAAGGTCCCTTTCAGAACTCCATTGTTGGGCGGGGGAAATGAAGGGGGAGGGAAGATTAAAAAGGAAAAATGAAAAGGGTGTGAAAGAAGGGATGGGAAAGGAGACGAAAAGTTCGGGGGGTGAAGCCGGGGTTCAGACGAACCAACACTTGGACCTGCGAGCCTCAATGGGCAACGAGCGAAAAGGAAGAAAGCAGCGAATAGATCTAAAAAAGGAGGAGGAAAAAGATATAGGGTCGGAGGAGGGGGGGGTACAATCTCAACGCGAAAAGGAAATGGAGAAACGCCGGCAGTCCAGTGGGAGGGTTAAAAAAGAAATAACCTGAACCTTCTTACAGGCACTCCGCCCGCCCGCCACACCTGCACCAGAATATGAGATAAACGTCACCTTACAATTCCCGATACACTTATTTAGAAAATGTGCGCGCCAATACTACTGGGAGGGGAGGGAAGGGGGGCCACCGCCATAAAAACTACGTTGGGAGAAACTCTGGTCAAGGGCGAGGGATGCATGGAATACAGAAGGGGGCAATGAACTGATCTCGCCATGTGCACCAATAGGGCTGAAAGGGGAAGCGGCTGGAATAAAAGGGAGTCAACCAAAGGAAATAGTGGGTCAGAACAATGAAAAACCAGCGCAAGAGTACATATTCTCACTACAGGGGGAAAAGGAGCCATCGTGAGAGGAGCTTTTGGGTTGGAAAATGGCCACGTCAATAAGAAAAAAAGGAAGTAAGGAAAAATGACCGGACATAGTAAAAAATAACCGCGATAACTACTTCGCGGAGCGTTTCTTAGAAAAAAAAAAATATTTCAGTGCGAAAAAAATAGAAAAAAGTAACGGATCGTTGAGAGGGATGAGACGGTGTTGTGGTGGGGGGAAAAGGCAAAGAGCCGTAAAAAGTTACACACGGCAGAAAGATGTCACTCCTGATGAGAAACGTGCAAAACGCTACAGGGGAAAGATGCTGGTACAAGGTGCAGGGGGGGGAAAAAAGGCAAGTGACATCGTTGGTTCAAACTTGGAGGAAGGAGACTCATAATCGTGCAAGGGAGGGAGGAGAGGGCATAAGTCAAGTCAAAAACAACTATATCGGAGGGGACCAGTACGCGGCAGTAAAATACTTTGGTCACTACGATGTCAAGGTAGAGGGAGCGTTATGGAGGAGATTATGACAGATGGCCGGGGGAAAAAAGATGTGTAGGAAAAGGGAAATTGCACCATGTAAGTCTAAGGGTGCTCGGGTTTGGGGCAGCGATACCAATTCCAAACCCCACATAACAGACGGAGAAAGGAAGAGAACCTCAAAGGGATGAAACCTGAAAGGCAGGACTAAGAAGAAGACCGGGGTCAAACAGACTGGGCATTTCAACGCCCAAAACACTACTCTCCTTGAACAGACGGAGAGAAAAGGTCCAATAAACTCAAACACGATAATTCAAGTCCAAACGTTGGATAAAACGTCGGACTCCACTAACAGGAGAGAAGTTTCCCAAGGTCAACCTCAAGTATGTTAGAGGTCCTAAAGCAATCACAGAAGGTGAAACAACAACAAGAATTGAAGGTAAATATCCGCACGCTTGTTGGTTGGGATCAAAGGAAACGCCGATGGAGGAGACATCACTGGTGATTCACCCAAGACGTAAACCAAAAGGGGTCGGTACAAGGAGCCAAAGGCGTCTTAAAAAAATTGAATCCAATGGAGGTTTGGTGGCCTTTCATGGCAAGACTTGAATTTCGCCTACTGAGATCAAGGGTCAACTTGAACGACGAAAAATGACGCCGGAACCCACTCTTCCGTGAAACCTTGACGGAACCTACCCCTTCAAAAAAGAAGGGAAAGAGCTGGAGAATCACCATGATCTTGATCACAAACGATCCCAAGAACAGGCCGATAGGGGGAGTGCACTGAAAAACTCAAAAAGAGGACCTTCACCGACCCTTTGCCTACAACTGTAAGTTCAATCAAGGCCATCAGGGGAAACGAGGTGAAAGCCCACAGAACTAACCATTCTCTAAGGTCAAGAAGGGAAAGGGAGTCGTGGAATCATCACCGGACACCCCAGGACGCAGCACTTGGAAACCAAGTCAGCATGGGAGGAGGGCAAACTTATGAAAGAGACGAGGGCTTGAACTATATAATAGGGAAAAAAAGATTCAAAAAAAAAAAGGGAATTGAGCAAACATAAACGAGACCTCTTTTGAGAGGACTTTGAAAGCCATGGTGGGTTTC
>Ga0179593_1630595_pt1 | contig 10204 bp, 8 predicted proteins | sample CZODoug2_1_08_16_FD_185931 | JGI IMG/M metagenome (GOLD analysis project Ga0179593, IMG submission 185931) | Vadose zone soil fungal communities from Angelo Coast Range Reserve, California, USA - CZODoug2_1_08_16fungal (PacBio error correction) | ecosystem: Environmental > Terrestrial > Soil >...
GGCCAACAAACATCTATGAGGAGAAAAAGAAGAACTCCGAAAGCGACACCGCCAAATAATTGGTAGTAGGTCCAAGAATCCGGTGGGAGGGAGAGAAGAAAAAGGGAGTCCTATGATCCTAAGGGATGGGCCGCTGAGAAAGGTCAGTAGCAGAAGAAGATTATCCAGAAAAACTCTATGCATCATAATTCTGAGGGTATAAAGAGATCAGATTCTTCTGGATCCCGAGATTGTGTTTCCTCTGAGGGGAGAGACTATAATTGACCGATGCCAAAAGTCGAGAGGAAGGTTGAAAGTCCATTCGCCTAAGGGGCATCATCCCGAGAGAGAAAAGATGAGACATTTCACAAGAACGTCAAGGACAAGGGAAATGCTATCTGGGGAAAGCCACCCAAATAATCCCCGGAAGAGAGCACGCCCAAATAAGAACCCCACCCATTGGGTGGCCTAGGGGCCTCTAATCCGTGGCGGGGGGAAGCCCTGTCTACAAGTTCGCAGAAAACGGAGGGAGGGAGGGACAAAGAAGAAGCGGAGGGATATTTTCTTGGGCTCCACTTGCTGGGGGGGAAACGTAATAGAGGGGGAAAAAAGGAACCTGTGCGCTGCTCGTCTGCTCCTCTCGAGGAGGAGAAGGTTTTTCTCAAGACGAGAAGCGCGCGGCAGAGTGTAAATCGCTTTATCCATTTCTACATGCTTCGAGTACCCATCAAAAGGGTTGTCGCGGGGGTCAGCCGATCACAAAGCAGGGGAAGATGGCAAACATGAAAAGAAAGAAGATCCGAGGAGACAGGTCACGGATTCTCCTTAGCTCCGTCCCGAGGACGGGAAGCCGGGGGGGGGGATTTGTGTCTAAGGATCAACCTTCGAGAGGGAGGAAACAAAGAGGGCGCTCCTGCGAGACCTCGCGGGGGAGGAAAGAAAAGAAGTTCGCGTCTCGGTGTGACATCACAGGCTGCGAGCAGACGCAGAGAAAGGGGGGAAAAGCGTGATTGTCAGATGACGTCCCGAATCCAGACGGTGCGTTGGGGTGTTCGGTCAATCGGTCACGAAAACGACATAACACGAATCCTAACTTTTTTTAGTTGCGGGGAACAGCGCGATCCCCGCTGCGGGGCGGATTTCTCAAAGCAAACGGGGATGATTCGAGCGATCACTATGCCGGCCGTCGCTTGGCTATCCACCAGGATGACGAGGGGATAAGAATCGTCGGCGATCGGGGGGAGGGGACTTCTCCTCGTACCCAAATCCACGTAGCCGGAAGGGGAGAAGGAAAGCAAAACAGGACGCTCGCTCAACGACGACGGCCGATCTGACGCGGGCTCGTCGGAGAGGAAAAAAATAAAGGGAAAGTAGTGCATCGAGAATTTCTTGGAGGTTGCTCGCGGCAAACCTCCCAGGAGAAAAGTAAAAGCGAAACCAAGGAGGCTGGCTTGCTGGAAAAATAGTGGAATGAGGGGCCGCTAGGTCATTTCAATTAGCCGATAGAGGACCGTGGGCGCCGGGATAGGGGGCGTGCTCCTCTGGAAAAAGGGGGGGGGAAGTGAAGGCACGCAGGGAGATATTTCCCGTCTCAGCAGACGAAGGCCAACCCACGCAAAGGGAAGGTTCTTCAACGGATCGACGGGGGGGAACTAAAAGCCGGGCGGGCTCGTCGACAAAAATTATTCGGAAAAGTCGTCGCAGAAACCCGAGGACGGCAAAGCGCGGAGGGTTGACCGAATCCTCGGAACGGCGTCAAGAGGGGGGGAGGGGCAAGTAAGGAAATGGGGTAATCCTGTGGACTTTTTTTTCTAATGAAGAACAGCAGTAAAATCAAATGTACGCCCCTCCCACCAGGACAACAAAGGAAAAGATATAGCTTCACGAGAAAGAGAAACCATTGCCACATTACCGCTGCTACTGGGAGGACTTTTCGTCAAATCCATGGGAAAGAGTGTGGACAGCGCCAAGAACTGATCTTTGTCAACGTTCAAGGGAAACATGCGCAGGGGGGGGGATGGATCGATAAACAACAATTAGAGAAAAAGTATATACATCACACTTCACCTCGACGCAAGAACCGGGGGACTCCCTCTGAAGGATAGTGGGTCAAAAGGCAACGACGAGGGGAGGTCTAAAGGAACCACGGTAAAGGGATAGACTGCCGACGCCTGGGGGCTGAGGGGGAAAGATTCCGTACTCCTCTACCATGCGCTGATGCGGGGACGTGTATGGATATGGAGGAGGGTGTCGATAAAAAAGAAAAAACAGGATTCCCACAGGTCAGAAAATTCTCCCGGCCCGAGACAAAGGGAGAAGAAAAAAAAAGGGGATCGTGAGCACCGCCAATAGGGGCGGAGGCGATGCGCCTCCTAGTTTGCGCCTGCTACTTGTAACTATCGCGGAGACGGAATGCCGGGGGCCGTTATATCAGGCCCGGAAAGTCGATACGGGGTTGCGTCCTTCTGAGCCACCGCTCGCGAAAGAGAGGTTTTCATATCGACAACGTTAGAGCCGCGGGGGGGAAGCCACGCCCTGAGAGGTCTCCCACGGGGTCTGCGGCTACCTCGCACTGAAGCGTAAGCCCAAAAACGCCTCTTCAAACTCACCGTCCTAAGAAAAGGATCGGGGAAAGTTTTCCGGGAGTGGGGTTCTCGATAACTCCTACGGGACACGATGCCAACAGACCCCGTCACGGCTCGAATGGTGGACATATCCTACAGGGAACCGCCGAAAGGGATCTTAAAGAGAGAGCGAACTCCCGCTTCGTCTAAAGCACGCGAGGTAGTTTGTCGTTCAAAATTTGGACGAGGATAAAATCCTCTAGAGAGAAAGAAAAAAACTTGCTCTACAGGAAAGACTGGTGGAAAGAAACATCTCTACTCAGACTAACTCGCAACAACTAAACTACCTGTAGGGCGAGCAGAGCGCGTCGACCACCGCCGCAATGAAAAGAAACGTTTCTCTCTTAAGCGGCCACTGCAAATACCGGCAAGTTCCTTCAAAAAAGGGGATATGGGCTTATGAATCTGGGGAGGCGAAATCCGGCACCTGTCAGGAGAGACTAGGACTTCTCAGGCAAAAGGCAAAAAAAAAGGGAAAATGCTCCTTTTAAGGGCGTCGCTGGTCGACGAGAGATGCAACCCGTCACCCGTGCTGTGTATGCGTGTCAGGGGCGTGTGGGGGGATGCGGTGACGCGGGGGCTTCGCTGGAATAGAAAATGAGCTTCGTAAGGGTCGCATCCTGTATTCACCATGTTGAAGAGACTCAAATTTCAAAAACAGCCCAAGATTGGCCGCAGTCGCGGGGAAAAAGACCGGGGGCTACTGGTCAGGGTAACCGACTTGAAAGGGGGTTATCGAAGAAAGTGTCAAAATAATCTCTAAGGGATGTGGAGAGCAACAGGCGGTTCCTCGTACAAAAAAGCCACTCAGATGAACAAATTTCGACACACTTCCTTCATTTGAGCAAGAAAGAGTTCGACCACAAAGGCCGCAAGACTCAAGCATCCGCCGGACTATAGAAAGGGTTTCCTTTCCCCTCCGAAGGCCGAAACGAGAAGAAAGGAAAAAACGCCCGACCCTCCTCGAAACTCAAACCGAACAGAAGGGAACGCAACGGCGAACCCCCAAGGGCTTCAGATCTTCGTCACCAATGTGGTTGGTCGGAGCGGGCAGAAAGCTCTCAGGCGGGCGGTCTGGGAAAAAAGCAATAGAATTTCCTGGTCAAAACCGGGTGCGTTGGGCTCGTCTAGCGAAAAGGGTGCATCCGGGTCCTCCAAACGCGAGGACTCTGGACGATCTCCTATACATTGGGGAGGAGGAAAGGGAGGAATATCAAATATCATCTCAAAGAAACTCCGAAGTAAGGAAACACATAGAGTTCCTTACGATACTCCTCCAGGACTACTAAAATTTTAAAACAAGACCGGCGAGTTCGAGGCTCGGCGTGTCGCTCTTGGAGACTCTCACCGTGGGAAGAGCAAGTCGCTAGGGGATAGCCTCGTAGCTTCCTATGTTAGAATAGGTGGGGTTAGAAAAACCAACCCTTATTTTGGGTCCCGCAGAGGGCCGGTGGGATAACCGGTCGGAGACGTTAGGTTCGCGACTCAGCGTTTCAGAGGGAAATCTCCTAAAAGACAAAAAAGGAGATATAAATATGCCAGCCACAAGTAGGCGCGTGGCCCGAACTATCTGGAAACAGCGGGCAAGATATTATTAAAGAGACCAAGTGTTGCGGTTCTACAGACTGCTTATTTAGGTCAAGACGAGGTGCTGAAGTTCTAAGCAGTAGTCGTAGTCCGAGTATAAGGGGAAAACAGATTGGCAACTCCATCATGGAAACTCTACTTTGTCTGGGGGATTTGAGGACATATTCTTAGTAATCTCATACGCTATTGGGTTTTACTGTGAGGAATCAGGGGAGCGACATTAAAGGGCCTAAAAAAGGGACCTACTGAAGCTCTTTAATTTCGAAGGCTTAATTTCTCTCTGGGCAAACGGAAGGAAGAAGCCTCACAGGAGTCACCCGCACACTAAAATAACAAATTCCCTTAGAATCTGGATATTCTCACCAAAATGATAAGAAGCACAACACAGACAACCCAAGGGGTGCCGAAGAAAGGCAACCTCTAATCCTTTCTTGAAGAGAGTCGGACTAGATGTAAAAAGAAGTGAGTCGTTTGGATGCTGCCTGCGGAGGCGTGCAGGGCTAAAAAGGGAGGGCGAGGGAAGGAGGAAAGTACTTGGAAATTCTGACAACCTCGGGAGTGCAAGGAGGCTGCGGGAGAATGCCCTGCTCTGTATCTCTAATCCGGGCGATAAGTTTGAGAGACTGGGGGGAAGATTGAAGGTGCTTAAAAAACTTACAGCATCCCGGTTCTCTTAATCATAAAAGAAAGGGAAGGGAAGATTCCTGGAACAGGGTGAAGATACCATAGCCAGATACTACCGAGTCAGATAACACTGACCTCGAGGGAAAGAGGGGAATGGGTGGGGGGAAAGAGATGGTCTTCAGAGCTGTGATCATTATCTCTGCACTCCTGAAGGCAGTCATATAAGAGCAAAGAGCGGAGAAAGAGGGTAGACCTGGACCTCGCAGAGCGGGGACAATTCCATAGGATCGACAGCAGACCGCTCCAAAACGAGTCTGAATTAATACTGCGTTTAAGAGGAGGCACCAAGAGAGCAATAGTGGTAAAGGGGTCGAAACGGTATCCACACTGGAATCTAACAGGAAAAGGGTATTTAGCTTTTGGCTCCAGATCCTATAAGGGGTATAAAGGGAAGGGGAGGGTGGAAGAGACGCACTCAAATCACCGGGGAATGAGGGAGCGGACGGGGACGCTTGCAAACGTCTCTCTTTGCTCTTAAAAAGGCTACGAGGGAGAAGAATTGTCGGAAGATCGGGACAGCCAAGACATTGAGATGGGAATCGAAGCAAGATCATTCTCTCTCAGACGATCAAGAGGAAGGGACAGACAGAGGGGGGAGAAGAGCGCCTTTCTCAGGTAGGAAGGGTTGCCTTAATGGGCTGTGCGTTTATAGCGCAAATTAAAGAAAATAAAAAAAGAAGACAGAAAAAACCGGGAAGAAGGATGGACGTGAGCTCCTTGTTTCGGGACTCCAGCGAAGAGAAAAAACATGTGGGGAGCCGGGAAAATCCCCCTGTCGTGATCGCTCTGTAGCTTAAAGGGGGTAAGACCACATATCCACTAGGGAAGTTTCTTCTCTAGTACTGAAGGCGAAGCAACAAGATCTCAGACAGTTAGTTGCGGGTAAAAAGAACGGGGGGAAGGAAGGAGCTGCGGCTCGTAGAAAACCTCGAAAAATTGCAGTAGCAAATCAAAACGGAATATTTGGAAAGATATTAGGCGTGTCTTCATGTTTCTCGGGAATGGGGGGAGATGTTATGAATAACGGTTTTCAGGAGGGGAAAAAGGAGAAAAAGTCATCATGTTCACAAGAACAAAAGGCCTAAGAGAATCGTCTAGGCGTATGGAAATAGGCCCAGGGAGAAGCTAACTATCTCTCGAGAGGGTGGGGGAGAGCCGCCCCCATAGTTGTGAGAGCATGAAAGATTGCGGATAGGGGAGGGGTTCGTTTCGGGGAGGCGAGGCTAAGGTGTAAGATCACACAAAGTGGTAAATAGGAAAGATCGACAAGGGCCTATGCCTCTCCTATAACCTCCCAATAGAAGAATAGGGGAGATTCCGAACTCTCGTATGGATACTAATGAAAACGCGAGAGGGGTAGTACAAGGCGGCCATTAGGTCTTTGTCGAGTCCCGTTAAGCCGACTAAAACCCCAGGGAAATGATCCGGTGACGTTTCTTTCTCCTTTACTGAGTTTGCGAAGGGTAAACGACTATCACACTTTAGGAAAAGGAGAAAAAAGGCCCGAGAACCAGGGCCTCCTATATCTTTCTCAAGCAGAGGTCAGGGGAAGAGGAGGGGAGACAGACCATAAGGGGCGACTGGTCGACGAAGGGACAGGAAATTGGGTCTTGAGGGGAGGAAGAAGGGGGGGAGAAAGGAAAGGATGACAACTAAGCGGGAGAGGCAGGTCCAGTCTATTTTACTCGACAAGTGGACGGAAAAAGCAGGCAGAAAGCAGCCCGGCCGGGGGGCGGACAAAATGGGGAGAATAGGCGAAAGAGCACTGACTCGTCGGAAGATAACTTCGCCAACAGAAGGGGGGGACGCAGTTGGAAAGGGAAAGGCCCGGGGGTTCTTTCCTTGGGGAGGAATGTAAAAACAAAAGAAAAAAAAAGGAAGTCGAAGGACCACACCTGACTGAAAGGGAGGAGGAAGACGGGGTCCTCCGCAGGAGACCCGGAATATCTTTGGGTCAACTGGGAGAAGGGGAGTCGGCGACAAGCGGAAAGAACAGTTTCTTTCTTTTTACTATGAAGAAAGAAGAGATCCGAAGGAGGAGCTAAGGAAAGGGGAAGTTCAGGGAAGATTCCCATCGAAGTTCGGACTGGGGGAGAAAGAAAAAATCAAGTTTCTTGTCTAGCCAAATTCTGCTCTGACCAACGGTGGAAACGGGAGAACAGATAGGGATGCTCTCCATCTAAAGAACAGTAAGGACTTAGGAGAAGATGAAAAGGCGCGGAGGGGGGGAAATAGACCGAAATACATCTAGGATTCAGAGGGAAGAATCTTCACAAGAAGTTCCTGTCTCTTTATAAAAAGAGGAGGGAGAGGGGTCTAGAATGAAGGATACCTCTTGTTAATAGGAGGAGCTCGATCTTTATCTCTAAAGGTCACAGTAGTCCACCGAGCTCGGAGGGAAGAGAAGAACTATGAACGGAATCTGCAATGCTACTGGAAGGGGAAGGGAGCGAAGGAAATAACTTGCAAAAAGCTTAGATTGTCTTAACTTTGGCAGAAGAGTCGGCGGGGGGGGGGAGGGGGGTGATGGAGAACGGGTCGGGTGAGAGCAGCACTCAAGAAGACGGTTAGAAAAACTCGCTGCCATCGACGGAGGGGAAGTCGAGGAAAAAAAAAGGGGCCCGCTTCTCCTAATCTGTCGAGACGCGAGGGGGACACGTTAAGCCTCCCTACTGCTCATCTAAGCAAGTTTAGGAAGCAGAAACTCATCAGGGAAGGCAGGGAAGAGAACTCAAAACCCGCCTTCTGGCCATAATCAAAGAAAAGGCAGAGGCCCCGACCCAGGGGAGTGTTCTATTACTACTGAAACCAATGTTTTCGTTGGATGCGGGGAGCGCTCTGAACCGTAGGGGTGAGGGGTGCCCTAGAGGGATCGTATCAGTGTCCTTTCGCTTGGTTCGAGAGGGGAGAGGAGGGATTCGACTTATCTGAGCCGTTGGAGCGGAGGGAAAAGAGGCAGGGGGAAAAATCTCCTGTTTTGCGGATGGAAGGGAGAGCAGTAAAGGAGAGTAAACCGCATCGCACCCTGTTCAAAGGAAAGCAATAGTAGAAGAAAATAAGGGGGGAGCCCGACTCCGGAGCGTTGTTCGAGTTTTGGTGAAGGTATGAGAACCGGCTATGCTATTTCCTCTCTCAGAAAAGGGGTCGTCTTCTTTCCGGGGGAGTGTAAACGGGGGTGTGTTTGGGCTGAAGGACCACCCGGGAGGTTGGGGAGACATACCATCTATCTTTCTTTTGGGGACTTCGCTGGAGGAGAAGGAGAGGAGAGCATAGGAGGTGGACTTCATCTGGCTCAAATAAACGTATTAAAAGGGGGGGGATAAGGAGGAAATGAAGGGCTCTAGAGCCCTGGTCTCAGTGCGAGGTCAAAAAAACCGACAAAAAGAATATTTGAGAGAAATCATCCTTTTGAGGGCCGACGTTCAAGGAGGAAGTGAAGAAAAGGCGAGTCAGTCGATCTCTTGCTGCGTCAGAGGCCGAGGGAGCCATCTCTAAACCCAAGGATCATCTCTACTTCTGAGGGATAAAATGTATAGCTGCTGTAGCAGGAAGAATACGCGAGTGGTTGCGGACGCTTTTTCTCTTGGAGAAAGCGAGAAAGCGCTCCAACTTCCTTGGCCTATCGGGGTCAGGAAGAGGAATTCTCTTCCATCTCTCCGAGAAGAGACAAGATCGCGACGGAGCCCCTAAAAAGGGGCAGACCTATCACCTGCTGATGCGGAAAAAGGAAGCCGAAGGAATAGCTCAATCCATCCCAGAACCAGTGGGGGGACGAAGAGTTTTCCCTAATAAATGGGATGCGCTATGGGTGGGTGGAAAGGGAAAGACGTGGGAGGACTTGTTGCGCAGAGTAATGCTACTGTGAAAGGGGGGGAAGGATAAAAATGATTTCTCGCGGAGTTTGCTTTGAGGGAAATTGAATCTCGCCTTCTAGGGAAGGGGAAGTCTCCCGGATGAAGAAGGGGGTAGAGACCTCTACAGCCTGAAGGGGAAGAGTGGCGTAAAAGGAGAGGGTATCCCTGGTTGTTGGCTAGTAATCTCAAACAAGTGGGTTGTCTCGTAGAAAAGAGAACACACCCTAAGATGACGGCAAAAAGGGATGCAGGAAAGAAAAAAAAGGGAAAGAAGGAGAAGACCTCCACTTTCTTCAGGGAAGAGACGTGAATGGGAAGGGGGAAGAAGAAGGTCGTGCTGAAAGACTTTATAAAAAGGCTCTACCGAAGAACTCAGTTACACTTGGAGAGAACACGCGGAATAGACGGAGTAATCCTAAAGCCTCCTTCGAGGGAAAGTCACTGGAGGCTCTACCATCGAACGCGATAGAGACCAGGCGTTAATTTCACCTTGTTCAGAGGATTCCAAAGCAGAGGGGTTCAGAGGGAGTCTGTAGAAGGGTAACTACCCTAAATAAGCTAGGAATCTACAGGGAAACGTTAATTTTGACCGGGAGGGCTCAGAGAGCTAATAGAGGGGGACATCAGATCGACTTTGTCTCATCCGAATCCTTGCAGAAAAAAAAGGGGAAGGTTATTTAGATCGTGCCGGAGTTTGACACTCGAATCGGAAAAGATCTCTGATAGAGCTCTAGTACAAAAAAGAAGAACTGTGTTCCGACGACGCCGGGGAGGGGAGAAGTCGCTCTGAAGTAGCAGAAGAGCCGGGGCTCCGGGGGGCTTTCTCGGGAAACGCGGGTACTTCAGGATTTGTTTCTCGTTTGCAGGCGGGGGGACGAGAGTAAATCCTCAAAACTGAAGACTTTTGAACTAGGAATATTCTTGCCGAGGAGGGGGGACGGCTCGGGGGGGACGTAACGCGTACATTCTATGTATCTGATCTGGAAAAAATTTGGTATCCTTTACTCCATTTACCGATGAGGGGGGGCCCCACTTTCGGACTTTAGAGAGGCTCCACAGAACTAGTTTCCTTTCCTCTGAAGAGGCGCAAAAAGGGAGAAGAGGGAGGGGGGAGGAAAAAAGATTCCTAACTAGGACAGGTAACACGCGTGCCTCGTACAATTCTCGGCCCCATATGGTCATTCTTCTACTCCAAGAGGAAAAAGATCAGCTTCTGTTAAGAAATAAACGCATCTTCTTGGGAGTTTCAGGAAGGGGGGAATCAGTTGGCCGGTTCTAAAGAAAAAGGCAAGCAATGTAGCAAATAAATGCACAGCTTTCCACGGGGGGGAAAAAGGAAGCGAAAAGACGCAAATGGAGTCAGCGGGCTTCTCCTCTATCGCAGTCCATCTGAAGTAAAGCAACGAGAGGGGTTGTCTTCGCAGTCTCCACATGGTTGGTTGTGCGTTCTTGGAGCGAGGCGAAAATAATGCCTTG
>Ga0179593_1703569_pt1 | contig 10204 bp, 11 predicted proteins | sample CZODoug2_1_08_16_FD_185931 | JGI IMG/M metagenome (GOLD analysis project Ga0179593, IMG submission 185931) | Vadose zone soil fungal communities from Angelo Coast Range Reserve, California, USA - CZODoug2_1_08_16fungal (PacBio error correction) | ecosystem: Environmental > Terrestrial > Soil >...
TTGGCGCGTTTCCTTGACCGAGATCCTCAAGAACCAGGAAACAGCCTGGGTCGAAGAAGCGAGATGGAGGAGAAAAACGCACTAATTCGCCATGATGACCTCACTGAAAACTGGAAAAAGGAGAGGAAATCGCTGGGATGATTCCATTATGGGGCTCAGTAAGGGAAAAAAGGAGTGGGGAAAAACAGCACGGGGTAGAGACAGTTGTCGGAGCGCGCGCGCTGAATAGGAAGTATAGCATTCTCTTGGAAACAAAGTCGACTAACACTAACAAGCGTCGTAAGCAAGCGAGGTACATCACCGAGTGAAGTCGGACTCAGGATGGGCCTATACAGCAAAATCCGTCCGGGCAAGTGGGGGGAAGCGGAGGAAGCGGGATGGGGTCGGGCAACGCGGTTTCGGAACGTGTTACGGGACAGCCGATCGCCAGTGGCGGAAAAAAATCATTTAAGCATCGAACCGGTAAACGCCAGGGGGACATGCATCCAGAGAAAGGGGCATTGCACGGCCCACGGTGAGGTGGGCACGGTCTTCGAAAAATGTCGCTGGGATGGCCGCTGTTCTCGCGGAGCGTCGAGGAAATGTTAGGCCAACCCGGTTGAGAAATCAAGGGAGGGAAAGAGAGGAGCGCGTCGCGAATGACGCACAACATCCAAAAGACGGGGCAAGCCACCGCCCGGGGTGTGTGAGCGGAATTAATGAAAACGGAAAAAAAAAAAGAAAGCTAAGGCCTGTTGGCTCAAGCACCCGGGACGCCGAGGGACGGGCTTATCCAGGAGGGAGCAGAAGCCCGCCCTGGGAGATAGAAAAGCCGAGGGTCAATGGACGGAGTTCATTGATGTGTGGTGGGGACACAGACCGACTTTGTTGCAGCGGAACCGTAAGGGGGAAAAAAAAACTATAGTACATTCGCTTAACCAAAAAGAAAAAAAACGGAAACGAATCAGAATCGACTAAAAGGGAAAGATTAGACGCAGACAAGAAGGCAACATTTGAAAGTGAGGTCAATCCTGTGTTGATAAGGCTGGATGTCCCAAAAATGAAAAAGCGGCAACCCATCGTGTCTTAAAAATCAATGACGCCGCGCACCAGCTCAAAAGCGGAGGGGGATACCTCAACGGACGCGTCAAAAGGATTTCGATACTAGCCGAAACGAGGGGACGAGCCGACCGAGTCACAAAAAAAAAAAAACAAAGGGAAGTGTGCCTTTACCTGGAGATAAGCGTCCAAGACAGCAATTCTCAAGACAAGGATTAAGATTGGCGCATTTCAGCCGCCGGGTTGGGGAGGGCCGGGGGGGGAAACGAATCAGCCAATCCTCAAGAAAAGACACTCATGGGACATTTGCACTGAAAAGTCACTCTCAAGGAAGGCGGGGATCGGTCGTTCTTGGGGGAGGGGGGGAAGAGGAAGGGCCCACCTCGATTTATCATATAGAAGAAGAAAAGGATGGAAGGTCGGCCACGATTATCAAGCCAGTGAAGCTCCCTAACAAAACCAGCGGGGCACGAGGACCCTATAGCCATGCCAACAGGGGGCAGCAGAGGGGAGCGACGCGCGTTTGCGATCAGGGGTCGTTAAAAAGGGGAAAGACTGGGGACTCAGGAGTAACGAACTTCGGGGCGAACTCACCTAAGGGAAGCAAAACCGAAAAAAAGAAGAAGAAAGGGGGGGAGCGGCCAGTTCGCGAAGAAAATGAAGAATCCGACACCTACCAGATCAGGGTCGCAGCGACTCAACAAATCGACAGACCATTTTCCCGAAGGAGAGGAGAGAGGGGGGTCAAAAAAAAAGGCCCGCTATCCGATCCGGAAGGGAAAAGGAGGGGGGAAACCGAAAGCGATGGCAGGCTACGCCTGGGCTGATTCTCTGCCGTTAAGAAAAAGGGAAGGCGGAAATGTCTATATCAAGGAAAAATAAAACGAAGACCGGTCCACTTGACGATCGATGCCAAGGTCCAGTAGTGGGGGGTTTCGGGAGTTGGCGGTCAATCTTCTAATGGGGTACCGAGCTGCAGCTCGATCTGAAGTCCGCAAGGAACCGCAGGGGAACATGGACGCGGATCCAAAAAGGGGGGAAAGCTGAGCATGAGTAAGGGCAATCTGGGAACCGGCATTGGGAAAAACCAAGAAAGACTGCGGGTCTGGACCGCAATGTGGACTAGACAGGGACGGAAAAGTAGACGAAAAGGGGGGGGCGAAAGCGAAATTGAAAAAAAAGGGAAACCTGACGCCAATCAAATGAAGGGGCGGCCAAGAAAAAGAATCCTGTCATCTCATCTGGAAAAAGTAGGACGAAAAGGGGGAAAAGGGGGGTAAAAATGGCGTAAAATGTCAACAAGGGGGACCACATGGAGGAAAGGCGCGGCCGGAAGCGACCTAAGCGGTGGAGTCACATCCTGGAAAAGGAAGGCAAAACTCTCAAAGGAATTAGCTAACGGGGAACGAGCTGCCAGACACTGGAAGGCTCAAGCTTTCAGGACCTGACGAGGAATAGAAGCGTCAAAAGGAGGTGCGCACCTTCAAGGTAGGAAGACTCGGCGTCGAAGACTTCCAAGGTCCACTCTCATAAAAAAAAACAAAGTATAGTGATGACCAGATAGGAGAGATCCTTAAGAGGGGAAAGAGAGGAGGTCCGATCCCATGAAGGTGCTGCGACTATCAGGAGGGAAAGGGAGTGGCAGGACAGCGAAGCAGTGAGGAAAAGCTGGACTGATAGGGGGCGGACGAAGATAGTTCATCCCCAAAAGAAGGGGAAAAGGATCGGTGCGTTGCACACTTCCGGGGAAAAAAAGGTGTTGGTACACCGCGAGTCCTCTTGTGAAAAGGCGAGAGGAAAGTACATCAGGCACAAGGAGTTGACATGGCCCTTGACGCCAAAAATGGCGAAAGTCCGCGGAATCAAAAAGGCTGGCTTCCATCTGGCGCTGGGAGAAAGTGGAGTACCAAAGGTTTACAGACTCAAGGGGTGAAAAGGTTCTCAAAAAAAGTTCAGGAGGAGGCAGAAATCGTACAGTTTGCCCGCAGCAAGGAAGCGAAGAAAAATGCCGGTGATCCACGGAAAAGCCTCACTGCGTCATTAGGCTGGAGCCGATCTTGGGACGCGTCCATGTTCACCGCAAAGGAGGTGGGGGCGGACAGTTCATATCAGTTCGGAGAAAAAAAATGGCGGGGACGCCGTACCAAAACCAACTAAGGGGGAAAAGGGCAAGGGAAACCCTCATACTCGAACTTGGGAGAATCCAAAGCACCATGAACTTAAGTCCTCTCATGAGGGGGGAGTTAAGGGGGAGGGCCAAACGGCCATGCGTGAAGAAAAAAAGGGGAAAAGCCGGAACTCTGCGCCCTCAGCTGTCCAGAGAACAGGGGAATTCTCTATCAGAGGGAAAGTGAAACGTCTTCTCGGGAAACTTCCTGAAAGGTAAAATCCTCGCCGAGGGGGAGTCGAAGATGCTAAGACTGGGTCTATTTGATGACGGGGACGCGCCGGCACGAGGAAAGAAATCGATGAGGGAACGGCGAGGTGGTTTGAAGAAAAAGAAATGTGAAAAAAAGTGGGTCGCCCTCCTAGAAGGAAAGTCCCATTGGAGCCAGAAAAAAGGGATCAGCCTTGTCGAGACAAAAAAGAGGGGAAATCAGGGGGGCTAGTCTATCCATCGGGAAAAGACATAGGGGCTGGAGCGTGACGCGGATTCAAGGTTTTCGGTCTAGAAAAGCGTAAAAGGATGAGGACATTACTAAGCCTTTTATATAGGGGGACGAGGGGGCCGGAATGGGCGGGAGGGGAAAAGAAGGCCGGAGTCGTTCAACCGGACGGAGCGATGGAAGATTCAATTGAGAGCATTGAGGGAGGCATTGAGGCCCGGGAAAAAAAAGAAAGAAAAAAAAAAAAGACGTACAAATGCGGGTTTAAATAGGGACAGGACCTCCAAGCAGCCTAAAATCGGGTCGTGCTCAGTCTCTCCTGGGAGTGAAAACGAGCATCAATCTGAGAGGTAAGGGGAAAAGTGGCGGAGCAGGGAGAAATGAGAGTCGGATCTCCCGCGACTCGTAGCTGGACAAGGAAGGAAAGCGGAGCGACATCCTGCAGGAGCGAAAGAACCCCGAGGGTTCTCAGCGTTGAGGTCGTGTGAAGCGGTGCGAGGCAAAAATGACCAGGGGGTGGACAGTTCAACTGATGACAGCGACCACAAGCCAGAAGTAGAAACATTTATGCACAGGATCAGAAAAGAAAATTGAGGGCGGCTTTCGAGAATCAGATAGGAAAGAGAACCAGAGTCGATTAGGGACTTGACTGGAAGTATAAGAAGATCGGGCGTAGAGGTGCCAGATCTGATTACGGGGAATGGCGATAGTTAATTCGGGGGCGTGGAAATTTTGGGCGAAGGAAACATTACTAAAAAAAAAAAAAAAAGGAAAAACCTCCCTGTCCTTTGAAGGCGGAAGTAAGGTGGCTCGTCCAGCACGAGAAAGAGGCCATCTTCAAAAAAAAAACGGTCGTTGCTCAACAAAAGGCGGGTAAAAACGGCGGAAGTTGCCAGAAGGGAGAAAGGACATGAAAAACATCCAACACCCGGGGTTGGCTGCGAGGAGGGGCGTTCATGAAAACCAGCGAGGGCTTTCCCCCTGAGAGAAAAGTAAAAAAGAGGGAACAGCAGATCGGGAAGCGGAGCACCGCGAAAAATAATCCGGTCAGCCACAGAGGTGACGAATTAAAAGGGGGGAAACGGAAAAACCGTGGCGATGAAAATAAAATGCGGAGGACATGTTCGCCTTCAGGACGGTCGACTCGTTTAAAGGCTGAGGATGTCAGGGGCTCCTCCCCCACATGGCAGGGGGTGGACAAAGAACACGGCGAAAACAGAGTGAAAGGGCAGACAGCCGCCGATGAACGGGTCCTGCCAAACGAGGCGGTCATGGGGGGACTGAGAAAACCAGAACTACGAAGTCCTCGTGACGATTGGGGGGGGGGGGTTGGGGCGAGAGGGGGGAAGGAGACCATGTGAAGTGTGCGGCTTCCGATGTCTGCTCGTCTTCCAACGGGTTTCAGTGTTTTTGTGAAAAGAGAAAAGCAGGAAGTCAAGCGCGATAAACGCAAAACAAAGAAAAAAAGATGGATAGCTCCAAGCCGCATTGGAAAAGAAAGAAATCGTACGGGTCAGACAATTTTTTGCCAGGTGGTGGAGGTGCCAAGGGCGAATACGACAAAAAAGGATTCACTATTCCACCGATCCTCTGCTCAGGGCGCCCAGAGTACGGTCGGAAGGGAGAGAGGTCCTAAGCCAAATCTCGAACCACAACACCTGAGTATGAGAAAAGGTTGCGCTTTGCTTGCCGAGAGAGGGGACCGACCGTCATCTTGTTAAAAAGAGGGAGGGAAAAGGACAATCGGCTGAAGGGGAGCGTCGTAGAGCGGACCATGATGTCCAACTAGAAAACCTGGCGGAAGGGAAAAAACTCGATATGCCTATGGCGAAGGCCTGGAGGAGGAATAAAAGGGTAGGAGTACCGGTTTTAGCAAAAGAGAGAACAAAGGATCGAAGGAGAGCATGATCTGGAGAAAGAAAACGGGCGAGCGACATCGACCTCACTTCGGAAAGCGGAAAAAGGTCTCAAAAGAGGGCCTTCGTATTTAGGGAATAAAAAAAACCGCTGCATGACCCTAGGGGGGAGGCGAGGGGCGCCGAGCGGTGGTTCCCACAACTAGGGACGGTGTTCTACTGATCGGAAAAAAACCGACCAAATGTGCGGCGTCGAAGGAAAGGATATGAAGATCGAAACGTTTGAGCGAAGGGGGCGACATGCTCCGGGGCAGAACAGATTAGGGTGCATCTCAAAACGGTGAAAGAACGACTCTCGATGTCGCTATTAAAGGGGAAAGGGAACAAAAGGGGGAGAGGCGGCCCCCCACTGCAGGGATGTTGAGAAGAAAACCCTGAGAAAGCCATGAGGCAAAAACTCTCTGCTTTGGCTAAGGAGGAACACAACATCATCGCAACTGACAAAAAAGGGGGGAGGGGAGTCCGTATGCATTGATGCAGGGGGGCCGCCGGGGTTACAGAGGGGAAAGGGGGTTGCTACACGATCAACTTCTCTGCCAAAAAGGACACGGCGGGAAAAGCAAGCCCGCTTTTACGGTCTCAAAGCCGACAAAAAAAAAAGTTCAAAAGGGTGGTGGTTTCCTTAAAAAGGGGGGGGGGGGGGGAGGAAAAAAATCCAGCCCGAAGGACCGAAGAGAATCACATTCGCGTCTAGAAGGATATCCTCGGTTTCGAAAACGACTACGGAAAACGTGTCCAGGACTTTGGAGGGATAGTATTAAGAGGAACCAAGTTCACATTTTCCGTGAATTTCAAAAAGGGGGAGGGATGGAAAAAACCGGACTGGCAGAGTGAAAACCACTTCTAAAGCTTCGGATAGACCTCTTGGATCAAGGGGAAAAAGGCGCACGACGCAACTCTCGAAAAGGTAAAAGGAGCTCAACAGGATGTAGGAGACCTCGGAAAGGAAGCGGGACGAAAAAAAATGCAAGACGATGGTAAATAGGGGCATTCTCTCAACATCGCAAGAAAAGGGTAAAAAGGCGCTTACGGCGTTTAGGGCAAAGAGGAGCCATGAGCATAACTAAGGAAAAAGGTTGCGTGCCTGATGGGACAGCTCAGATTGAGAAACCATTTCCAACTCGGCAGGATTTGTGAAGGGCCGGGAAGGGAGGTGAAAAAATAAACACCAAAAAAAATAAACACGCAGCCCAAAGGCCACAACACACACGACACCGATATACGGCACGGCCCGTACGGAGATAAAGTTGACGTTGCTCTAATATTCAAAAAAGAAGGGGGGGGAGCATATATCAAAGGAGTTTAGTAAGGGAAAAAGGAGAAGGAAAGGCCACGTTATCGCGAGAAGGGGGCCCGCGTGGCAAAAAAACTATTCACGGAACGATAAGAAGAGAGGACGAGGGGGATCGAACCTCGAGGAAGTTTGCGATCGACAGTCGTGCGAGACGGGGAAAATTGGACTCAGGAAGGTAAAAGGGCGAACACAAAAAAAAGATTTCGTAAGAACAAAGAAAAAGCTCGGACGAATTTGTCTCGAGACTTTAGAGAGAACGTCAAAAAAAGACGAAACCTTCCCTCACAGCGTCGGGGGGGAAACCGAATCGGCGAGAGGACCATCAGGTCTGTACTGGGGAAAAAAACGATGTGGTTTGGTTTAACACAAAACAAAAACCACCAACAACAACACAACAAAACAGGGGGGGGGGTGGGGTGGGGCCCCCCCCCCCCCCAAAAACCCCCCCCCCACCCACCCCCCCCCCCCCCCCCCCCCCACCCCCCCCCACCCCCCCACCCCCCCCCCCCCCCCCCCACACCCCCCCCACCCCCCAACAAACCCCCCCCCCCCCCCCCCCCACCAAACACAAAACAAAAAAAAAAAAGAAACCAACCCACAAAAAAAAAAAACCCCCCCCAAAAAAAACCACCAACACACAAAACCACCCCCAACAACCAAAACCCCCCACCCAACAAAAACCCCCCCCCCCCCCAACCCGGGTGGGTTGGTTGGGTGTGGGGTGTTTGGGGGGGGTTGGGGGGTGGGTGTTTGTGGGGTGGGTGGGGGGGGGGTGTGGGTGGGGGTGGGTGTGTGGGGGGGGGGGGGGGTGGGGGGTTTTGTTTTTTTTGAATTGGGGTTGGTAACCCCCCCCCCCCCCCCAAAAGGTATTTTTGGTTTGGTGTTTTGTTCACCCCACCCCCACCCCCCACAAAAAAAAAACCCAACCCCCCCCCCCCCCCCCCCCCCAACTAACCCCCCCACCCAAAAAAAAAAACCCCCCACCAAAAAACCACCCCCCCCCCCCCCCCTTTTGGTTTTGGTTGTTTTTTTTGTTTTTTTTTTTGGTTTGTTTTTGTTGTGTTTTGTTTTTTTTCCCCAACCACACACCCCACCCGCCCCCCCCACCCCCCCCACCCCGTGGGTGTTGTTTGGGGGGGGTTTTTTTTTTTTTTGTTTGTTGGGAGGTTGTTTGGGGGTGTTTTTTTTTTGTTAGTGGTGGGGAGGGGGGGGGTTGGGGGGTTTTTGGTTTTTTTTTTTGTGGGAGTGTGGGTTGGTTTTTGGGGGTGGGGGGGGGGGGGTTGTGTTTTGTGGTGGTGGGGTTTTTTTTTTTTTTTTTTGCCCCCCCCCCAAATACCCCCCCCCCCCCACCCCCCCCCCCACCCACCCCAACCACCCAAAAAACCAAAAACCCACCAAACCCCCAAACCCCCCCCCCCCCTGTTTTTTTTGGGGGGTTTGGGGGGGGGGGGTGGTTTTTGGTGTGTGTTGGGGTGTTTTGTGTTGTGGGGATGTTTTTGTTTTGGTGTTTTTTGTACCCCCCCCCCCGACCCCCCCCCCCCCCCCCCCCCCCCCCCCCCCCCCCCCCCAGAAAAAACCCCCCCACAAAACCCCCCCCCCCCCCCCCCCCCCCCACCCCCCCACCCCCCCCCCACCCCCACCCCCCCCCCCCCCCCCAGCCCCCCCTCCCCCCCCCCCCCCACCCCCCCCCAAACAACAATCAACACACAAAACCCCCCCCCACCCCCCCCCCCCCCCACCCCCCCCCAATCCCACCCCCCCAACCCCCCCCCCCCCCCCCCCCCCACCCCCCCAGTTTTTTTTTTTTTTTTTTTTGGTGGGTTTTGTTTTTTTTTTTTTGTTTGGGGTTTTTTTTTTTTTTGTTTTTTTTAGGATTATTTTTTTTGTGTTTTTTTTGGATTTTTTGTTTATGATTTTGTAGTTGATGTATTGTTTCTTTATCTTTGTTTGGTTTTTGTTTTAACGTTTTATTTTAGGGTATTTCAGGGGTTCTGTTTTAGTTTAGTTTTTTGGGTGTTTGGGGTTTTTTTAGTTTTTTTTTTTGTTTTGGGGCTCGAATTGAGTGTTATCTTTGTTTAGGAGGAGTATATTGTGTTAAATTGTAAAATTTATTGCTAAATTTTTTTGTATCTTTTTTTTAAGTATGTGGTGCTATTTATGTTTTGTATGTGTTTTTCAGGTAATTTTTTTTATGGTGGTTTTGTGGTTTTATTTGTTATTGTTTTTTTTTTTGGTTTTTTTTTTAGGTTTGTTTTTTTTTTGTTTTTTTTAGCTATGTCTTTTGGGTGCTGATATTTTTGTGTGTTTTTTTGTCTTTTATGGGTTTGTGTTTTTCATTTTAAGAGGTTTTTTTAGTATTTTTTTGAGTTATGTGAATTTAGAGGAGGGGGTTTTTTTCTGTTGTTTATTTTATGAGGCGTCGGGTTGGGGTTCTTTGGTTGTTTTGTTTCTGGGGGGTTGGATAGTTCCCCCCCCACCCCACCCCCCCCCTCTCCCCCCAGAAGACCCCACGGCCCCGCACCCCCCAGCCCCCCACCCCCCCGAAGAGCCAACCACCCCCCACCGCCACCAGCCCCCCCCCACCCTGGCGCTGCAACCCCCCCCCCCCACCCACCCCCCCACCAAAAAAGGAAAGAATACGGGTTTGCTCTTGACCAGCGGAGGAGAGGGAAGGCGACTTGCTCTGCCTGATGAAGTAAACAGGGCCTGGATGAGCAAGGAAGCCCGGCCGGGGAATCCCTGTCAAGTTTTGAATGAAAAGAGGATGAGGGAGTGCGGTCACCTCGGCGAAGGTACCGCAGAGAGAAAAGAGGTGTACGAAGATCTGACCTCCTGAAATCCAAACTAGAGGCAAGGAACATGGGAGAATGGCCCACAAGATCGGGAGTAAGGCAATGAAGCATGAGGCTGGCGGAAGTGAGCACCGCGAAGACCGAGACGCGAGGGGGCTGGAAACGAAAGTAGAAAAGAGACTGAAATCAATTTCGACTAGGGTGGGGGGGAAAAGGAGTTCAAACAGTTGAGGGAAGGGAAAACCTGGACTCCATATCCACCCCAGGGACCCGCAGATTGAAAGGCGCATCGGGACATGCCGCCGGACTGGAAAGGAAGAGGGGTCTTCAATGGCCCAGGATCAGAAGGGGAGGAGGTCGACAAGGAAAGGAGAACGCGACCCTCTGCGGTGACATCCCCACCTGAGGAGACGCAAACTCCGCTCCCGGCTTTCTACAAACGAAGAGGGAAAGACACTTGAAAAGGGGGAGACAGCTTTCGAACCCTAGGGCAGGGAGAGGCAACGGATCGCCGCGCACCTGACTGCTGTTCAGAAAAGGAGTCGACTCGGCCAGAAA
>Ga0179593_1728781_pt1 | contig 10204 bp, 19 predicted proteins | sample CZODoug2_1_08_16_FD_185931 | JGI IMG/M metagenome (GOLD analysis project Ga0179593, IMG submission 185931) | Vadose zone soil fungal communities from Angelo Coast Range Reserve, California, USA - CZODoug2_1_08_16fungal (PacBio error correction) | ecosystem: Environmental > Terrestrial > Soil >...
GGAAAAAGGAAAGAAAAAGGGAAAGAAGAGCGATGGCCACCACGGTGCGACACAGCGTTGAAAATAAAAAAAAAATAAGGGTTCATCTTTACGGAGAAACCAGATTTGTAGGGGGGCGAGAGGTCGAGGAAAGGGAAGGATGGAAGGAAGCCAAGGGTCGCCCTCGTCCGAGCTGGGCACGGGCAGAAAGGGAATGGAACACACCACGACACTTGATTGGCACATAAAGGACAAAGCCGAAGATGAGAGAAAAGGAAGAAGGAAAACCATTCCTCCTTCGTGTGTGGAGAAGGAAAAAGAGAAGGGGGGGGTGCGACATCGGTGACTAGAAAGGAGAAAAAAAGAAGAAAGCATTTTCATCCTTCTGAGTCGAGGAAGGGGAAAGAAAAGAGGGGTCGAACTGCCCCGTGCCAAGATCCTGCTCCCGTGGAGTAAGGCGGGAAAAAGCCAAAGAAGGAACGAAGAAAGGGAGAGATGGTGTCCTCTCCGTGTGTCGAACGAGAAAAAGAAGAAAAGGAGGGCAGACTGCAACTGCTGCATTTACATCTGCAACCAAGGGCTGGGAAAAGTAGAAAGGAAAAACCCGGCCTCACTGGTCCGGGGAAAAAAAAAAAAAAAAAACAGGCGGGTGGCGTGCTCCATCCTTGTTTCGAAAGCAGAGGAAGGAAAAATCTAAAGAGCGGGGGGCGAGGTTTCCGTGTTGTCCGCAAAGAAATAAAGGAAAAAGTGCAGGTCTGCCTTGAATGATCGCAGGAGGGTCAAAACCAAAAAGAAAAAGGAGAACGTCGGGTTTGTTGCGGCATGGAAAAGGAAGAAAGAAAAAAAGCCAGCGGTCCAGCGTGTCTTTGCGGCAAGGAGGGTGGAAAAAGCAACGGGGGATGCGGCGTTCTCCTGCGGCAGATAGAAAAGGGGATAGGGGAAGAGAGACCGCTTTGTCCGAGAACGGCGCCTCGTTGAAATGGGGAGAAGTGTGGGTCAAAAAAAAAAAAAAGGAGAGGAGAAAATATAGATATGACCCCAGCTATTCCGGAAAAAAAAAAAGAAAAAAAAAAAAAAAAAAAAAGCGGCCGAGTAAACTGCTGCGCCCTGTACCACGCCATCCGTGAGGAAGAGCCGAGGAGAAAGACAAAACCGGGAAAAAAAGAAAAGAAGGACGGCTCAGCCTTTTATCAACTACTTCGTGCTAAAGGAAGAAAAAAAAAAATCTTCACCCACATAAACCAACGGCAAAAGAGGGGGGAGGAAAGAAAGAAAGGAGACGGCGTGACTACCAACGGCCAAGGAAAAAAAAAACAACCGCGACGAGCCCAACCCGTTCAAACTAAAAAAAACAGGGCCAGGAGAAGGGGCAAAAAAAAGGGGGGAAGATTGCGACTCCCTGGTAACAAAAAGGGTAAAAAAAACACTGGCGTTTCCCGATGGTCTAACCGCGCCGGAAGAACCGGGAGAGTCAAAGAAGGGAACACCAATGTCGTCATCCAGAAGAGGGAAAAAAAAAAGAAAGCCGTTATCGGAACCGAGGATACAAAAAACAGAAAGAAAAGGGGCTCTCGGCTTACCTTCGCCCCGAGAAGGAATTAACCTGCGATCAGATCTTCGGCACCAGGAAAACAAGAAAGAAGGAAAAAGAGGGACAGCGACCACAGCACGACGACGAGGAAGAAAACGGAATGAAATGAGGAATCGCTGCCGGTTATCTGGCAGCCGAAAAACAACGAACCAATCACAAAAAAGAAAAGAAAAGACAGAAAGAGGTAACTGGTACTACTGTGACGTGTCGCAGCAAAAAAAAAAAAGGGAGAAGAGCCCGGCGACTGTGTGCAAATCATTGGAGGGGGGGGGCAAATGGAATAAAAAAAAAAAAAAGGGAAGAGGGACGAGGGCGACCCCCTTGTCGATCGCGAAAGGAAAAAAAGAAGAGAGGACCTGCCGAACAGCTCGCCACCGTGAATCTCTGTGTTCTCCGGAAAAGGAAGACGGTGACTCAAAAGGAAGATAAAAAAAAAAGGTGAGAACTCTTTTTGCCATTAAGATAAGGAAAAAGGCCGGCGCAACATCCTTCGACTACGCCATCACGCTGGGCGTTTCGGAGGAGGCGAAGAAAAAAAACAAGAGGAGGATTCAAAGAGAGCGATTAAAAAACAAAAAGGCAGAAGAAAAAGGAAAGAACAGTTCGCCTGACGCCTTGACAACGCTACGGAAGGGAAACCAAGTGCGAAGGAGAAGGAGGGGAGAAAGATGATTGAGACACCGCTTGTGAAAGGAGGAGGAAAAAGGCGAGCCAGGTCCCGTACTTGACCGGGACGCCAGGAGGCCCAAAAAAGGGGGTTAAAAAGGAGAAAGAGGTCCGAGCTGGTCACGGGCCGGGCTCACCGGGGAAAAGGAAAGCAAAACAATTGATTGCACCAGTCGCCGGTCGATGAAGAAGGGCATCGAAAGATCCGGCGAGAAAGGAAAAAAAAGGATGGGTTTTCCGTTACGGGTTCCTTGCGGGGAAAAAAAAAAAAAGCTGGTAGTCTTGTTTCTTCTGCGGATCAACAAGGGAGCGAGGAGAAAAGGAACGGGAAAAGAAGACGGAGAGTCGTCGGTGCTGGGTCCGAGGGGGGAAAGAAAAAAAAAAGAAGCGCCATTGTTCGAACCTCAACCTGAAACAGAGTGCAAAGAGAAGAAAAAAAGGTGGGGAGAAAAAAAAAGTCCGGCGAGCTGCCCATTTGCAGTCGGAGGAAAAGAAAAAAGTCGGAACGGGCGCTCCCTTCCATTCGATCGTGAGGAGGAACCGCAAAGAAAGGAAAGAAAAGGAAAAAGGGGGCTTGTCGGAGCGGTAGAAAGAAAAGAAAAAAAAGAACCCCCGGCAAGAAAGGGCCCGAAGGGAGTTAGCGCATCGTTCCAACACCGTAGGGGGGAAAAAAAAAAAAAAAAGGTGGTCGACAACCAGGTAAAGCGAAGGAGGGGGGAGAGGGGCGCTTTTGTGGCTTACGAAAACTGGCCGTTGGTAGGAGGCGAAGGAAAAAGACGCTTTTCCCACCATCGAGGCCATCTCCTAAGGAAAAAAAAAGTCGGGGTTGTTCCTCATTGAGCAGAAGTAGGGGGACCCAAAAAAAGCCAGCGTGTTGTGCTCAAAAAGAAAAGGGCGGCGCGTTCTCCTGCGGCGATAGAAAAAAGGAATAAAAAAAACGTTGTACTCGGGAAGGAGGGGAAAGAGTTAACTGGTTCGAGGGGGGGGGTTTTTGAAGAATCCTCCCCCAACCACGGGAAAAAGAAAAAAAGAAAACCACACCTCGACCAGTCAACGACGAAGGGGGCTCAAAAAACAAAAAAGAGAGAGAAAAACTCCATCCAGTTCGGCTATCTTCCGCAGGAGAGAACAGAAGAGAGAGGAAAAACGGTCGGCACACCCCTTGGCACAACTACACACTGGAAAGCTTGAAAGGGGGGATAAAGAGAAAAGGAGGTCAACCATCATTACCTCCTCAGGAGAGAAAAAGAACCTCCCTTCACTGCTCCGCGTGAAGAAACAACACGGGGAAAAAAGAAGGAAGGAAAAAAAAGACCAACCCGTTCACCTACTACCCGAAGAAAAGAGGCCTAACACGCTTTGATCAACGAACAGGGGGGGGAAAAAAAAGGGAACGGGAAGGAAAAAGGAGGGGGGAAGAGGACGCGCTCTAGCTGGATGTTCGCAGATGTCTACCGCTGAAGGGCAACGCGACAGAGGAGGAAAAACGACACCAAGGTCGTCATCAGAATCGCCGGAAGGGAGAAAAGGGAGGACAAAAAAAACGTGCGACGCTGCAATCCGGACTGCAACGGGAAAATAGAAGACTGCTCCGGAAATGAAAAAGGAACTTACCCCCCACCCAAAAAAGGCACCTTGGCAGGTTCGAACAAGGGGGAAGAGACCCAAAAAGAAAAAAGGGTCGCCTCTACCCTCACGAAAGAAAAGAAAAAGAGGAAGGACGCCCGGTACTGTTCGTAATCGCTGCCTGTGATCTGGCAGCCGAAAAAAAAAAGAAAAGAAAGGGGGAAAAGGCCCCTCAGACCCGTACCTGAACATAAAGCACCAAAAAAGGAGAAAAAAAAGGGAGGATCGATTACCTGATTCATCGCCCGGCGGAAGGGGGGAAGGGAAAGGGAGGGAGTGTTCATTCTTCTGCACCTCAACGGGGACCTGCACAAAAAAATAAAAAAAAGGAGAGGAAACTTCAACCACGAAAGGAGGATAGAAAAAGAAAAGAAAACTCGAACAGCTCTCCACCGGAATCTCGTTCTAAGAGAGCTGAAAAAAAAAAAAGGGAGAGCACAAAGAAGACACGTGCTTTCCACGCTGTTCTCACTCTTGTGGCAAGAAAGGAAGGGGGGGAAAAAACCAGTTCGTACTACGCCATCACCTTCTGTGCGTTCGGGATATATGCAACTCCGCGAGAAAAAAAAGCGAAAAAGAAAGAAGAAGGGTCTGATTCGCGCTATAAACGAAAGAAAGGAAGGAAGTTCCGGACGGCCTGGACAACGCCGAGCGTAAGGGGGAAAAAAAAAAAGGCGAACAAGAGAGGGAGGAGAAGAAAAGGAAAAAAGAGGGTCAGCTTGACGAGAACCCTAGATTTCAGGGGAACAAGGGGAAAAGACGGGCCTTCTTCTCCCATTTCTTGGGTTGAAGTGAGAAGAGAGCAAAAAGGGAAAGATAAAAAAAAAAAAGAAAAAAGGGAAAAAAGAATGACCCCTATTACAGTCACGAGCAAAAAGAAAAAGGGGGAAAAAACCGTCATCGTACCCCCCCCTCAGGGGAGAAAAAAGAGGAGAGGTGAAAGAAGAAGGGGGGATAGACACCCCCTTGAGATTGTTGGGAAAAATCTTTGATGCTGGTAGTAGTTGAATGGACCAAAGAAAAGAAAAAAAAGAAAGGAAGGACCGTCCTCCCGCCTTTTGGGGGGGGGGGGGGGGGGGGGGGGGAAAGAGTACGTCGTTCTTTTTCGCGGCCGAACGAAGAGGATGGGGCGAAAACTGCCCCGTTTTCCTAAGAAATAGACGAAAGGAGAATGCCTCCTTATCCCATCGGGAGGAAAAAGTGGAAGAAGGGAAGAAAGAGAGGGAAGATCACTTTGTTCGACGGGGAAAAAGGAGGGAAGACCCTTTTGCTTCCGACAGAAAAAATGCAAGCAAAAGAAAAGGAGGGGAACCATCTTTAACTAAGAGAAAAAGAAGGCCCTCACTTTCCTCCGTACCAGGGCGTTCGAGCGGCAAAAAAGAGGGGAGTGCTAAAGAGAAAAAGAAGGAAATCTCCTGTTCTTAGGGGAAAGGGGGGAGAGAAGGAGGACGGTTTGTCCTGGTGGTAGGCACCAGGGGGGGGGAGGGAAAGAAGGGGAAGTCTTCCTTGATGAAAAAAACGAGGCAGCTCCTTCCTGAAGGTAAGGGGTTGGAAGGGGAAAAAAGGGGGGGAAAGAAGTAGTTGATCCCCAGGCTGAGAAAGAGGAAAGAGGGGGACCCCCAAGCTTGTTTTCCAGAAGAGAAGAAAGGGGGGGAGTAGCAAGAAAGAAATATCCCTACTGGAGGGGGAGGAAAAACCCGGAACTTTTTGACCGAGGGAAGAAAACGGACAAGAGGGGGGAAGGGGGGGGGGGGGTCCGGAATATCTGGGGTTCATCTCTCCGAAGAAAAAAAAAAAAAAAGAGATATTCGCTGACCGCAACAAACCACACCTCGACCAGTGCAAAGAGGGAGCCAATTCGAAGGGAAGGTAAGAGAAAAAGAAAGAAGACATCTCTATCTTGCCGCAGGAAGAAAAGAGAAAAGGAACAACCCTCTGGGCACAACTACACGCTTGGAAAGCCTCAGGAAAAAAAGAACTGAGGAAGAAAGGAAAAGGAAAAAATCTCAACCATCAGTACGAAGGGAAGGGGAAAAAAAACAGCCGGCGATCATCAATTCCTCCCTCCGGATACGCGAAAAAGAAGGGCTACTCACCCCAAAGAAAAAAAAGGCACCGAGCCCAACCCTTTCACCTACAGACCAGTAAAGAAAGAAAAAGTGAGAAAAAAGAGGGGTTTGGCCGCTGCTAACTCCTGTTAACGGGGGAAGGAGAAAAAAGAAAGGGTGGCCTCTTCTCCCAGCGGGAGTCCAGGACGAGAAAAGGGAAGGGAAGAAGTTTTGCAGTCGGCGAAAAAAGGGGAGGAGGAAACTGCAGGGCGCGCCGTCGACCACCGTGAATCGGCACCGCGAATCAACGTGCGGAGGGGAAAAAAGACGGATAAAAAATGAAGAAGAGAAAGGATACTACCCACCGCGAGCTATCTTTCGGCAAAGGGGAAAGGGGAGAAAAGAAAGGATCGCCTCTACCCATCACGACGACTTCTCCGAGGCCAGCGGCGGGTACTCAGGTAAAAAAGGGAAAAGCGATGAAAAGAAAAGGAGTTCGCCACCAATCTCAATTGTGTGCCCCAGAAAAAAAGGAAAAAGAAGGCCGGAGGGGATAAACGGGAAAGAAAAAACCACTGATTTACTCGAGGGAAAAGGGGAGTAAGAAGAGGAAAAGGGGCGTGGTTCTGCTCGTGACTGTAATCGGGGTTCATTAGGTCTAGAAAAAAAAAAAAGAAAGAACACCTTGGCGCTCGTCGAACTGAAAGAGAAAAAAGAAAAGGCCAGTAACGGACCTGTCTCGAACATCTCGCCACCGAAATCTGGGAAAAAGAAAAAGGGCGGGGAGAAAAAGAAAAAAAAACCTGACGCGTTCTTTCCACGCTGTTAGCACAAAGAGGGGGAAGGAAAAAAGGACGGCGAAACCAGCCGTCTGTTACTACTCCACACAGGAGGGCGTTCGGAGATAGGGACTCAAGAGGAGAAGCGCTAGAAAAAGAAGAGAATAGACGACGAACGCCAAAGGTATGGCTTAGTCCGAAAGAGGGGGAAAGAGAAGAGTCGGATGGCCACCACTAGTGGCGAAACAGCGTGGACAGAAAAGTCGGGATCAGAAGAAAGCACAGAGAAGAAAAAGGTAAGGTGGCTAGCTGTTCGATCTCAGGTCCAGAAAGGGGGGGGAAGGGGGGGGAAGGGGGTTGAAGTTCCGCTATCGACAAGGGAAAAAGAGGGGAAAAAAGAGGAGGGGGAAAAATGAACACGATTAATAAAGTCACGAGCAGAAAAAAGAAAAAAGAAGAGGATGAATCCGTTCATCTATTACCTCAGTGGTGGGATCGGCATACAAAAAGGGAAGAGGGGGGTAAGGTACGTTTTTCTTCTGGGCCCCCAAGGGAAAAAGGGGAGGGAAAGAGAAGAGCACCGGCACGATTCGACCCGTCCGGGCGACGCCGCAGGACCTCCGGGAGTCGTAATGTGTCGGGGAAAGAAAAGAGTCAAGGAAAAAAAGAAAGGGAAGAAGATCTGCTCGCCTGTGGGTTATTAGTCCGGGGCGAAGGAAAAAAAAGGAAGAGGGACGGCTTTGCCCGCGTCGCACTGGATCGCGGAAGAGCAGAAGGAGGAGAAAAAAAAAAGAAAGGAGGCCGACTGCAACTGCTTCATTGACAGAGGGAAAAGGGGGGGAGAAAAGGAGAAAGCTGGCTCCTTCCGTCGCACCCCCGGCCCCACGGGGACCGTCCAAAAAGGGAGTGAAAAAAAAAAAGAGATCCAGCCTTTTTCTGCCAGCAGAGGAAGGGGAGGGGAAGGGTTTGTGCTCTTCGCGTTGTGTGCGTAAAGTTGTAGGGGGTAAAAAGGGGGGAGGAAGACCGTATCTCCTTTCAGGGGGAGGAAGGGGGGGCAACCAGCGAGGCCATCTCCTGCTCGTAAGGTAATGATGGGGGGGGGGGAGGGGAAAAGTGGGAAAGAAGTATTTGATCCCCATGCTGATCCAGAGGTACAAGAAGGGGTGGGGAGAGGCCGTCCGGCTTGGCCTCGGCGCTCAGAAGAAGAACTGGAAAAAGGGGAAAAAAAAAGGGCAGCACGTTGTACTCGGAGAAAAGGGGAAGGGTCGAGGTGTGGTTTTGTTTGGTCCGGAGGGACGGGGGCAAAAAAAAAAAAGGAGGGAGCAAAAAAAGGAAAAAAAAATAAAAAAACCGAGAAAAGTTTGAAAAGCGGCGATACCACGTGCTGCGCTCTTTTACAACTCCATCCAGTCGGCGAGCTGCGCAGAGAAAAAAAAAAAGAAGGAGAAAAAAAGAAAAAAAAGGAGGAAGAGGGTTCAGCCTGGTTATCAACTACTTCGTGAGAAGGAAACAAAGAAGGAGGAAAAAAGGAAGAAGGCAGGCCGCTGGACTCACTGGGAAACCCGGAGAAAAAAGAAGGAAAGAAAGGGGAAAGAAAAACGTCCCGTTCCTACACCCCGGACCCAGGAAAAAAAAAAAAAAACTACGACCCGCGCGGGGCCCGGCATCTGCTGGAGAGAACGGAAAAAACACAAAAGGGGAAAAAGGAAAAGGAAGGACCATTGGCGGGCCGGGGGTGGCCGCAGAGAAGAAGGGGAAGAAAAAAAAAGGCCCCGTGTGCAGCTGTCAATGAGATGTGCGTCGAAAAAAAGGAGGCATAAAAAGGAGAAAAGGGGGAGGGGAAGAAGCGATTCCGTTCGACGCGGGCAATCGCGGACTGACAAAAGGAAAGAAAAGAAAGGTTTCTACTACCCATCAAGGACGAGCAGACTTCACGACCGGGAAAAAAAGGGAAACTGAGAAAAAAAAAAAGAAAGGCCATGCGCTTACGCCCGTAACTTTCGGAATCGCTGCCCGGAAGAGGAAAAGGAAAATCTCAAGGGGGTTGCCCCTCAAACCCTACCGGACCTCAGCAAGAAAGAGGAATGCTCCCACCACTGAGGTATGTGAAACAGAGGAAGGGTGCTGCTCGTGACTTAATCGTGTTCATTCTTCGGCAAATCACCGAGGTCAAAAAGGGAAAAATCGGGGAAAGGAAAGGAAAAGAAACACGAAATTGGCTACGACCGGCCCTCACGGGTAAGAGGAAAAAAAGCAACTGAACCAGTTCGGTGCTCTCCCTCATCGTGAGCGGCCTGCCGAGACAGTCCGGAAAAAAGTCGAAAAGAAGAAAAAAAAAAGGAAACCAGCCGTCGACTACGCCATCACCTTCGGGCGTTCGTCTCTATGAAATAAAAGAGGGAAGAGAGAAAGGAAAAGAATGCTGAGTCGCATATAGACGAACGCCCAGAAAGGTAAAATGAGTAGTCCCACGGCTGGAAAAGGGAAGAAAAAAAAAAGGGGGAAAAGGGAAAGCACGGTCGGATCAATGCTTTCGGCAGCCGCGCAAAAGGAAACCCGAGATTTCCGTTGGCGTCTGTGAGAGCAAGGGCAAGACTGGGGACGGAAGGGAGAAAAAAGAAAGAGATCGCCAAGGTGTTCGCCTCGGGAAAGAAAGAAGAAGAGAATGAACACGATACAGTCACTATTCACACCACGACAAAGGGTAAAAGACGCAGGAGAAGGAAAAAAGGGGGAGAGGGCATCACTCCCGTATTACCAGTCACAGAAGGAGAAAGAAGGAAAAATTGGATTGTTGCGACCGCGAGAAGAGAAGAAAAGAAACGGCAGCGATTCCGACCCTTACCGGGGTAATTCCGGCGAGTCGTCGTTCTGGGGTCGCGGAATCGAGAGAAGGAGAGGGGAAAAAAAAAGAAGAAGATATGCTGCCTTTGGGTAGTAGTCCTGGAGAGGGGAAAAAAAAGGCTGGCCAGTTGCAGTCCGGCTTGAAAGAGGAGACAACAGGATCGTACGGGAAGAAAAAAAAGGAGGAGATATCCTTTATGCCGAAAAGGGGGAGGGGGGAGAGAAAAAGGCGTGCCGGAGCGTAGACCCATTGGAAATAAAACGCAAGCGGAAAAAAAAAAAAAGGCCATTGCGTCGTCACGGCCAAACAAAGCGGGGGAAAAGACTGCCGGCCCGCTCCCTGGTCGTAGGAAAAACGTTGGGAAGCCGAGGGGGGGTCGGCACCCGGGGGGAGGAAGGCGTATCCTTTCAGGGCGGACTTTAAAGCGAAGAAAAGGACGGGGACTCTTTTTGAGGGAGAGGAAGAAGGGAGCACGAAGTATTGATCCCCAGGCTGAGACGCGGGAAAGAGGGTTGAAAAAAAAGAAGAGAGACGTCCGTCTTGGCCGCGCGTTAGAAGAGGGGGAAAAGAAAAAGAGTGGTCACCGGAGGCAGCAAGTGTGGGACTACGAAAGAGGGAAAAAGAAAAAGGGGAACTGGTCGATTGTTGTTTGTTGGGGGGGGGGTTCTGC
>Ga0179593_1806064_pt1 | contig 10204 bp, 5 predicted proteins | sample CZODoug2_1_08_16_FD_185931 | JGI IMG/M metagenome (GOLD analysis project Ga0179593, IMG submission 185931) | Vadose zone soil fungal communities from Angelo Coast Range Reserve, California, USA - CZODoug2_1_08_16fungal (PacBio error correction) | ecosystem: Environmental > Terrestrial > Soil >...
GAACATGTAAGAGGGAATGCGAGCGAGAGGGATCCGGCGTGGTTGCAGAGCGCCCGGAGTTTCCTGTAAAATTGGGCAGGCTCCATCCAGAGAGAACATGAAGATCCACATCGAAAATAGACCTGGCCGCATTGACGGAACGGAGGCGAATCCAACAACGCGTGGATCGGCCTTTATCCGCCATAGAATGGCTCTGAGTGGTGCTACTGCGCTGAGCAACTGGGACTTTTCTAGAGAAGTCTGGATTACTGAAACGTTCACGTGCCATGGCGGTGATGGTTTATTTTCTGAATCGGTCGGGCGACGCGTGAAGCAACGCACGACCAGCGTGGCAGGTGGGACCTCGCAGGGAAAATGCGGAACGGCGGCAGGATCGAGGCCCTGCAGAGTTGAATGCCGATGGCGTGCCGCTGGTCGCGTAATGTTTCGGGGGCATTCTGCAAGGTGTGGCGTCTGGCCAAAGCCGCTGCTACATCAAATTTTTCCCTGCGGACGCTCGCGATGGAAATTTCCCTCGGCAGATCTTCTAATCAATTTTGCGCTCCACCAATCTCAGGAAAAGCAACTCGACGAAGCGTCGCTGCAGGGCTCAATCTCGAAGACACGATCTTACCGGCGCGACCTGGCTGACGGACCTCACGGATGTAGCCTTTGCGGTATTCGGACTTGACTCAAACGCCGATTTGCGTGAGTGGCTGGGAGCACATCATAAACATAAAAAAGGCGAACATTTCCGTTTCCGGCGTGAAAATGCGCCGCAAGGATTTCTGGAATGGGCAGTGAAGCATGGCGCAGTGCAGCTGCCGGCGGAACGAAAGAGCAAGGTTGAACTCAATGGAATTCGCGCGGCGAGCGCAGGCGACGGTGATGGATTTGGAAAATTCTCGAGCCGGTGATTCTCGCGGGGATACCTACACACTGCCGGAGAATAGGAGCCGCGAGGACGCTCTGGGTACTGAATTCCCCGGCATGATGTTTTTCGTGGCGGAAGAAACAAGGAAATTCAGGGACGTATTCTTTGCGGGCGAACCAAAGGCCGTGGAGCGCACGTCGCGAATTGGGCGGGTAATATGACCGCAGGTTGGAGCGAGCGGGCGCGGCGTTGCCCGGACTATTTGGCCAACAACTCGCTTGTCACCACGCGAAAGGAGCGTGGATTTCTATCGATTCAATCATTTGTGTGATCACAATGAACGCGCTGTGCAAGCTGTGGCAGAGCATGGGATTTGAAGTTGTGGGCCGGCTGCCCGAGGCGTTTAGCACACGAGCTGGGCTTGGTCGACGCCCGGTGGATGTGCCGCCCTTTTTTAAATTAAAAAAGGGGTTTTGGGGGGGCCAAAAAAGACATGGGGAACGTTGCAGAAGCGGCCAGGCTGATCTAACAATCGAAGCTACGGTCCGAAAAGGCCGCATGCGTAAATGCGCCGCTATGGCGTCGATGCCCCTCTCATCAAGCAAACAGTTTCGAAGCTGGGCCGCTATTCCACGATGCGCCAATGAGTTCGCATGCGATCGCTTCACGTGTTCCTGCGTTTTTTCCGGCTCTGCTCATATGGTGGGATTGCGACAAGCCCTATGCGGTAGAAAAAGCTGTTCGATTTGATCAGGACCTGACGGATTCTTGCCCGCCTGGTAACCAGAGTAATTGTTTTTCCGAGTTTTTGTGAAACGCTGTCCCGAGGCGTAAGCTTGCGCTCGTGGATGGAACGGGAACACTGCTGGCGGGTTCGCAAGTGATGCGCTGCTGATGGGAGCGGAATCCACAAGATCTATGGAGATCCGGTGCAGCCGGGATTTCCCGCACCCCCCCACCACCCCCCCACACACCCCACCCTCCCCCACCCCACATCCACCCCCCAACCCCCCCACCCCACCACCACCCAAACCCACCCCCCCCCCCCCCCCCCACCCCCCCCCCCCACCCCCACCCCCACACCCCACCCCCACCCCCCACGACCACCCCCCCCCCCCCCCCCACCCCCCCCCCCCCCCCCACGCCCCCGCCCCCCCAGCCCCCTCCCCCCCCCACCCCCAACACCCCCCCTCCCACCACCCCCACCCCCCCCCACCCCCCACCCGCCACCCCCCCCCCCCCCCACCACCCCACCCCCCCCCCACACCTCCCCCCCACCCCCCCCCCACCCCCCCCCACCCCGACCCCCCCCCACACACCCCCCCCCCACCCCCCTCCCCCTCCACCACCCCCCCCCCCCCCCTCCCCCCCCCCCCCCCCCCCCCCACCCCCACACACAAGCCCCCCCCCCCCCCCCCCCCACCCCCCCCCCCCCCCCCCGCCCCCCCCCCACTCCCCCCCCCCCCCTTCACACACACCCCCCCCCCCGCTCGCCCACCCCCCCTGCCCAACCCCCCCCTCCCCGCCCCCCCCGCACCCCCCCCCCCCCCCCCCCCTCCCCCCACCCCCCCCCCCCCCACCCCCCCCACTACCCCCCCCGCCCCCCCCCCCCCCCCCCCCCCACACCCCGCCACCCCCCCCCCCACACCCCCACCCCCCCCACCCCCCACACCTCCCCCCCCCCCCCCCCACCCCCACCCCCCCCTCCCGCCCCCCCCCCCCCCCACCCCTTCCCCCCCCCCCCCCCCCCCCCCCCCCCCCCCCCCCCTCACCCCCCCCCCCACCCCCCCCGCCCCCCACCCCCCCCACCGCCCCCCCCCCCCCCAGCCCCCCACCCCCCCCCCCACCCCCCCCCCCCCCCCCCCTCCCCCACCCACACACCCCCCCCCCCCAACCACCCCCCCCCCCCCCCCCCCCCCCCCCCCCCCCCCGCCCCCCTCCCCCCCCACCCCCAACCACCCCCCCCCCCCCGAACCCCACCCCCAACCCCACCCCCCCCACCCCCCCCCCCACCACCCCCCCCCCCCCCTACCCCCCACCCCCCGCACCCCACCCCCCCCCCCCCACCCCCCACCCCCCCCCACCCCCCACCCCCCCCGCCCACCCTAACGCCCGCCCCCCCCCCCTCCCAACCCCCCCCCCCCCCCCCCCCCCCCCTCCACCCCCCCCCCCCCCCCACCCCCCCCCCGCCATCCCCCCCACCTCCCCCCCCCCACCCCACCTCCCCACCACCCCTCCCCTCCCCCACCCCCCCACCCCCCCCCCCCCCAACCCCCCCCCCCCCCCCCCCCACAGCCCCACCCCCCCACCACCCCCCCCCCCCCCCCCCCCCCCCCCCCCACCCCACCCCCCCCCGCCCCCCCCCCCTCCCCCCGACCCGCCCCCCCGCACCGCCACCCCCCCCTCCCAACCCCCACCCCCACCGCAACCCCCCCCCCCCCCCCCCCCCCCCCCCCCCCACCCCCCCCCCCCCCCCACCCCCCACCCCCACCCTCACCCCCCCCCCCACCCCGCCACATCCACCACCCCCCCCCCCCTTCCCCCCCCCCACTCCCACCCCCCACACCCCACCCCCCCACCCCCCCACCCCCACAAGCCCCCCGCCCCCCCCCCGCCACACTCAGCCACGCCCCCTTATTACCCCCCCCCCCCCCACCCCCCGCCCCAACCCCCCCCGCCCCCCCCCCCCCCCCCAACCCCCCACCACCCACCCACCCCCCCCACCCCCCCCCGCCCCCCCCCCCCCCCCCCCCCCCGCCCTCCCCCCCCCCACCCACCTCCACCCTCACACCCCAGTCCCCCCCCTCCACCCCCACCCCCCCCCCCCCACCCCTCCTCCCACCCCCCACCCCCCCCTCCCCCCCCCCCCCCCCCCCCCCCCACCCCCCCCACCACCCGCTCACCCCCCCCCCGCCCCCCCCCCCCCCCCCCCCCCCCCCCCCCCCCCGCCCTCCCCCCCCCCCCACCACCCCCCCACCCCACCCCCCCCCCCCCCCCACCCCCACGCACACCAAACCCCCTTTTTCTCCTCCCGTGCCCCCCCCCCCCTCTCCCCCCCCCCCCCCCACCCCGCCCCCCCCCCCCCCCCCCCCCCCCCCCCACCCTCCCCACCCCCCCCCCGCCCCCCCCCCGCCCCCGCCCTCCACCCCCACGCCACCCCCCCTCCCCGCCCCCCCCCCCCCCACCCACTCCCCCACCCCCAACTGCCCCCTTCCCCCCCCACCCCCCCCCCCGCCCCCCCCCCCCCCCCCCCCGCCACCCCCGCACCCGCCACAACCCCCCCCCCACCCTCTCCCCTCCCCCCCCCGGCGCCCCAGCCCCACCTCCCCCCCCCCCCTCCGCCCCCCTCCGCCCACCACCCCCCCCCCCCCCCCCCATCAGCCCGCCCCCACCCCACCCCCCCCCGACGCGCCCCCCTCCCCACCCCCCCCCCCCACGCCCCCCACCCCCCCCCCCACACACACCCCCCACCCCACCCCAAGACCCCCCCCCCCCCCCCCCCCCCCCGACCCCCTCCGCCACCCCCCGGCCCGCCCCCCCCCCCCCCCCGACCGCCGCACTCTCCCTACCTCCCGCGTACGCTCCGCCCCCCTCCCCCCCCCCTCACCCCCAACGCCCCCCCCGCCGCCCCACCACCCCCGCACCCTCCCCCCCACTCCCACCCCCCCCCCCCCCCCCTCGCCCCCCCTCCCCGCACCCCCCCCCCCCCCCCCCCTCCCCCCCCACCACTCCACCCCCCCCCCACCCCCACCCAGAAACTCAACCCCCGACCCCGCCCGCCATCACCCGCCCCCCCACTCACCCCCCCCCCTCCCCCCCCACCCCCACCCCTACCCCCCTCGCCCCCCCCCCACCCCCAGCCCCCCGCGGCCCACCCCGCCCCCCCCCACCCCTCCCCCCCCACACCCCCAACCCCCTGCCCCCCCCCCGCCTCACCCCCCCCCCCCCCCCCACCCCCCCACCCCCCCACCCCCCCCCCCCCTCCCCCCCCCCCCCCCCCCCCACCCACCCCCCAAACCCCCCACCCCCCGCCCCCCCCCCCCACCCCCACGCCCCCGCCCCCTCCCCCCCCCACCCCCCCCACCCCCCCCCCCACCCACCCCCCCACCCCCCCACCCCCGACCCCCCCCCCCCTCCCCCCCTTCCCCCCCCCCCCCCCCACCCCCCCCCCCCCCCCCCCCCCCCCCCCCCCCCCCCTCCCCGCAGCCAGCACCCCCCACCCCCCCCCCCCCCCCCCCCACCCCCCCCCCACCCAACCACCCCAGCCCGCCCCCCCCAACACCCCCCGCCCACCCCCCCCCACCCAACCCCCCCCCGCCCCCCCCAGCCCCCCCCCACCCCCCACCCCTCACCCCCACCCCTCCCCCCCCCCACGCCCCCCCCCCCCCCCCCCCCCTCACCCCCCTCACCCCCCCCCCCCCACCCCCCCCCCCCCAACCACGCCCACACACCCCCCCCCCACACCCCCGACACCCCCACCCCCCCCCCCCCCTCCACCTCCCCACCCCTCCCCAACCCCCCCCCCCCGCCCCCCCACCCCCCCCCCACACCCCCCACCACCGCCCCGCCCCCCCAACCCCCCCCCCCCCCACCACGCACCACCCCCCCCGCCCGCCCACCCCCACACCCGCCCACCCCCGCCCCCCCCCCCCCCCCCCCCGCCGCAGTCCACCCCCCCCCCCCCCCCCCACACCCCCCGCGACCTCACCCCCCCCCCCACCCCCCCCTCACCACCCCACCCCCCCCCCGCCCCCCCCCCCAGCCCCACCAACACCCCCCCCCACCCCCCCCCCTCCCCCACCCCCCGCCACCCACCCACCCCTCAGCCACTCACCCGCTACACCCCCCCCACCGCCACCACATCCCCTCCCCCCCACCCGCCCCCCCCCCCTTTTTACCCCCCCCCCCACCCCCCACCCCCCCCCCCCCCCCCCCCCCCACCGACGCACCCCCCACCCCCACCCCACCCCCCGATCTTCCCACCGCCCCACCCCCCCCCCCCCTCCCCCCCCCCCCCCCCCCCCCCCCCTCCCCACCCCCTCCCCCCGCCACCCCCCCCACACCCACCCCCCCCCCCCCCCAACCCCACCCCCCCCCCCCCCCCCCCCCCCCCCCACCCCCCCCCCCCCCCCCCACCCCCCCACCCCCCAACCACCACACCCCACCCCCCCCCCCCCCCCCCCCCCACCCCCCACCCCCCCCACACACCCCCCCCCCCCCACCCCCCCTCCAACCCCCCCCAACCGCCCCCCCCCTCCCTCCACCCCCACCACCCACACCAACACCCCACCCACCCCCCTCCCCCCCCCCACCCCACCCCCCCCTCCCCACCCCCCCCCTCCCCCCCCCCCCCCCCCCCCCCCCCCCCCCCCCCCCCCCACCCCCCCGCCCCCACCCCACCCCCTTTTCCCCCGACCCCACCCCCCCCGCCCCACACCCCCCCCCGCGCCCCCCCCACCCACCCCCACCCCCACCCCCGCCCCCCCCCCCCACCCCACCGCCACCCCCCCCCCCCCCCCTCACCCCCTACACCCCCCCCCCCCCCCCCCCGCACCCCCCCCCCCCTCCCCCCCCCCCAACCACCACCCAACACCCCCCCACCCCCCCCCCCCCCCCCCCCACCCCCTCCCCCCCCCCCACCCCCCCCCCCCCCCCCCCCCCCCCCCACCCCCCCCCCCCCCCCCATCCCACCCACCCCCCCCCACACCCCCCACCCCCCCCGCCCCCACCCACCACAACCCACCCCCCCCCCCACCCCCCCCCCCTCCCCTTTCACAGCATTCGCGTATTTTCTCTCTCTTTGTTACGATCTCCTTTGCTGGGTCGGCGATACTGGCGTTCTGTGAAGGCCCATCCGACTGCTTTCGCACGCACTCGGAACTCCTCAGTGTTGGCAGTTTGTTGTCGGTTTGTCTTTCCGGCAAATGGCGATCATGCTGGCTTTGCTAGCGCTCACTGTAATTTATCGAGTGCAGGCGGTGACGATAGTCTGCGAAATTTCTTGCCGGGGGCGCTGGTGGGCGACGTCGCGTGGTGGCTGACAACGTGCTGTTCGGATTACGTGCAAGGTTTCCGTATAGCATCGTCTACGCGGCTTGCTGCGGTGATTGGATTGATGGTGTGGAGCATCCCAGGGGCTGCATAAGGTCTCGCTGCGCACTACGGCCCGCTTGCGACCCCCTCGGCGAGCTGCCGCCCCAGGCCCTACTTCCCCACCCTGCGCGATTCGCGAAGCGCAACACCGTCGCACCGGGCGTGTTTCAAGTCGCGCCGAGCTTCGCCGCCCGCGCTGCGCGCGCCTCGAAGATCAGCCCGGCTGTTGTAAGCCGCTCTCCGGGCCTCGACTTCGACACACGGGGCGATCGTCACCCGCACCCGCCTGGACCTGCGCTTCCGCCTTCCCGACGCCGGGACCTAACTCGGTCCGCGTCGCGCGTTACGACTCGAGCGGTCAAGGGCCTCATTCCAGCAGCACCGAGGCTTCGACATCAATGCGGTGCCAGGGAAATGCAGCACACGTGACCATGTAGTCCCTAGCTTCGCCGCCAACCGCTTGGCTTCGGCGGCGGGTTCCGGGACTTCGGCGGCGTCGACGCGGCTAAGCACCCACTCCGTCTACCTACTGGTCCCAGGAGCCGACGATGTCACGCGTGACGCTGCGCCCCACAAGGACTCCGCGATCTTCATCGACATCAGCCCCGGGCCACGGCGTTTTCGACGCGCCACGCAACGAGCCGGATCGCACACGCGACCGAGGAACGGACACGGCTCTCAAGAAAGATCGCCGGCAAGGCCCACCACAGTGGTGTCGCGGTCGTCCGTCGACGGCGACCCGATCGCGGGCTTTCGCCTTCTCCGCCGAGGTCGCCGCGGCGTGGATCAAGGGCACGCCGCAGTCTCAACCGCCGTTGCTCTCCGGGGCGCGTACAAGGGCTCCCCGGTTGCGCTTGTCTTCGCAGCTCTCGGAGTCAAGGTCCTTCCGTTTCGGGGGTCCGGTCGAGCACACAACGGCATGACCGACACCTGCTTCGCGCGAGCAGCTGCCGAATGCGTTTTCAGCCACGCGGCGCGTCGACGACACCGACGCGAAAAATCGCTCGCACCACAGCGACGGAGCCGCGGGCGACGGGTCCTCACGACGAACACTAACCGACTCGCCCGGGCAGGAGCGCGCGCGCCAGATCGCGCACAGACGTCCGCGATCAACGCGGCGGGGAGGGGGCGATCGACCTGAGTGCACCATCTATCGTCCCGGTTCGTCGCGAGGGCACAGCATCCGTGCAACGCTGCCTCGATCGTTTGACGCGAACATCAAGGTGGCGTACCTCACATCCCTTAGCCGGAGAAGGCGAGTTCCACCTGGCATATATCGCCGACGCGAGCTCAGCTGGCGGCTGGGGGTCGGTTCGTGGGTCAGGATCCCCGCTTCACGACGTCCTTCTCTGACTCACCTGCGGTTCCCGATCATCCCGTACCCGCTGACGCGCTCCGGTGGGCTCGTCGTTCTCCGCGCTGGAGGTCATCACCGGCTATCTCGATCTGACCGTGAAGCCGTCGCCGCTGTTCATCCGCCTCGAGGGATCGCTCGGCATCGCGGCTTCCCGCTCGGCGGCGCGTTCGGGACAGTTCTCCGCGGGCAACGAGAGCGCGCTGACGTCGGCGGCGTTTCGGCAGGACTTCGCCCGTGGCACTGACCTCCATACTCACGTGCGGATCTCGTTCTGGCCCGGCGACTTCTTCATCGAGGGCGACGGCCACGCTTGTCTTTGGATCTGCCTCGACGTCAGGGCTCTGACTCGACATCGCGATCGCGGCGTGCGGCAGCATCGACCTCTGGTTCACGACATCTCGGCCGTCTTTTGCCTACCGCTTCCCAAGCGGCTGCCTGAGGTGTTCACCGGCTGTGCCTCGAGCCCTACAAGCCTGCGTGTTTCCAACGACGCACGGGTGCGCGCCGCCCGGCGGCGGCCGGGTCGATCTCCGTGCCCCCGGACAGCAGCAGGTCGCGCTGCGTTTGTACCGGGCTCCCCCGCGAGGCGACGTTCCCCGAAGCTGACCGTCACCGGGAGCCTCGACTTGCGCGCCTATACCACGGACGGCGGCAAATCGCTGGGCGACTACGTCTTCATCCCGCCCGTCACAACGCGTCCGGCGCGGCACGTCAAGACGCCGAGCGCTCTCGCGATCAGGATCCGGTCGACCACGTCACGACGTTCCTATCGTCAACCCGCCCCGGCTACTACCAGGTCACCTGGCCGACGGCAGCCGCCGCTGGGTCTCCATGAGGTCGCCCCCAGGTCGCCACCGGGCCCATCTGCCCGACGGTGCGCTGAAGGCCGACGTGCGCCGGCGACGGCATGCCGTACGCGGTGCGGATCGGCACGTTCCGCATCCCGTTGCCCCGGAGCGGCCGACGATTGCCTCCACGCGCCTGCGGATCCCGCGTCAGACCGTCGTTCCCCCCCCCCCCGCGCTGCAACGGGCTGTCCGCGACGAGCGTCCTCGCCTTCGCGGCGTCACGCTCAACTCCCGGCGGGACTGACCGGCAAGCTGACGCTGCTCGACGTCCGACTCGCACGGATCGAGCGTGCCTGAACACATAGGGCGACCTTTACATGAACCGTCGCCGCGTCACATGTGCCGGTCTTGTTCGATCCCATCGACGCCAAACCGGCCCTCACACCTGCAGCGTTCCTCACCCACATCGACGGCGTTCCCGGCGCCAGATCGGCTCCTCGACCCGTTCACATCACCGACCGGCCGTGGCCGCGCCCCAGCGCACCGACCCCGACGTGCACCGCACCCCCAGCGGGTCACCATGGGCGGACGTTCTCCGTCGGGCACGCCGGCAGCCTCGCGTCGTCCGCCTCCGCCTTCAAAACCCCGTCGCGTCAACGTCGTCGGGCAAGCGGATCGAGCGCCGCGTCGACGCGCGCGACGCGAAGTTCGCTGTGCGCGGACGCTTCCGCGTCGTGCTCGGCGATTCGCGCTCACCAGGAGATCAAGGTCATCGGCCAGATGACCTACGACGCGTCGTACGGCCACATCACGGCGGCGGACATCGGGCCGCAGCAAGATGCGTGTGCGCCGCGCTAGCCCGAAGGCTCTTCGAGCACACGTCCCATCCGCACGATCAGCGTCTGCGAGTCCGGTAGCGTGGCGGAGATGACGTCGGAGAAGCTGCTCTCCCGTCTCGGCGTTGATTGACGCTACCTGGTGGACCTCGAACGTCACCGCGCCGTCGCTCTCCCGCGTGTGAAGCGCCCAGCTGGTCGACCTGGCTCAGACGGCCGAGAACTTGCAGGCTCAAGTAGTCCACACACAGCCGGTCGCAGACGACGCGGCAGCCCA
>Ga0179593_1294721_pt1 | contig 10203 bp, 12 predicted proteins | sample CZODoug2_1_08_16_FD_185931 | JGI IMG/M metagenome (GOLD analysis project Ga0179593, IMG submission 185931) | Vadose zone soil fungal communities from Angelo Coast Range Reserve, California, USA - CZODoug2_1_08_16fungal (PacBio error correction) | ecosystem: Environmental > Terrestrial > Soil >...
AAAAAAGTTGGTAGGGGGAAGGGTTTTAGGGTATTGCCATACAAAAAACGGGGGCAGGTATGGGGGCTGAGAAGGGGGGAAAGGGGGGAAACTTGGTGGAAGTGTGCAAAGCCAAGGGCCGGGAGAGAAGAAGAAGGAAAAGAAGAAAAGGAAAGAAGGGGGGGAGGTATTTTTGCAGCGGCTTATCAACAGCGGGGTTTGAAAACGAAAGCGGGGAAGCCTGAGTCCAATAAGGGAGTAGGGGGGGGGGGGCATGTGAGGCCTTTTTTAATTGAAACTGCGGGGGAAAAGGGGGATGATGAAAAGTTGGGGGATTGAAAAAAAGAAAGGGGGAAGGGGGAGAAGGGTTTTCACGAGCCAGCCTTTGCGTACTGTGTTAAACGATTTTTGGGGGAGAGGGGGAAAACGCTAAAAGGGTAATCACAGGGGAAAAAAGGTAAGAGGAAAAAAAAAAAAAAAAAAATACTGATCGGGCGGGGGAAAAGAGGTGTTGGTGAAGCCTTGAAAAACGAAGAGGGATCGTTTTTTGAAAGGGATAGGAACTACAGCAGGCACGCCGGCAAAGTTTGTTGCTGCCAAGAGGAACAAGTCGGGGGGGAACAAAAAGTTCGCACAAGTTTCATAACAGGGGGGGGGGGGGGCCAAACTTGGAAGGGGTGTGTACAGGGGGGGTGGGTTCACCGAAAATGGAAGCTGTGGCTTCTAGACGTGTGGCACACGAACACTGATGCGTTGAAAACGTGGGGCAGCAGAATGCCAGTGGTCACTATCCGAGAGAACTGAAGGGGGGAGGGGGGGGGAGGGGGGGGTTCATTTTAGCGAATGTCGAGGCGGGGGTGGCCGAACATGAACAAAACACCCTACCGGCATCCCCGGCGAACTTCATTACTCATCAGGGGAGAGGGGACCATCAAGCCCTGGGCTCTGGGAACGAGGGGGACCAAAGGGAGAAACACTTGTGGAGGAGAAGGTCAAACGGTGGAAACAATTATCAACGAGGGAGGGAGCCCACACGGAGCAATGCCGGAACGGTGGGCAATAGGTGTGGGGGGAAAAAAAAAAACATACACAAGCATTAGGTCAATTCCGGGGGGGTTGTGGTGTGTTGGGGGGTTTTGGGTTTTTGTTGAAAGAAAAAAGGGGGCTTGGTGAAAGCGACGAAAGAGTGCTGTGTCGGGCAAGGGAAAAAAAAAGGGGGGGAAAAATAACGTGCACGTAAAAATTTGGCACCCCCCCAGCGGGAAGTGAAGGGAAAAGCCGAAGCTAGTGACAAGGGGGGGGAAAGCAAAATTTGGGGGCAGGGGAGGTTGTAACGGATGCTGTCGCAGAAAAAAAGAGGGGGAATGCGCAAAAGGCACTCCAGGGTTTTTAAGGCAAGGACAAGAGAAGTAAAAAAATTTAGGGTGGGGGGAAGAAGTTGAAAGACCTGAAACAGTTGGTTTGAGTGGTGGGGCGTTCCCTTCATCACCAAAAAGGGGGGTGAGTTCATAAGAAGTAGATTGGGAAAAAAAAAGGTCTTAAGCAGAAAGATGGGTGGAACTACAAAACGTTTCCGCAAAAATTACGGTGGCAACGAAACCTGGGACGCTCTCAAAAAGAAAAAAGTAGGGGGCAATACAAAGTGAGAGAAAAACCACCTGGAGAAAAAAGGGGGGGGTTGAAGGGTTGGTCTTGGGGGAAGGAAAAAAAAAAAGACCAATCGTTATAGACATAAACGTTGGTTTTGTGTGAGGGGGAAGAGGAGGGAGGGGGGACGGGCAAACTATGTAACACTTAGGCGGGCGGACAAAGCAATTCAAATCAACGCTAACGCTCAGGAAAGGGGGGGAGGGGTATAAGGGTGGGCAGGAAACTAGGTTGGGATAATTTTGTTTTCCGACAGAAGGAGAGAATATAGATTTCAAATCAAAGTCAATAAAAGGGGAAAGACCCGATAAAAGAAGGGGGGGGGTGTTGCGCGAAATAACTCTGGTCCCCGCCTGAGAAAGTAGAAGATGATCAGAGGGGGAAAGCAGAAAAATACAGACAGGAGCAAGCGAAAAACCCCGGCATGCCCGAAGTTGGGAAGGGAAATAACGAAAAACGTAAAAAAAAGTCTCCTTGGACCCGGTTAGATGGTCGGTTGTTAGGGAAAAAAAGAATTACCTCCAGGGGATAAAGGAGCCGAAGATGAGATTTATAGCTTTTGATTTTTCAAAAAGACTGCTGAAGTCAACAGAGTGGGGAAAAAACGGGGGTGTTGGGAGTGCTGAAACCTTACTAGACTCTGGGGGGGACAGGGGGAAAAGAAGGAAAAAAAGGAATGGGAGAAAAGGTTTACCGGGGACTCAAAAGGGGAGCTGTGCTCGGGGGGAAGAAAGACCAGCGGGCCCAATTTCGCGGGTTTCACTATCCTTATAGGGAAAGGGGGGGGTTGAACGAGTGTCGGGAAAAACGCGGCAAGAACGTCAACAGTTGACAGTAGGGGAAAGGAAGGGGAAAGGGAAGAAGACTAGGGGGGAAAAGGGTTTTGTTTTAAAAAGCTTCTCTGAGGGAGGGGGGGGGAAAGACTGATCGGGATAAAGGGGCCACGAGGAGAGGGGGAACTGACGGGTACAGGGGGGTGCAGGCACATCGTCACAGCTTGGTGCCAGCTGCGCAAACAGGTGAAGAAACCTTGGGCAAGCTTCTGGGAGGTGGGAAAAAGGGGGGGACAAAGAAACAGGGAAGCTGGAGAGGCGGGGGGCGGGGAGAAACATTTGAGGCGGGGGGGGGAAAAAATGAGGGCCCTGGGCGAATCAAAGGGGAAAGGAGTTGGTGACTGGAGGGGGTGAGTTGTTGGAAGCGACCGATCGGCTGGGGAAGGAGGGGGGAGTTTTAGGGAGAAACTAACAGGCCAACAAAACAACAGAGAACGACCACAAGGAGGGGAGACAATTACTCAAATCCCGGGTAGGGTCCTAATCAAAAGGGAGGAGGTGGACTAGTGTGGGGGGGCTGATAGGGGGGGGAAACCAGGCTCAAACTTTTTGCCTCCTGTCTATAAAAAGGTGGGGGGGGGGGGAACAGAACTAAAAAAAGGGGGATAAAAAAGGAAGCCTTCAGCGCGGAATGTGGGAAACAAAAATCGGTGGGGAAAAAACAAAGCACCAATGAAAGGGCCAGTTTTTGAACCGGGTTGCTGTTGGAAAGGGGGTAATCTAATTTGGACTGGGAAAAAAAAAGTCCTGGAGAATCTCCAGCGCTTTATCAACGAGAAAAAAAAGGGGGGAAGGGCCAAGGAAACAATAAGAAAGTGGGCCCCCCACACCGGAATTGGGAAAGGGAGGGGTGAACTTGGTATTGCTTGACAAAAAGGGAAGATGAATCAATCAAAAAAAGGGAGAAAATTGTTTTGCCCAATCAACAAGGACAGCCACCAAAATAATGGGAGGGGGGGGGGTTAGGCAAAGGGATAACCTACCGTTTGGGCGTCCTGCCTACAAAAAAAAGGGAAAAGGGTCAAGAATAAAGGCGTGACAAGGGAAAACCGTGTCGTGGAATAAAAAATGATGGGGTGTGGGGAAGGGAACCACCTTTCCTCCAAAAACGTACGCAACGAACCCTCGTTTCCAAACAGAGAAAAAGTCATAAACAAGTGAAAAGATAAAAAAAGGCAGAAAGAAGTGGAGGGAAGTTTGTTCGTGACAGGACGAATCGGGTAAGAAATGACGGTGGGTGTCGGGCCTACCCATAGGGGCGGGGGGGGTATTGAAAAGAAAAAGAATAGGACACGTCGTGCCCCAAGCGCCAAACAAGGAGCACAAAAAAGGTCTACGGCAGGGTTCTAAATTGCGGTGGGTGGTTTGGAAGGGGGGGGGAAGGGGGGAAAAGGGATAAAACAGGGACGGTAATTGGAGATTAGGTAGGCGGTCCATGTAATCATTAGAAGCACCAAAAAAAAAAGGGAAAAAGGGGATTAAAATAGATAGACATTTGGAACAGACGAGAAAAAGACAAACTCTACGAAGAAACCCCTGAAAAGCCGCAAAACCCCCACCCCCATGTAGGAAAACTGAATGGGGAGTTAAAAGGGGAACTCTTGTGGAAGACGCCCGTGCGCGCGCTGGGCCCTCCAACCGCAGTGTTCAGACAAGAAAACAAACCTCATGTGTCGGAATAAGTAAAGGGAAGGGTCAGGGTCACAGGGGAAAAAAAAAAAAAAGGATCCCCTCCATCTTCCTGAAGTGTTTTAGAAAGGGGGGCCCTTGTGGGGGGTGAATCTTTTTTTATTCCCAGAGCGAAAAAGTTGAGGGGAAAAGTGGGGATCGTTAAAGAACGTGGGGGGAAGTACAAACCCATCCTATTCAAAGGGAAAAGAAAAAAGTGAGGGGAAAAAGGAGTTGGGATACTTTCGAAAACCCAACTTTTTGTTGGGGGGGGGGAAAAGGAGAAAACAAAAAGAATCAGGGACCATCAGCGACCACGAAAAAAAGGGAACTCCAGGTCATGGGTGACCTGCCAGCGGGACCCTTGGAGCAAGCTGCCGCAAGAACAAAAAATGCTTCGAACATCCAAGTACAACCTCACTGACAAAAAAGGAAAAGGGACACCTTGGGGGAAAAAAATGTCGCTAGCCCGGAAAAAAAAGTCGCTGAAAAAAGGAAAGGATACGAACGAGAAAGAAGGGAACCCAGGGTTCAAATGCCGCAAAAGAATAGGTAGCCGCTTCCACCAAAAAGGGAATCAAACGCCAGTATTTTCAAATGATTTCGATGTTAAAAAACCTGGGGGACAAAAAGACAAGAATCGGTTGGGTAAGGGGGGCAATAAGTGGGGGGGATGCAAGTTTACTGAGGATAAGACCTTTTTGCCTAGGAAAAAGGGCCGCCAACGGGCTAGGACAAATTAAAAAAGCGCCAGGTGAAGGGGTTTACAAAAGCAAAGGGTGCGTAAATAAAGGCCAAGGGGGACAGTGGGGGGTTTTTTTTCGGGTTGTTGCTGTGCAAAAAAAGAAAAAAAAAAGAAGCGGCTACTCGAGCTCTGCACGGAATACAACAAGACCCAGCAAATCCGGGAGGAAAAAAGACTCGACGAAAAAAAAAAAAAAAAAGGGCAAGCCTAACCAAAGTCCGGCGTGTGCCTTACAGACCCCAAAACAAAGGGAAACCACAAAACAGCGACCACATTTTTCGTTGCAAACAAAAAGGGGGGGAAAACAATACAGAGAGGAAAAAGGGGTTTGATCACCTTTTTGGTGCGCCAAAAAGCCCGCAACCAGCTTGTGGAAAACGAAAAGAAAAAAAAAATCGCTCTCGAGAAAAAAAAAAGCCGGACGGAAAAGGGAAAACATAATCACCGGAAACGATCCGAGGAAGAAAAGGTTACACAACAACTCCGCGTCACACAAGAATAAGTCTTCTGCTTTAAGCAGAAGCAAAAAGGGGGGGGGGGTCAACCTCTGGGTAAGTGCACCCAAAGGGAGAAAACACCTAGTGGGCCCAAAAAAGAAAAAACCAGAAGCTCACTAAAACCAAGGAGGGGAAGGAACCGCGGGCTTCTACCCAACGCGCCTAGCCTGCCAGTCCCGAATTGGAAAGAAATCCGAAACTTGCCCTGCTAGAAAAAACAGCGACTGACGAAAGCGCTGTTCAGGTCAGGCCCTTGTTCCCAACCGAGAGGGGGGGGAGAAATACCGGGGAAAAAAGAAAAACCATATAATCTTCATTTCTCTTAAATTGGCTGGACTTGGGGGGAAAAAAAAAGAAACGAGAATTGGGGGGGGGGACCTAACAAAGACAAGTCATACCGGGGAAAAAAGGAAGAAGCGGTCTGAAAAGAAGAAAACACGGAACAGTCCGACGCTTTTGCCTTTCCGCTTGGGGAAAAAGAAGGGGAAAACGGGTCAAGGCAAAAGCCAGGAAGAGAGAAAAAAGGACTCATACTTTTCGGCTGCTAAACAGAAAAAAAAAAGTTCGATAGAAAAAAAGAGGGGGGAAAACAGCGGGGGGGTCTCGGACGTGATGAAATTCTCAGAGGAGAAAGCAGGAAAAAGAAAAAAAAAAAAAAGGAATGCACCAACAGAAGAAGGCCAACCCCCAGGGAGAAAAATGACACTTTGAAGGAAGAGAGGGATCGATGAATCTGCTTTTGTGAACCGCGCTCTATATGGGTCACAAGGAAAAGAGGGGAAAGACTCGCAAAGTAACTGAAAAGGCCCCCCCCAAACTTCATTTAGTCATATACGTTGTAAAGGGAAAAAGGGGAAAAAAAATTACTTCAAAGCAAAGGGAGGGGGAGGGAAGTGGTGTGTTCTCTTCAATGGTGATGAATCTTTCCTTTGGGGCTAAGGAGAAAAAAAAAACCCAAATTCCGCACAGTAAGATGTGTGGCGAACGGTTTGATTTCCCCAAAAAAAAGACTTAAAGGTCGAATTAGAACCCCGCGTCGAACAGGGAGTGAGGTCTCAAGAAAAACAGGGGGGGGAAGTCAGGAAAAACGGCAAAAAGGAGGGGGGTCGCACGCAGAAACCACGAAGAAGCAGATTTCTGCAATTGAACCCGGAGCAGCTGCCGCCAAAAGAAACAACGGTTAGGAGGCGCAAGCAAAGGGAAAAAAAGGAAACCCAACAAGGCAAACTTTCAAGGCCATGGACAATTTACGAGAAAAAAGACCACTGGGGTCCACAGGGAAAAGCTGGTCCATTCGTTGACGCCCCGCAACTCATCGCCGGGGAAGAAAAGCGAACTACTGCGGGCCACCCTTGTTCCCACAGCAACCAACAAAAAAGGAAAAAAACGGAGTTGCAAACTGGGGGAGGGGAGGGGAGTTTGGGGGTCCCAACCGCCTTCCACACGGAAAAGAAAAGGGCACTCTGGGGGAAAAAAAGAAAACCGAGATACTGGCCACCTGGTTTGCCTCGCAAAAAGGTTTTTGCTCAGGAAAAAAGAACTGTTCAAGCAAGGGCCCCAGCGCCGGAGAAAAAGGGAAAAGGCGAAATGGGGGGGGGGGGGAAAGTCGGGGCACAGGTCGGGGGGGGGGGCAGTTTGGAAAGAACGACGGGAATCAAAAAAAGGGCTCAACTGCCGAGACGACGCTTCCAGTGATCCAACAGCAACCACAAGAAAAAATCAAACCAGACCCGGCGCAACACGGCCCATCAGCGACAAAGCCGGAAGGGGGGGATTAACATGGGGGGGGACCGCCCCTCGAACACAGCGTCCGGGCACAGGGAACCAACCAGGTTTCAAACGGAAAAAGGAGTGCAACAATACTTCAACTTGTGAAAAACAGGAAAAAAGCACACATCCACAGGGGGAAAAAAGAAAAAGGGAAAAAACAACCCAAACGGCCGCCGTCCTCCTCCGGCTCTGCCGTCGTAGGGACAAAAAGGGCAATAGGAAGAAGGACCTAAAGAAGGAAGCTTCACAACAACAAGAAATCCCCACTACGAGAGGCTTCCGACAACTCCGCTCGCACAAATGAGGGGGGGAAGCGTCACCAAGAAAAAACTCGTGGTGGCCAAACTCCAGGCGCGACCGCTTCGGGAACCACTGAAGAGGAACACCTTGGTTGGGAGTCAGAAGAAAAAAGAAACCTAAAAGCATGCCCATTCCCTAGGAAATGCCCTCACCAGAAGAAGGTCCACCCTCAAGTCAGGACTAAAAGACGAGTCAACAAGCGGATCTCCGGGAGCATTCAACAAAAACAAAATCTGGTTTGGGGGTAAAGAAGGGGGGGAAAGAACAATCCTTTAATTTCATCACAAAACAAAATCAAGGCCAGTAGGGGTAGAATAAAAAAAGAAAAAAGTTAAACCGGGGCCAAGGAAAGAAAGGGGGGATTATGAAAAGAAAAAAAGGGAAAAAAAAGCACACTGTTGCTCCTAATCCATAGAAAAAAAAACGAGGAGGAGAGGGATATAGGAGAAAAACCGTGTCTGCCCATTACTAAAAAAAAAAAAAAAAAAGGGTGATTGTCATGTAAAAAAAGGTCGGCATCCAAGGGGAAAAAAGGTAGATAGGGGGGGGGCGGGGGAGGAGAAACCAAGCCCTTCAGAGAAGGAGCCGAAGATGTATGGGATGGGGTTATGTTGGTACCAAATTCCATCCGGGCTTAGCAAAAAAAAAAAGATGGGAATGTGTGGGGAAAAACAATGGGAGGAAAAAAGGGAGAACGCGGGGGATAGACCTGAGTCAAGAAAAGGGGGAAAGGAGGGGCAAGGGGAATGGTTGAGCGGGGGGGACGGGACCAGAAGAAAGGGGGGGAATACTGGTGGGAGGTGGTTCGAAACCAACGAAGGCAGTAAAGATCTGGGGCTGGGGGGAGGAGTACACGAGGTGTGGGAGGAAGCGTCAAATAAAGCCTGGTGGAAAAGTTTGAAATGAAAGCATAAAGGACTTATCGGCTGTTACGCCGGAGGGGGGGTAAAAACAGTAATTCTCGACAGAAGGATCGTTTTGAACAAAAAGGAAAATCTTTGGGGTTGGAAGAAGGAAGGGGAAAGGGGAATAAGAGCGTGAAAACGTTGTTTCTTAAGGGGAAAAAGCAAAAACAAGGGAAACGCAACAACAGGTTAGAGTTTGACAAGTCCTCTTATTTGGGAGAACAAAGGGTGTCAGGAAGGGGGGAAAGGATGTTGGAGAATAGCTGTGCGGAAGCAACTGGGAGGCAGTTGGGGGTAAAAAGGTAAGGGGACGGGAAAACTGAATGGTAGAAACGGATTGTGCTGGATGTTTGTATCAGTTGGGGAGGGAAAATAGCGAAACGGGGGGGTCTGTCAGGGGGCGGCCGAAACAGGACACCCGAAAAGGTCAAGACCCAAGGAAAATGCATGACGCAACAAACGGGAAAAAGAGGAACGAGTAAATCAATCTGGGGGGCCTTTTTTGCGCTGGGAACCGCGGCCAAAGTTGGTTTTTTCCCCTGGCGGAGACAGGGTTTGGCAAACCAGTTGAAGAAGAGGAAAAAAGGAAGAACACACGAGCATTCCGCAGAAAAAAAGCCTGGGGGGGGGGGGGAAAGGGGGTGGGGGACACCTCAGCAAGCAGGCAAGAAATGTGGTGGACGCTGGGGCGGGGGTTGTGAAAAAAGAGGTGCCGCAAGTCGGGGGGGGGAAAAACAAATGGAAACTGAGAATATCCCGTCGCGACAGTGGAAGATCACGGGGGGAAAAAAAAGAGGCCGGGAGATAAAAGCGAGTGGGCAAGGGCAACGGGAAAGGTTCAGTGCCTTTTTTCCTGGGGCGGGCGGCGGAGGGCCCGACGGGGTGGAAAGACGCCAACTGAACCAGGGTTTTTCCCAATGGGAAAGAACCCCTGAATCAAGTGATTGGTCCCGGGACACGTGGCGACCCGAAAGGGGGGAAGGGGGAAAGTTACCGAAGACAAACAAAAGGTGGGGATTCCGAAGATATCCATGGGGTTTCCGAAAAGAGGGGTCATACTAACTAGAAGGGGGGGGGGAAAGGTCCAAAACGTTTTTCCCGCCAGATTACGGCACGAACCTTGGAAAAAAAAGAAGAAGAGGTCACAAGTGAGGAAAAGGAAGCACGGGGGTTTTTTGTGGGGGGGGGGGGGGAGGGAAGAAGGTTTTTGTCCAAAACTTACAAACGACCAGAGTTGGATCACGAATTACGCATTGGGGGGGTGGCAGAAAGGGCGACGGACAAGAGGGAAGAGGGAACCACAGGGAATACAAGAGCTTAAAAAAAAAAAGCATATATGCACAAAACTAAACTACGCTCGGAGGAAAAAAAGTTGGGAGTGAATCAGGGTGGTGGGGAAGGGGGGACCCGATTTAGTGTGGTGAGCTTGTACTGGGGGACGGGCGCACAAAAACAAAAAAAAAGAAGATTTTCTCACTTCGCAGATAACAAAACCTGAAGGGGGGGCAAGGGGGCTTCTCTTACGCTGTCGGAAAGAGAAGAGAGATGCAAAATGCGAAGTAAACCAACAACGGGGGGGGTGTTGGCAGGAGGAAAGCGAGAAAACGTCCGGGCCTGATCAAAGTTTTGTTCATAAAAGACAGTGAAAGCAGATAATTGGTTACCCGGGTAAGGAAGGGGGTAAGGAGAACCAAGAGGGGAGAAAGGAGCCGAAAGAGTATAGGAAAAAAAAGGGGTTTCAAGAAGGGGGGATATGAAAAATCATGTGAGGTTGTTAACAAGGCCGAAGAGAACCTGGGGGAAAGGACGCTGGGTGAGTGCAAACTGAAAAGTATGGGGATTTCAGGGGGGAACTGTTA
>Ga0179593_1301785_pt1 | contig 10203 bp, 10 predicted proteins | sample CZODoug2_1_08_16_FD_185931 | JGI IMG/M metagenome (GOLD analysis project Ga0179593, IMG submission 185931) | Vadose zone soil fungal communities from Angelo Coast Range Reserve, California, USA - CZODoug2_1_08_16fungal (PacBio error correction) | ecosystem: Environmental > Terrestrial > Soil >...
CCCATTTCAGCGGAAATAGAGGCTGTGGAAAATCAATGCCCTTCAGTAAACACTGTGGACGAAAGGTTTACGGGGCCTGGGCGTTCATTGAACGGGAGCGTGAACGCGCAAGTTGATAACAAGGGGTGGGGTGATCAAATTCAGACGGAGGAGGAGTCGAAAGAAGGGGGCTTGTGGCAGTTAGAGAGGACTGGACCATCTCTCCGTGCTGAACGACGAGTGGAAGAACGCGGGCGGGGAGGCTCCCAGCCGGACAAAATAAGAGCAGCTAAAAACAGAGACTGAAGGGAAAGGATACGTACTAAGAAGAAAAATGGTCAAAGTTTGCCACTAAATGCCGAGGAAGGGGAAATAGGTTAGAGGGAATGATGCAAGGACGAAGTATTCATAGTGGGGGGTTCGGGAGAAGGGAAAGAAAACTGTAAAGAGGGGGCAGATGGTGGGACAGGGCAACTTAGTGTAAGAGTACCAAGACTGCCGGGAAGAACTGGGGAGCAGTTCAATTTGTTTGGGGGGCAGAAACGAGACCAAGGAAAGTGTGCAGATTCTTCGCCATTCTCCTTTAATATGGGACGCGTCGGGCGACGGCCTCTCTGTAAGGCAGCGCGGAAAGTTGCCCTTTGGCTGGTGATGTGTGCGAGTGGAGCCTGGGTACCATAGGGAAAAGCGACTGGGGGGGATGTACTGGTGGTGAGGTAGATCCTTCCTGGGTTGTTCCTGTGCATCATTGATGGTGGGTTTTAAGAGAGTTAGAGGAAGTGGACGTGTACTCTGGAAAAGAGGTTGGGGGAAAGTGGCCAGTATCGTATCGGCGGCGCTGTCTATTAACAGGAAGTCTCACTGTGTTTTGTGTGTATAATCAATGCGATTGGCAGGGGTGGAGGGGTGGAGGGGACAGTGTGAGTCGGACTGGGGAAGTTGTGCGCAACGCCACGAAAAGGTTGAAAAACCACTGCAAGGGACTGGAGGAAGGGGGTGGAGGGGTGGGTTGACAGTGGAGTGCGCCCCCAAAGCGTTGGGGGAAAGGAGGGGAAGTCTACACAAAGCGTGGCCCCAAAAGTGGCGAATTTTAACTGAAATTGGGGAAAGCGTTAGGATCTTCGCAACAGTGAGAAGGGTGCCTGAACTGGGATTTCAGTCGTGCCAGCGGGCACCTGGGGGGACAAATACACCGCAGTGGTAGCAGCGAGGGCCGATCAAGGAGAAATGGGAAAATTGGGGTGTTAGGAAAAGGGTCGAACCAAGTCACGGACGGAACATGACGGTCACGTGGGGCAGGAGGAAGGGCAAGAGGTGGTGACCCGGCGGGATGCCGAGGAACCCGGGAAAAAACCGAGCCATTAGTTAGTGAATTCGCCAGTGATGCACTCCTCATGCAAGGGTGTGGGCGATCTTCTAAATGGAATCGTCAAGGATCTTGGGTCCATGGTCAAGGGGGGCGGCAAAAAGTTAGGAACAATCGTAGGCACGCAAGAAGCGTGACGCGCAGAAAAGGCGAAAATCAAACGCGCCCTTGGCAAAAGAGGATGGGGGGTTTGCGATCGTTAATGGGGGCGGTGAAAAGCAAGAACTTGAGTGCAATCATAGCATTTGTGGAAATACGGGGGGGGCGGGCTGCCAATTGGAACGGGAAGTGGGTATCCTTGTTTCTTCGGTGCAGATGAACAAGGAAAAATAAGTAGAGAGGGGGGGTGAATTGCCCCCGTAGATGGCAAGGGTCGCAGTCACGGAGATGTGTTTGCACGTAGTAGGGTGGGTGGGGGGGGGTCTGGGGGAGGATCTTTAACGCCGAAAGCCTATGGGCTTCCAGACATCAAGGGAGGAAGTAAGGAACATGAAAGAAAACAAGGAGGGGTCCTCTTCTAACTGGCCTTTGGGAGGGTACGTCATTATGACAAGCATTGGGGGCAAGTAGAAAAGGGAAAAGATTGCCTTTGTGAGGAAAAATTAAATTGCAAAGAAAGGAACCGGGAAGCGCCAAAAATGGAGTGCTTGTCCGATTATCTTGGATTGGTATGGGTCGAGCATAATAGCTCCTAGCAGTTTGTTCCAGCACGTCGGGGGGTTCATTATGAAAAAAACTGCGGCCTTTGTGAGGGTAGCGGGAGGAGTGCGGGTCTAATCAGAAGGGAAAGTACCTGTAAATGTACGTGCCTAAACCGAAGGAACTCCGGCTTTATGAAATCGTAGAAGGAGGCAATAGGGAAGGGAAATGTTGGGACAGTCAGAGGAGCAGTTTCTTGAAGGGATAGGATGGTGTTGAAGCCGTAAAGGTACACTTCAATTATGCATGTCAGAACAAGAATGGACCGAGGTGACCTTTGTGGCCCATTTGGTGGGCAAGGTACCCAGGGGGGGGCAGGAAAAGTCCAAAAGGAAGTCGAAATAGGGGCATTTGAAAGCAGAGTTCAGGGAACTCAAAGAGAGAGGAATTGTCCTGAAGGGGGGGGACAAAGCATTGCACGAGGCAGGGACAGGGAAACGTGGGACCAGGGTCAAGAAGGGGATAAAATTGTGTCTCTGGGAGGAGAAGCTCCGAAAAAAAAAACAAGGGAGAAGGTGAGACACAGAAGTTGTGCAGGAGGTGGAAAACGAGGAGATTTAACACTTGGGGGAAAGCTTAAATGATTGAGAGGGATAAAACAGGGGCCGTGTGGAGGAAACAGGACGGTTAGCTATCTCGTTTAAATAACCCACTTTAACTGGGAGGCAGGGCGACCGAATTGGGGGTGTGGGTCGAATAGGGCTAAGGGGAGATAGAGAAACAACAAAAAAGGAAGGAGGAGGAAACTTAGGATCCTTCTCCAGCTGAAGAAAATTTAGAAAACGCCAGAAAGGGGGGGGGAAAAACAAACTTTATTGACAGAACGAGATAGAGTAAACTGGCATGGAAGCAGCAAGCTAAGGCACTAGTGAGGGGGGTCGGGGTGGGGGGGGGATAGTATGAGAGCGAGGGTTGGGGTAAGAGGAGGGCTCCGGGGTCCCTGCAAGATGGGGGCGGAGACTTCAACATTATCATGGGAAGCCTTAGGGAAAGAAAAAAAAAAACAATTTGATAAACGTTGAAGGGTAAAAACTGTCAAGTTATGCTGAAAAGAAATACAATGGGAAGGGGCAAAATAAGGATATAAGACAGGCCGGCGCTCAGCAAAATGAAGAGCTTTCGAAAAGTCCTTTGGCAGACGGTCCTGCTTCCGGAAAAAAGATCACCATGGACTCAGGGGGGGGGCGGGAATTCATAAAGTCAAAGTGGAACTGTAAGCTCAAAAAATGAGAGAACTGAAAAGGACCAGACTATACATTAAAAGGGAAAACAATAGGAGGGGGTCTGAGAGTTTAAGGGAACTGACGGAACCGGTCTGTCCGGACACAAGAAAAAAGGGACCTGAGGGAAAGGCCAGAGAGAACTGGGACCATAGATAAGCAAAATTCCAGTACATAGGGTGAAAGGTTCAAACACCAGGGGGTACTGATGGAAAAAAGTGCTTCACCGGCGAGTCGTGAAGGAACTACCAGAGAAGAAAAAATAACAATAAAAAAAAAGAAACTCCATTGTTTAGGACGAGGAGTTCCATTTGGAGGTGGAGTTGGTTAAAAACGGGAAGCGAAAGGTTGATAGGGGACAACCAGGAAAAAAAAACCCAAACCACCCTGAAATTTGCGCAGACTACCCAAACTTTTAAGCAAACGGATTTCCCATAAATTGGAGGTGATGGACTCCGAAGCGGGGTCTCAGGTAAGGAAGAAAAAGCGACACATCCAAATAAACAACGTGAAGGCAACAAGGGACCGGATGCTACAAATGTAATCAAAAAGTAATTGAAACCATAGAACAAAGGATTCGCAAGAAGTTGCAACCGAGAAAAAAAAAAGCCAGAAACCCTGTGCAGCCGAAGGTGTGGAACAAAATGGGGCATTATTGCCATACGTTCGGGGGTTTTGAAGATCGAACAGGTCCCGCTCAAACAAGCTAAAAAAACGTTTGGGACTATGTCCGGAGAGTCAAGCTCACGGGGCCTGGAGAAGCGAGACGGAAATGGTTGGGAAACTTCCGGAGGCAGACAATATCCAGGACTTTAAAGTTCGAGAAGAGCATCACAGGAATTCCATTAAGGTAGGGGGCAGACTTTGGCTAAATTCAAGAAACAGCTCGACGGGTCTTTCCTAAGGTCGGCATCAGGAGGACTAAGAAATGCTCACATAAACGGAAAGTCAATTTGACGATTTGTTCGGAACAGGAGAAATAAAGGGTCAGGGCCAAAATGCCTCGCTATCAATGGCTTTTATTTGCACAAGGGGGGTCAAAGCGGGGACAAGAAGGGTACATTTAAGGACGGCGCAATGGGAGGGAGGTTCATAATCCCATGCGTTCAGAACCCAACGGGAAGAGTTGGAGAATTCAAAGAAAAATTCCTACAAGAATGGACCCAGCAGGAACAAGAAACCCCAAGGGAACGGTTTACCCACTTTAACAGGGTGCCAGGAGGGTGTCTTAAAAACAAAAGACCTAAAATAACCGGGTCTCGGAAAACCTGGGGGTCTAATCAAATAAAGTGAATGGTGAAAGGGGGGGCCCTGAAGCCAGGTTTAATAAAAAAGAATGCAAAAATGAATCTGGGGAACAACCCGAAACAGGGCAAAGTGTACTAACACCAGAAAGTGAAAGCAATCCTTGACCGAGGTCTTCAGAAGGTCACGTCAGATTGCCTTCCTCTCTTGAGGAAGGAGGACAGAGAACGAGGTCCATCAGTTATAAGGAGAACCCGGAAAGAGGGCTCTTGACAAAAAATGCCCAGACAAGTAGGGCGTCCTTTGGAATAATTGGGCACCAATTTGACAAACTGGCCAAAATATGGGAAAAAACCATCAGGACAGGTTGTGCGGGCCAAGCAAGAAAAACACTCTGCCAGAAGTGTTAAAAAAAAATCCTGAAACTCTAACATAGAATTCCGAATCGGATTTAAGTGAAACTGAAATGGGGAAGGGGGGGAGGGGGACGGCTAAGTCCAAGGCAAAATACGGGGGGTGTGAAAGCCTAAGGGGACCGGACACCTGAAACCGCAAGCAAAGAAAAAAACAGTAGGACAGGCACGAGCAGGAGGTGCCTTCCCGGGAGAAAGGCCACACCGCCACAAGCCAGGAAAAAATACATACCGAACCTGAGGGGGAAAAAACTATTGGATCCACGGCGCAAAAATCAGGGGTCAATTCACGAAGGAAAGACAAGGCGGTCAAAAGGTGGACAAGAGGGTCAATTGCCAAGAGTAAAAGGATGTGAAAAGAGAACTAACTCAAAACAACATCAACAAAAGGAGAGAAGGATCCCAGGGGATCTGGGGGAAGAAAGGGGCAAGAAGAAATTCTTGCAAAGCTGTGAAAGAGGTTTAAAAATGGCAGGGAACTTGGGGGTTAGAGAAACGAGTGAGAACTAAAGGGGGGGGGGGGGGTTACCAAGTCAGGCGACGCGCAAGAGGTGAAGTGAGCCCCAGGCTGGGGTGGAAACAGTTCTCAAGGGAATGGCGTCCGTAGGACGGGCAAACCACGCGTTCTTGGCAGGTGACTAGAAAAAGGAGGGGCCAGGGGAAAGGCAGCAGCAAACAACAGGATCAATGAGAGAACGGCATCCTCAAAGTTTCAGTTCAACCAGCATAATTCTGAGGGAGAGGGAGATGGGGCCTGATGACCGTAAAAACACTGAAAGTTGTTTAAAACTGAAAAAAACTGGAGAAAGTAAAATGTTACAAGGGGCCAGGGAATTAGAGTACAAACGACTTAAGGGACTTTGGGGAATCCAGGAATTCTAAAAAATCAGATTAAAAATAGGAAGAAAGGGACGTAAAAACAGGAGCCGAAGTGGGGGGAAATTCAAAGGGACAGTCGTCAAGCAGGGCGAGTAATGTCTGGGAGTGTCAAATAAAAGTAAAACCAGAGGGAATTAAATAAAAAGGTTAACTGGTCAATTGTTAGCATGATGTTTTGCCCAGTGAACATCAGTAGGCTCCAAAGGGGGACTCAGGTCTGCCGGGACACTCGGTAAGACTTCGAGTCGCATTGTGTATAGAAATAACATTCTTGAATTCGATAGCGGGAAGTGCTTATGGGGAATGTGGGAAAGAAAAAGGAAAAAGGAAAAACCTTCAATTTCCACAGCAGGGGGGTACGGACCGGGGCGGTTGGAAAGTGGTAGGAGAAACAGATGTTGGTGGTCTGAGCACAAGCGTGTCAAAACAAAGCCTTTTCGACTTACAGGTAAAGCGGTAGGGGAATGACAATCGGTCAGAAAAAAGAAGGGAAGGTGTAACCATGACTGGGAAAATTCGGACCGCGGCACCTGGGGGACAAGGAATGCATCTCAGAAGAGAAATCAGACATGGGAACTGGTGTGGTCGGGGGGGGAGGAAATTCACGGTCGGTAAACGTCACGTTGGTTCAATTAGGAGTAAAAAAAAAAAAAAGAAAATTAACAATACGCATAAATCCAGAAAAAAAAGGGGTCGGGGGAATTACTCCAGAGGCCCATCAAGGGTCGCTGTGAAAGTGGAAAAAAGAGATTCTTGGGGGAACGGAGGTAATCTGGGGGACTTGGGTTACGGCGTAAAAACCCAAAGGTATGACAAGCTTATGCACGGGCACTGGGAAAGAGTGCGTGATCGGGGGGAAAAGAAAAAACGCGAAAGGACCAAAAAGAAAGTGCTGTTGGGTTTGAAAATGAATGTGTGAGCTTTTAAATAATAAAAAGTTTTACTTGGGCAATAACTCATGGGCGGCAAGGAAAACACGGGGGACCGTCCGGGCAGCAGTTGGGCACAAAAAAAAAGGGCGGGGATAAAAATTTCACATTTATATTGGGACTTGCCGCACGGGTGGATGAAGCGCATCAACGAAGTGGGGGGGGAGAAGAAGCGGGGGGGGGGGTTTGTGGACGCTACTGTACGGTAACTCCTAAAATCAGAGGTCAGAAAAAAAGAACCATCACGTTATGGTCATAGGTCGAAACAAAGGAGGGGGGTCAAATTCGAATTTCCTTGTGCGGGTCAAAGCTGGAGGGGGTGTGTCAAGTTAAGAAAGTAGCTTCCTTTTGAAATCACCCTTCAAGGAATACAAGGAAAAGAAAAACATGTGCTTTCAGTTTCAAAGTAACTTGGTAAACTTGTCTTGCGAAAGAAAAGAAGGGGTGGCACATAAAGGGGTGTGGGAAGGACGTCACACGAGGTGCGAGCCTGGTGGGCGGGAGGATGAGTAAGGAGGTAAAAAACTGATTCATGTCCCCTAAAAAACACTGGTTGCCCTTCCTGAAGGGGGGGGCTTCTCGACCTGCGAGGGGATTTGAAAAGAAAATCAAGCGTGATGGGGGGAGGCGAATTTGAACTTCCAGGGAAAATTAGAATTTCATACACGTGAAAGAGGAAGGGTGCAAAAACACAGGTGTGGGGGGAAGGGAGACAGTGGGGCGACAAGTCAGAAAAAAAGACTTCGAAGGCTTGGGACATTGGGAAAAACGTTCGGGGAGAGAAAGAAAAAGTTATGAGCGGAAGCAAGACCGCATGGAGGAATTCCTCTGTGAAAAATGAAACGTGAAAAACAAGGGTGGGGGCGGGGTCTTCTGAAGGCGAAACCAACTTATAAGTATTCTATCCGGGGGGTTCCAGTGCAAGGAGGGGATCTTTACAATTGACCTGTCAGGGAAAAAAGAATTAGAGAAATAGGGAATTGAAAGCCTTCGGGGGATTTGGGGGTGCATCAATCACTTGGGGGAAGGTAAAAAAAAGCTGTACCAGTAAAGGGGGGTGGAAAAGGTCGGAGGCAAAGGGGAATAGCCTATCAAAAAAACCCGGAGGAATCACCCAGAGCAAGAAAAAAACTTATGTACCATAACACAAAAGAAAGGTAAGTGTCAGTTAAAAAAAAAGAAATAGAAACGAGGGAGACAAAACGAACTAGGACGGAAGGAGCGGTAGGAGGAAATCCCATTGTAACTGGGATCCGGGTCCAAAACGGGACAAAAAGATGGGTGGAGCACGAGGAGGTATAAACTTGAAAAACAATTTGAATCCCCTTAATGAGACAAAGTTAAGTAACGCGGGGCATTGCTTTTTAAATGCACGGGGGGGAAAAACTAACATACATTAGCGAAGACAAAGCAGAAATCATGTAAGCTTTCGAAGCCTTTGGTGAACGTAATGTCTCAAAGGGGGAGGACCAGGTACCAAAGGGTTGCACAAAGGAAGAATGCCATAAGATTGTCGGGAATCCAAAGACGTGGAATGGAAAATTAAAACTGAAGAACGCAAAAAAGAAAGATAGCCTCGTACTACTTCACGCAAGGGGGGTATGTTCGAGGGCCATGCACGTGGCCCAATGTACCGGAAAGACCTTTAAAGAGTTTCCGACTGCAAACTGCCATAAAGGAAAAAAAAAGGAACTCCCCTTACAATCAGAGTGGGGGAAAAGCGGCAAACACGACGGATGGAAAAAGTGGACGCCCAGTAGAGGCTCCTGAGAAACTTAAACCTAAAAAGGAAACTCTCCGTAAAAAACAAAGGAACTGCGGGAAGTGACCCTTTTAAGGGGGGTGAAAAGAAAAAAGGGGATAAGGGGGGAAAGTTGGTCCTAAGAACTGAAAACCGCAAAAAAGATCAAATTGAAAGCGAACCAAACAAGCACTGGGGGGAAGGAATCTGCAGGCCAGAAGACGTTCTGGAAGACAGAATTTTCATAGGAAAAGCAAACTCCAACTAAAACAAACAGACTGAAAAAGACTAACAAATGGCCGTTAAGGAACAGGTACGGAGGAACCGGCAAAATCTAGGAGGTTGAAAGAAGAGAAATGAAAGAAATGCCACAGACCGTAGCAATGTAACCTCCAACGGGGAAAGGGGCTGAAGGATAAACACCGGTAAATGGATTGGGAAAAAAACAAACCGAGGGCTCCAAACAGATAAAAGGACGCGGGTGCGAGGCTGCGCTCACCTTCCGTCGTGCGCAACTAGGGGGGAAAATAAAGTAAAGCCGAGAACTGCCTAAAGGGAAGAAAGGCGGTCCCGAAATCCGTCAGAATGGTATGGCTAAATGAAAGGAAAGCATTTCGCTGAATCAGGCTCCGTTACGACGCATTAGCAGAGCAAAAAAAAGCGGAAGGAAATACAAAAAGAATTGTTCGACAAGGACGAAACCAGTGAAAAAACATTTCGAGAAGTCAAGATCTAAAAACACATTAAGGGGAGGTCAAAAAAAGGAAGTCAAAAACAGGGCACGGGCTCAGGGGGGGAAAAGGACGATGGGGGATAAAGACGCACATACTGAAAGGAAAAAAACCAGAAGAAAAGGGGGTTGGGCCACGATGCTCACTCGGCGAAAGCATTTCAAAAACGACCACCAACTCATTTCAAACCTTGAAAGGGGGGGGGGAAGAAAGGCATGGCGGCTAAATGCAGAGCCGAAAAATGTCTGCCCCTGGGGTCTCAAACAGGGACAAGTGTACCGATTCCAGGGAAAAAATAGGCACTTGGGGAACAGAAGGAAATGGGGTAACCACAACCGCCAGTGCGAACGTTTGGAAAACTAAGAAAGGAAACCGATTGGGGAAGAGTCCGGCCCGGGCGGCCCGCACGAAACCAAAGCAAGAGGAATGTCAAAAGCGTTGGGGCAGGGGCCGGAGAAAAAAAAGCAAACGGAAATGGCAACGCACTAAAAAGCCTAAGAGGGGCGCGTGACAGAAAAAGTACCGAGCGACTAATTGGACGAAGGGGGAACCTGGCCAAAAAGAAAAAGGAGTGTTGATAAAAACTGCCAGTAACGAAAAACGCAGGTGTTGACGTCCTCATTCAAACGGCTAACCTAGAACACAGAGAGATTTAGGGAAACACGGGAGCTGGGTTAAGGAAGAGTTCAGGCAGGGAAGGGTGGGTTAAGAGAAACTCGGAAAGGACTGTTAAAGGAAGAGGACGAAAAGGCAAAGGGCGGAGACCCTCGTAGCCGAAAAGGAGGCGCAAAACACACTCCATAAGGAAAAGGGAAACACCGAAAAAAGAAGCGCAAAAACATAAAGCCTACACTGGGGCTCACACAACGGGGGGTCAAAAAGAAAACAAAAAAAGTGGGTAATGCACGCATGCCCACGTAAAAAAGGGGGAGGGGTACACAAAAGGGGGGGGCAAAAGAGTGTCCAGAGTGCAGCAAGGGGGAAACAACTTGAAAAGGGGG
>Ga0179593_1333069_pt1 | contig 10203 bp, 9 predicted proteins | sample CZODoug2_1_08_16_FD_185931 | JGI IMG/M metagenome (GOLD analysis project Ga0179593, IMG submission 185931) | Vadose zone soil fungal communities from Angelo Coast Range Reserve, California, USA - CZODoug2_1_08_16fungal (PacBio error correction) | ecosystem: Environmental > Terrestrial > Soil >...
CGTGGTAGCAGGGGGGGAGTACCGAGGGAAAGGCAGAAACAGGGGGGCCGTGAAATGCGGAGAATCAACGCGAAGAAAGAGGCAGGCGAGTGGCCTGAAGATTCGAAAGGAGCGAATCATTGGAAAAAAGTGGGGGACCATGGGGTCTGCGGAGCTGAGAGGAAGGGGTCTTAGAAGTTGGGGAAAACAGGATGCCATCGAAGGGAATCCTTACGTGCGGCGGGTTTTAGCAAGACAAAGGCAACATGAGAACCACCAGTTGGGGGGAATAATTCCAGGAAAGGGATAAGAAGAGGGAGCAGTGGGGCGGATATGGCCCGGGGAGCCTGAATTCACCGGCTGAAGGTAAGAAGGTGTAAAACGCCTTCTCCCAAGGGGACCGCAGCAAGTGTCCAAGAAAAAATAAGGGGGTCGGACGTATTTTGGGGGGGGAATGGAAAAAACACCGGCAAAGGGGAGGCTTCCACATGCCCTGATGCAGACGCGTCAAAAGAATCTGGAAAAAGGTCGCACGGATGGAGGGGAGAGCTGGCTACTCCGGCTCCTCGGGCAAGAGGCTTGATATCTACAAGGAAATTTCGTCTCTGCCGGGGTAAGGTCCGCGGGGCAAGGAACGGGGGCAGGGGGGGGGAGTGGGGGGGGACAAAAACTGGGCGTGCGGCGCATATTTAGCATTCAGGCCTTTGTTTTCACCAAACAAGAGGGAATTCTCTCCTTGAAGAAAAGGAAGAAAGGAAAGATCTTCAAAAAAACTCTTTTCAGGAGCAGCGACCAGAGTGGAACGATATGGTTGGGAATGATGATGGATGTTCAGAGTTGATTCGAAGAGAGCAGGAATGCTATTCATTAATAAAGGAAGGGGTACCTCTGCCTTGCGCAGGCTCGAATCGGAGAAAGAAAACCCCGATATGGCAAAGAGAAAAAGGGGCTGGCGCCGAGGGGGGCACCGAGGCAAGTGAAAAAATAGGGAAGCGCGGGGAAACTGGAAAAGGGATATCAATATCAAGAATGTTCAAGAGGGTAGAACGAGGTGTGAACCCGGTCAAGGTATCAAATTGCACCGAAAAAAGAGCACGGGGTAATTCGGGAAAATTGACGCCGGGACTCAAAAGATTGATTAAGAAAAGAAAACATGTTTTAGGGGAGGGGGAAAATCTGGGGAGCAACCGTCATCGTCCAGGGGAATGTCCCTGAGAGAAAAGGAGTGAAGGTCTTAGGAGAAAAAAAAGAACGGATTATCCTCGTTAGGGTGACTTAGAGGAAAGGGTTCTGAGTTGACAAGCGGTCAAGAATTTGGAAAAGTCAAGACAACTGGGAACGCGTTTAAAAAAAAAAAGGGATCGGCCGCGAATAATGGAGGGGGGTAATCCAAAAAGGGGAAACAGGGTCTCTGAAGAAAAACATCCGCGGGCACCGGACAGAAGAAAGGAAGACATAGGGGATGATTCAATAGAGGGGATCGTCAGGGGGAGAAAAAGAGTTTTCGTGCGCGGCGTGGGGCTAGAGAGGGAAGATGCGAGATCTACCTACTGGGGCAAAGGTTCTTCATTTGGGGGGGGAAGAGAGAGAGGTAGGAATGAGAAAGACCAAAAAGGGAAGGGGGGACCTGTGGGAAGGATCAACACAAAAAAAAGGAGGAGGAAAAAGGATACACATCCGGTGAATTCGGTCAAGGGGGGAAGAGAGCACTGGTTCATTTCCCACACAAAAATGAAGAAAAAGGGCCGGGGAAAATAAGGATTGCGAAAAAAAAACGGAAGGAAATACTACCAAAGAAAAGAACTATGGGACAGGAAAAAAAAAACGCAAGCCGCGCACTACAAAGGGAAAACGGCGCCAAGCCGGAGAAAAGGGTTTTAGGGAGGGAATCAGGGGGAAAGCGGTGCACGAGGCAAGATTGTTTCAAACCCCACACCAGCGAACAGGGAAAACCCTGTTGAGGGGGCGGAAACGCACCAGGCTCTGAAAAAGACGAGCCAAAAGTTTTGACAACGCGCGAAAGGGGCATTTTGAAACAATCGCGAAGTTCACGCCGACTACTAGAGGTAAATCAAAAAGGTACATAAGGGACACCTCAAACGCAGGAGGATTGACCTAATCGTTCGCCTCTTCAAGGGGGAGCCTTGACTAAAATGGATGAAATGGGCAAGTTGGAACAGTTGGGGGAAAGAAAAAGGGGTGACTTCCTCGAGAAGTCTCAATCAAAAGGGGGGAAAAATTCTCAGGGATGAGGACTCAACCCGAGGAAAGGACAAGACTACCCAGTGAAGAAGAAAGAGGATAGGCTGAAATGGGAAAGGAAGGTACCCCGGCAAGGTGAATGGGAATGGCACAAGCGGGGTCGAAAAGCTTTAATATGGCATTCCAAGATCACTTCATCCTCTAGGAGCAAATGATGGGCCAGAGGGGTGAAATGAACAAAGCCCAGAGATCAAAAGAGGGGGAAGAAGGGTCACTAACGCGTTGAGGATTCTGGACGGAACGCGCCTAAACCTAAGGGGAACATTCTTGCATCTTAAGCAAAGTCGAGTCCTTGCAAGATAAGCCACGGGAGAAAAAAAACAATAGCGAAGGGGAAATAGGGAAGATGATCAAAAAAATGCTCTAGCATTATCGCGTTTGCCAGGAGGACCTTAGACCCGGGGTGGTACTGGAATGCGGGAATTGGGCAAAAAAAGCAGTTTAGAACAAATACACCGCACGAAAAGGAACCCATCAAAGGGTACGAAGACAACGCCAGTGCCGACTAGCTCCAGAGGGGAAGAAAAGTCCAGATGAGAACGAAGTCTCTTTCCCCCACGAGTGTCTAAGGCAAATATCCAGGGGGGTGCCAAACTTGTAAGGTCGAAAAGAAAAACTGTTGTTCAAATACGACGACCAATAGCGCTCACCAGTCCTTGTTCCAATGGAGAGGAGGCAAATAGCGTGATTGAAGGCCGTGGACAAGGGAGAAGGCTGGGAAATTCTTCGCACTACACAAAAATGGGAGTACAAACTTCAGGGCTTCAAAAAACGTCCATCTCCGACAAAAGATCTACGGTATAGAGGGGCGACAAGGTGCACCAACGGAAGGACACACCTACCCTCACGTTTTGGTCGGGGAGGGGCGGCTCGCAGCACGGCAAGAACTGAGCCAAAGATCCAAATTTAAAGCGGGGAAAATTGGGTAACCGAGATTTTTGAGATTTCAAGAGAACCACCGGATCACGTGACCAATAAAAGATGAGAGATGAAGGATGTATACCAACTAGTAGCAAGGCTCACTCAATGATTCTCTGAGTAGGAATTACGGCCATTTATCTTCCACGCAATCTGAAAAAAAAACATCGCGGGGCAAGATTCGTCCTTATCTCTAGTCCAGGGAAAGAACCAACAAGAGGGATCTTGAGACCGGCAGGGCTTGATGATGGAGTGCTTATCGGTGTTTAGGAAAGAGAGAGCGAAATGCGCTCTTCGCCGCGTAAGTATGAGGTACCCGAAGTGAAAAGAAACGAGTATGACCCGGGCTACCCACTAGAAACTGGCTTCAGGGGAGGGTCTAGAAATCTAGCTTCTTACCACACTCATGTGGGATCAAGTGAGGGGACCCGGGAACGGATCCTTAATAAGTAAGAAGGGTGGGGGGGGGGGGAGGAGGGAAAGGGGGTTACGAGATTTTACCTATACGGGGGGGTCCGCAGCCGGAGGGAGGAAGTGAGGCACTAGGGGTCCGCTGCAGTTACGTCGTTCGAAAAACATAAAAAAACGTAGATATATCAGAGCCAATAGCATGTCAAGCTCACGAAGAACCGGGGGGGGGGAAGGGGGGGGGGGGGAGGCGGAAAGAGAGAGACCTTTTCCGATATAGGCGGACAGAAGGCTTAGTCCCACAGAGGTTAGGGGAGAAATAGGTGGGGTAGAATGGGACCAAGGAAACAGTCCAAACCAAACTAAAAATAATGAAAAAGTCCACAAAAGCAAACTGGAAGACCCGTTCGTATATGTTAAATGAAAAAAAAAAGGGAGGACTCAAAACGGAGGTCGTAAAATCTCAACAAGAAGCTTGGGCGAAAATAATAGAAAAAAAGCACCTCTCCAGCTTCTTGATATCTGACCAAAAATAGGAACTGGCCTTTGGTGTGCGGGGAGCCGGGAAGGGTGTTTTCTACTAAGAACAGGAGGGAGGGACAATGGTCTCAGGGAGGAAACGGGGGGGTATCACACCAGAAAACTTTTTGCGCGAAACGGGGATAACCTTTCAAGAGAAATAAAACAAGACCTTGTTAAGGGAAGAGGACAAGTGAGAAGGTAGATATGGTGGCGTTCACCGTAGTGATCGGACAAGATGGTAGAAAGGGAGCTCTATAGAGAAAGGGAAATTCAGGAGGATTGTGGCCTTCAGCGCTTAAAAAAAAAAAGAAAAACATAACTCTCGATGCATGGAGGAAAAACCATAAACCAAAGGGCTGAGGACGAAGAGAGGGGATAGTCAGAGGGAACCGAGGAATATGCTACTGAGGAAGGAGAAAAGTTTCCAGCCTTTTTTTGTTTGGGGTAAACCGCTTGGAATCAAAAGGAAAAGGGAAAGTAGAAGGGTAGGGAAAAGGGGAACCGAATTATTCGCACAGTGACACTGGTCTTGAGAACAATCGGAAAAAGGTTAAGGTGAAATAGGACATTTCCAGGGGAGGGACGTTAATAGGGGAAGATGAAGTCAGAGGAAGGTCAGGACCCGCATGAGCCTAGGATCTCAGGAGACCCTTTCCTCACCTAGCCCCGCTGCAAACTGCAAGAAAGGATACTCGTTAAGTCGGTCGTGAGGGTAAGAAGTAAGCGATCAGAATTGGGTTAGAGAGGGGGCAAGCACTCGCTCGGTGGGGAAGAAGAAATGATCAGAGTTGAGGGGTCACTTCATGGGAATGGGCGAAGGGTAAAAAAATGATTCAAAAGTCCCCACGTAACAGCAAAGGGAGAAGAAAACATGCAATTGAATGCAAGGAGATCGCTTTAAGGATCGGTAGGAGAAGGGGGGTCAAACGATTTTGCGTGACTTTCTCTGTGTTCGAGAAAAAGGAACCAGAGTTAAAGAGGGGTAGGAAAAAGGTTCGCAGATCAGGGGGGGTGACAAGTTAGGAGAGGTGTTCAAGCAACAAAAAGTTACAGGTGATCTACGCAAACGAGAGGGGAAAAAAGGGAGAAAAAAAAAATCACCAGGTAACAGAAAAGGGGGGAGGTGCACGTCATACTCTGGAGCAAAACAAAAGGGGTTGAGAAACGCCGGGAGAGAAAGCAGCCTACGCGAACGCCAATTTCAGAAATGGAAAAAAAAGCAGGACGAAAAAAGGAAATGACAAGAGACAGAAGAGAATTAGAATGGAGTCGAGCTCAAAAGGGGGGGGAGGGCAGAAATTGACTAAAATCTGTTGCAAGAGGAGATTTGTGTAGACCACAACGAAGAAAATCGTGCGAAAAGCAACACCGTCGCTTAGCGGCAGGATCAAGCTGAAGGGTCAAGAGGATGAGTGCTTAATCGCGAAGTAGACCCGACGATCGGTAGTAACAAAGAGGGAAAGGTCACCTCATGCTATAGGGGAGGGGAGGTTTTCGAAGGGAAAGAGGGAAAAAAAAAGTGATCACCGGAAGGGCATTCAAACAAGGGACTGTGTTTAAGACCACGTCGAGAAAGGAAGAAAAAAATTGGAAGGGCGAGAAATGACTGAAGTCTTAAAGGAGAGGGGAAAGAAAGGGCATTCTCAGACATTGAGTAAGACTGTAGTCTTAAGCGAGCAGGGAAAAGGAAGGGGGGGTAATCGAGACAAGGGGGAAACTGGGGAAAGAAAGGAATATCGAAAAAAAATTCAAAAAGGCCATCGGTGGCCTGTAAACGGATAGCCAAAGAGGAGAAACCACCCACCCACCAACAGTTTTTTTTTAAGAAGGGTAAGAACTGAAGATTATGGCAGCCGATCCAATGAAAAGACCAAGAAGGGACCGCAATTGGGGGACAATCTCGCGAGAAAAGTCAACCTGGCTAGAAAATATCTAAATTGGGCACGTAAGATCGGGAAGGAAAGATGTGACTAGAGAATGCTGGTATCTGAGTTCGAGAGCAGGGAATTAAAATGCAATAACAAAAAGTCTCAGTCGGGTTGGTTGAAAAAACCCAACGAGACCTGCAGGAAGTGAACAGAAAGTCCCCAGGTCGAAAAAAAACGGCACGCGCAATGACCCGCGAACGGAAAAAGGCAAGCACGACAGTGCCTTTCCTCAGCAGAAGACTTAAGGTATACCGGAGAAGAGCCGCGACGCAGCAAAAAAAATGTCCAGATAGGGTACGCCGATATTCCAAGGAGGGAACTGGTCGAACCTAGGGACCTATAAGGAAACGCGGCCCCATTAGACGGACAGGGGATGAAAAAGCAACTATTCGAAGTTGGGACAATTTTGGGAGGAAAATGAAGGGGAAGGACCAAAAAGAAAAATGTTTATAAACCGGTCAAAAAATAATACAGAAGAAAAGCGGAACTGTGAAAGGAGGGTTAGAGAACCTTTCAAAAGACACTCACACACAAAACATGGGGACAAAAAAGGAGCTGCGTCGAAAAAGAGCCAAAACTCGGGACATTCCTGTTTAAGTTCGGAAAGGCCATGAATATAAAAAAGCAAAGCAAGAGAAAGGGGACAAGTGGGATCACTCGACGGGAGAGGAGGGTAAGCAAGGACACCGCCATAAGCCAGCAAGGCCTATAGTTAACCTTAAAAGGCCATGATGGCGGAAAATTATATAAAAAGGAAGATACGCCTCCTCAAGATCTATCACACACCCAAAAAAAAAAACAAAAAAAAGACACAAAGGAGAAGAGACGTCGCATTGATGACGTGGACTTCCGGAGAGGTTGAAAACACCTGTCGGAAATTCAAGGGGGGAAATCATGTCCTCAGGCTTTTGAGGAAAAGGAAAATCGGAGACATAATCTTCAGTGGTCAGAACAGGGTGGAGTGAGAGGGGGGCACTCATAGATTTCATGGGACCCCCCAATATTCAAGTTTGACACAGCAGGAAAGGAGCTTAAGGGGCAGTGACAGGGTAGGGTTTAGGAAGAGAAGGAAATTTGAAGGTAGACGCACAGCCAAAAAAGGGGGAGAAGCTTCAGGAAAGGGAAAGGGAGATGCGTTACCCGCGGGGGCCACCGAAACAACTTGAGAGGGGAAATGGTTACCCGTATAAAATGGTTGGGGGGGGGCGCCGCCGACTAAAAATTGTCCCCAAGGGCGCGCAGACCATAGAAATTAAAAGGAATCAGGTCAAGAAAGGGGCGGGGAGGTATATTGGTTTGATTGAAACAAAAAAGCGAAAGGGACCTTTAAAAGCGGTGAGAACCTCCTATGGCCCCGGGAAAGGGACAATAGGGGTGGAGATTCCAGAATCGGTGTCAGAAGATGAAAGAGTGTATAACTTCTTGTCTCTGGAACTGAGGGTGTGATGCCCGTGTAAGGGGGCTTCATTGCGAGGCAAGTATTTTTTCGGCAACCAGGGGAGCACAAGGGGCAACAACTTTGTTGGGGTCACAACACTAAGTGGGGAGGTAAGCAACCCACCAGAGAGACACGATACCACACCTTTTTCCGAGAAAGGACAGGGAAAATTTTGCTTCTCCAGGTGAGTCTGCCCAGCGGACCAGGACTCGAGGGAGAAGAAGGGAAATGCATGGATAAGGGGGAGGCCGTGGGAGAGGCAGGAAAAAGAGAGGACCAGGGCATTTCTTCGCAAAAACAACGAAGGTAGGGGAAGTCGAGAGGGGGCGCCTCTACATGGAGATTCAAAAAGGCACGATAACTGAGAATGGCCGGAAACAGGGCCCCGGTGAGGGAAAAACGCGTTCATCAAATTCACCTTGCCGCGACTGGGACATTCCCGGGAAAAAAGAGGAGTTTCTCTTTGTGGCTGGTGAAATGGTACTCAAATGGGAAATTGGAAACTCAAAGAAAAAAGGAAGACGTTCCGAAAAAAAAAGGGAGAAAAAGACAGTAAATCAAATAAGGCAGAGAAGTTCTTGGAATGCATAGGGCGAAAACTAAGCACCGATTTTCACAGATCCTGCGAGGGAGGTGAACTAAGACTGGAGTAACAGTCGTAATGTTTTCGGGAGGAGGGGTCAGGCTGCCGGGGAGAGCGGATCATACAGTTATCTCCGAGAAAAGGTGCGTTTTCCAGCAGAGGGCCAGTTGAAGGGTGATAAAAAAGAGGCCTTTTAAAGGGGGGGAGTAAAAAAGGACATTCATTAAAACCCCCCCACACAAAAAATGGGGGTGGGGGGGGATTGAGGAACGATCACTCCGGGAAGGGGATCGTCTGGAAGTGGTAAGAGGGTGGGAAGAGCTTCTGATTGAGAAATTCCAGTTCGCGATCGACAGGATAGTACAGAAGGAAAAAGGGAATGTAGGCCTTTTTTCAGTGTGGAAATATGCAGATTCAGAGATTCACATAGGCCCAATGCTTTTTACCCAGGGATCAGGGGAAGAAAGCAACAAAGGATTGAGGAAAAAGAAGAGAAGAAAGCAAAACGTTAAAAGGGAGTGGGGTGCTTGAAAAAGATAGAGAAAATTCCCACAAGAGGATCCAAAGGCTAATTCCTTAGAAAATTCTGAGAAGAAAGAACTTGCTACTCGGCATTTTACGGACGAAAAAAGAACTCGCAAGGGTGAAACTGCAAAAAAATATCTGACGATGAAAGAATGAATCAAACGAAGGGGGGAGTCAAGGGTAGCCTTCATGGAATGGGTTCTCTTGTGGGGAAACCAAAAGAAACCGGCCCCAACAAGGGTTGAAGGTGCTTAAAAAGAATGGCGCTGTAGGCGCGATCCATGATATTAACAAAGCTCTACATGTGCTTGGGGGAACAACCACAAAAATCAGACTCGTTGTAAAATGACAAAAAACAGAAGATTCGTTGAAAATCAGCACCTTGCTTTGACTGAGAGGGTGAGTTTTTCGGCCTCATTACTACAATGGGGACTTGCCCATGGTACCGCTTGAAGGGAAGAGGACGGGGGTTCCCATCTTGCTGAAGGAAAGCTCCATCACCCAACAGAAATGAGTAGGGGCAAAGGGCGTCAGGAAAAAGGGACTGCGCAAGAAATCAAAGGGGAAAAAAGAAGTGCTTCAGAAGGCAAGGTGAAGGGGACCACCAACGGTGAGAAAAGGAGGGCCCTTCTTCCTTCCGAGAGAGATCTCATCTCGAGGAGGGCAGGGGGGCAGAATAGGAACGCGGCGAAACAAGCTCGAATGAAGTCCTGGGGGGGGGGGGGTGTTTTGACGAGGAAGACAGTCCGGAAGAGAGATGGGACAGCCCTCAGCAACCAGACTCCGAAGGTGGGGGGAGAAGCCAGGCGCGTTCACATGCTCGGCCTTGAGAAAGACGTCCCCGAAAAACTCCACGAGAAACGCCAAGAAAAACGCAGTCGTACAAGAGGGAAGAAAGGAAGAAGTCACCAATGAGTCGAGCAGTATCGTCAGGTATAAAAGAGAACTAAAAAAGGGACGTAAAATAGGTTTTTTTACCCAAAAACGCATGCGACCGGCAATTAAGGTAGGAAGAAAAATACAGCCACAAAGGGAAAAAGAGAACTAGCCAAAGAGAACAGAATACCAAAGGGGGCCTTCCTGGCCGGGGAGAGGAAAGGAAATGTAAGGGGTACCGGCGCGGTTCGAGAGGAGCCAACAAAAAGGAGGGGAAGGCCAGGGCATGGACGAGATATGAAAAAGAGGGGGGAAAAATGTAGCCGCAGGGGTGGGCCAGAAAACCGCGGACCTCCTTTTGGGTTAGGGGGTGATTCATTAAGGAAAGAGAAGGGTGGGGCCTTGGCCGGAGGAGGGTGACAAAATTAGAAAACGACTCAGAAGAAGGGCGGGGAACCCGGCATCCCGACAAGGCAGAAACTTTAAAAAAAAGAAGTCAGTGGTCACAGGAGGGAAGGTTAACAGGGAACGGAAACCGCAAAATGGGTGGTGCTTCTCGGGAAATGAACCCAAAGAATCGGCAACGCATCAAAGTGAAAATTAATAAAGATAGGAGCGAATCCATCTATAGGGGGAACCAGGGGACAAGAAGAAAAGGCCCTGAGCTTTGCATAAAAAAAAGGACGGCCTGCTCCCGCTTAGGACCATGAAGACTTTAACTCTTAAACAAAAAGCCAGGAGCGCCCTTTGAAACCCAGATAAGA
>Ga0179593_1361174_pt1 | contig 10203 bp, 9 predicted proteins | sample CZODoug2_1_08_16_FD_185931 | JGI IMG/M metagenome (GOLD analysis project Ga0179593, IMG submission 185931) | Vadose zone soil fungal communities from Angelo Coast Range Reserve, California, USA - CZODoug2_1_08_16fungal (PacBio error correction) | ecosystem: Environmental > Terrestrial > Soil >...
GATCTCATATTGGACTCGGAATGAGCGCTATGTGAACGGTTTAGTCCTCTGGGATCCTTCTCTTGTGGGGGGAGTAGGGTTTTACCGGGAAAAAACTGCTTCATGTATCACACAAAGGTGCGTGAAAAACATTCTTGGTCTGATTCGGGCGGGAAGTAGGGGCCCGGGTGCAATTGTAAAAAAAGGTAAGCAGGGAAACTTGGTTGGCTCTTATGGGGGCCTGTCGGCCGAATCTGGCTTTCAAATGGAGCTCGCCCGCTGACGGTTTAAATCTTTCTTGGGGGGGGCTTTCTCGTGGTGTTCATTGTGAGGCTGGAGTTTGTGTGGAAGATCCAGAAAGGTGGACTGGGGGTAGGATGGCGTGAGGTGGGCCAAAAAGCCGGACGGAGGGAACAAGATGCGCCTGTATAATTCGTACAGTGGGGGTCTATGAGACATCTACAAGGCCACGGGCGAGGGAGGGAGTTTGACGTTCTTGGTGACAACCAAGACCGGAATGACGGTTATAATCGCAATAGGTCAGGCCGGGGGGGGAGAGAAACGACAGTGAAGGGGGGAGGATGTGGGGCCCTCCGGGGGGCCATACAAAACAAGATCGAAAGGTGTATAAAATGCAAATAATGGTTGGGACTTGTTTCGGGGGGAAGGAAGGCATCTCAATGTAGGTCGTCCCGGGGACAGGAGGAAAGCCGGCCAAGATTGCGAAGTCGTGGAACGGGGGAAGCTGATAGCATCTAAGTGAGCGCTCATGGAAGGGGGGGGTGGCGAGAAAAGGCGAAGGAGGATACGCTGAATGGGTTTGGGGTTTCGGAGGATGGCGGTAAGGAAGGAAAAGGTGCCACCTGTTGGGGAAGCAGGTAAATCGTGAGGGACAGCGGATTGCAGGGGGGAGAAGAAGAAGAGAGCGGGGTATTTAAGGGCGGGCGAGAGGGCATAACAGAGTGCGAGTCTCAGGGATGGAAGGACGAATGCCATGGAATAAGGGCGAAAGGGATCAACACCAAGACAGAGGGTACGATTCCAAAGAAAGGGGCATACTGAGAAAAGATGCAAAAAGGGGGGATCCAGTAGATGTCACGAAACCCGGGAAGGACAACAAGAGTCTATAAGCGCTGGGAGGCGCGTGACTCCACGGCGCGGCTGCAGAAAGGGTCCGGAAGCGAAAAAAGCCCGGGGAGCGCCATGGCAAACCGAAGCGCTTTGTTGTTCCAAAGGGGGAAGACCAACACGCGTCATAGATCAAAAATTTGAATTAGATCTGGGGGATTGTGCTCAGGTCACTCAGGGAAAGCACTGCTCGTCCGGCCTTAAAGGGGCAAAAAACCCCGGCGGGGAAGGGGGTAGGGGGGGGGCACCTTTTTAACAAAGGCTAACCTAAAACAAAAAAAAGGTGCTCGTCTTACGGGGGGGGTCGCAGAGGGGAGAGGGCGGTCGACACTAGAAGTAAAACCGTGGAGCAGGGGGTGTTGGCAGACTCCGCGTGTCAGGGAAAATCCAGGAGGCTTATATGGAAACAATCCCTTCTGGAGCTCTTGACGCTCAGGACGTGATTCCAAAATAAAATTCGGGGGGTGTCGGCGTGTTGGGATGCTTTGGAAAATTAAGGGAAAAAGGGATGAGTGTTTGTGGTCGAAGCGAAAATCAATCTAGCAGAGGGCGGGGGAAGGACCGAAACGGCGCGACGCAGTTGCGGTAAGTGGTTTGGGGAAGCGGGAAGATGGCCGGAAAAAGCATTGTATCACGAGAGCAGAAAAACTCCATGGTGCCGTTGAATTGGAAGAAGTTTACCCGAGGAACGTCTGCGTGCACCATTCAATCGCGAATGGTGTTGTTCGGGGTTCCCGGAACAGGGCGCCGAATAAGGAAGAAAAAAAAGGGCAGAGACAGAAAACCATCAAGCTGGCAAAGCTCCTTAACCAATTGCACTAGTGGACCAGAATCATTCGAAGGGGGGCATGTAACTGGTGGCGACCACAGAAAAACCCCGGAGACCTCAAAACGGAGGACCTAGACGGGCGCACCTTGCAGGTCATGCTCAAATCTGGGAAACAAACAGGGGCTTTCTGATCATAAAAAGCAAAGGGGGGGCATTAGGGCGCTCAACGAGGATTGGTTCAAGCGATTGAGACTCGTTGAAACGGGCGCTAGGGAGAAAGGGACGGAGAAAGTTGTAGGAGGAAGGGTCTGTAACGGAGGATGGGTAGCCTGAAAAGAAGCCCAGTAGAAAAACCTAGAAAAACTGGGTCGCGTTCTTAGAAAAGGGGGCTGTCTGAAACCGAAAGTGTTATTGGGGTTCAAAGGGAAATGGCTACAGTAAAAACAATCTCAGCGACAGCCATAAGGCAGCGGCTCAAGGGAAAAAAGGAAAACTGCAAATTGACAATAAGGGGGAGTGGAGATGGCATGGCCATGGATAAAACAGCGGTATTGGGGGTTCACTAAGGTGCCGTTCGCTCATGGCGCGGAAAAGAGGAGAGACAGTCCTGCAACAGAGGGTGCTGACGGGGGGGAACGTGGCGGGAGGAAGGGGAAAAAATACAGCTTCTCAGGTTGTTAGGTCTAGAAAACAACTTCTTTGCTAAGAGAGCGATCAGCCAGATACGGAGTAAGATGCCAGTACCGCGTAAAAACAACTCAGGTGCTCGTCGGATCTACAGGAAAGCGAAAAGTCAAGAGGCTGAAGAAAGAGGCGGGGTAGAGACAGTCGGGAGAGTGCGCCTAAGATCAGGGAAAGCGCCAAACAAAGGAAGAACAAGGCGCGTGTCCGGAAATCGAAGCAATTGCGAGAGAGAACCGCTGTCTCTATAGCAAAGGCCATTAAAGGAAAATGGCAACAGAGAAGTCTCCAAGGAAAAAAAAAAGCTGCAAACATGCGATCGAAATAGAGAGGAGGAGCAAAAGGCTCGCATCTCTGCAGTCCTCGGCCAACGACCGAGGAGAAGAAACTCGATAGCACTGTCGGGGGAGAAAGCCAAAAAAAAAGGATTGCCCGCCCAGAGAAATAATAAAGACAAAGGTCGGGCCGAATAGAAAGCCCCGGAGGAGCTATAGGAAGATGCCCGGCGATGTGGCGGGAGAATAGGAGGGAGAGGAGACCTTTTCAGGGAGGGAAAGAATAGAGGGGTCCTGCTGTCAGACGCAAAAAAAAAAAAAAGAGAGAGATCAGCATTATGGGAAAAAACACCCCCCGCTCGGAAAATCTCCTGACCGAACACGCCACGATATCCTGAGGGATCAAAGATGAGGAGGAATAGGCAATCGCATATTCAAGAGGGGGGGAAAGAAGCTAAATATTGACTAACGAAAGGGGCGGAACCACCGGTGCCGGGGATGGGCTCGCAATAAGGGAGGAGGCACGCCTTGCTCCGAGAGCAGGGGAACAAAAAGGTACGGCCGGGAGCGGGGAGAAAAGTGCGAGCCTCTGCGGGAATCGTCAGGAACAAATGTCTTTATACGGCAAGTTCGAAAGAAAAAAAATAATCAAACTTGAATGGCGAACGGCCAAACGGCGGAGCTATGCAGGACAAGCTAGGGCAAAAGAGAGTACGAAGGGTCAAGCGGTCTGGGACGGCGTCATAAGGTGGGTCTGGCGAAACTAAGGCGTCGTTGAAACAGACGTCGCCTCATGTAGGTAAGATTGGAGAGAAAAAGGGGGATCACCCGGCAAAACGGTGGCCTGGGCTGGAAAGGGACCGTTACTCGTAAGGAGCTCGGATCTCGGACGACTAAAAAAGGGGGGGGCTCTAAATTGACAACGGGATCTGATGCTTTTGCTAAAGGGAAAAAAAAAAAAGGGGCAGACACCTGAGGGGGGTGGAGCCTGCCGCGAGCGATAGGGCAAGAGAAATCGAAAGAAAAGCAACCCACTCACAATATTACGAATAAGGCGACGAACTTCATGGGGAAGAGGATAAGGCCACCGATACCCAGGCATGTTCAGAAAGTTGAAATGGGGGGAGCAAATTCGCCGCCGATTGGGGGGACTAAAAGTTTCGGGGGGGGGGATCAAAGGGGGGGTAAATCACTAGCTTAGAAGGGGACCAGAAAGATCGCTGACGGCAATTCAACGGCAAAAAAAACACCCAGAAACAAGTTCAGACTGGGCGTAGAAAAGGCGAGCAACCGCGAGTCGTTACCAGCCACCTCATAAGAAGAGGGGAGCAATCGAATGTAAAAAACGGCGAACGGAAGGCGAACAGGAAGGCCGCGGCCATAATGCCGGCGACATGGATGAAAAGCCCGCAAGGGGGGCGAAACAGGAGGGTGACCGGAAGCAGAAAAATGAACCGCCGAGACTCGGGAGAAAGTCCTGTTGACTGAATTTTAGGCAGGGAGCAACTTTGAAGGGGGCCACCGCGGGACAGGAGGGCGACGATCTGATACATATTTCAGAAGGGGGGCCCCGTCCGGCTCTGGGAGTGACTGCTCGGATCCGGAGTCGGGGGACAGTGGGGGAAAGAGATCCACCACACAGCCCTCTCCCGGGTTAACCGAGGCGATGCGCGAATTCAAAGGAGTCCAGCCCGTCAAAGGTCTAGCCGTCCAAAAACAGTGCCCGAGCACGGGTAAAGGGGGAGGACCATCGCCGCGCAGTAATAATCAAAACCCATCCCCCCGCCAAATGCGCGCCTATTCAGATCCATAACAAAACCCGGAGGATGGGGGAAAAAGAAGGCCAACGAGCAAGGCACAAGACGAGTTCCTTTGAAAAAAAGAAGCCAAAACTCAAGGCAGAACACCTGGGAGAAAATCGACAGCAGCCATTAAGAACTGAAAGGAGGCCTTATCCATCCAACGGCCAAAGAGGGTCCGAACGCAGAAAAGATTGGGGAGGCCGACATTCGAGCGGAGTAAGAAGGACAAGATCAACCAAAAGGGCAGGCCCTTGGGCTAGGGCCGAAGAAAGCACCGCCTACAGACACAAACAGTACGCTAGGGCGAGTTAATTCTGGTGTGAGTGGGGGGGAAACTTAGTTTAAAACCCCACAAAACCGAATGGGAATTACCCAGCGGGTTGTGAAAACGTCATCTACAGTTGGAATATCTTAAAAAACAAAAAGTCGGAAAGAAACGCTAACAAAGAAAAAAAACCAGTACTAAAAAGCTCGGCGAATAAGCTGGACTATTCTGTGTCGGGGGTTATCAAGGTCCGGAAAAGTCGTTCGTGGGAAAAAACGCCGTCGTCCAAATAAAAAAAGGAGCTGAAGCCTGACCCCACGGCTGGGCGACGGGGGGGGTGGGGGGGGGGGGGGGGGGGGGGGGGGGGGGGGGGGGGGTGGGGGGGGGGGGGGGGTCAGAGACTTGAGCATCCCAGCTGAAAAGGCAATCTATTGATATAGCGGGGAGAGGGACACCGGGAGGATAGAGTTCGATATCACGGTTGCGTGGGAATTTAAAGGCGCCTTCCATATCGCGAATCGTACTCGGATCCGTGGAATGCATGCCGAGAGAGTTCAGACGTGCGTCCGTTGGGGGCCGTAAGGAATTCTCTCATGTGCTGGGTAAAGGACGCAAAAAGCTTCCGAGTCTGAAACGACTATCGGGAAAAAAGGAGACGTATACACCACATCCAAAGCAATTTATGAAAAAATCCAATCATTGCAAAAAAACGCGAATAAGCCCCGTCCAACGGTAGGAAATGGACAAAAAGCTAATGAAAAGGATAAAACAGCACCATCACGGGACAACCCCAAAAAGTCACGAAACGGGCGGGGGAGGGGTGGAAACAACTATCAAGAAAACCAAAAAGAGCGAGGAAAGGAACGCGCGCACGGAGGTGCGTACTGTTTCTCCAAGGACGGAAAATTGGATCTGGAGGAGAGGAACTGACCGGAAACTCCAGAAAGAAGGAGAAAATGCTTAAGAAAGAAAACAAAACGAAAAAAAATCGCAATTACGGACACATGGACCCAAGGATGACGGGGAACTTGGCGTTAGGACGAGGGAAAGTCAGGGAAAAGTGAGACAAGATGGAGGGGGGACGTTGTCAGACCCGGAACGATCGAAAGGAAGGACGAATGGCGTCGAATCGCCAAAGGGACTGTAAGGAAAAGCGGTTGACGCACCTCACACTCACAAACCCAAGGCTTAGGGAGGAAACACTCGCACTCCCAAGGAAAACTACACAAAGAAGAGAAAACCCGATAGGATCTGTCCGCCAGCACGGTGGGAGCCGGAAGACACGGGGGAGGACGACGGGAGAAGAAAGAGAGAAAAGTTCAAAGTTGTCATCCGACCTGAGAACAGAAAAAAAGTAACCCCCTGGGAAAAAACGTGTAGAACTAAAAAGGGTTCTCAGGCGAAGGGATAAGAAAATAGAAATCGGATGAGAACTTTGTACCGGAAAAGGATAGGGGAGAAAGGAATCCAAGAAGTGGAATCTCCGGGGGAAGAGGAACGAGAACGGTTGGGGGAAAAAGGGGGAGGGAAGGGGGGATGCGATGACGGGGACCCTGAACTGGATGGGTCGAGGCACGCAGGGGGTGGTGACCTGCTGCGGAAGGGGGATTCGGTAGGTGGAGGGGCCAATCCCGGGGGGTTTTCGAGCCGAGACACGGGGGTTCTGGCCTCATGAAACGTTGCTCCCTTCCGCTGAATCGAACGGATCCTTAAACGTTATCGCGAAGGACAAAGAAAAGGACTGGTTTGTGGAGGAGGAATGGCTCTTTGGAACTCCTACTCTCATCGGGAGAAGTGAAAGAGTTCCTGCAAAACCCACAGGGGTAAGCCAAATCACAGGGTTGGGGGGGGGGAATCTCTCACACCAAAGGAGTAGAAAATAAGTAAAGGGAGAAAAAACGACAAGGATAAACAAGAGGGGTTTTCAGGGGAAGCGAAAAGGGTAGGTACGCAAAAAAGGGACCCTCCAGACCGCGAGGTTCAATCTTGAAGAGAATTCCACCTGATCGCAGACAACGCGGGACCGGGAATTGAAAGGGGCAACGCGGCAGCCAGGGGAAAGAACGGTCCGGCAAAACAAAGAGGCAGGGGCACCGCCAAACCTCCTCGCTAGCGCAAAACAAGCGATAGGGCCAATGGCCCCGGCATCAAGGAAAACACGAGAAAAAACTTCGACCCCGGGTAGACCGAGTAAACCGCTTCCAGCTAACGATTTCGGCTTTTCCCTGGAAAAAAAGGGGAAAAAAGAAGTTCGGCTTTGAAGGACGAGGGAAAGTCAATCGCCTGAGCCGGTCAGTAACTCGAAGTTTCAGCGGATTGTCAGGGGGAAAAACCTTTTTAAAAGGAACTGGAGCAGAGGGGGGGGGGGATAAAAGTATGAAATGGGGCCTGAAAATCGAGGGTATCGTTAGCATATTCCGAGGCTTCACCGCCGAGGGGGGGAACTGGAGGGACTCGAATTCCGGGGAGCTTTCTTGGTTCGGGATAGTAAGGGGGGTTGGCCTGAGGTTGGGACGCACCAAAAATATGGGGGTGGCAAAGGAGAAGCGGAAGGCCGGAAAAGTAGTATAGCATATAAAAGAAATAGCTAAGTGCGGGACCATGAAAACCCAATCACTGTGACGGTATATACGAAAAGAAATCTATAACTTGGAGGGATATAACTAATGCCAGGGGTTAGCAATTGATTTCTGGAGCGAAGATTTACAAGCTCTGCATTCTGATTTTTGAATGGGCGTGCGAGCAACGGGACTATCCCATGGTTTTTGGATGGGAGGAAGGCGGAGGGAAAAAAAAAGCGCCAGATTGGGCGGAAGTCGTTGGAACGGAAGGAGATAGAGCGGAAGGGGGGCCTTCCGCAGGGGGACGGGGGTGTAAAGAAAAACCGGCCGAGACGGATCGTTGGGAGAGGAATTGTGGGGTGATCGGGCCGGGCGGAGGGTTAAACCCCAAAAACAAAAAAAAACCAACAAAAAAAAACCCGAAAACCCAAAAACTCACAAAAAAAAAACGTACCCCAAAACACCACCCAAAACCACCAACAAAAGCACCCAACCACAACCACACACCCCCAAAAAACAATACCCACAAGCCCACAATACCCATTGGTGGGTCAGCTTTTAGCGGGCAAGATGCAAGGGAGGGGGAGAGGTTAATGCGGAGGGAGTTACGGAAACGTAGCGCTATGTCAGAACGCCCGAAGGGAGAAAAAAAATGGAGAATCGGAAAGATGACGCCCACGGGTGATTCTGGGATCAAAGCCATAGACAAAGAGGTGAGATCCGTATTCGGGAGGGAAATGAGGAGGGAACCAAGGGATCTCCGCGTTTTCTCAAGGAAAGGGGGCCAGGCAAAAAACATAAGACATCCTGCAAAAGGGAGGAATGTGAACGGCGTGCTCCAACTCTGGCGCTGACCGGGTAAAGGCTAGCAATCCAGGGACAGGTGACGCAAAGGGGGGAAACACCGAACGGGGGGAAGCACTAATAGGTAAAAGCATAGACGAGTCAAAAGGATTCCTCGATGTTTTAGAGTGTTAGGGGTTCACAGGAAGGGGAAGTAGCGGAACAAGGCAGGCCCCCGCTGGGGGGGACCAAAATTGTTCAGATGGGTGTTTTGTGGGAAGAAGGGTGACCACTGGGGCTTGACCCCAAAGGGAAGTGAGGGAGAATACTGGGTGGGGTGGGGTCTTATACGGCTAGGAAATTTCGACCTGTAACCCAGCCTTAAAGGTTGTGAAGAGGGGGGCGGAACGCCTCCGGTCGACCATCAACGGGTTGAGAAAAAAGCAAAAGGCCGGGGGGGAGAAGGATCACTGAAGTACGGAGTAGTGAGGGTGATGTCGCCTGTGTGAGGGGGGGGGGTGCAGGGCCGGTCAGGGGGAAAATCTCGGATTGTTTGGAGAGAAGGGGGGGGTTCGAGGAATCTAAACGGAGTGCGGTTCGGATAAAGACCGAGGGACTAGGGGGGGTAGGACTGAAGATGGAATTCCATGAGGTTCAAGAGAAAGGACGTCTAATGAGAGATCCTTGGAGAGCTTGTGGTTACTCTTTGACTACCTCAATCTTTCCGGCCGACTTACAACACTGCGCCTCAGTCCTTCAGCGGAGGGGCGATGTTGTTGAGAAATTTGGCACAGGGAAGTCATCTGCGGGCAGATGCAGGGATAAACAAAGACGATGCTGCGGGACCCCCTACAAACAGACGATCGAGGAATGGCTGACCGCGGTGAAAAAGGGGAGACAATCCGGACATCAGGATCAAAAGAAAAAAAAAGAATGTAATCGGAGGGAGAATGGGCTGTTTTTCTGGGGGGAAAAATACGTGCAAGCACAAGCCGGCCGGGTCAAGAAAAAAAAGTTTCTTACTTTCCGACAGGGCATTATGAGGGTAATGTTTGCTTGGGGGTTTTCAAATGTATCCTTTCATCGTCTATTGGAGACGGCTAAATCATTATGAGTAGGGGGAGGGGGGTAGCTGCTGGGGACTCCGTATAGCCTAAAATCTTAAACAAAAATCCTATTCTGGAAGTTAAGAAGGCTATGGCGGACCAGCCAAAAGCTGGTAGTGGCCAACTATTGAGAGTATAAAAAAAGAATCGGCGCCCGTCAAGAAGTTCAGAAGGCAAATTGAAAGAGAGGAGCGTCGTTTGGAAAAGGGGACGCCACAAAAGTATTAATCATCGAAAGGCAAGTTCGAAAAGGGGGGGTAATTGAAAGGCTCAAGGCCGGTACCCCAAACAAGGGGGGGGTTGCGTGCCGCAGGAAAAAATGCATCAAACCAAAGGAGGTAAGCCCAGTCGGGCCAAGCTCCATCTACGCATCACAGATCGCAAAAAGAAGAATTACCGTCGTTTCGGGGACAGCAGGGGGGAGAGGAGGGATCAGTCCCCGAAGGGAAGTGTAGGGCGAAAACAAAACTTCTATCCGAGGCTTAATAACAGGGAAATTAACAAAGGATCAAAACAGTACAGAACAATGGGAAAAAGAGCTAATCGTCAGAGGGGTCCAAACGAGGCTTCAATGCCGACATAAGTGCACACGGGAGGAGAGTCCGGCTGCCGAGAGACGAAGGAGAAAAGGGGCGACCGTTCTCGCAGAAGAAGGAGCCTCGAAAAATCGAAGGTTAAAAACTCGGCACAAGGACTCCCGAAAAAGCCCATCTACGGCAACGGGGGATCAGAAAAGGACGGGAGGAAAATAGGAAAGTAAGGCTAGGCCATGGCCGGACTGATTTGTCTGAAGGACAAGTCGAGCAGGTTCGCAGGAGGAGGAGAGATTGAAGCGAGGGTTGCCTGGATGAAGA
>Ga0179593_1495358_pt1 | contig 10203 bp, 6 predicted proteins | sample CZODoug2_1_08_16_FD_185931 | JGI IMG/M metagenome (GOLD analysis project Ga0179593, IMG submission 185931) | Vadose zone soil fungal communities from Angelo Coast Range Reserve, California, USA - CZODoug2_1_08_16fungal (PacBio error correction) | ecosystem: Environmental > Terrestrial > Soil >...
AAGGTCCCAAGCATACCCGACCGACGAGAAACGGGAGACAAGGTCATCCGGGACGAATGCTATTACAAAATCAACGCGGGTCTTTCACGGAGCAAGGTCATCGGCGGAAGGAAGGGACCTGCCGAAGAAAGGGATGGCTGGGGGTCCATCTACTTAACGCGATCGTACTCCTCCTTGCATGGACCTTGAGGGCCGACAGATCTTACCGTTTCCAAGCTATGAATATATAATTTAAGAGGAGAAGGAGAGGTATTCATCGATGAACAGATTCTGAGGACCCCGACGAGAATGTCGATGTTGCAACCCTTTGAAGGGCAAAAAAAGGACCACTTCTCGAGCGAAGACGCCAAAGAGGCACCTTTTCTGAACAAGAATAAAAGGAGGGTAGACCTCAAAAAAGTTGCTAAAACTAAATCTAACTAATTGGTGTGGATAGGCGATGAAGAGTATAAGGGATCCAGGAATGGAGTCGTCCTCTTGGGAACCTTTCACACCGCAAAAACTTCTCAGGGAATGCTCTTCGCCTGGGACAAGCTATTTCACTTCAGAGGAGCGAAACCTAAAGGTGAGCTGCACTAGTCCTGAGAATAGGGGGGAGAGGTTTAAATCAAAACCTCTCCGGGACCAAATAAAAAAACGAAGTTATATCCATCAAGTCCATTGGACCATGGCAAGGGGCGCATCAAACTATGTAGGCCACGAATTTTTAAAAAAAGTGTAAGGAAAACAAAACAAAGACGGTTGAACTAAAAAACCTCACGGTGGGTGCGTAGTATTGTGGCTCGAGGCCCTTTGTCAGGAGATTTTTGAAGTTAGTTAGGGAGAAGTCTGATCCGTCCCTTGAAGACGCTGCCGGGAGGGAGGGCTAAATGTAAGAAGTCGGTGATCGACTTCCCCACGCCGGAGAGGGAGAAATCGACTAGTCAGGCCACGGCCGCGTCAACGCGCGGTTGCCGCGGGTCTTTGGGCGAGCCGCGGAGGGATTTGCTAGAAGTGGGGGAAGAAACCCGAGAAAGGCAACAATTGGCTTGGCGCGCACTCGTCGAAACTGCAGGCAGGAAAAACAATGCAATGTTTCCGTTCAAGGCGAGGATGCAGAGACCGGCGATTCATAAAGATGAGGGCGGACACGACACTCCGGGGGAAAGGGGGACGTCGAGGCTAAGGGTAGAAAAGGCCGATAGATCGTCATTGAAGGGGGTGATCCGACGAGACCGTAAGGAAAAAGGCCACTTCCCGGCTAGAAGGAGGGGGGGAGTGAATTGGATGGGGGGAGGGGTGGGCAGGGGCTGAGTCGCGTGGTAGATCTCGCGAAGTCAATCGAAAAAGACTTACTCTGGGAAGTGCTAGGCGCCGCGAGTAGTGTCGAGGGTACTATAACAGGCAGACGTCGCACTTGTTCTTTTGCGGGAGGTAATTAAAGATGAAAGGGAGTGAAAACACCAGCTAGGGGGGGTATTATAAAAAATTCTCTCCACCGCTTTCGGGGGGCATAACGGGGAGTCTTAACTTGTGAGTTCTCCTGTGGGTATAGAGAAACCCGCTTATGGCTGCTCATCTGAGACATCAGTCCCCAGCACCGTTGTGGTCAGCGTGGCAAACTGATGGTCACTCTGCCCGTTGGTGATTCGGAGCGGCGGGGATTGCTCACCAGGTACACACAGACATTAGAGTAAGAAATCCAACTTCCCAGTGGGGGAGAAAAATGGAAGCGGTTTTAGGGGTTGAACGGAAAAAATGCGGAAGCCGGGAGGTGAGCCTTACCCGCCCCTTCATAGGCCTCAGGAGGACCTTATGCAAACTTGGTAAGTAGAAGACCGAGCAAACACTTGAGGATGAGTAATAGAAGGCGTCCCAGTAGAACTATGGCGCGCCGTCGAAATAGAAGAAAACTGGCAGGGTGGGGTCACGGTCCTCCAGAAACTTACAAGGCAATACAACGTCGTAACATGGGGAAATCAAAGACAAGTCCACGGACTCTGATACTATTATGTAGGGACGGGCTGAAAGACCCGCCATGCGGAGTCATCACATAGGGCATTTTAAAAAAAGAAAAGGATAAAGAGGACCCCACGCGCCATTCTGGGGGGAAAGTATGTCAGGAGGATGTCTCCGCCTCATAGGGATTGATACCTAGTCGCCTCACACGGGAGACGACGAGAAGGAGGACGAGAGTATCTGGAGACAAGGTGGGGGCCTCACATAATAAAAAGCCTTACTACGAGACCCATCACCAAGTGAAGGGTCATTATGGGGAATTCAACAAGAAGCACAGAAATCTACGATGGAGAGAGGAGGGGAGTCGTTTTGTAACATTGGCCTTCGGGACGTAACCTACTCAAGAGACGACGAGAAATGAAACTCCAATTCCCACTTAAGGAAATAAGGGAGATAAGTAAACGGAGGGGGGGACCTGAGTCAAAGCGTCGAGCAACCTTCCCAGAACTCTAGAGACGGTGCATGAAGTACGAGCCTCGACGGGGGTACGTCGTCTGCAATTCGTTCCAATCTAAAATAGTGAAGTCTGGAAAAAAGGGTCCGGCATCATGCGCTCAAGACACAGGCAGATGTTTCTGTAGGGACGGCCGAAAGATTTCATTTTCTCATTGAAAGGACAGGTGGGGAACGGCGGTCGGTTTATACACGTACAAAAGAAACGGTAAGCGCGGATCCCGAAACTCTCCAAAATGCTGGAAAAGAGGGGAGGGGAAAAGGGATAGGCATCATTGACTTTTAAAATCAGGGGCATACGGCAGTGTGGTCTTTTGATACCAGACTGGTAAGGGAAGGGTTCAGGAAATCCAACGAAGCTCGTCATTCAGGGCCCTACTTAACCTGCTGAAGAAAATCACACCTCCCGCTGATAAATTCAATTCTAGCCAAAACAGGAAATTCAAAAACGGGGCGTTGGGCTCAAGAGACAGTTGGGCCCTTGTTACACCCGGGAAAAGGCCTTTGCAGAAGACTAACGTATGGGAACCAAGCGCGTGGGGAAAAGGGGGCCACCGTGAGTTTTGAATATAATCCGGGTGTTTTTGTTGACGAGAGGATTTTAATCAAACAAAAAAAGAAGACCAAGTCTCCCATACGGGCAGAACAAGGGCGGGAGAAAAAAACTCTCCGATTCAGTTAATGGGCCTTTGAACAGGAAGACTCCATTTTCAGGCCTAACGTTTAACTTTCCAAAAAGAGCGACTAATTCCGGTCGCGAGGGTAGCCGGAACTGCATCGCTATACAGAATTGCTTGTCGGGGTAAGGTCCTGAAGCACGAAGATTTGGTGTCTCTCTTGTCAGAGGGGCGAACCTAGAGTGGCGGCGACGTAGGAAGGAGGGCGGGGTTTGTTCAAAAAAAAGGTTTAGATTACGTTAATAGTCTTCGACTAAGCTTGATAGATGCCGCAACTCTGCATAAGAACCTTATATATCCTCTTCATCGCAGGCGGCCCGGCCGCTCTTTTAACCGAGGTCGGTTTAAACTCAGAACCACGATGGAGGCCGAAATAGTTGTAGATGGCCGAAACGACTAGGACTCGACCTGGGCTTGCCTAGGGATGCATTTCTTTGATTTGAAAAATCATCTGCCACGCCGCGTATTTTGTAGCAATCTAAAGAAAGAAAGAAGGAGTCTTAAACCAGGGGGCAATTGACGACGGCGGGGGCGGGTAGAGTCGGCTCCGCTCGGAGACAACACAAAACGGATTGTTACAATAAGATTGGCAGCCAGAGAAAGAAACCGGGGAAAAGGGAGCGGAAATGAGCGGTCAGAAGAAGAAGGATCTATTCGTTAACTACACCCATCCGGGCGTGCAGGATATACCAGAAACTTCATAAGGCAAGGGGAGGTACGAACGACAGAGGGGAGGGCAGGCTAAGGAAACCAAGCGGTCGAGGACATATGCATTCCTTGAGGGAACCCAGCTTCCGAAACTGCAGGGGTTCTCGATTGACTATTATCGAGATCAGGGGGGGAAGGTAGATATTTAGGAAATACGGGTGGACCTCGTAGGCGCCCCTAAAGAACTGAATAGGTAACCGGTTCAAACTTTGGCCTCCTAATAGGAAAACAAGCGAGGGAACACTAAGCCCCCCCGGGAAGTACCGGGGTCGCTCCCCTTTTCTCAGGGACTTAAAAAGTGAAAGAATTGCTGGGGGGGAGACTCTATGAAGGAAGGATAAAAGAAATTATGAGCTAAGATTTTTACTTGCACAGGGGACAAGCGGAACCAGGGTGAAAAACGCTTCCGTTTCAAATCTATGGGGACGTCACGATAGTTGGTCTCATACAGGGAAGACTACTTAAAATGGGTAGCGGGGGTCTGAAGTTTTAAAATACGACTCTCCTACCAAATAACACATGAAGTGTAGCCAACGGGTCCATTTGCGGGTAACATCTTTTCACGAGAATTGGCAACGGGGAAAAGATTTAAACTAGAAGGGGGACGGGGGGGGGGATAGGGAATCCTACCATGCACGGTTCGAAAAAACGGCCCGTGCGGGGAGAGAAGTTGGTGGTGGGCCGCGTCAGTTTAATTAAGGATGTAGTTCGTTGAGGAGGAGGAAATCTGGACCTTATCAAGAGGGCGGCAGGGGGGGACTAATTAGAAGGAAGATTGGGAGTGAAATAACACACGACGGAGATATAAAATTAAGTAACATTATTCAGGTGCTTACCACCGTCTGTCAAAACCCGTGCGTGGCATAGGGCAGGGGTGGGGTGTCATCAGCCTCGGCGGGGGGACTTGGCAGAAAAGTGGATACCGCGATGCCCAAAAACTTTAATTTTCCTGGCCGCACAATCCTCGTGAGCCGGGATTCTAAAAAAAATGGACAAATGGGTGGTACGTGGCCCGCCAAAGGTAATGCAAGGATCCCGTCTCATAGACGACACTAGAGTTGCGGGGGCCCTGCCATCATGGCCGGTCCGCCGGGGTGGGGAGGTAATGTTCTAAACAAAAAGAAGGGGATCTGGAGGGGACTTGACTAAATTGGGAGGCATGAAAAAGGCACTTCCCTGATATCGAAAGGAAATTGGGGGGGGGTAAATGGTAATTGGAGGTGACGGTCGAGGCGAGGAGTTATAGATCTCCTCGAAAGGAAAGGCAAAAGATGTAAAAAACAATCTTTTGGAAAACTGCAAAGCTATAGTGGGCCTGGGGCATAGGAGCCTGCGAGTTGGTGGGGTCGCGGAATACAGTTCTATGAATAGGGCGTTCCCCAAGGGCTGAAAAAGGGGCATAAAAAAAAACGTCAACGCATGCGGGTAGGCGTACTAAAGTGCTGCAGCCGGGGAGTAGGAAACCCCGAGGATGCGCATCTAAATAAATAAATTCAAAAGGGCCTAGCTCGTTGTCGCCGAGTTGAGGGTACGCTCACGAGGTATTTCGGGAGCGTCAGGGGGGGACTCGCCTTAAAACACATGAGAATGGGGATCCGGGCGACGAGTTAGGGGAGAACGAACGGGAAGAAGGTTAGTTTAACTGATCGGTCACCGGTCCTGGATTTCGCAAGGGAACAAAAGGGGCCAGTAAGTCTCTTGAAACATCTCATCCAATATTCAACAAATGGTAACCGGACTGATCCTACTCCCGAGGAGTAGTGAAAAAGGATGAAGCTAAGAGGTGGGGACTCATGGAGCGCCGTCATCCATATCTCTATGGCCGGGAACTGGGGCAAAAGACATCCAGGCAGAGTATCATTAAAAAAATACAAATCGTACAGGTCATGGCGACACTGCAATCCGAATACTACGTGTCAGTTGGGGGGACCGTAGAGAGCCCCGCAGAGCAGACGCACTCACGGGCAGCGGGACAGAAACCTAACAATGACCAACACAAGCAGGGGCTGTGTCAGAGGTCTTCAGAAGAAAGCCTCAGCGGGGTGTGAGCCTCTCGGATCCACTTCGACACGCAAAGGATGTCGAAGTCTTTAAGAAAGTTCATAGCAATGGGTTCACTCCATCCAGAATCTCAGCGGGACCGCGAACCTACCGCAGAGGCCTGGATCCATGCAAAAGACGGAAACCTAACGCTATGACTACTTTTTGGGCGAAGGATGTTTGTCTGTAATTCAGAGGAGATACTCAATCTAACCTCTAAAGGGGGCACCAAATTACCACGGAAAGAATCGCTCTCGGCCGAGGGGGGACTTGGGAAGGGGCAACTGAGGACACACCAAGGACCCAGACACAAAGGGGTCAGGTTAACGTTCGGGGCCTAGACGCGGAAGGCGGGAAAGCGTCACCAGACAATCAGGGGGGTGTCCAGAGAGCCTGGCTCTCGGCCGGATCTGCACAAAAACTGGAATACAAGCAGATGAAAAAATGGTTTATCAAATTTGCCTTCCTCAACGCAGCAGTGCGAGGAAATTAAAGGCCTTGGGATTACTGGGTGTTGATCACTAGCCAAGAGATCGGCGCGCCCCGAATCTGGCCAAGACACAAGGGCGGGGGGAACCTCTGCTTGGTATCCTTAATAATGGGGGGAATTGCAAGAATACGTGCTAAGGATGTTTTTAGAAGCCAATCGGACGTTTAATTGAAGACCGGGGAAGGAGATCCTCAAAGGAGTCGGAATTCTCGACTACAAAAACCCTCACGGAAAAATTAAGACCCAAAATTACAATTCAGGGAAACACGAACAGTTTTTTCTAACCGAGAAAAGTGTGGGTGGGTCTCTCTTGAAACCCGGGAAAAGTCTCGTGGCGAAAAGGCGGAACGGGATCGCCCAGAAGATGGGCAAGCCAGGGAATTGGTGGTGCAAGGGAGGGCAAGGGTTGGAAAAAAAAACTTTGGGAAATGGAGGACGCCGACCAAATCAGCTGCGATACCGGGCTGCTACACTCGCCTATGCCGTTCAATAGCTTGACCAAAAAAAAATGCCGCGACAAGGCGGCAGCGTGGTGAACGGGGGCCCAAGGGCAGGCCCTCATCCGGTGATATCTTGAACGACGTCACTGCAGGCGAAAGCCAAATTCCGCGGGCAGGGGAAGGAAATAGTACGAGAGCTTGAAGAAGGGTGGAACCAGCTTCTCTGGGGGCGGGGTCTCTCTCCGGCGGCGGGTTTTCAAATGTACAAGATCCGTTCTGGGAAAAACGAATCGTAGAGATTCCCCATAGTGAAACGACAGCCGGCCGCGAGAGCTCGCCTCGCTTTCGGAAAAAAGGCAAGGGGCTCGACCGGAAAAGGGGTTCCCGCATGGCTGCCAGATTGGGGCGTCCTACAGATCGAATGGGCCGAAATCCTGGCGACCGCACCTGGGGAGGGGGGTGATGGCTCTTCAGGGAGAAGCTGAAATCCTCGTATGGAAGATCGCCAGAGAGGACGGCGGATGCAAATTGGCAGGAGACGTCGTCGGGGCTTGCTGCTGGAAAGAGCGAAGCAAAAAACAGTGGAAGGGGGTAAGTCGTAAATGAGATGGACGGAAGGCAGCTACTAAACCTACAGGACTACCGGGATCAAAGCAGCATGAGAGACGAGTTCTACAAACATCCGATAGGAAAAGTAGAAAATAGAACCGAAAATCGTCCCAGAGTCCAACTGATTGTTCCGGACTATACTTAAACAACGGCAAGGAATACTCAAAGCTTTCAGGGAAAAAATGGCGGGAAAAAACCCGACGCATACCGGAAGGTATACTGACGATGGGAGCTCGAGGACTGTGAAGGGCTAATGGCGGGCAGGTCTACATCCTATAATTGGTGCCACCCTTTGAAAAACTGCTGCAGACAACGAGCCTCCAGCGTCTTCGAAACGCAGCCTATAGCCCCAAGCGCTGGAAGTTAGACAAAAAGGTCCTAACCGTCAATTGCTGGATACTTCTATGGTACCCCGTTGTAAGGCTCCGCGGGGGACCGTGAAAGGAGAGGAAAGCCTCCGTGCGCGTGTTGGGTCACATAATTGGTGACGTGGAATGGAGCAGCCCGGTTCCGAAATAGTAGGGTAGACTAGTTTGCGGGTTCAAAAGCTCTCTCAAATACAATGGGAAGTATATAGAAAAATCATGGGTTCCAGGGTGGCAAAAGATTGGGCCTAGCAAATAAGGGACGCCAAGGGTCACTTTGTAAATATACCAACCAAATGCTCGGTCGACGCCCGGTAGGGGGGGTCGTCGAATTTTGTTGGGCTCGCAAATTTTTCTTCTATGGAGGGTGAGTACTCGATCAATTAAGTCCGGCAAGGACGCGGAGCGTAGGAAAAGGGAAAAGTCTGGTGATCTCAGTACAAACACAAGCCGGAAGAATATGTCTGAACAGGACGGAAATATTCGGCGAAAAAAAGCCTGGGCAAAACCGAACTTGCTTGGGCGTAAAAGGTGAGCTCCGCGAAGATTGGCGTATCGAAAGGGTACCGCGGATAAAATAATTTGAATTTTCAGGCATGACGCCGGAAGGAAGGAAAGAGGCTCCTCATAAAATTTCTGCGCGAAGTATGCCGACCGCCGCGCGTCATCTGACAAGAAGTAGGAGAATGCCTTCAAAGAGCCGGCCGCTGGAAGTTGTCACCGGAAGGTATCGATCTTAGGGTGTGCTAGACGCTGAATCGAAAACGTCCTTCGAATTCAGGAACTCAGGAATTTGTGACCGTGAATTTGATTACCACGAAGGAGGGGAAAAATGTAAGAGAGCTAAAGGGAAAGATTGAAACAGACTCCGCTGGTATTCTAAAAACACCGGAGGAGGTAGGGGGGCTTGAGTATGGTACCTCCTCGAAGGGGGGGACTTGTCTCAGTACCGGGGAGGGATGAGGAGGACAGAAGGGGCTGAACGCTCGAGACAAGGCGTCCTCCTTGGTGGGAGGTCGGCAGAAGGGGCGCAGAAAGAACAAAGAGAGTGACATCGAAAAAGAAGTCCCTCCCGGCAGGGTGTGGAGAGGGGGTATCTTGGTAAAGCTGAACGAGGATGCGTTTGAGCCCAAACCAAAAAAAAAAAAACTCGGGGAGATAAACACCTCCCTGTAAATAGACTAGCCTTTTTTGTGAGGGGAGATTGGACAGAAAAGGGTATTGGAAATGTACGGGACTGGATGGGGGCGCAACTTCCCAAGCACAGTTCTCTTTAATACGTTCGAACGTTCCAACTGGGAATCAAGGTAGATCTACTCGAAAAAAAAACATTAAAGAAATAGGATCGACGGTCCACCCATTTTGAAGATAGCCTTAGCCATAGGAATAGGGCATTGTGACGGGGCACTGACACTCCAGGCCAGGGATTACACCTAAAAGCGGTCAAGTTTCTCGGTACAAGGCAGGGATCTACTAGAATGTTGGTACAGGGAGATAGAATCCAATGAAGCAATATCGGCATCTGGTACAGCCAGCTGACCCACGCTAATATTTTGTATTAATGCGCGAAAGCGGTCTTGCCAAGAGAAGCACCTTTCGACTACAATCATCGGAGGGACGAAAGCTGCGTGTAAGAAAACCGGAAAAATCCTCATCTCACGCGAAAAATAAAACACGGGCCAGAAGGGGAAAACTGTTATCAAGCCGCAAAAGACCATAGGCCGACGGTCACATACAGCGGAGTCGGTTGGCAATGAGGAGAGAGCTAGAACTAGACCTGGAACACGCGTAGGGAAAGAAAAGCCTGCAGCATGACTTTAGAGTCAAGTCTGTCGAGAAATCCCCAAAGACACACGAGACTCAGGGGGAAAATTGGAATCTGAAAGTATTCGCGGAGGCGTAGAGAAACCCTTAGATTTACGGAGCTACATACTGAATCCTGGATCTCCTCACATGCAGATGAAAATTGGGGGTGTCATCGGGCCTTAGGAGAAATTTTGCTCTCCAACTTACAAGGGGCATGGAAAGAGGTTTATGGATATCAAAAGAGCAGGCACCAAACACACACGGCAGTTACCCTTATTTGTGGTGGAAAGAAGCAGTTCACTGGTCTCGATGTGATCCGGGGCACTTGAGATCACCAGACGGTACTGGTTGTAGGACAACCCCAGCACGGAAGCTTCCGGGACCTACTATCAGGAGAGAACGAATCAACTCAACTCACTTCCGCGAAAAGACCACAAAAATCGTACGCCCAGCGCGTTTTTGGAGAAACCGACGGGGGGGACCTCTCTTGGGAAACCAACAGGAGCTGTGACAGTTGCGACACGTAGCTTGGACAAAAAGGGGGGGGAAACTTGATGTTTGGGGGGTCTAAAGTAGACGTCTTTTGTAGGGGGTAGGGGCGAGTAAGAAATTCTCGA
>Ga0179593_1501721_pt1 | contig 10203 bp, 7 predicted proteins | sample CZODoug2_1_08_16_FD_185931 | JGI IMG/M metagenome (GOLD analysis project Ga0179593, IMG submission 185931) | Vadose zone soil fungal communities from Angelo Coast Range Reserve, California, USA - CZODoug2_1_08_16fungal (PacBio error correction) | ecosystem: Environmental > Terrestrial > Soil >...
TACCACGACCAGCTTTGTGCCCGAGGGGGGGGGTCAGGGGTGGAGATGCGCCGGCTGCGTCGGACTAGATGCGCGCAGACAACATACGCGTGGCCCTCGTGTGCATGAATATTCCCAGGCGCGAACTTTTATTTGCGACGCAAAAACTCCCGGCGCTGAGAATCAAAGGGAGAAAGAAAATCAGAAAATGATATGGCAAGATAGCGACGCTTCGATGAAATTGGGCAAACATGGGACGTCCTGCTCGTCAGTGGCATAATCGCAATAACGTTAAAATACGGGAGGTTTGCCCCTGCAACAAAGGGTTGGCCCAAAAAAAACTAACCGCATCTTCAAAAGCCAGATTCACGGGGCCAAGTTTGCGAGGGGAAGAAAAAGCATCAAAAAAGCGGGGCCCACCCTGCACCATCGTAGTGGGGCAGGGACGCAAGAGACGCGCCGCGTCTAGGAGATGCAATAGGGGGCAACACGAAAAGAAAACCTACGGGCGCAGCGGGGGGGGAGAAAGCGAACGAGAGCATTGGCTGAGATCCTTGTCGGTCAAATCATATCTCGACGGGAGCGTTCTCCATCACAATCGGAATCTGACAACCTGCGGATCACCATCACACGGGGAAAAGAAAGGGCGGGTCAAGCACAGGGAAAATGAAAAATGAAACGAGGACAAGGGGTGATTATTCGCGAGAGCAGCGACTGTGGTCGTATTGGTTGAGCCGACAAAAGCTTTGCCTTGAAAGATGGTGAAACGGACCAACGTGGACGCGAGCGGGGAGCACAAGACGCGAAGATGACATAGATGCAGCCGTTCACAGCACTCGAAATCCGGGTAGGGCGCCGTACAAACTTGAGGCATGCTTCAGGGCTGAAAAAAAGGCCGGATGCTGGAGTCAGGGCCCTCGAAGGAAACAGAGCTAGTAAGCGGGCGACCATTTCTAAATCCGCTGAATGTTCACCGAGGGAGGGCGTGCACGATCGAAGAGGTATGTGGGGTGTGAAAAAACAAGGGAACATCGTCATAAGCTTTCGAGGAAGGGAGGGAAGAAAGGCTCGAACGGAGAGCCATCGGCACCTGTCGATGAAACCCCTCGACGCTCCTCAGGAATTGGGGGGGCATGCGCGCATCCGTGACGAAAATGAGACGACCCCCCATGGTGGCCAGAACGCCATCCGGAGGGGGAGTTAGTCAAGGGGGTTGGGGGATAAGGGCCAAACGCGGGAAAATGCCTTGGCCTGTTGCCCCGCCGCTTAGGCCCCGACGCAGTGGCTCCGGAGGGCATCGAATGAGGAGGGCACAAGGTGTCAACTATCTGCGTGACGGCGTCGTAGTTGCGGGGGATCATTGATTCGCATTATCAAGCTGAAAAGGGTCTAAAACGGTCCGAAGTGTGACACGGATCCAGGAAGGGGAGAGAAACCTAAGGGGGGAAAGAGGAGTCGGAAGGGCCGCTCGACCGCCTCTTTTCATTTTCTGATGCTGAGAGAGGCCCGATCCGCTCGCGCCATCGCGAAGCGGAGAATCGAAACAGCCTTCTGAAGGTAAAAAGCTCGAGAATGGCCTAACGAGGAACGAAGTATTCATAACTCTGTAAATTGCATAGTATTTTGAGCAGACCCGAGGGAAAGGCAAGTCAGGGTCGTCGGACATCATTCGTATTTGGCGCGGTGCATTGGGAAACTTCACCGGCAGGGCAAGGTCGTGGCCGAGGAAGGTTTTTGAGGTGTTCGCTGAAAGAAGAATGCAAGAATAACTGAAGGAATTGTGGCTCGGGTCCATTGGGGGCGCAAACATCTAATAATTCCGCTGTAGAAAGGAGACACGTAGAGTAAAAAGGCCAGACGAACGTGACGATCGATTTCTACACGCTCTCTCTCAAACAGGAGAATCAGCGCATGAGGAGCGGCGGCAGGGAACGAATCAATCGGGGAGACGAAGTTGTTCGCTCACCATGGGCACGGCGGGAGAGCCAAATTCCGTTCAGAAATGCCCGAAAAAGCAACAACCCAAAACAAACTTTCGGCCAATGAATCAAGGAAGAGGCAATTAGTGCGACCACGACGAACAGGGGCTACTACCCTACGTTAAGGCGGGCAGGTTTGTTTCTGCAGATGTCAGTAAAATACGATGCCCGAAACCGAGGTTTCCAGGTCCACGAACAATCTCGCGCGGAAAACTGGGTTCTTAAGGGGAGGGGAGAAAGTCGAAAACATGTTCACCGCTTGATCTCGCGATTACGGTGGGGGGGTATGACCGTTACCGTTGCAACAGAGAATGAAAAAAGCGGAAGGGCGGACGGTGCTGCCGACGTCAGATTCAGCTCCTCGGTGTACCTAAGACCTGCCGGATGCCTTGGCGGAACATATCGTGGAATTCCTATAGAGAAAAGAAAGAAAGTTTAAGACGGCATTCGCCCTGCGCCAAAGGAACTCCTCTACAAAGGATAGACCTGGGACAGATCAGCGAGATCGGAGCCCTCATTCATGAACATCTGGGACCCCCCTGTCCTGCCGGGGGGCAAAAATGGGCGGGCGGTGGCCGGGGAACCTGTCAAAGGAGAAAAAAAGGCGGGGAAAACAGGGAAATTTACCTCGCATTTGGCTAGGTGTCGAACGGATCGCAAAGCCTGATGAAGACGACCCCCTCGGTCGAGGGAAAATGCAATACCCTTCCGTTCACCAGAATCGCTCGATCCCGCGCTTGAAGTGATGTGCCCTCTGGTCCTGGGGGGACACCTCGGCCCACATCACATGCCCGCCGATCGGAAGCCCAGTGAAAATCTTCTAAAGTCGCCGGCAGGATACCCTCGGAGGAAAGAGGGCTCGACGCGGCGTGCCAGCTGCTCCCGGCATCTCCGCGGCCGGAACCCAGCGATGCCTCAAAGAACCTTCGATCTCAACCGAAAGGGAACGGACGCTGACATCAGTCAAAAGCGCGGAAAGTCCCTCGTCATCGCTAGCAGGGAAATGCTGCGCTCGCGGCCACGGGGTACATCTTTGCAGAAAAGGGGGAGGGGGACTAAAAAACAAGACGAAACCAGCGATAAGCGATGCTCTCTAAAGAATAATACCCAATTGTCACCATAGCTGTGGGTGCTAATGTTGACCGACTGTTAAACCTGAGGGGCCGTGTGCAAGGAAAAAATCCCGCAGGGAGTCAGAGGGGGGGTAAGAACTTGCGTACGTCGTCGATCTCCTTTTGCCATAAGGAATAAAAGGAAGTTCGCCTATTGGCGACCCGCAGAGCCTGATGAAAAGGGGGGAGACATCAGAGCAGTTCGTACATTCATCTCCTACCCACCCCCCAAGGGGATATCTAACCCGCTGCAGTCAATGGGGCCAATCTCATACAGGGGGGGGCATGTGGGGGGGAGGTGGGGGGGGTGGGGGTTGTGGCTCGCGCTGGCGTTGAGTCTCGCTCTCCAGGTACGTAAATGCTGCGATGCGGGGACTTAGGCACTCCGCCGTGGGCTGTGGGAACCCTTGGGAGGGGGGAAAAGGGAAAACCGTAAAAATAGCTGAAAGCTTCGATTCTTTTACCAGGCGACAGGCCCGTGGCAAATTTCCATCGCGTTGTCGAGGGGCATGGGAAGGCCTCAGCGAGTGGGCACATATTGCTGAGGCTCAGCGCCTGGGGAAAAGAAAGCAAAAAAGTATGGAAGGTGGGGCGGAAGATTGGGGAAGTCCGATGCACAGAGGGCAGACAAGGAGTTGTCTGCGATCACATAAGCACTCCACACACGTGAAAAGGTGCGATGGCCAAAGCATCGAAAAGGTTTAGGGGGGGACTCGAAAAAAAACGGGAGGAGGAAAGATCTGCCATCCAGGACCGCCCGATGATGGCAAATGGTAAACGTTCACGTGTTTAGATGCCCGAGAGGGCGCAGCAGAACTATCCCTCGCTGAATGGCAAGAGGTTGGAGGAGAAGAATCATGAAAAAGGAAAAAGGAAAATATCTCCGCTCTGGGATCATTGCGACGCCAAAAGGAAAATCCCCGGTCAAGAGGCTAAATATGCAATCACTGTAGGGGAAGCAAAGAGGAACGCTTCGATGAAAGAAAAAAACACATGCAGGAACGTCCTGCAGAAAAAACCTCCTGGGGCCAAAAAGCAAGCGAATTGCGCCTTCCCATACCCTAAGGGGGTTCCCACAGCCGAAAGGCTAAAAAGGCCCACATCGTCCCCACCAGCCAGAGGCAACTTGGGGAATCATGGACTGACTCTCAAGAAGAAAAAAAAAGGGAAAAAACACCCGCACGCGATGCTGCATGAACCAAGTATCATAAACCTGCGATAGAAGGACGGCAATCTTAATGGAGTGGACCCAAAAAGACGCCGAAGCACAAAAAGCGCACCAGAGGCGAACGCGCGCAATGAAATGCCTGGGAAGGTCTTGCAAAACAGAATCGCGAAGGAGGGCGTCCGAATCACCGATCAGGGAAAAGAAAAACGCAAGATCACAATTTGGCAAAGGCCCCTAAGGTGTCGGGCTGGTCGGCTGCTAGGTGTCACGTAGAAACAACAGGATCGGGACAAAGGGGTGCTGGGGTCTTTCGAGAGCCAAAAAAAGGGGAGGGAGTAGAGGTGGGGGCGTCGTATGGTTGACGGGACAAAGTCAAAAGCTTTGCTGCAACGAGTAAACCCGTGCGCGAGCAGCAACTGGGAGATGAACGAATGGAGCAGACTCTTTGCTGCATTTGAACTTGAAAAGGAGGGGTGGCAGCAGTCGCATGTTCTTTATAGGCTCGGGGGCTGGCAGCGGGGGGAACAGACGGGACGCTGAGACCGGGAGGGGGAAAAAAAGACGTCGATCGACCTCGGGGCCGGAAAAGACCTTTTCTATATCCGCTATAAAGAAGAGCCCGGGAACCGAGCGGCGTGGGACGCGTAAGGTGTCCGAGTTGTAAGTAAAAAAAAATTCAAGACCGCGTCGACGCCTGTCGGTATCTATCGGGGGCTGGGAGCAAGGATAGACGCGATCTCCGAAACGTATCAGTCTTTGGCCGGAGCGCCGATCCGGAGGAAACCCCGGGAGCTGAGGAAGACACAACATGGGGACGGCAGCCGTGAAGGGCAAGGGTTTACCAGTCCACAAATCGGCCAACCGCCCGCGGCATTACTGTGCAACCGGCCCGGCTTTATTAGGCCGCAAGAAGCATTGGGGGAGGTGGGCATGAGGCATGAACGGGCAACCGGGAACTTGCACCGATCAGTGCGCATACTGAGTAGGCGCAGGACGATGCCGATACGGCAGGTATCCATTGGAATAAAAAGGGAAGATGGTAAGGTGTTGAAAAAGCCCGAAAGGAAGGTCCTTCGGAAAACCGAGCGAAAGAGTCGTCGGAAGCACCGGCCGCAACTACCGGGGGGAAGAAGTTGAGGGGAGAGATGCAAAGGTAAAGAGGGGAATCTAACGAGAAAGAGAAGAATAAACGACGCGCCGATCTCGAGGCGTCCGAAATCAAGTAAAGCGCGCAAGGAACTGGAAAAACGGCCGGGATTCATCATGTTCCGGGGCATTGGTGGGTTAAGAAAAAATATGGACCAAACAAACCGCCGTCCCGCGGGGTTCCATCGGTAACCTCGTCGGGGCGCGACGGTGCAGGAGTGGGGCATTGGCCGAAGGCGTTTTGAGTTGTTAAAAAAAGAACCGAGCATGCACTGAATAATGAAACGGAGGGGGCGAAGGAAGTGGGACGAAAAACGCGTGAATGGTTATCGAAAGAATTCGCACTCTCCCCGCCCGTCGGAGGCCGACGACGAACGTGCGACTAGGTTGAAGGAAACTCAGAAAAACAACAACGGGAGGAAATAGAGAGAAATCGAGAGAAAGGGGGAACGAGACGATCCGGCTGCGACAGAAGGGGTCGCGCAACACAGGACTCGTGCGGGAAAAGGACCTAGGAAAAATGGAGCTGGAAGTCACCTCAGGCGCAGCGCAACAACCTCAAACCGTGACTGACATTAACGGCAAGCCGCTTTGGTCGAAAACACAATGATGACGACAGGGGGGGAAGCTTCAAGGGGGGGAGAATTCGAGTGTCAGTAATACGCAATGCCCTGCACGAGTGAACCGGGTTCCAGGAACGTGTCGATGGAAGGTTCGGAAGCGTTTCGAGGGAAAAATCGGCGCCGCAGTTGGGGGTCAAATCGAGGCGAGCGATCGACATTAAAGGCTCATAGCCGCAATGCGGGAACGGGGTCGAGCGGCTGCTTCCACGAGACGTCAGCTCGCCTCAAGTTCCGGGCAAGGCGGAAGGTGAAAAGAGAAAAAAAGGTTGTCCGAGAGGAAGTCAATAACGGGCCGTAAACCAGGCAGCGCAACTAGCAATTCTGGACCAGCTATGTCGTTCAGAGAGAGCCACTCATGCATGACGCGTGATCCCCCTGCGTGCGGCTAAAGCCGGGGACCGGCAAAAGGATGCGCGGGGGCGGTTTCGTCAAATTGGAGAGGGAAGCTCAAGGCGGGAATTTCGTGCAACAGGTGTGTTCGCTTTTCCCTCGGTAGAGGGGGGAAATTACCCTCGAACTCAGCCTTATTATACTACAAACAAGGGCATGAGAATCGCAGGTGCCGACGGCTCTAAGGTACGAATAACTAAGAATACAAAATTCAATAAAGCGGTGGAGGACGGTTCCCTCTGGCCTTACTCCCGCCATCAAGGCGCCGGAACCATCCGCGGTGAGATTCTTATAGAGGAATATAGGTTGAGGGACCGAAAAGAAGATCGACGACGCGATGGCCCGCAGCGTCCGCGCATCTACCGGGGACGGCATGAAGACGCATCGATGCCTCGAAGAACTTCGGGCAATTCAGGACGTGAAGGCTGAAAAAGCGCGACGAAGAGAGGAAACGCCGAGAGTGAGGAGAATCAGAGAACACGGGGCGTACATTGCATGCAAAGCCTTATTGTTTTTGACTGGGTCAGCAATCAACCATACGGAAAAAGCTCTAGAAAATCACCCCGAAAGGATCACCCATAGCTTGTTTAAACATTGGAAAAGCCGAAAGAAAAAACGGAGAAGTGGTGCATTGTGGCCGCATGAGTAAGATGATCAGTTGACGGTGGGACGGGGAATAACGCCCGTCGCTTGAACTTTTGCCAGAAGGATGAAATCGGCGGAATCGATTGGCGCCCAAAACCGGAGCGCTCAGGGGGTAAGTGACCAAGGTCCAAGCTTCAAGGGGAAGACTGCTCCGCAGCGGGAATCGAGAACCCCTGCAGGAAAGGGGTGAGCCCACGATTGTGAGGTGGGGAGAGAGGCGAGGAGGTCAGTCCAGGACCGCGCAAGGGAGTTGTAAAGGGCGGGGCGGAAAAAGGGCCGACTTGGGCTGTGTGTAAAACCAGTGGGTCGGAAGGGCAAGTACAAAAGGCGAAGTCAGTTCTATTCTTGGGCCATGCAGCCCGCAGAAGGCCATCGAAGCGTTGCCTTTGCCATAGGGAAGGGAGAAAGTCAGCTGAAGGGGGAAATAGGAAGCGCAGCGAATTTGATGGTCGTCGCAATAAAGCTCCCAGCGCGGAGAGTAATGCGGCGGGATTCAAGAAACACAAAATGGGCAGTCTGATAGGTTAGCTAGAAACGGAGGAATCTCCAACCACGAAAAATTTACCACGTAGGGCGCAAGCAGGGGTCGTGGGGGAAGGGGGGAGACTCAAAAAAAAAAACAACAAGGATGAGGACCAGAAATCTATCTGGCAAATGAACCACTCTATTCTTTGGGGCCATGTTTGCCGCCTGCTCGTAATGACTGAGAACTCAGACCAAACATCCTGAGCAAGAGGGGTTCTGAAAAAAGCACCTTCCTATCCACGCTCTGGGGAGGGTGCGACGCCCGCTTAGCATCAATAGGACGCTGAGGCCCTCAATGAGGAAAAGGAATCGCTCAAAGAGGAGAAATTTGGGGAAAAAAAACCTGCGAGGTAAAGAATCGCGACGTTCAGCTCTTTGTCGGGAAAATCCTACACCAAGTGGGAGGATAACCGCAGCGGTCCCCCCAAGCCAGAGGGGGGCCACTTACTTGGCGGCGGGGACTTAAAAACAACGACCACTGCACAATCGGGGCCTTGCATCTGCATCGGGGAGATCGAACCGCCGAGGCTAAGCGATGACCTGAAGAAGGGAGGGTGCCACAACGAGCGGGAAATTTAAGGAACGAAAGGAAAAAACGCCCATATTGCCTGAGGGCATCCTTTCGGTCGGAAAGAACCAAGTTCTTCCATAACAATCAAAAAAAAAAAGGATCACAATTTTGCAAAGGGCCCCTAAGGGGGGGGAAGTTTAGGGAGGAACAGGTCAGTTCACATGAGAAACAAGCACTGGGGAATCGAAACAAGGGTGTATTTTCTCGAGAACATTCGAGAGGGTTCGTGGGGATTGCTGAAAAATTCAAAAAAAAGCTTTGACAAGGAGAAAAGGGGCGAGAGCAACGACTGCTATGCGATGACTATGATGAGCGCGCTGCAGATAAGTTCACGCCAAGGGCGAAGTTCGTTCGGGCAATCGCTGCAGCGGAGAAGAGAGGGAGTCGAAAAGGGCCGCTCGCCTCGTCGGGATCGGAAATCAACGCGAGGCGGCGCGAAATCGGATGTTCAAAAAAGGCGGAGGGAAGGACGGGAAACGCGTGAGTTTGGCGGTTTAACCAGGACAAAGAGACCACTCATCCACAGAGAGACAAGCCTTTGAGGTTATCGAGAGCTTTTCTGCTTGCGAACAGGAATGGAAACGGCAATGAGCTCCTGCCCCCTACGGCAGTGGCTTCTCCCAGGGGGGAGCCCGCCGTATTAGAAAAAAAACCTGCCGAAAAGCGAAAACATTGTTTTTCCCCTACGGCAGCCGGCGAAGGGTGGTTTCCAGTTAAATCCGCGGGGGCATTGCCTTGAGGGGGAAAAAATTGAGGCCGAGAAGCCGGGGGCTCATCACGAGGGTGTTATGGAGGGCATCATCAGAGCGGCACCATGGGCACTATCAAATCACTCGGGCAGAAAGGGCGTATGGCAGGGCCGAAGTGCCGGATAAGAAACGGGATTCGGCAGGGGTCTCCGGCTGGTCAAGCCTATGACCTTTCCTTGGCCGCCATATCATGAGGAAAAACGTGTTCATTCGAGCTGTATCTGCTGCAGTCGGCAACCGCGACGAAGAACAGTCCGCATTGTGACATTGTCAAGAGCGGGAGCCGCTCGCTTCGCGAGAATCAGGGGGTGAAAACAACTAGGCGGCGAAACTCTAAAAAAAGGAAAGCCGAACGTGAACGGAAACGACGGCCGGTATGAATACTCTGTGCTCAGTGCGTTTTAAACATCTCGAACCCGATGAACGGCAGACCGTCAAAAGAGTAGGAAAAGGGTGAGAAGCGACCGGTGCAGGTCTTTTCAAACGCGGCTTCGGGGCGAGGGGGGCGGTTTGAGTTGGGGGGGGGCTCGCCGAAGGCCGGCAAGGAATAGACTGAAGTGTGGCTCGTTACTGGCGCAGCTTGTGAGGAAATAATTTCGCAAAGCAAGCCGGATCTTCAGGGAACGCCGACGAACGTGAAATCGAGGAGGGAGGAGCACAAAAGGAGGAGGGAAGAGATGAATGATCGCAGTTTCGTCGAGGTTAGATGCAATTATTTCGCAAACCCATGGCAAGTGGGAAAGCAAAAGAAAAAGGACGTCTATGCAGTGTCATGTCCTTAAGGCGAGCACACAACCGGCCTGAAAACCGGCAGAAGCCGAGGGGAAGCCAATGACAACCGTCCAGGACCACACGACTTAGATCGGGGAAACATGCAGGGTGTTCATCGTAGATGTCATAAAATACAATGAAACGGAACAGAAATGCCGCTGTTCCAGGTCATCTTGCGAAGGGGGACGGAGGGAAAGGTCGAAGCCGGGGTATGGCGACGCAAGGGGGTACACGCTTGATCTCGCGCTCTGGAAAAATTGGAGAGGAGAGAATGCAAGCGGACCGTTCGAGGACGGTGCGGGAGAATCGATCAGACGTCGTACTAGAACCTTATGGATGCAAAGGACCAGGAAAGGTTTCACAAGGATCAAGGGGGGGCAAACCGATCCGTCATTAGCCCTTGAAACTACGACCCGCGGAGCAGCTATCGGGGTGCCAGGTTGGGACCGTCGATCATGAAGAAACAGCGCGAGCCCCCCGGCGGCTGATCCTCAATAAATGCAAAACGCGGGCGGGGCCGCATTTACTGCTTTGGCAACCTTGCC
>Ga0179593_1583843_pt1 | contig 10203 bp, 7 predicted proteins | sample CZODoug2_1_08_16_FD_185931 | JGI IMG/M metagenome (GOLD analysis project Ga0179593, IMG submission 185931) | Vadose zone soil fungal communities from Angelo Coast Range Reserve, California, USA - CZODoug2_1_08_16fungal (PacBio error correction) | ecosystem: Environmental > Terrestrial > Soil >...
TGGGGTGGGGGAAGGGGGGGGCGGGGGAAGGGGTCAAGGCTAGAATGTGTGGGGGGGTGTCGGGAGTGTGCTGGCCGATCTGGCACATGGACAGTGTGTTGCCGAGATGCAGGGCAAAGGGGAAAATCGATCATAAGAGAACTCCACTGCGACGAAAAAAATTGCAAAAAAAGCCACGCAATACAGAAAAGAACGATGAAAGAAACGCTAACCTCGATGTTCTTGGCCCTTCGGAAAAAAAAAAAGGTGGGTAAAGGAATTCGAATAGGCTAAGGGGTCCAGCAGCGGGAAAAAAACCAAGCAGGAGCGCCGAACTCCCAGACCTTCTTCAGAAACACATCGGAAGAAAGCCGTGGGAGGGTCCACGAGCCAGGAGCGAGAAACGAGGCTCCCTCTAAGCAGGAAAAAAACTCAGCCAAAGAACAAACCTGGGGGTCATTATTGAAGGGAGAGGGGCGCGTTTCCGAAAAAAATCGCACCGGAAAACCGTAAAGCCTCAGAAGGACCTTGCAAGTTAAAAGGGGTTGTAACAATAAATGAAGAAATAAGACGACATTAGGGGTCGTCATTCCGTGTGACCCAGTCTGGAACAAGAGGCTTCTCCGGGGGGAATAAAAAAGAGGAGGGTGGGGTCGGTGAAGTTGGGAGAAACAGTCGTCTGACAAGACAGGGGCGGGGAAGCAATTACGGTGAAAAAGAGAAAGATTTGGAGCTGATAGAAAAAAGTCTTCCCCGATTTAGGCATACGCGACGAATATTAGAAAAAAGCCTGGTGTAAAGGGTGGGCCGGATGGACTTGGAGGACGGTTGTGGAAAGCTTACACGGGAATCGGAATGTGGGTTAAGGAAACAATAGGCTGTAGGAAGAAATCTTGGGTGGAATAAAGGGGAACAGTTAGAAAAAAACCGCCGGAAGAAGGCAAAGAGGGAAGGGGAAGGTGGGAAAGTTGCTTTACAATCAGGCCTATAGAGGGGACCGCGTCGGATACACAGTTGGAGGTACAAGCTTCCGTCAAGGGAAGTCAGGAAACTCAGGGGCGGGGGCTGGACGTGCCCAGCCCAGAAGCAGTCAACCCGTCGAACGAAAGGAGACCATCAGTACAAGGGATGCCTCGAATTGGAAAACGAGGGGGGTGAGGAAAGGGAACGGCGGCAGGAAGAGGGCTGCATTGGAACCAGGATAGGGGCCGCGATTTTCTGAGGGCGGTCCCCGAACACGATTCTTACCAAGGGAGCCGTGCAAAAAAAACTACTGGCAGATGCAGAAGGAGCGGAGAGGAGAATGACCAAAAGAGGGAATTGGGAGCGCCGTCCCAGTTCAGAAATTCGCCGAGGGGAAACCGGTCTCTGGGGCGCCCGGCCAAGATTTTATAAGAAAGGACTGTGGACGCTAGGAAAAGTGAAAGGAGGGATGTGGCGGAGCAGACTGCTACGGGGACTAGCTAAAAAGGTAATTGGGGGGGGGGGGGGGGGGGGGGGGGGGGGGTTAGGGTTGGGGGTGTTGTGGTGGGGTATGGTGTTGAGAGAGATTTATTGTTAAGGAGGTGGTTGGGGGGGATCCCCAGGGGGCAACGATGGGAAAGGGCCCCGCGACTTGAGGAAATGAAGGAGGGAAATGTTGGCGGAAGTCATGGAAACAAGAGAAAGCATCGGAGGGTAAAGGAAATTAACTAAGATCAGCTGAGAGTAAACGGCATCAAAAGAAGGCTCGACAAAGGGGCAGGAAAAAAAAGGGGGACATAATTCTCTGACCTTGAAAAATCGGTTGGAGGGAAACACGAATCGTGTAGTTGGACGGAGGGAGGAGAACAAATCGGGTACCGGTATTACGAGAAACATCATGAGCCGTGGGACGCGATGCAGATAGAAGAGGCGCAATACGGAAGAGAAAAAAAGATCATGAAGAAAGCGCAAAAAGTGAAACGGTCTCTTAACGCTCAGGATGCGAAGAAACTATGACACCACGTGGCGTCGGTGAATCGGGGTGACACAGTCACGTGGGGGTCTGCGGGGATACAAGGGGAGGGTCTCTCTCTGGGTAAGATCATAAGTGTCGTCCGTAAAAGTCAGAGCTGTCGGGGGGCTGGGGGAGGGGTGGGAACGGCGGGGGGGGGGGAGATGCGTGGATTGGGTGCAAGGGCGTGGTGGCGGAGGCGCGACGCGGGAAAGGAAAAGCTGACCCCACAAGGAGCGGGGGGCCACGTCGTTGTAATAACAAAACAAGCTCGGTCGGCGGGAGTGCAGCGAGGGCTGAAAGAACATAAAACCGCAAAGGCGAGCATCAAAACAGGGCCAGGGAAAGAAAAACCATTCCGTTCAGAGGCCCCACTGTGGTGGTCCAGGGGGGGCCCTAAAAAGGAAATTCCACCCAAGGGAGGAAGGTTCAAAAAAAGGATTGCTGGACTGCATACTTACAATGGGGCTGCTCATGTCACTAATTCAACGATCTGAAGAAGTGCGTCGGAAAGGCCAAATGAGGGGAGACCTGGGAAGAAGAAGGTTTAGGCTCAGGAATTTCGGGGGATGTCCTGGCAGAGCGCCTCAGGGAGAGGGTAAGAGGGGTGGAAAAAGAAGAAAAAACAAACCATTCCCTTGGGTCTGGTTCAAAGAGACGGTCATCATTCCAGTTCGGGGGGGGAGAAGGCAGAAACAAAAAAAAACTTGATGGGATGCCGCAAAACTGTAATCTTTTCTAATTTGCGCAATCTGTGGAGACAGGTGCGGGGGGGAAAAAGGGTCAGCCAGGGGAGAGAGAATAAAATGCGAACTAAAAGAAGGAACGAAACGGGAAAAACTGGGAGCGTCCATCGGCCATGAGATTGAGATTGAGTGAAGTCAGGGAGGAATGGGAGCCTAAGCAAAAGGTTAGAAAAAGCACGAAAGGATGACCGCATGGTGCCTTTTTCTCGGTCTAGCGAATCGGGCATTCCAAAAAGTAGTAAAAGTCCGAGAGGAGGCCAGGGAGGCGACCGGGTCAGGGTTCTGGCGGATTCTATAAATAAACACGAGCATGTGATCAGATGAATCAAAAGACGAAAAAAGAATTTTAATTAAACAGACCTCGCACTCCAAAAGGCTTCATCAAAGTGGGACAAGATTTGAAGGGATTCAAGGCCATGGAGAGGAGTGAGAAAAAAAAAAAGGGTGAAAGAGGTTTATGAGAAAACCCCAACAGCGAACGTATACAAGGAGCTTGCTGCAGAAAGAGGAACCAGGGACGGCAGCCGAACGGCACGGGAATGGAGATCTCAAGGAGTTGTTGGGGGGTCAACACGACGAAGGTACTGTCGCTCCTAGGTGAGGTCCTCACCGCATCTCACGACGAAGAGAATCAAACAGGAAAGGTCGCGGGGGAGGGAGAGAATCCTAGTTGCAACTACCACTTAAACCATTTTAAAAACCCTTCTACAATGGGGGGCCTTCCGGAAATGTGTTTCTGAAAGCTAACAAAACGAAAATCAAAAAATTGCACAGGGGAAAAGAGAAACAATCCAGCGTCTCTTGAGGATGACAACCGGAAGCACCCGCTGTCAAATCGAGGAGAACAGTGCTCAGGAAAAAACAGTATTAATCGTAAGAGGAGGGCTAGGAAAAGAAAGGGACCTAAATACGACTAACGTCCAAAAAAAGTGACGTTTAGTCCTCCTCATGGCATCTATAGAAATAGGGGGAGAGAGGAAGGGGACAAAGACCGCGATCATGTTACTCAAAACCTTGGCCGCCGTCTAAAGACCTCTAGAACGGTCAGCAAAAGCCCAGCAATAAAGCAATGCTCTGGAAAACATAGATCCGAGAGTCAGTCTAACAAAGGACACTTTTGGGAGGGGGGGGGGACTAGGACCAGGAGAGCCGGTTTGGATCCGGCTAATCTATTGAGCGAGCAAGGCTGTAAAGAGTGGGGGGAAGTCCAGAAACCAAGAAGAAAAAGCTGGGAAAAGTTCCTTCAAGAAGTGGGGTCGGGATTCAAAATCTCCGTCATGGGCCCGTCCAGATTTTCAGAATACCCACAGCTTTTTCAAATATGGAAAAAGCGCCGCGAAAAGAACGATTGGGGAGGGTCAAAGAGGTTCTGCGAAAAAATCGCCGCCATTTGATACTTGTTCATTGTGGGATATCGAAAGCCCCGGTGGAAGAGGGGGGGGAAAAGGAAGAAGACGAGAAAAAAAACGCCGAAAGTGCATATAAAAGGGTTATATGAGATAAGAGAAAATATGCAGCGAACGCCGACAAGGAAAGAGGAAAGGAGGTGTAAAAAAGTGGGGCCAATGGGATGGGACGACACCTGTTTTTTGGCGGAGATCTCGAGAAAAACTGATCGAAAAAGGGAGAGGAGGGGGGGGGGGTTAAAGAAAGGTGCTAGAGATCCTTCAACTCAAAAGTCGTTTCATTCAGAACCGAATGGGGGAAAGGTACTAACGAAAGGGGAATCACACATTTAGGGAGAGGGGGTCGGTGGAGGAGTCGCTGGGATGGAGGCAGTCTAAGTAACCTGACTAGTCCATCCCCCAAAACCCAAAAAAAAAAAAAAAAAAAAACAAAAAAACCAAAAAAAAAAACAAAAACCAAAAAAACACCAAAAAACCACCAAAAAAAACCCCAAAAAAAAAAAACTCAGCCTCGAGGAGGTCTGAAAAAATTCTCTTAAGGGGTTCGGGTGGAGGGATTCCTAAAATACTAGTTCACATCCCAAAACTATCAGAAGGAAAAGGGCTACATCCCCTCAGTAAAACGCTTTCAGAGCAAACGGGGGGAAGGGGTCTAGGGGAGTCAACAGCATGAGGGGGGGACTTATAGAAAGAGAATTACGGTAGTAATTTCCAACAAAGAAACCAGACGCGCGTCTCATACAAGTATCCAAAAAAAGAGGTGTACTCACGAAATGAAAAAAAGGGGGACGTAAACCAGAAAAGGGGGAACCAGATCGAACTGCTGGGTCAAAATCAGACAAGGGTCATCACCTCATCAACTATATTGGCTTAGAGGCAAAATCAGGAAAGGGTACTTAAAAAGAAGTTGAGGGACAAAGGGTCTCTCAGGAGGGGCAAGGACCTCTAAGGTTATCGCTTGCTTTCGAATGTTCCAGGACACAGTACATCGTCTACCCGTTCCTTGTCGTGTAAAAAGCGTTGTGGAAGAATTGGAGAAGTACAGTAAAACACAGAAACGAAGGGGAGGGTGTCAAAGGTAAAATCTAAGGAAGAACTACTCTGCAGGAACAATTGACAATCACTTTACTCCGGCCCCAGGAAAGTGCTCGAAGAATCTGTCCAAGAGTTGGAAGGGCTGCGAGACCCATCGGAAGGGAAAGAGAGGGGGACGAATTATTCTGACTAAGGCAAACAACCAACATGGGAACTGTCTCGCATCGAAGAAGATATTAAAAATGAAAAGGATTAGATTATGGGTAATCACAGCACAGGAACCAGAAGACACAACAAAGAGAGCGAAGGGCTATTGCATCTAAATTTTACATAAAGAAAGGCTTGATAAGGGAAAAAAAGGGGCCTTGTAGGGACCGTAAGGACATCTGAAGAAGCAAGCGGGGGCTCAAAGTGCGCACATGGTCAAGGGTCCTATCTGGCCTTCTTCTGTCAAGACTAGCAGGTGGACCGATGAGGACGACGAAAAAATGAATTTAGGTTACGGCAGGAGGAAGGTCTGGAAGAGACGAAAAGAGGAGTTGGGAAAAGTCGAATCGACGTCACCATGAACGGTGGGGGGAGTTCTTCTAATAATGAGAAAGGATATTTCAATAGTGGGATAGAGGGAAAGTTGATTGGGGAAAGGAGGGGGGCCCAACAGAAAAAACAACAACTGAGAACCGAGGTGGCCACCGAAATTGGGAGAAGTACTCAACCCAGACCCTAAACAATTCATTCGAAGAACGGCCAAATAAAACGCTCTTAAGGGGTGAAAAAAAGCACCTCGGGGGAGTCTCTAAGAAAAGAAAAGGGGGGGGAGACAGAGTCGCCGGGGACCAGTAAAAAATTTTAATTCATGTTGTTCAGATTCCGTATGCTTCGCAATATAAAGGAACCTAGGAAAAAGGAAATATGATTAAATTTTGATCCAGAGAGGGGGGAAACCGGAAGGGGGCTCGTCGTTACGCTTCGTAGGTACTGAAAGGAAAAAAGGCAAGGGGAAGAAACCTAAATGCAAGGGAAATTAGAAAACTTGTTGGGGTTGGGGGGTATTTTGACCGCTCCGGGGGAACGCGGGGGAAAAAACACAAACCGAGAAAAGAAACACAAAAAAAACAGACCCCAAAACAAAAAGAACAATCTTGGAAAAGACCGATCGAATAGGAAAGCACGTGTGAGGGGAAGACTTTCGCAAAATCAGCTGCGGTCGGGGAGACGAGGGAATAATTCGAACTGCAAGCTGCTTTTTGCAATTGCTTCTCACGCAGAACTACAAGAGATGCCAGGGGGGGGGGGCCCTGGTAAGAGGGAGTTACAAAGGGGGGGAGAGTAGGGGGGAGTATTGTGACATCGGAAAACGCATGGTTTTCTTTTGAGTCGTATCGCTGTAGTATGGGTATCCCCTTAAAAAAGCGGGGGGGGAAAGAAAACCGTTTAGAAGAAGGGGGGGGGAAAGGTTCTACAAAAAGAGGGGGGGAGGGGATCCAGGGGGACGACCCTTCCGGGTTAGTCATCAAAGATCTTTCAACTTGAGGATACTTTGGATAAAGGACATAGGAGTTTCAGGAGGGGGAGGCCATGTAAAAGAAATTTCCGGTTAACTTTCCGTTTGATCGAGAACTTTTCTTGTTCCCGTCCGAGGGATAAGAGGAAAACCTGCTCATAAAAAGGTTTCGATGGGGCCTCAGGGACAATAAAGGAGGGGCGAAAAAGAAAGAAAAGGGGTTAGGAGGGGGGCGCTCGGCTCATGACAGTATTAGCGATTTAGAAGTCAAAGCGGAATGATATGAGGGAGGGGGGGACAAAAGATTGACGTAAATCTTAAATCTACAAGCACTTATTAAGTATCTCAGCGCCGAGAAAAAAAACAGACAACGAGGGGAAATACTGAGGGGTGATAAGAGAGGTAAGGGAAGGGGGTTGCTCGCAGAAGCTCCGCATGTTCACCGACTTTCGCGCCGAAGATACCGAAACGAGAATTCGCAACTGGTGTGAAAAGAGAATGTGTCATAAGGGGAGGAAGGGAAGGGGCAGGGCCGGTAGTAAAAACGAATTCGAGGTGCTCTAAGATCCTTGGGGGAAATCGATCAAAAAGCCAAAACCTGGGGTTGAAAAGAAATAAAGGAACTGCAGGGGGAAGGGGCGCAACTTTAGTCTTCGCAAACGGCTGAATATGAAGGGGGGGGGGGTGACACTGAGAAAAAAGGGAGAAGGTGCACGGGGGAGTAGAGGGATGAATGAGAGGATTCTGCAGACGCTTTTCCTACGGAAAGGGTGCACTTCCTCGCGAAGCGCCCCAAGCAGGAAAAAAAAAAAGAAATTTCAAGAGAATCACAAAAAAGGAGGGGGGTATAAACTAGAGGGTTAGGAAGGGAAAGAGCGGCCGTAGAGCCAGATCACCGTCTTCGACAACGACCGGTAGAGAGACTAGGGCCGTATCACCGAAAGAGGCTTGAGATGACAGAGGCTTAAAAGGTTCATTTAAAGGTTTAAACTAAAGACTCTTAAAAAACCGCTAAAAATCAGTAGAGGGAAAATTCGGAAATCGCACTCTTGAAACAGCCAAGAGTTTGGGCGTCGGTAGGAGTCTCGGAATGAGAAGTATCGGGGCCAATGTGGAGTCGAGACAATTATCTACGGGGGTCTGGCAAGAGAAAAGCGCAGGCGCTAGAATCTACAGAAGAACGAAGCGGTCTTGGTCACCTCCTACTAAAATCCGGCAGAGATAAAACTCGGAATTGCAACGGAAAAGCCGCCAATCTTCGGAATCATATGGAAGGATGTTTTCGGCGCCCTCTATGTTCGTTTGAAGGGAACTTTAAACGGAAGGGGACCAAGGGCCGAGGAAGAGGGGGGACCAAAAAAGGAAGGGAGAAAAGAAAACCGCATGGAGGGGTGGACTTTTAAGGAAAAAGAACTAGTGGGTCGCGTGGGAGAGGCAATCACACGATTGTTATTCCGAAGAGTTTAAGGAAGGGACTATCACCCGAATGGGTACTAGCTCTCATCAACACATTGTTGACATTCGCTCCAACATGTCTCCCTGGGAAGAACCAACTGTGTGGGACAGTGGCATGTAGAAAATTTAATAGGGCCCTGCAGGAGAGCCGGTTTGCTGAGCGGATTTAGAGTCGGATTCAAGGGGGCAAAAAGCTCATTTAGCTAAATTCACGAGTTTCTTGTCAGTATAGTAGTCGGGAAAGAAAACAAGATTTAGCCATGGAACTATTGGAGTATTGATAACGGTTTGCTGATGGATGTCATCAGCTCGTTATACTGGTCAGCAGGGGGGTGTTTAAACAACGGAAAAAAGTAAAAGAAGGGGTCAAAGACAGGTCGGCCTCAAAACGATCTTGGCCGCCAGCTGCTGGAGTCGTGAAGGTATGGTAAAAGGGAAAAAAGGGTCTAGGAGGGGTGAAAGGTCCTAGAACCTCAAGATTGTGGGTTTGCTCGGAAGGGAAAAAAACTGAGCAACAGAAGTGCAGAAGAGTGGGGATGTGATCGTGGAACTCGGAAGGACATGCGTTTGTTGAAAACCGAGAGCTCTTGAAAAAAAAGATCAAAAAAGGCGGAGGAAGGGAGGGGGGACCGGAAGATAGCTAATAGGTCAAAGGCAAAAGGCCAATCACGACGGTCACGAATCTACGATAAATGTGCAAATCTTCCAAAACTCTTGAAAGGAGGACGGAAACGAGGAGGGGCTGAGCAGGGGGATCAACACTCAGCTAAACAGATCTACCATACCTCTCACTGCTCGCTCTGCGAAAATGAAGAAATGTTAGGTCGATGAAAAAAGAAAAGGAAATTTCATAAAGGTAATGAAGGGGAGAGGGTTGAGAGAACAAAAGGACCGAAACCTATATATGAACTGGGGGTGCCAAAGGATATGAAAGAGGGGGTGGGGGGGGGGGGGGGGTAAATGGATAGCTCCCTGAATCTGGCGTTCATATACGCCTAACTATAACGACTCTTTGAATGAGTACCTGAGTACCCCTTGACAGAAGGGAAAAACTACCCGAAACAGGGGGGAAAAAGGTTGGAAAGAAAAGGGGGAGGGATAAAGAAGCCACACAGTTTGGCGATGACCGGGGAGCGCTTCCGTCAAAATTTGTTGAAGGGGAGAGCTCGTCAAGAGAGATCGAATGGAACGATTGAGCTGAAGAAGGACCAAAAAAGGAAAAGAAACTCCAGGAACGGAAAAAATCCATTCACCAACCCGCGTCTTTGTCACAGCTTGGGACATTTCAGCAGGAGGTCCGAAGGAAAGGAATGGAGAAATCGGGAGGGAGATCGAAAACCTCATCCCTCGGAAAGAACCTACCGAGAGGGGGGGAGTTGATTCTCCCTGCGCCCTCTAGAGAGGAAATGCAAAAATGATAAAAAGGGGTAACCCGAGGGGGTCTCGAGGGGTTGGACGCCCGTCTGAGAAGCTCGACCGCTAGATTGCCAGTCGCAAAAGGAAAGATGCCAAAGTCGGAAAAAAAGGGTCTCACCTGAGAACGAGCGTCAAAAACGAAGCGTGGAGGGGTGTGCTCTTGGGCCACGCGCAGCCGATTGGACAGCCGGAAGGAGAGTTATAAAAATCCAGGGAGGAGATTTCTGATTGTAAGAACCATACCCTTTTCACAATCAGTGCCTTCACGTCTCGGGGAGGTAAAAAAAGTCGGGCGGGGGGGGTCAATAAAGGGGTCTAAAAGGAGATAAAATCTATCGACTCTCTCGCCTCGAAAAAAAAAAAAACCCCGGCGAACAGCTGTGGCGCCAATTCGGCGATGGAGGGGGCTTGAGCAGCGCGCCCAATTGGGGAAAATGGGCCGGGAAACTCGAAGAAGGAAAGAATTGGCGAGTAGGACTGGAAAGGAAAGATACTTCAAAAAAGCCCGTCATCGACCACCGGACGTTCGATCAGATCCGCAGTCATATGGAGGAAGGTCTCAACTAATGGAAAGAACGCAGGGCGATAGGGGTCAAAAGGGAACGTTATACGACGCACTTTGTCGATATCTCGAAGTTAACCCCGCGATCTGAAGAATCGGAGGATCTGAAGAGGAAGAATATGAAG
>Ga0179593_1655563_pt1 | contig 10203 bp, 7 predicted proteins | sample CZODoug2_1_08_16_FD_185931 | JGI IMG/M metagenome (GOLD analysis project Ga0179593, IMG submission 185931) | Vadose zone soil fungal communities from Angelo Coast Range Reserve, California, USA - CZODoug2_1_08_16fungal (PacBio error correction) | ecosystem: Environmental > Terrestrial > Soil >...
AGACTCTCTTTAAACCGGTGGTGAAAAAAGTAAAAAAAGAACCCAAGGAGGTTCGTTTGCTGAAAGCTGGCCTCATTTAACTTGGCACTGGCAAGTTCGAGGGGAGGCAAGGTTTTTAGTCAGGATCGTTCTGATAGCGTTATAGAGAAAATGAGAGAGTGGCATCTCGTTTAAGGAGGGGAGAGCCTGAAGATGAAGCGCGGAGCCACCCGCGAGAGGGACTCAGAGACAGAAACAAAACCCAATCAACAACCAGTCAGCTGTATTCAGGGAAAAGGACACTTGGGGAAGTTCTAACCGTAGTCTAAATGGGGGAAATACGTCAAAGAAGAACTACCAACTACCACATCCCTATTTCAGGGGGGAAAGCAATTCCAACACCGACATGTCAAAATATGAGCCCAGATGGGTCAGTGTGGCAATCGAACGCTTAAAAAACCGGGGAGGGCGCGTGCGTCCCAAGAAAAGAACCAATATCCAAGGACTAAAACAGGCCAAAAAAACAGAGAAAAAAACAGGTCGCGACTACAGTAGCTCGAGGCCCCAGAGCCACGCCAGAGTCCAACCCGTTCGAAGAGAAGCATTGCAGCGTTAACGAGCGAGGCTGAAGGGGGTGAGGTGATGTCGAATCCATCCGCTCGATCTTTTGTTTTATCGAGATTAAAGGGTATACCACCACCCCTTGTCAAAACGCATGCTTTTCCGGATCCATTCTCGGAATTATGATGAAACGGCTGCTCATGCAAATTGCGAAAGCGTGCGGCAGAGGCAGGAAGCTCTTCTTCACTTAGGGGGAGGAGAAACCAGGGATAGGGAAAGGCTCCCTGGTATCAACACGCAGAGGAAAACATAGAATTGCATTAACCTAAAGCCCAGCTGGAGAGGCCCAAATCACATCAGTTTCTTTGTAACGCAATCATGGAGCCTCGCGGAAGAAAGTGTAACAGAACCAAAGAGTTTTTATGCCAAACGAAGGGCGGAAAAGGCGGGCCGCGGACCGATCCTTACCTTTGTCATAGCGGAGCTGGTTGGGGGAAGGGGCATGTGGGCGGCAACACTTTGTCACCAAACGACGGAAAAGGCATGTCGGGGGGTCAATGCGAGGGGCTCCTATCATGCCGTTGAAAAAAAAAATCAGAGTCTACTAACCAAGATCTCATACACCGGTAATCTGGGTTCTCTCAAAAACAACGGGAGATCCGGCCCCTCCCGAACCCTCTAAAATGGAACCCGCGAAAAAGGGGTCTATAGGAAAAAAGAGTTATCCATCAACCCCCCTCGAAAATACGAGGGGGTGGATCGATTCTTCAAAAAAATGTTGGGGGGAAGGACGAAAAAGCTCCGGGTACTCTCTACCCGAGCACTTGGGGACGGTCCCAAAAGTTATCCCTTTCCTTGCTTGACGGGGGACCATAAAAAGGGGGAACTGGAAAGAAAAGCAAGCTAAGACGACGACCGTCCCGGAACAAGCGTGAAACTCGTCAATATTCAATCATGAAGGATAAAAACGCGTTCTGGGAGCAAAAACTGGTCAAGATTTATGATCAAGTAAAGAAAATGGCGGGGATTGTGAACCAGCCGGCGTCCAACAAGGATGAGTGCGCGGGCGAACGAATGGCAAATTCAGATCCAAGCGCTCCCGCACTCGAATGCCCGGTAGAAGGAAATTCGCAAAACATCGTTGACGAGAAAGGTTGGGGCACTGCGGGAGCATAAAGGTTAAACTCGTCGCGGAAGAAAGGGGCCGGTGAGTTTTAATTAAATCTTCCGCCGCAGACACAGAAGGTGAGTTTTTCTAACACCGCCTCAAAAAGCGATGGAGCTAAGGGTCACACCGCCCTTCCCTATCTGGGTATGGCCAGCGACGAGAAGACAAAATCGCCCATGAACGGACACCGGGGTAAAACGAGGTCAAACTGACCTTCGACGCATATAGGGTCAAAGTTTCGTGACGCAAAGCCGGGGAGCTCAGGGACTCCCATCGGAACAATTTTTTTTAAAAAAGGGAGCCAAAAGGGAAGGACTCTCTCTAGCCGGGTCGGCGATGAAGACCTGCCAGAAACGGTGTGGAGTGTGGCATCCTCATCAGCACCAAAAGGACTGGGGGCTCGGATGGCGCGAACGCATCAGAAAACAAGGGGAGGAGAGTCGATCCAACGCCAGCAATAAAACTTAAAAGGAAAAAACGACCCTCTAAAAATCCCTGAGGACCTTTACTCTGCGAATGGGTAAAAAATTGGGTCCTTCCTCTTCGAATGGGAATAAAGACTTTCCTCGAATATCAGATGATTGTCGGAAGTCCGTCATTGTTGCCCGATTGACAAGGAGCTTAGGGGGACGGTTCCAGCTCGAACCTCTTCGTAGCTAACTCGAAAAAAATTCGTGCTCTTTAGCAGACCCCGCATTTATCGGTAGAGATCTGCGAAATTCCCAACATGGAAAAATCCGTGAAATAACGCCCAGGCCCTGAGGGTATTATGGAATCTGGGGTCGCCCTTCTGAAAAAATCGTCGGTTTGGGAAAAAACCGGCTTGTTGGGGCTTCTCAAAGCGGCAAAGGGCGCTATCGGGGGTGATTCTCGGGCATCTAGACAAGACATCAGGGGGGACCGAGCAAATGAGGGAGGGGGGGCTGGGTCCTCGTCTAGCATCCCTTGGGGAAGCACTCTTAAAGGGTCCCGCCTTGTATGAGCGTGGAAAGCGCGCTAGGACAAGGAACCCCGCCACAGGGGGTGGGCCGGGGTCCGAACCAACCGCGAACAACCGGAATTGAAACAAGTCGATTTTCCGCCATGGGGAAGAAAGAGGGGACGGAAGAGATCCGTGCATCCTTACGCGAGGGGATCAAAGGAAAAAATTGGAGGTCTTGGATAAGATGCTCGCAAAAAGGAACTCGCTATGCAAGGAGGAAGAAAATATCAGAGCTGTGAGGGTGCCAACTTCTCTGAGGAATTCTGAGAAAGAGGGGGGACTGCTCTGATTTACTCCCTGACTTGTCCCGTGGAGGCTTTCTGATTTGCGCTGTTTGGGGGGGGATCCGTTAGTTCTGATTGGATTGGGGAAGCCTATCTCAGAGAAAACAGGGAGGAGGGATAATATATAAAAAATTCGTCAGAGGTCACCAAAAGCCCAAGATAGAGAGTCAGGCCGGCTCGGCGCACATAAAGAGATCGGCAGCGTCGCAATTCCACGCCAAAGGAAGGGGGGAACCTTCACGCTTGATATTTCAGTTCATAAGGCGGGGTCAATGCTGCTCTAATTGATTTCAAGGCGAGTTTGCTGGGGTACGCGTAAGGGCACGGGGATGAACCGTACAAGCTTGCCATTCTCGGCCGAAATTAGGGGGGGAAAACGCGCGTCAATCGGCGTTCGGGAATTGGGTGGCAAAATGACTACCCCGGAGGAGACAAAAGCGTGAAGGAGGGCCTTCTCGGAAGGAAGACAACGCTCAATCGAAGGTCTTGGCCTCACGAGGCGCCAATGCAGGGAACCATGCAGGAAAACGAGGTGGCAATCGCGAAAACAGGGTTCGTGAAAAATCGTGCAGGGACAAAAACGGGGAAATCTGGGGATTTCGCGCACGATCAAAGGGGGGGAACGGCCCCCCAAAATCTCGGGAGGGGGGGAAAAGGAAGATTGACCTACGCGTGGGACTGGGGAGCCATCTCGCATCTTTTCCGGGGCGTGAGGATCGAGAAGAAAAAGTGAACGGATGCCGAGCAAAATACTAGCCATTAGAAACGAGGGAGGCGACTACGTGAAAAGGACGACACTCCTAGAAAAAACCAAGTCGGTCAAAACTCAGCAAACTCGGAGACATATGCTCGAGAGGAACTGTGATTACTGATGGGCCGGAACCCCTCGATGCCAGGGATTAGGGGGGAAAAAAGGGCAGGGCCGAGGTTCGCTTGTTCAACACCGAAAAAGGCTTCGCGGGAGTTAAAAGCCTCGGGAAAAAAAAGAGAGGCTGGTGGAGGGGAGAGGCTAATCCGTTAGCAGTTCGGTAAAAGGGGGGGATGGTTAAATAACAAGGGAGAAGGAGGAGGGAATAAAGCCGCGCGATTCCCGATGATCTCGTAAATGCTTGATTGGTACTTAGCTAGACGAGATCGGTTGCGAAAGACGCCTCATCTGCCGGAAGGTAAGCACCGATCGTCAGTTTCCTCCTGATGGGCATAAAGGGGGGAGATTAGGCGATCGAATGCCTACGCGAGTCTGAACAGGAACGGAAGCGTAAGTCTTCTTGGTCGGGGAATTGGGGGAGACCCGCAAGAGGTGTCGAGGAGGCGCTGAATACACCTCCTGCCACGGGCAGCGGCCATAGGAATAAGGTGCTCGCAAAGCCGACGCGTTCCAATGCAAAAGTAAATCTCTCTTCAACAGGGGGGGGAGGTTAGAGCCAGGGCACGCCTGCGGAGCTCTGGGCAGACGGCCGGAGCCCACAAAAGTCTTCCATCATAGTGGACCCGTCAGGGAAAAAGACACGAAAAAGGAGCGGTCTAAACTGTGCATCTTCAAATGGGCCAGGATCCAGACCCGTGAGTTCAGCATTCCTTTATTTGGGGGGGCATTGGAAATGGAAGTGTCCGGGTCGCGTCTGCCGGATTATTATTGGAGAGGACGGAGGCCGCGACTTACTACCCGTTCCAGGTCCCGCGGGACCGGCAATTGGGAAAAAAAAGAAGTACCCCCCCTGCTGATAAGCCTCGGGCACAAAGAAGCGGCTGCTCCACCCATGGAGTCAAATCGCAAGGGGGGGGGGAGGGGCGATCCCGCCGAGGTCCAATAGCTAACCTTGTGAGGACCCCGGAATCTCTTAGGTAAAAATGGCTGAATGTGGTCGAGAAAGCCATCTACGGTCGCGTATTCTGGAGGGGCTGAGGACCTCAGTCAGAGGAATCCGGCAAAAAAGACAATCGCTTGACGCAAAACGCAAAGGGGGGGGGGGGGGGTGGTGGGGGGGGGGGCGTTGGGTGACAAGGGTTGCGCCATCCAGGAAAAGGACGCCGAAATCGGGAAGGAATTCGACCTCCTGCGATCGTCACGATTCATAAGACAAGCCCGCTCCAGGCTTTTTTTCCGAGCTCAAGCATGAAAGACTAAGTCTCAAGAATGATTTCAATCGGTGGCAAGAAGAAATGCGAGCACCCATCGTGGTTAATGGCGTGATGACATAGGGAGATACATGGCTTTCAGAAGCCTCTTGCGCTCTACATGGCCAAAAAAGCCCCCCCTTTGACCAGTCCGCTGAAGGAAAAGAACGCGCGACTCACAATGGTCCAGATCCGAAAACCCCTCGGGAACGATATGTGGTTTACCTTTGGGGGCCGAAGGATCACCAAAAGGAGAGGGAACGAAGAAAAGTCATCCCGCTCGCCTCGACCGGGTTCACAGGGCGTTGAAAAAATATCTCACTCTTGGCCGAGGCGGGATCCGGGAAGGAAATAGAAGGGCGCGACTGGGTTGAATCTGGTTGTCAAATTGTGTTGGTAAAAGGGAAAGGGAGCGGTTTTTTGGGCTTTTGAAGAAATAAGCATCTCGGTCGGCGTCGTGGACCGCCACTGGGACAGAATCGGGGGAAATGAGTTAATAACGCTGCGGCGGCAGCTCATGAAAATGTGGATGTCAGGGGTAGGAATTCGGGTCGGGGAACGTGGAATCGCCTAATGACGGGTGATGGAAGGATCTAAACTTTGGAAAACGCTAGGAGGGGTCAACAAAATCGCGAACAGGAGCAGACGCCGACAGGGACAAATCGATCGTAAACGATCCGACGACGATCATTCCAACCATGGAGACACCGTACTGGGGGGGGGGGAAACTAAGGTCATGAGGCAGCTTAGCACGAAATAGCCGGAAAAGATGAAGATGGGCAACATGGGGCGCAAAAAAAATCTAAAAACAAAGGAGAGGAGGAGAGAGCTCTGACTCGATGAAACCCTGAAATAGGGGAAGAAGGCCGGCTATTGGGCGGCTGCAATCCGACATTGACGGGTGGGGAAATGAGGGGGTTTTCGCCTTTGAGTCAGGGATCTTACTTTAAGGAGAAAGGGGAGAGCATGTCATCCTTGGCAAAACAGGTCGCTCGCAAGCGAACCACAGAGCGTTTGCAAAGCCGTAGGAACAAACCAATCAAGCAGCGTAGGCGATTCACGGGACACTGTGGAAGGAATAAATGCCCGAAGGCAAAACGAAACCATCAAGAATCCATGGGGAGGGAACGGAAGAAGTTCAACGCTGTTCATTTCAAAAGAGGGGGTAGATTGTAAGGGGAACAAACAAAAGCAGAGAACGCCATCGCGTCCCAACAAAAATACAATTAAACCAGGCCAACACAAAGCCAAAAGACCCACAGACAAGAGACCTAAAAGAATCTACTTCGGACCATGTATCACTCCAGGAGAAAGCTTTGCAGAGCTGATCCTCCTAGGTCACTCGTGGAAAGCCTGAGATGCCAATTTATTACTTCTTGAGTTTTCTGAGAGGGGGAAGAACCCTATCGGTTGTTTGAGCATGATCTTACGGACCAAAGCGGTCGGGGTCCCTCGTGAGATTAATTAGGCCCTTGTGGGGAGCGGGGGCGTTGAAGACTGCAGCGCGGCGGAAGGGGGATGGGGGGCCAGCCCTTGGAAACCTTCGGTCGGAGACATAAAGAGTCAGATTCAGCTCCGGTGATCATCACGAGAAACCCGGAGTGCGCCATGACACCCTCCGGTTCCGAGCAGCTTAAATCAGTCAGGGCGCGGAGATGCAGGCCACAGGCCGGACGAAGCGGGTGCAATTAGATCGCAGGGGCGACGGGTTACGAATTCAAGAAACGGGGGAGTGAGGGATTGGCATTTTGGCGGAACCTTGGGACTGACAAGCCTTCCTTCGGAATGGGGAGTCAAACCCTTAGAAAGGGAAAAGGCGAACGCGTGCCGGAACGCGCCAGGAATAAGCGAAATTCAGAGTGTTACTACTAAACAATGGAGATAATCAGAACCGAAAAGCTATCGCATCGAAAGAAGAAAGGAGATCTTTTAACTAGCTGGGAAGAATAACTCACTCGCGATGACGCGATTTGTGGCGTCAAATAGGTCTTCGGAGGCCGAATAAGCACTGGAATCTACCTCACGAAGGCAAGAGAGCCTTCGGTGAAAGGAACAGACCGACTTCTGAGGGAAGAAATCAAGCTCGCTCACCCGCGGACCCCCACTGCTCGCATGCCCCTCCGGTAAGTAGGTAAATCAAAGTTGACGGGCACAAAAGCAATCGGAAAAAGGGATTCACAGGCATATAACGCTGTGGATTGCTGAAATCGGGAAGGTTCTAAATCAGATGAAGCTTGCGCTGTTTTTAGCATGCCAGTAGAGCGCAGAAGATCCTCACCTTCGGCGGAGCGAATTGAAGTTGAAAATAGGAAGGGATTGCGCAGGGGTCGTCGGGAGCTAAAAAGGATAACCGGAAGGCCGCGCCTTTGCCTTCGTGTTTCTGAACACGCCCAGACACCGGCTTCTGGTTGAACGCCGTCTAACAAGCGATTTAGCGAGGCCGTCAATGTTGAAAAGAAGCTCGTAGGCCTCTGGAGACGCTCGACATCAGCCGAAACGATGCCCAACCGCAGGCAAGGGGAGGGAAAACGAAGAGAAGTACTTGACCTCTCGGCAGCAAGGCGGATAACGCCACGGAACGAGACTGGGTCCCATCAAGCCTTTTGTTTAAACGCGCCCCATCGGAATGCCCTCGAGTCAGGAGAGGGACGGGTCCTGCTTTACACTTGTTCGATAACAGAACCCCTCGCTGAGGGAGAATAGGGGGGGGGAACTCAAGGGATCAACACCGAGAATTCGAAAAGGCTCGAACGCCGCACCCGCCTGCTTTTTCGGAACACGAGAAAGTCCAAGTTACCCTCGAATGGGAATCGCGGGTTCCAGTTTTACGTTCCTCAAAGATCATATTATTTCGACTGGTTGAGGGAAGCAAGGCGCCGATATTTCCCCGAGGTCGGAATGTCTGAGATTAACTATTACCTCGCTTCGAGAGAAACTAAGAAAAGATCGAGGCTCGGGCAGCCCAGGTGATAGTAATAAAAACCTCGTCTCCGGACGAATCGTATCGGGGAGAAGTCCCAGAGGGATTTCCAGCCCTTCTGTCTCCCAGGAGGGAGGAGAGGGGTTGCTAGCAACCAATTCTTTGCGCGCCGCTTCCAAATGCTCTCCTGATAGTAGCAGGCGCGTATCGGATCACTAACAATCAGTTCTTCGTCAGGGTCAACCCTCTTTCGGTTCCTGCAAGAAACTCATCGAGCCTTTACCTCTCGAGGAAGATAGGGAGTGAAAAGTAGATCGCCGAGAGTCAACCGAGGAAATAGTCGCTTACTCGTTCGTCGTGAACTCGCCCACCATAAATTTACCAGCGTCAGAGTTTCCGAAAGGGGGGGGGAGGACTCCGAGAGGGAAGAGAGAATCCGTGCGACTACTCACGCTGATCCCGCAAAAAATTGCCCTTTTGTTTGGGCTCTAATAATTCGCGGGAAGATGTGTAAGGAACGAGTAAATTAACTGAAAACGAAATATCAGCGGGCGTGAAGTGCGATGAATCTGCGTCCGGGGAATGGCGAAAAAAAGGGGTCGCGTGTTGATCGGACTGCTTCGGGTGGGGGGGTCGGGGCGCGTCCGAGAGGTTTCTGCCTGTGACCGCAGAAAAAACAACAACAATGAGGAGAGAAGAGATCCTAAAAAAAAAAAGGGCCAGAAAGGAGGGGCAGGAAAACAAAGAAGCCCGATCACCGTCCGCGCAATAAACGGCCCAGGCGCGAGCAGAAGGTCTTCTTCGCCATTCCACGGAGAGACGGACTGCCGAGATAATTCTGCATGTCAGAACAAAAGCCATAATAGAAGAATCTACACTGAAGCTGCATACCGGCGGGGACTCGAGTGGAAAGCTCAAACGATCAGCATTCACGGGCCAAGGAAAATCAACGTCCCCATGTCTGAAAATCGAGCGTTCAATCGGGGGGCGGGGAAAAGCTTGCTGGTCAGAGGAACCGCGTCAGCAGAGGGCGAAGGGTACGGGAGCTTCTATCGTCGAATGGGTAAGGGGGGGGGGGGGGGGGGGGGAGCGGAAGAGGGGTTGGCCTCGGAGGGCTCCAAAGGGGGGGGGGGGACACGCTTAACTCGAAAAAGAAAAGGAGGTTGCTAAAAGGAAACTTGCCTACTAAATTATTTGAGGGTCAGGAAAAACTAGCGCCGAACGACCGCCTTTGAAGTTCTGACGCCGCTCAAAAGTGGTAGAAAAACAAGAGCGAGGAGGGCGACGCCTGTATGGAAGCCATAGGAGGGGGACAGGGGAAACGAATCCAGATCGCAGAGCATGCGAGGGATGAGCGGAAAGCTACTATTCCCTGCGATGAGAGACGTGAGAAGGAGAAAGGATTAGTTCGAACCGAAGAGGTCAAGAGGAGAATCTCGAAAGGACGAAATGTCCATCGTCTGGCATGCCGGCAATGGCACTCGAAATCATCATCTTATCGCGGGGGACTGAAAAAGAGGGAGGGAAACAAACTCTTCCAGGGATCGATGTCCCGGGGGGAAAGGGACGGATTGGAGGAGTTTGAGCCGGATGGCGCGGCGTTGTCCATTCGAGGAAATCTCGGGGCGATGCAACGGATCGCCATAAAATTCTCTCCGAGGGGCGTTGGTGGCTTGGAGGAATTGAAAACCAGGAAAGGGAGCAGGACTGAGAATCGCCTACCTGAACTATCGCGATGGCGGCGCGTAAAAAGGGAAGGGGGGATTACGGCATTCTACCTTATCTCGGACGTTGAGGAAAACGTACAAAAAAGAGAGGCCAATAGGGGTAAAGGGCAAAAATCAAAGCACCAGCAGCCAGCGCTTTTAGCCTCAACAGGGAAAAAAAAAAAGAAAGAGAGGGAAACAAAGGCTTACTTAAAAAAAATAAATCCTAAGAAGATACAGGGGGGCTAGGAATCGGATCTGGTGTCGACAGCACGGAGAAACGTGGTACTTGTCGTCCTTCGAAGCCTGAATGGAAAGAGTCCAAGAAAAAAAAAGAGGCAGCACTGGATGGGGGCGCTCCTAAGACTGGGCCGCATCCGGCTAGGCGGAAATCGTTGCGCGAATTTTTAACGGAGATAAGGCCGGTGGCGGCTCTGGCGCGAGGGGAAACCGTTCGCCACAAGCGGCCGAATGAGTGGACGCAG
>Ga0179593_1728800_pt1 | contig 10203 bp, 14 predicted proteins | sample CZODoug2_1_08_16_FD_185931 | JGI IMG/M metagenome (GOLD analysis project Ga0179593, IMG submission 185931) | Vadose zone soil fungal communities from Angelo Coast Range Reserve, California, USA - CZODoug2_1_08_16fungal (PacBio error correction) | ecosystem: Environmental > Terrestrial > Soil >...
GCCGCGTCAAACGTGTCGGAGAAGGGAGGGAAGGTGGTTCGGAGAAAAGAGGCACCAAAAGCCCTGGAAGGGATTTCTGCGCGAAGCTGATGACTTCGCGTTCTAGGAAAGGAAAAGCGCTCGGGGCATGACTTCGATGCGCAGAGCGAATAAGAAAGGAAAGGAGACTCAAGAAGAGGCGGGACAGGTATCATGCGCCGGATTCGCTGGACCGAGGCGAGTGAAAGAAAGGGCAACAGATGTAAGTGACAATTCCCTCGTCGAGCTGACCAACAAAAAGGAAATCCGTGAAAGAAAGCTGACAATGACGCTCGCACAGATCTACCGGGAACAGGACTCCAAGAAAAAAAAAGAAGTAAGTATCAAGATGACGCCCGAAAGCATTGGGAACCCTCTGAAAAAGAAGACAGACAAGACCTGGCTCGCAGGTCCATGCTCAGCTGTCCGTCCTCTATGAGAAGACTAGGAAAAAGACGGGAAGGAAGGAGATGCGCCATGTCGGTATACCAAAAAAGAACGGCTGGAGGAGGAGTTCGAACCGCGACGCCGCGGAGGCGCCCCAAGAGGGGGGGAGGAAGGAAAAACTGTCGACAAAGCCGTTGACCGGAGCATCGAAAGAAAAACTGCAGGGAGCCGAATACGTTTGAACCTTCATCGCGGCTTCCTTAAGAAGAGAAAAGAGGCGGGCATGTTTCGCGTCCGCTGAAGGAGAAGGTACGGAAAGGGATGAGCCCTTGTCAACTGCAGCGTTGGGGGGGAGGTGGATGTCATCCATTAGGCGTTAGCAGGAGGGAAGGGAGGAGGAAATAACGGAAGGAAGCTATGGCAGCCACTAATCTCGTCCATCACTAAAAAGGGGGAACGCCGAGCGCCTCGATCCAATCAAAGAAAAAGACTATATGAGTAAGCGGAGGCTTTGCTCAACTCTGCCGCGCGCAGGAGGAAGCCGAGAGAGCCTCAAGCTCGCTCTTTCGAACAAAAAAGGGGGACACAAACGAAGGGAGAGAGCGTCACCGTGGCTCAGCGTATCATGCGGGAGAAGGGGGGGGGGGGGAAGAGGAAGGTCATCGGTGCACCGCCGCGCTCATGGGAGGCAGCAGAGGGGACTCCTCTGCTCAGCGTGCGGGAACTGAATAGCCGGCCGTTGACGACGGGAAAAGGGAAAAAAACGGATCTACTCGGAGTCGCTCTCGTCGAAGAAATGCCGGAAAAAGATTGTCGCCCGGAATCCCTTATCGTGCCCGCGGCGCGAAATAGAAGAAAAAAAGAAAAAAGAGGGAGGGGACACCGCTGCGTCAGGGAGAGAAAAAACGCCGTCAGAGGTCGAGCCAGCAAAAGAGACAGAGTACCATACGCGCGCCTACGTTTTGCCACCGACCGAAGAAAGGAGGGGAGGAGGTACCGCTCATTGTGGTTTCATAATGAGTAGGAGTGGTCGTACTTCCTGAGGGCGCTCGCGCCGCAGAGGGAAAAAAAGAAAAAAGAAAAAAGTAGGAGAAGCGGTCCTGTCCATCGCCCACCATTCCCTGGCAAGGGGGAAGACGCGAAGAAGGAAAACAGAAAAATCGGGGCGGATCCCGGAGCGGAATTCTCAGGGGAGGGAAAATCGCTCAAAGAACTGCCACTTGATCAACCATTCGCTCCGGTATCCTAAAAAAGAAAAAGAAGAGTTTATGGGACATCGAGAGGGAACGCTGCAGGGACTGGTGGTCGAATTCCATCCCTCTCGCCGAAGTTGAGGAAAGAAGGAGGCTGAGCGCGACCTCATTCATTACTACAACTCGGAAAAAAAAAAAGAGTAAAAAAATAAGGAATCCTACCTCTTTCCGCCGTCGGTCGAGGAAAAAAAGTGAGGAGAGCGTCTTTGTACTCTGCAAAAGACAGGGAGAGGGACAGAGGAAGAAGAAACCAGCTGTTCTTCGATTCAAGGAAAGGAGGGGGAACAAAGAGGAGAGTTTCTTTAGGCGAGCCTCGGGGAGGGAATGACCGAGAAAAACCGGCGTCTCTAGTCCTGCCAGCTCGCCGGAGAAGTGTCAGAGAAAAAAATTGAAAAAAAAGATGCGCGAGGAGTCCGCATCCGGTGGCGAGGGGAAAGGGGAAACTGAAGAGGAGGCGCGTGCACCGATGAACTGCATCGAAAAACAGATTCAAAAAAAGGGGAGCTCGCGTATTGATCGCACGCGCCGTTGTGGGAAAAAGAAAAAAAGGAGGCGTTCTGCCATCGCTCGCTTTAGCGACGAGAAGAGAGGGTGAAACGAAAGGGGAGGAAAGCGCTTTGCCGTCGTCTCTTAAGCCGAACCAAGCTCATAGAGGGAAGAGTGACGCTGCCGAGGAGGAAGGAAACCAGAAAAAGAGCTTAAAAAAAAAAAAAAAAAAACCTGTATCACTGCGCGAGGAAGAAGGGGCTCACAGCTCTTGGATCGCAGAAACTCCAAAGGGAAGAGGAACCACCAAATACAGGTGGATCGCGCTGTCATCGAGGCCTCACTACAGAGGGGCGGGAAGAAAAAAAAGGAAGAAGACCGATTTTGCGATAGAAAAAGGGGAAATCCTGAAAAAAGTCGAGGTGCGCGAGTCGCTTCTCCGGTCCAGAGTGGGAGAGAAAAGACGGGGCAATCCGCGCGTCGCTTGTTCGAACTCCCGGGCCGAGAAAGAAGAGAGGATAAAAGCCGAGAAGGAGGGAGGAGAGCCCCGCCGCGGGTTTTCCTATCTTCTCTAGAGGGAAGAAAAAAAAGAAAGAGGGTAGAGAGGATCTCCTGTCGCCCTCTGACGTCCTGACGGCAGAAACGAGTTCCAAAAATGACTGGGCGTTGCGCAGCGTCTGCTTCCGCGTCGAGGCGGGTCCTAGGGAAAAAAAGGGGGGGGGGAAGGCGAGCGGGCCTCACACTCCACCGGGTTCCTCGAGCAGAGGGCAGGAGAGAGCTTCAGGGAAAAAAGGGAAAATTCGATGTTGAAAGGGTGCGATTTTGTGCGCGGCACGCATTCAGGGAAAAAAAAGAAGGGGAGAAAGGAAAAAGCGGCCAATGCCTTCTCACTGTCCAAAAGTAAGGAAAGGATAGAGCCGAAGAAAGATGACCCTTCCGGTAATAGATACGCTAAGTCTCCGCTTCGCGCTCAATCCCTAAAAGAGGAAAGAAGAAGCCAAGAGGAAAAATCTCGGATTTTGCGCAAACTCGCTCCGCGCGCGGAAAGAAGAAAAGGAAAAAAAGGCGAAAGAAAAAGAAGCAGGGATTTTCGCGATTCCGCGGCAAAAGGGAAAGGGGGGGGGGGGAGGAAAAAGAAGAGATTGAACTACTGATCCTTAAGGGCAACTAGATCGCAGGCCAAGAAGAGAAGGAAAAGGAAGGCATAGTGCAGACGCGCTCGGGAAGGAAAAAAGAAAGAGAGAAAAAAAAAAAAGGCGATCAATACTCTTACCTTTCTACGCATGGGGGGCAGGAAATAGAAATTCAAGGAAAACAAATCGCACCCCTTTCACATCGAATTGACAAGCGCACTCGAGGGCAAGAAAAACGAGAAGTGATCCGTTGCGCTGCTCTAGGAACCCAGGGAACGCAAGACCGAAGGGGGAGGAAGAGAAGCGACGCTGCGCAACGCAGTCAGTCATCACGAAGACGCCCGAACAGGGGGGGGGAAGGGAAGAGGAAAGGGGAAAGAGGCGGCGCAGATCCTCGATACCAGCATTGCGTTGAGACCAGGGGAAAAAGAAAGCCATGTAAAAGGAGCGATACTCACTTGAAATGATTCGCTGCGCATGGGAGAAGAGGAGAGGGGAGACGTGGAGGAATGGAACGGGTCTTACTCCTCCTCTGGAAGGGGACAGGCGACAAAAAAAGCCTGTAGTCGACAAAGCCGGTGACCTGGAAGCAGAGAAAGAAAAAAAAACGGGAAGGGGGAAGGAAAAGGCGTCCCTCTCTCTCCTATATGGGGAAACGATCCTTTAAAAAAGCAGGATGAGACCGTGTCAGAGCATCGAGGCATGGCGCGCCGCTGGAAAAAGAGCGAATCCACCTGAATCTCGTCTTCGAACCGGGAAAACTGAATGACCAAAGTGACGTGAGCCGTCGCCAAGAAAAGGGAAAATGAGACTTAATCTATTGCAAAAAAACTACTCAAGTTGGCTGAACGCGACGCGCGGAAAGGAAAAAGAAAAGAGATGATGAGCTTGTTTTCGGCTAAAAGAAAAAAGAGGGGGAAAGCCGGATCGGCGTTCGTTACGACGCTCCGATCGAGAAGGAAGAACGCCTCCTGGGAAAACGGGCGATCAGAAAAAAAAGGGGGGGAGAAAGAGGATCATTCGTGCAGATTGATCGAGAAGGAGAAAGAAGGAGGGCCGCCGAGCTGCAGCCTAAAAAAGGAGAAAAAGGCTGGACTCCTCGCGCATCGTGAGGGGGGGTGATAGATGTCGCCCGTTATCCGGACAACCTGCCTAGGAGAAAAGGGAGGAGGGGCAGGAATATAGACTGCCAGAAAAAGGGGGAAGTTTGGGGGAACTCTCGTACCGCGAAAGAAAAAAAAGAGAACCTCTGCTTCCTCATGACGCCGGAAAAAAAAAAAAAAGGACTCAAGGAAGCCGCGCCTAGTTCGATCGCGCTTCAAGAAGGGAGAGGAGAGAAGAAGGACCAGCACCAGAAAGAGGTGCCACTACCTCCTACGAGTCCTAGCGGGAGAGGTAGAGGTTCCCCTCAAGGGGGGGGGGGGGGCATTGAGGGCCTAGTTGTCTTACTTCCCGAGAGGCAGCAGCATCTACTCTGCAATGGGGGGGAAGCTCGCGAAAATTTCCGGCGAGCGGCTGGACATCGACCACCAGAAAAAGGAAGGAGAAAAGACGCGGAGAAAACTAACTTCTCGTTTGTATTCTTAGCGGAGGGGGAAAGGGGGGGATCTACCCTTCTCTCCTGGGGGAAAAGGGAAGGTTTCGGGAAAGAGAAAACGGAGAGGAGAAAAGATAGTATATCTAGACCGAAACTGAAAAGAGAAAAGAGGGATAAGAACATTTTTACCACCGAGAAGAGAAAAGAAAATGGAAAAAAATCGGCTTGTAAAGGAAAGAATTGCATTTACTGGGGGAAGAGGCCATAAAGGCTCCAAACTGAATTGCAGCGGGAAAGGAAGAGAAGCGGGAAGTACTCCCAGAGGGAACCTCAAAGAACTCCTACCTCCTTGCTCCGGGGGAAGGGAACTAGTATTCTTCTTTTCAAAACGGCAGAAGAAAGAAAAAAAAAAGTCTGAGGGGGAGACGCGTCGTCCCTCTTCCGGCGGTAAAAAAAGGAAGGGGAGTCGATTCCCTTACTCATCGTAGGAGAAGGAGAGAAGCAATAGTGGGGCACGCGGCCCGATCATTATTCCGTGCGACAAGGAGAGAGGACGCCATCTCTCCTTTAAATTCGTACGAGAAAGAAGGAAAAAACGGAGGAATTTTGTAGTCGTCAACGGCCTGGCTATCATTGAAAAAAGGAGACGTGCTCGCGTTACGGCTGCAGCTAGAAAACTAAAGGGAAAAAACTTGCCTCTTGCCCTCTAAAAAAAAGAGGCACGCATGATACGCAAAAGAAATTTGAGAGGGTTTTCGCCTTCACGGTGGGGAAAAAGGAAGAGAGAAGCTTTATCTCGATCGGAGAGAGGGAAGGAAGGGACCGAAAAAAGAGGTTGCCGTCGGCTCTGTAGCCGAAACCAAGCTCATCAAGGGGGGGGGGGGGAGAGGGGAGATTCGCTTCCGTTCAAAAGGGGGGAAGGGAGGAGAGTCCGTAGCACTGCCGCTATGTATTAGGGAGGGGGAGAAAGAGAAGGGAGCGGCATACACTCCGCTCTTGGCGAAGAAAAACGAGGTGCCAAAGGAGAAGCCGTCATCGATGCCCGCAAAAAAGAGAGGAGAGGGGATCGGTATCACCTATTTGCGAGTACAAGGGGGGAAAAAAAGCGGGGACGGGCTCCAGCGGCTCACCCTTCCGGCAAGGGAGGAAGAAGAAAAGCTTTCTTAAACAGTTCGAGGGGAGGAGTAAAAAAAAAAAAAAAAAAAAAAAAAAAAAAAGAAAAAAAAAAAAAAAAAAAAAAAAAAAAAAAAAAAAAAAAAAAAAAAAAAAAAAGAAAAAAAAAAAAAAAAAAAAAACAGTCCGGGGCGCCTCCTCGGCGTCGTTGTTCGAACTCAAAAAGGAAAAGAAAAAGGGGGGAAGGCGCTCGCTGCGCTGTTGTGTTATCCGCCATAAAAAAAAAAAAAAAACTAGTGCGTGAGAAGAAGAGGCCGCTGGACCTGCGCGCCAGGTCTCAACGCAAGAAAAAAAAAAGACGAGGAAGGCAGGGGCAGAAGGGTCAAGTTGTGTCGCGAGGGTTTCAAAGAGGAAAAAAAAATGAGCTGACGGAAGGAAAGAGGGGCGAGCAGGTCATGGGTCAGTCTGTAGCGGTCCTCAACTCCACCGGGTGAGAAAAAAAGGAGAGCCGTCGTCGTACTTCCCAGATTTCGTTCAGCCTCGGGACGAGGAGGGGAAAAATTCGGGTTGAAAGAAGAGATAGGGGCCAGCGACTCCGGCGCATTGTCTACCTTTCCCGCGCGGCCAATAAGAGAAGGGGGGGGAGAGAACTGCTATTCGCTCTGCTCATCGACTTCCATGACAGAAGGAGAGAAAGAGGACAAGACCTGGAAAAAAAAAAAGGGGGAGGTGTTGTGTCCTCCGCGAAGTTGCCCTTACGGATCATAGTTCAGAGAAAAAGGGGGAGGGGAAAAAGGTGCCGCTGCATCGCGAAAATCCCTGCGATCTCGATCAAAAAAAGGGGAAAAGAAGAGAGAAGAGCGCGGAGCGAGTGTTTGCGCCCAACTCCGATATGGGAAAGAAAAAGAAAAAAGGGGGAAGGGGAAGGGGGGAGCGCGAAGCGGATACTTCGCTTTCTATTACCGGAAAGGAAGAAGGAAAACAGGAAAAGAGACAGCAGTCGGCGATCACAATAATTCTCCAGGACTTCGGAAAAAAGAAGGGGAGGGGCCGCGGCTTACATTTACTCAGAGGAAGGGGGAAGCACCGGACTCCTGCTGCGTGCCGCGCACAAAATCGCACCCTGAAAAAAAAAAGGGGGAGAAGAGACATCTTGGTAATTAGAACTGAAACGAGGAGGAAGAAAAGGAACGCTACCGACTGACCTGACTCTCTCACAGATCTACCGGAATAGGAAAAAAAAAAAAGGAAGGGAAAAGAGGAAAAAACGCCCCGAATCATTGGGAACTACAAGAAGGGGGGAAAGAAACACTTAATGAAAGAAGGAGGGGGGAAGACCGTGCTGGCGCTCAGGTCCATGGCAGCGTGCCGGCAAGAGAAGAAGTCGGGGAAAACAAAAGAGAAAACACGCTGCACAGCGTCTCGGGCCTTGTATGCCGGGAAAAGAAAGGGAGAAAGGGGAAGGGGCGAACCAGCTACTTCCGCGGAGGAAAAAAGAAGAATATCTAAAAAAAGAGGGAAACTCGCGCACTCGCCCTTCCTCCGGTTAGCAGAGGGAAAAAGGAAGACGTAAACGGCAGCTCGTCTTCCTGTATCTAGCAAGAGGGGGAGAAAAAAGATCAGGGGGCGGCGGGGCCTCGATGACATCGCTATCCACCTGGAGAGAAGGGGAAAAGGAAGGAGGTGGGACTCATCCCTTGCGGAGGGAAGGAGGGGACGTGAAAAAGAAGCGCGCAGTGCTACGGAATCTATTGCAGCCAGATAAAAAAGAGAAACTCCATTTTCCTGAACTCGACGACGAGGGAAAGTCGAAGAAGACTTGGTTCGGCTACACGAGGGAAAAAAGCGGAGGCTTTTCGCAAAAAAAGAAGGCGGGGGAAGAAAGCTCGCGCTTGGAAAAGGAGGGGGCACACCTATGAAATCCGAAAAAAAAAGGAGGAGGGAGGTCTCATACGAAAAGGGCAAGGTTTGATCGCTGAAATGGGCGAAAAAGGGAAAGCGTTGCACTCTCCTCCTCAGGGAGGAAGAAGGAAAGCAAAGAAGCGCACCGGAGGGAAAAAAGGAAGAAAGAGGAGGCCTTTGGGATAATGAAGAAACACGCGGGAGTCGCTCTCGTACGCATAAGAAGGGGAAAAGGACTTCAAGTTATTTTCTCTTCCAGAACCTGGGAAGGGGAAACCGCGAGAAGAAAAAAATGAGCGCGACGACGCTGGTACAGCTTGTGACGACAAAAAAAAAGAGTGGCGGGAAAAAAGAAAGACAGACCTCGCCCGACGTTTTGCCACGACCGCATACGAGTCGGGAAAAAGGGGGGGGAAAAAGAAAGGGGGGGGGTGTCATTCCTCCGTCTGACGGGCGGGGAAGGGGGGGGGGATAGTAAGGAAAAGAGGGAATGCGTTTGCGCGCCGACTCCTCGGAACAAAGGGAAAGAAAAGAAAAGGAAAGAGGGGGGGCCTCATTGTTCTCTCTACAAGAGGAGGGGGAAGGAGGGACTTTGGAAAAGGGGGTGTTATCCGTGGCAGTTTTTTCGGTCTCGATCGAGAGAAAAAGAAAAAAGAAAAAGAAAATGCCAAGGAGCAACAGTCGCTCCGGTATCCTCCCCTATTTGCAAGGAAGAGAAAGAAAGAGAAAATTTGAGAGGGGGGGGGGGGCGATGGCCGCCCGCTCTCCTAATTTGTCCAGAAAAAAAAAGGAAATGTCATTTCTTCGCTCGCTGAGAGAGGGAAAGGGATGAAGAGAGGAAAACACCATTGATGGTACCTCCTACGCCGTGCCGAAGGGGGAGGAGGGGGAAAAAGAGGGGGGCGCTCGTCTTTTCCTCTGCGCGCATAGAGAAAAAAAAAGAAGAACGCTCAGAGCGATTCCCTGACGCAAGCGTCGTCGCCGCGTAAAGAAAAAGGGGAGGGAGAAGAAGGTACGCCTCCGCCCGATCATGATCAGGAGGGAAAAGGGTACAGTTGGGGGGGGAAAAAAGAGGGGAAGGTAAATGCGTACTCTAGCGACTCACGCACGGAGGAAGGAAGAAAAAAAAAAGGGGAGTGAGGCGCACCTTCCTGGAGAGAGTAGGGGGTGCGCGTGCTCATCTGTAGTCTGCACTCAGGAAAAAGAAAAGGGAAAGATTAACTTCCGAGGGAAAACAAAAAAGGAGCACGGGGAGCTCCGCGTATTGGATCGGGGAAAAGAGAAAAAAAAGGAGGAAAGAGGTTGTTCCCCATTCTTCTTTCGAAAAGAAAGATAGGGAAACGCCGAGCTAGTTGCGCAAGCCCAAAAAGAAAGGGGCCTCTGCGCTGTAGACAGGGGGAAAAAAGATAGAAAAGGGAAAAAGACGCGTCGCTTCCGCCAACTTAAAAAGGGGGGGGGAATCTGGCATAAAACAAGAAGAAATGGAAAGCGTACGGTCTACGGCTCACGCTCATGAAAGAAGAGAAAAAGGCTGGCAGGGGCACCATTCTAATCCTATATCCAGGGGGAAGAGGGAAAAAGGGGAAAAAGAGACTCAAAAAAGAAAAAAAGAGGCTCGTATCACCGAGTTGTCAGTACAGGCAGAAAAGGGAAGGGTTCAACTTACTGCTCGATGCGGGAGAAAAAGACAGGGGGCGGAAAGGGGGAGGGGGGGAGTGTAGTACAGTTCGCTATATTATGTGCACAGTCCTGGGCAGAAAAGGGAAAAGAAGGGAAGAGGGATGCGTAGACCTTTCCCTCATAACAAGGAAAAGGAGCAGTGAAAGAGGGAGCCCGCCGCGCGGTTTTTCCTCGCTCTCACATATAGTACGGAAAAAAGGGAAAAAAAGGGGAAAAGGCTTGTCCGAGTATCTGCGCCGCCTAATGGGACAGAAGGAAGAAGAATTTGGAAAAGACAGGGGGGAAGTACGTTTGCCAATCGTCGCCCTCCGGTCGAGGAGGAGGAAAGAGGGGAAGAGGGAAAGGGGCAGTCGGTATCTTGTCTCACCTCAAAGGGGAAGAAAAGCAAAAAAAAAAAAGGGAAGGACCAAGAATGGCGGTCAGCCTCGACGAGGGGAGGAGGGGGGGGGGAGAGGAAAACGCAGCATGTCTCTCCTCTTTCTCGCGACGAAGAGAGGGAGAAAAGGGGACCAAGCGAAAAAGAAGATGAGGCGCCTCTGCGCAATCGACGTCATGCCCGGCGCGTCTGCCACTATGCCCTGAAGGAAAAAAAGAAGGAAAAGGGGGGGGAGGTGCCTCCGCTAAGTTGCCCTTACGGATCAATTAGGGAAAGGAGGAGGGGGGGCAGAAAAAAAAACTCGCGAAAAAAAGAGAG
>Ga0179593_1783247_pt1 | contig 10203 bp, 15 predicted proteins | sample CZODoug2_1_08_16_FD_185931 | JGI IMG/M metagenome (GOLD analysis project Ga0179593, IMG submission 185931) | Vadose zone soil fungal communities from Angelo Coast Range Reserve, California, USA - CZODoug2_1_08_16fungal (PacBio error correction) | ecosystem: Environmental > Terrestrial > Soil >...
GGTGGTGCCGGCGCGGTCGAGGAGAAGAGAAGCGGGGGCGACGGGAAAGGGGAAGATTGGTGACGCCGTTCACCATCGCACCGAGGGGAAGGGGGGATCACGCCATGCATGAGGAGAAGGGGCTTACCTTAACGGAGGGGGGGAAAGGGCGACCTCTTGGCGCCGGGGACCAAAAGGGGAGAGGGGCGGCTTCGGCGGGTGGGTAATAAGAAAGAGAGGATCATTCTAAGAATGGCAAGAAGGAGGGACACGGTGTCCAGCATGTCGGTCTAAGCTTCTGGATTTGAAGGCTCTAGATGCAGGGGAAAGGGGAGAATCCCTTCTGAGAACGGAAGGTCGCCTGCCCCAAAGACGGGACGACAATGGTCTTTGTGTCCCAAATCACTCGAGGGAGGACACTTTCGTTCGTGACAAAGAGAGTTAATTTTAAAGGGGGGGAAAAGACCGCGGCGGAGTATCCAAAGAATGGAAGAGGGGGTCGCTATTATCCAAAGGACCTACGGGGAATCACGAGAGCAGGGGGACAAAAGAAGCGAAGTGTCTTCTCAAGGGAAAAATTACTCTTCCCGCGCGTCTTTGAGGGTGAGGACCTCTATGTTCTCGAGGGGGGGGAAAAAAAAACTCGCCTAGGGGGAGCTTCTGAAAGGAACCGGCGGTCTTAACAGGCTTAACGGAGCCACTCCGTATTTACGATACGGGAGACTTGAGGAGGAGATGGAGCTGTCCGTCCCGAAACAAGAGGAGACGTATTTTCCTAGAAAAACCTACGGAAAGGCACGCCTAGAAGAAGGGCGCATCAATCAAAAGAAGGGGCTCAAATTGATCACGTCCCCTCTTAATCTCGAAAAGGGGTCTAGGAGAGGTCTTCTGTGAAGGGGGGAGAAGAAAGGTCCTATATTCATAGAGGGAGGGAGGGAACTCACTACCGACGGGCGCCATAGGCTTAGAGGTGGGCCACTATGCCTACCAGTGAAACACCGCGGCGTTGGGAAAAGAGAGAATCAACGGGAAAAAGCCTGGATCAAATGGGGAAAGGGAATGTCAGGCTTCTTGACGACTACTCCGGAAAAAAAAAAGTGACGAGCTTGCCAGTAGGGGGTCCTATCTACCTGAAAAAAAAGAAAAACGTTCTCTTTCAATCCTCCCGAGGAGGGAGGAAAGAGGCCGTTCCAGTGAAAAAGGTGGGGGGAAATATCATGTGGTGGTGGCCTCATCTCAGAGAAAAAACACAACCACGGAGGATTAGTAAAATATAGAGAGAGGGGAACCGCTATGAATCGACGCACCAAGGGGGGAAGAAAGGGAATCGTTTCTCATGGGGAGCCCCGCTGGCGATTGCCAAAGAGGAGAAGCTAAAGTTTGCTGGCCCGGACAGGATCGGCCTACTCCCGGCGGGAGTCTTATTAGGGTCGGAAAGAAGGAAGAAACCATGTCTAAAAACAAAGGGAGGGTAACCGGAGTGCCTCGGGGAGACACAAAAGAGTTGTTCATAAAGAAGAAAGGGGAGGCAAGCGTGTGGCCACGCGAAAGGGGGGAGGCAAGGTCGATGCATCTCATCAATTCCCAGGGGAGAGCGTAAATGGATTAGCGGAAAGAAGACCTCTAAGACGAAAGGCCAGCCCGCCACGGGGAAGAGGCAAAGGGATAAGGTTTGTAGTGGTTTCAACACTTAATGGGAAATTCTGTTACCTCAAGGGGGAAGGAGATGACGGAAGGGTCGGGTCTCGGCCCAGAAAAAGAAAGGGCCGGGGGACCGGAAAGGCCAGCTCAGCGCCTGGAAAAAAGTATCTCTACGAGGAGGGAGGAAACCTTGAGCAGAAAAGGCCGCCGGGCGTCCGACGGAAAAGCATCTGTGGAAGGTTGGAAACACCGTCTAAGCGAACAGACCTTCGCTGATAAAAGGGGGGGGGGAGTGAAACAGGTCCGTCCGAGAACTTAGGTAGGAAGCGTCTATCATGGGAGGCTGTGCGGCACAAGACCGGAAGAGAAACTCATAAAAATGAGGAGAGAGCGGCCGAGGAGGGGCACCACCGAAAGAGTAAAAGGTCGCACCGCAGGACAAAGTTCTTCTGGCCCCAGACCGGGAGGAGAGGGGAAGTCCTGAGTGAAGGGAGAAAAAAAGGGACGAGCGAAATCAACAGAATCGAGAACAGTTATGGGAAACGAGACAACCCTCAGCTATCCATCAGGGACCCTTACTTCTTCGACATGATAGGGAGGGGGGGTCCACCACCAACCGAAGAACAGAAAAGGTATTAAAGAAGGGAAACGGCGCAATAGGAAGAAGGAACTCCACCCTTTTAAGGAAAAGGACGGGTTGGGGGGGGGGGAAGAGGAAACTTTTCACCCCCTTCGCCCGGGCGATGTGGAGAGGAAAACTCCAAAAACGTCACCCCCGGTAGCACGAGGAACTTTTTCACCTAAGAAAAATCACACCCTATCTATCTCAAAAGGGAAGAGGAAAGAGGAGATAGGGGGAAAAGGCGCAGGTCGCCCTTGTAGGTGAGAGAAAAAGAGAAGAACGGGGCTGTGGAGGGGGACTTGATTACTCCTTTCAGGGAGTATATCCCTCGACCTGCAGCTGAAAAAGGGAAGAAGGAGGGTCGTAGGGGAAGGGTCTAAGGTGAAAACGGAGCAGAAACTTCTTCAGCTTTTCTTCCGGGGAAGGACTAGTCTCATGTCGAAGAGGAGGGCAGGAAGGTCCACGGTCAATAATGGCTGATGGGGGGGGAACGAACGGCGATCAGGACAGTCGTGGATTTTCGCCTCCGGGAAAAAAAAAAAAAAAAAGTCCCTTCCTTAATCGTACATGACCGGAGTAAGGAAAGAGCTTCTGGGGATAAGGCGTCGGTTACGCCCGGGGAAAGGGGAGGGTCGGTTATCACCAAAGAAAAGAGCCTCTATCTATTCCCGAAGGGGTCTTGCCGCACAAGAAGGGAGATCTCCCGTAGAAAAAGGGGGGTCAGATACTACTGTGAGATGTAAATCTGAGTCCTTTTCCAGAAGGGTAGAGGGGGTATCGGGGGGGATCTCCAAGACGGGGAAGGAGTATAAACGTTCAGGGGCCATTTCTTAAATTCTAAGAAAAAGGATAATCCTATACTTTGCTGGGGAAAGGGCAAAGTCTGAAGTGCTGGGCTGGAAAGACCACGGTCCCACCTATCCGATACCCCTGAAGGCAAATAGCCTGACCTAGGTAAAAAAGAAAACCTAATTACATTTACCAAGGATACACTCAAAAATAAAGATCTCAACCGTTTCTGTCATAGAGAGTGTTCTTCATAGCGGTTACGAAGTGAAGGAATAGGGAGGGGCCTTGCTGAGAAAAAAAAAGAGTGGGTCGTCGATCAGGCTGAGCGGGGAGCCACAAAAGAAATAAAAACGGTTGTTGGCCAAAGCCTGGAAGCCGGAAAGGGGGAGAGGGAGGCCGGGCCGGAAGAAGGGCGGAACGACTAAGCCAAGGGGAGAATAAGAAGCCGGGCAGTATGCAAAGGGGGAAAAGCCAATCCCGAAAGAAGAAAACGGGGATAGAAGGGGATAAGGGGAAACTATCGTTATACCGGGGAGGGAAAAGTCTATCACTGGGGGGGGAAATCGACCCTAATAGAGAAAAAACGGATGAGGATGAATATAGGAGGGGGGGGGAAGAAACACAGAGGAAAATAAAGCACCCTTTTCATAAGGACTCAATTTATCCCGAGGGAGGATTGCAGCAGGATGAGAGGAGTGCTTTTCTGGGAAAAGGTCTGAGAACTCCGGCGGCTTCCCTCATGAAGGCGAGTAGTCTTCCAGAAACGACGGACATTGCCGTACGAAAAAGAGCCCGAGTGCCTCGAAAGGAAAAAAGACTCGGTGGAGGCCCCCCCCAGAGGGGTCGTCGTGCAAAGAAAAGCCTATCTCTACCTCATCTTCGGGGGGGAAAATCGGAGAGGAAAAACGGGGAAAGAGAACCGCCTGAAAACGCACCCAAAGGAAGGAACGCCTTGAGGATATAGTAGTCGTTATCAGGGGGGAGATTATTGTTGATGATGAGGGAAGAGGGAGTACGGAGGGAGTCGTCCAGGTAAAGGGGTGCCGGCCAGACACGGGGGGGAATTTACTTCCATCTAGAGGAAAAAGGACCCGGCAGCAATTATCGATAAGGGGAGGGAGAAACTTGATCATTAACGATGGAAGAAAAAAAAGTGCGTCGCTCAGGAAAAAAAGGGGGGGCACCAAAGAAAGGATAACATCTATCTAAAAGGGGATCGCGTCAGCGGAAGCGCAAAGGAGAGGGGGAATTCTCGGAGTAGGGAGGAAAAAAAGGAAAAGTCATCGTTATCCCCGTCGGGGAAAAAAAGGGCATCGAGTCTCCAAGGAGGATCGCTAGCTTCCTCTTCTTTTTGAGAAGCCTCATGGCGTCACCGACCAAGGAAAGAGGAGAAGGGAGTCTGGACAAAGAAAAAGGGGTTCAAAGGGAAAAAAACGTACACGCCTGGACGGGGGGTCGCGGCAGAGGCGAACATCCACGCTTAAAGGAAGCCAGTTCTTGGTCACCCAAATAGGAAAAAAAGCCAGGCGACGGGGGGGGATAACAAAAAAGAAGGACTTCTTCGCGGGAGGGAAAACAAACCTCCGCCTCCATCTGCAGAGGAGACGGTTCCCCCCAAAAAAGAGGAGGGGGGGGCATCCTTACAGCCACAAAAGTGTAAAAAAAAAACAAGACATCTGACAGGGGTCCGGACTCCTTCTCCTTCTAAGGGGGGGAGGGAAACATACACTCTTCCGTCGCCCCGAGGGAGGGGGAATGGAAAAGCCATTGCGAAAATGAAAGAAAAAAAAGCAGACATATCCACGAAAACAACGGAGAGGAGGGTGTGCCGGGCATGGTAGCAAGGGGGGTGAAATACCGCTCCTCGGTTTCGAAGGAGGGTCATGACGCCGTTCAACATCGCCCAAGGAAAAGGATTACCGTGGGAACATGGAGGACAAGCATTCTGTCGACCGGGGAAGGGAGGTACGAAACGGGCGCAGGGGAAGGGAATACCTAATTTTTTGCCCTCAATCGACTAAGGTGAGGAAAGAGTAACTTCTTTAACTTAGGGGGGGGAAACGACCCTTTCTTCTATGAGGAGGGGGTGGTCCAAAAAATCTATGCAATGCAGGGGGGGGAGACTCCGGCCGCGGAGGAAAAAAGGGAAAAGTCACCGTACTTGAGTCGGGGGGGAACAGGAGGAAGGAACTCTCGGCTTTCGATGTCCCAAAGAAAAGGGAGGAAATTGAGGGAGGGGGGGCAGGGGTGATCACCCGCGAGGATGTCGGACCGAAAGGGAGCGTTCGCTATATCCTTTCTGGGGAACCCGAAAGGAGGGGAAGCTTCGCCCGATAAGAAGGAGACGTACGGACCGGTGGCGAGGAAGCAACGAAGCAGGAGGGGAGAATAGATTTTCTCTTTCTCGTGGGGGGTCGAAAGGGGGAGGATTCGTCGGAAGAAAGTAACACAGCTGAACGTCTCAAGGTAAGATGTATCGGGATACTTTCTTCCTGCCGTCGGACGTTCGGGGGAAAGGGACGTAGGTCCACCGTCGGGCGAGAATACCAGTCGTCTCTCCTCGAGGGAAAGAAGAGAAGCTCATCAACAGATTAAATGTTAAAAATACAACCTTTATCACGACCACTGATAGGAAAAAAAGGGGGGGGGTTGCAGGGTGTGCTGAGGTGGAGGATTCATCAGGTCGGTAAATTAAGGAAGGGATGAATCGTGGAAGAGAGGAGGCTGCATGGCACGATCCTAAGAAGGGATGGTACGCTATCATTCTTATCGTGAAAAACTTACAGAAAACATCGGCGTTGGGGCACGGAAAAAACTCCGTTAAGCCGGGGAAAAGGGGGGGGAGGCAAACCTGTAGCTTTTCTGGGAGAAAACCGACTACCATTGGAAAAAAGAGGGCAGTATGCCGATCAGACCGGGAAAAAAAAGGAGAGGGTGAAGAGACGAGCCAATCGCCAAGCGGGGACCAGAGGAAGCGGTTAACCGTGTTCCCTTTCCCGGTGCGGAGAGCTTGGGAACCTAGAAATAAAGAGAGTCTCAACACCACAACGTATTAGGGAGGGAAAGGTTCTAGGTTCATGAACCACAAAGAAAAAAAGGGGAGGGAACGTTAACGATAGTGAAAGGGGATCCCCGCGTGCGTATTGCCGAACAAAGAAAGAAAGGAAAAAGGAGGGGAAGGGGCGGCCGCAGGCGGAAAAATCTTCCGGCGTCGTCCCTCTTCTCAGCATGGGGGGAAAAAAGCTCATAACGCCGGACAGGCCGTACAGAACAAAAAGGAAAGGGGAGTGCCAAAGAAAGAAGCGGGTCATGGGAAAAAGCGGCAAAGGGGGGGGGGAAACTCTCAGCCCTGATCGGAAAGGAAGAGGGAGTCTTGCAGCGAAAATCTATTAAAAGTTCGAAGGAAGGACGGTACCCTGGAATGCCCGAAGGACCTTCCTTCCCTCCCGGGAGGAGTTCCGGTTGGGGGGGAGGGGGAACAAGGTAATTATTTGGGGGATGCGGATTACATTAGGAGGAGATACGGAAGAGTACGGGGGGAGGGGGGGGGCAGCCACAAGACGACGCCTGTTTTACCGGGAGGTCCATCTCAGCAGCCAAGGAAGGGAAGAAAATTTCTCTACTAAGAAGAGGTGAGCCTGTTCCGCATGGGGGAGGGGCTTCCGACAAACTCCTCCCATCTATTGGGGACAACCTCTAACTCTAACATCTATGAAAAGGAAGGAGGGGGAGGGGAAGTACTCAGCGGGGAGAGAAACGGGAAGATAGACACTTCGCGGAGCGGAAACTCTGCTATCATCAGGCGGCATACGCGGGATCAGAGGAGAAAAAAAACATTCGGGAAGCAGGTCCGCGTCTTGGAGACACGATAAGCAAGGGAGTCACCGACTCCCTTTACTAGGGAAGGGGCTTCTGACAATACCCGGGACAGGAAGGGAAGGGGGACGGCGTGCTAGAAGGGAAAAAGACACGACTGCAGAAACAAAATAGCAGCTGCAAGCGCTGACGTTGCTCCCGGCAGTTTTCAAGTCCTCGTCGATGATGCCAAGGAAAAGGAAAAAGGGGGGGGGGGGGAAGTATTGGAAAAACCGTAAAAACGGTAGGAAGCCTACCTCCACTCAAGGGGGGAAGCTGCATGTCGAGGTGATCGACAGAAAAAAGGGAGAAAGGGCGTGGTGAACGGCTTGAATAAAAAAGAACGTCAGCCCCCGAGGAGCTGTATAAAACAGAGGGCTACCCGCGGCCACAAGAAAAGTATACAACAACACAACGTATTATATTAAAATACTAGGGGGGGCGCTTCGCCCTTGGTAGGGGGAGAAGGGAAAGGAAGGAGGGGACTTTCTTGAGGAAGAAGGGGAAAAAAATAGGACGAGAAGGAGTACGTAGATCACCGAAAAAGCGCGGGGAGGAACAAAAAGGCGTTTCTTTCATGAGACCAGGCGGAAATACCTTCGAGAAGGGGAGGGGAGGAGGAGGTGTTGGCCTCATCGCACCGAGAGGGGAGGAAAGAAGTCGGCTTGACTGAGGGGGAGGGAGCTGATGGGTTTGTTACCACTAACTGGAGAAGGGGAGTGTTTTCCGCCTCCGGAAAGTAAGAAGAAAGACCTGAGTAAGTCGGACAGGACCAGGAAGACACGGGAGTGAGGATGGAAGGGGCGTCGTTCCTCTCTTGGAGGGGGGGGCTGGTTTTATCACCAATACCGGGAAGATGTGGAAAAGGGGGGCACGTCGCTAGAAAATGCCGCACCCGACGGGGAAAACCTTACTACGAAAAAATCTCGACTGACAGAAGGACACTTCGGAGAGAGAAAAGGGGTCGCCTCGATGTTTCATATCAGGAGGGGGGGAACCCTCGCCAGAAAAGTCGGACGCCCGCGGTATTCAAGAAAAAAGGCAGCCCGCCGGTAGCAGGAACGGAAGGCAGGGCGGACGCGCTGACGGACCCGGTCCCGGCGGAGCGCCAGGGTCCGAGACCCAAAGGAGGCCGCCTCGACGAAAGGTAAGCCGCATCATCAAAAAAAGAAAAAGGGCAAAAACGAAAACCTTTATCACGCATACTATCAAGGGGGCGTTCAGGCCGGGTGGCGAGGAGAAAAAGGTACCGCTAATTCCCGGTAAAAGGAACGACCTTGGGGCAAGGAGCTGCACTCCGATGTGTCGCGATCAGGCTGAAACAGGGAAGAACCACTACGGAAGGAAACGGGGGTTTGGACGGACGCCTATGCAAGAGGGGCGGACCATGGTGCTGTAAGGACTGGAAGAGGGAAGGGGACTACTACTAAGGAAAAGGCTGATAAAGAAGGGCGCCGGGGGGATAGACCGGTGCCAAAAGGAAGGACGATCATCTTAGACTTCTCCTTCAATCCGGGGGGATCCATTCTAAACGATCTGACCTTTAGTTCCCAGGTGCGTACGCTTTGTGGGTGGAGGAGAAATCATAGAGATCACCAACACACTGAGGGGGGGGGAAGGGGTTCAATAACCACACAATATCTACGAAAAAGGAAGGAAGATTTTGAAGAAAAGGAAAAGAGGGAGGATTGCCGCGATCCGTCTCAGAGGGAAGTTGTGTCCAGGGAGAAGGCCATACTCCCTGCTTCTTCCCTCTTAGAGGAGGCCATAACTCCTGACGCGTACAGCACAAAAAAAGGGGGACGGGGAAAAAAAGCGCTAAGAAAAGGAAAAAATGTCATACGCCTTACGGGGGTAAAAAAGGGGGAACGCGCAGTTATCTCGACACATGAAAACCCTCGATGAATATAGAAAAGGTGAAGAATAACCGAAGGGGAAAAATCTCCTCTCCACCAAGGAAAAAGGGATATCGTAAGGATCAAGGGGGGGGTAGTGTTTTCACCTGTAATTATGGTGAAAGAGGATTACCTTCAGGTCGGAGAAAAGGGAATAAAGGAGGGTCTCGGAGACTCCGAATGGGGGGGACGAGGGACGGCGCAAAACCGCCGGAACCGAAAGACAAGGAGCTACTACGCGGCGGGAGAAAACTGAATACCGCCGGGGTTCCAGAAAGAAGGAGAATGGGAGGGTGGGGAAGACGAAACATCGATTCGACTCCATCTGGGAGAGGGAAACGGAGCCAAGGGGGAAGTCCTCTATACTGAAAAAAGGCTACGCGGCGAAAAGGGGATCACCTCGGGGGAGGGGAAAAGTGATCATCGCGAGCTAAGAGTACGCCGACTTGGTGAGACACCGAACCTCCGATCCGCACTTTGCACGATCCTCTATTGCTCTGTACCAGAAAGGGAAAGGGGGAGAAAAAGCACTGCAGGGAAGGGGGGGGAGGTGCGACGACTGGCCTGGGAGAAAAAAACAGATGGCAAAGAGGAAGGGGACGTTTTCACAAAAAAAAAGCTTACCGTGGGCTCCAAAAGAGGGGGGACATTATACCGAGTGAGGGGGGGGGGGGAAAAGCACTCCGCCGCTCTGCATAAGGTGGAAGAAGGGAAAAGGAAGCAAAAAGTTAGGCAAGAGGACTCCACTCCGTTTCCTTTCCTCCCAGAGAAGGGGGTACCTGTACTCCTTCGCCTCGGCGAGGGGAAAAAAGAGGAAAAGACCCCCTCCTCGCAAAAAGAGGGAAAGGGAAGCAAGTCTGACTGCTCCTTCACAACAGAGAACACAAAAGATAGGAGGGGCAAAAAAGAAATAAGGGTGTCCATTCTTAGGTGTTCCTTCGCAGGTCTCCCTTTTAGGAGAAAAAGAAACTTAGCAGTGTCGGGAGGGAAGGGGAAGGTGCCACCATCTCCCGGCGATATTACCGGTAGATAACATGAAGCCCTTCATCTTCATCTGGAAGGGGGAAAGGGGGCTTCATTCTTACGACCTTTGAAAGGGGGAACAGGAGGAATACCTCTAAAGGAAGGGAAGGGGAGGCTGTTGTGGCCCTCATCGACAGAGGGGAGAAGGGAAAGGAGGTAACTGAGGGGGGACACACGTTTCCCAGCCTTATGCTGATGTTGGTTGAAAGAAAAATGACAGGCAGGAAGGAGCAAGCGGCCCGTCTACCGGCAGGGGGGAAACATTGGAATGAGGAAACCCCTTTTTCTTTTTAAAAAAGGAGTTTCCAGGCGTCGGGGAAGGCGGATCGTGGAAAAAGGTGATCAACAAGAAGAATAGTCACCGAATGGGGAGGTAATGATCCCTGTCTTTCAGTCACG
>Ga0179593_1160545_pt1 | contig 10202 bp, 4 predicted proteins | sample CZODoug2_1_08_16_FD_185931 | JGI IMG/M metagenome (GOLD analysis project Ga0179593, IMG submission 185931) | Vadose zone soil fungal communities from Angelo Coast Range Reserve, California, USA - CZODoug2_1_08_16fungal (PacBio error correction) | ecosystem: Environmental > Terrestrial > Soil >...
TCGGCTCCTTAATCGAGAGTGCAACGAGGAGTCGGCATCAGCCCATAAAAAAAAACACCTCAGAGGGGAAACTTGAGACCAGAGGGTCGTCTACTCCGCAACTCGCTTGAAAGTGCCTTGCAAGAGGATCTGCGGGGAAAAAAGAATAATTTATGGAGGGGGAAACTTCTAAAACTATGAGTGCATAAAGCGCAAGTCCAAACACGTATCTAAAGGGTCTACCTCCCGAAGAAACACATGGTGTTTTGAAGAGCACTTAACAAAAGCCTGCTCGGCTGTTCTGAGGTGGGGGATCAAAACTTTAAGGAAAGGTACACCGGAGGCCGAAACTGAGTGGGGGTCACTTCTACCCGAAAGCCACTAGAAGACGCCTAAAAAAGTCCGGGCTCGTTTGTTTGAGGGGGAAAAAGAAATTGGAGAGGGGAAAAGAGTCTGTAGCCTCAACAGTGGTCGGTAATGGCGGGTTGGGTTAATCTTGGTGAGTTAGGGGGACACCCTGGCTAGGGCCGTCAGACGTCTAAAAAATTTGAATTACTGAGAGGTGCAATATCCCAAAAGCCGGATACATCTTTTCGTCGCAAAGGTTAGTACACGGTAGAAATAAACAGCACACGTCTGTAAACTAATGACGGGTGAGGGGGGGGGAAGGCAATCATGGCTCAACAAAGAAGTGTTTATGCGCAGGAAGAGTCAGAACGAGGGTCACAATCTTTACCTCTTTGTTCCCTCCACCCCATGAGGAGAGGAAAGAGATCTCAAAAAACAACACAGTGCTGAAAAACAAAGGAAGATAGTAGGAATAGGCTTAGGACCGTCTATCTATTTGTGAGGCCGCCGCCATTGCTATCTTACGTTGGGTTTGAATGGAAAACTGAGTTGCCACACACGCGTGGGGGGGGGTCCTCCAATACTTGCCGGCTGCCAGAACTAATTGGACGTGGCCAGAAACCGTAAGGGGGGGTTGAATAACAGGGAAGGGGAAAGAGAACCCGCAAAAAGTTTTTTCAGCCCGGGTTCCTCAGAATGTTGGCTCCCTTACCAGTTTTAGGGTACAATAAGATTTGGCTTTTAGAGTCAAAAGTATGGTCAAGAGGGACAGTGTTTCGGGGTGAGGGGGAAAGGTAACTCACAGAATCCGAGAACAGATGGGGGGGGAGATGGGGGGGTATGGTCAAACAATTCGAACATTAGGCCGGACGTACTCTCATCGCTTTAGGAGAAGTCAGGGTCAACAGGCCATCCCGAATTCGATTCTGTTTTTAGGTGATAGCCCCCTGTCACTAAAGTCGGAACAACGTGTCCACCATATTTCGGGCGCATACAGCCTGCTACTAGGGCGAAGCTCGCAGCTAACCAACAGGGAGATTCGTGGAACAGCGAAGGAGATGCCTCATTAACGATAGAAAGGGTATCCACAGAAATACAACACCTAGAAAGCTGTGGCGAGAGAGTGGTGAGATGGGGATGAAGGGTAATCAATACGGTGAGGACCATAAGTTGTACCCGGAAACGGTCGATTAAACATGTAGACTACACTCCCACGGGGGAGATGGGCGGGGGTAACGTGAGGGGGACTACGAAGCACCAATTATGGGAGTAGAGAAGTAATACGGATCACTCCTTATGTCAGTAAGTGGAAATACTGAGCCTCACGGACTCCGTTAGGTGCGGGCGTTCTTACTAACCTGGTAAGGTAATCAAAATCGAGAGGTTGACAAAACTCTCACAAAGGTGAAAGTTCTCTGAGGTTAGCGCGTCTCCCAAAGTGAGTGGTATCACAAGGAACGCTGTCACGGTTTCTGACTTCTTTTACTAGAAGCGTAACTGTTAAACGTGAACTGGCACATCACACGTCCTTGACTAGGGTGATCGATTTCGGCTATGTGTTCGCTGATGAAAAAACGAAGACGGAAGCAAGCAGGCCGACGAAATGCACTTTAGGGGAATAGGGCTGTTGGAAACGAGAGAAAGAAAAGGGGGACTGAACCTCATAAATAAGACATGTCAAGCAAAAAAAAAAAAAAGGGAAAGCAGACATCGCAGGCAGAATTGCCAGACTTCCAAACGGTTGAAGATTGCGGGCGTCTATTTAGCGTCTCGTTATATTTATTTTTAGTTCCTGTTTTGAAAAAAACTGGAAAGTATGTCAGGGGTCCCAACAGTGGGTTACCCCGAGTTTTTACCAAACCGGGGGAACAGACCCTTTGGGGAATGAGAAACCAGAAGGAGGTGCGGGATAATCCGTAAGAGGAAATATTCGATCAGTCAAAACCGGGGGTAACAGGTAACCGCACCGGTGGCAGAGGGGTTGGTAGTCAGGAAGGGGGGCCGATTAGTGGGGGAGGCTCGGCTCCAGGAAGAATCTTGCTAAAAAGGCAAATGGAGGGACGTACCGAGTCGACCTATTGGTGTCCCAGTTAAGGCATGCACGACAACCGTGGGCTATGCGGAACGTATAAAGTGGGGGAGGGACTTGAAGGGGATCCATTCAATCAAAAAAAGAAATCGATCAACATGCGACAGGGAGGGGGAAAATATGCCATGGAGACGACCAAACCGTGAAGGGGAAGGAAGTACATTGTCTTAAACAGAAGACGTCTTCAGCACTTATAGACCGAGGCAAGGTTTAAAAATTGGAGGATCTTAAGAAGGACGAAAAAATGATATGAATCGTCAGTGATGACTGCTAACTCCGCTTCGCACTAACTAGAGTAATAAATCTGGGCTGAAAAAAAGAATTAGAGTAGGCCCCCAAATCATTGTACGCCTCGGCCAGAGTCATTCAAAATCCCCATCCCTTGCACATATAACGCGACCGGGAATCCCACTCAAAAAGATTCAAAAAAGGTCTTTGTTGAGCCCCAGACTACAGGGCAAATCATGAGGTTCTGCGCGCGTTCTTTTTACAAAGAAAAAAGACAAGGGTATAGTCAAGATTGAAGACATCACCCGAAACTGTTTCTAGAGGGTGTCTGAAACAGCCTTGGCGTGGCGCGGGCTGGCAAGCGAACGGTGGGGGAGGTTCAAAAAGGTACCAGCTAAGGAAAAACTGCGAACCGCAGCTAGCATTTTGATGGGTGGAACGGCGGAGCAAACGAAAAAAAGAGAAGGGAGGACATTATTCTTAATGACAGCCTATAGACAGCTTTCAGGAAAAAAACAGACGATTCTGGGGATTAGAGGTTTCACTAAAATAACCACTACTAACAAAAAGATTTCAGACCTACGGTGGTGGCTGGGAAAGAACCCGGCAGGGATAGCTCTCTAAGGTCAATGCTGTAACCGAAAGGACACTGGGAAGCTTTAGCTACATATACAGATTCGCTGACTTTTCCCCTGGTCGGAATCCCGGGTAAAGACGCGGCTTGTGAGTACAAAAAGACAAGGGAAAGATTGGACCGTATAAGGGCTCTAAGTGTCAGAATTGCGCGCGTCAAGAAGAGTAGACGAAAACAGCCAACCCCCCTCGGTGTCCTCGTCTTACAAAATCTCAGCTGTCCCTTCTGACTTCGGGGATAAAATAACTTCCCTCAAGTCTTATCTCTGATTGGTCCTGACCAGGCATCGTCTGGTGGTGCCCGCGAAGCAACGGCGTCTTTTGCGCAATCGCTTTTGCGCTTATGACATGATGACTGATGAAGGAGAAGTATAAAAATTCTATCTACGCCGGGAATTTTTGGACGAGAAAAGTGCGCATAGAGAGGGTGGTGTTGTGACAGTTCGAAATCTGTCAACACTGATACAGGTCTTGCGAAATGTGACGGACGAGATTCGCGAACCGGCGGAGTCGAGTACCCAGTGGGAAGGGACTCCGCTTCTGGCCTTACTTCGGTTCTGAATGGCAGAATATAGGAGTGTTTTTTTCATGACGGCATACCATAATGGGGATTGAGAAGATTCGACGGCTTCTTGGGGGTTAACGTGGGTCGCATACTTTGAGCGGCGGTTATCGAGGAGATCACCAAATGTAAACTTGAGGGTACGGGGACTGACCTTTTCTTTAGATGAGAGAGAAACCACCCAAATATGGAGACGGCAGAAGCAGAAGAGAACTCTCCTGAAAAATTATTCTTGTCAAGGGAAGTAGGGGTTCCAACGCAAGTAGCGGGTTAAACGGGTCGGTCGGAAAGACCGAGTCAAAACACACACTAGAATGTCTCGTAAGATCCCAGAAACCTCGGGTAGACTGTCGAAAGAAGAGGGATACAAAAGAAACGAAAACGACCTTTCCTCGAGCAAGCTGCAGTAACTCCCCTAGTGGGGGAAAGTTATCCCCGACGAAAAACCGCTATATTTACTCATGGGAGGAAAACTAAGGGTCGCGAGATTGACGGGAAAGGGTGAGGGTCTCAGTAAGAAAAAGTGCGTCGCCAGAGTGTCATCTTTCTCTTGAAAATTGGGGCGAATGAGTGACTTGAGATCATACGCCTGTCTGGTAGAAAACCCTCCTCTTACACTTCACGCCAGCTACGAGGCCAGGGAGAGAAACCGTAGAAAGTCGTGTCCGGACATTTCTCGAGCCGTAGAATGCCGTGCCTACACCACTATATCCGCTGCATATATTGAAGGCATTGCTTTCTCCTTTCTGACAGAAGATAATCAAAAAAAGAAAGAACTTGCATCGTAGGGGATCTGAGGATGTGGAAAGATACATGGGGGCTCGTTAGAAGGGAGACGAGTTAAGAAAAGTACTTGCCGGTAGTTCTCAGCAGCACTAGGTAACGGCCTAGCCGGGGAGCCTGACACGATGCAGGACACCGGTAGCATTTGTGGGTGGGGGAGATTACTAGTGTCTTGAAACGTCAAATGAAACAACGGACAGTGACTCAGAAGGAAAAATTAGCAGACGCGCAGAATGCGCGGGGGAAAATAGATCAAGTCTTACCGCGCTAAACCGACATGCTTCAGAAGGATCAAGCCACAAAGTTTTCTGGGGAGAAAACGCCGAAGAGAATATAATCTGTCTCTTGGGGGTTGTGGAAAAAAACTAACTACTCAAAACCTTTAACAAGAGGGAAGAAAATTTATTTCATATGGGGGCAGAGAGCTTGCATGCTGCCATACCATGGTCCGACAAACGGCTTTATGTAGTTGAAGATTTAATGAATCCGGAGAGCACAGTGGGGTGGTATCCGCTAGGTACTAACAAATTCAATAAACGAGATTTGATTTTCACTCATAAGCTTTAAGAAGATTATGCTACTCAAGGATTGGGAAAAATCAGTATTGAGCGCCTTACACCATAAATTCAGAAACCAGAGGGTGTTCAAGAAAGAAAATACAGGAGCGAAAAGGGGTCACCGTGGAAGGAGGAATGAAAAGTGCAAGGGAGAGGGAGAGGGAGGTTCAAAGCCGGAGGTACAAGACATCAGAGGGTGGTCGTGATCAGGGGGAAGCATGGGAAAAAGCCCGTGCAAGAAATGAGGGGAGAGGAAGTAAATGACGGACCGAAGTGGGGCAGACAGAAAAAGGGCAAGAATTTCAAGAACCGCCGCCTTCAAAGGAGGACGGAGAAGGGGGTTGATCGCAGACGAAATAATGCTGAGGTCAATGTTGTGAAGAGGACGCTAAGGAGCAAGTAAAAAGGATGGAAATTCCTGTCAAGGACCCCCTAATGCTCCCCTGCTTCACGAAAACCTTTTTAAGGATCGAGGAATTCTATAGGAAGGATTATCTACCCATCTAGGAGGGGTTTGGAAACGTGGGTGCAACAGAAAAAAGGGGAAAACTTTGACAGGACCTTGTGTAAAAAGGAGTTTCGCTAAGGAAAAAAAGGAACCAGGTTGGGGGAGGGTTCAGTTACTAAGGAGGATGCGGTGTGACTGGAGAGCTGGTCCTTGGGTGTGCGCTTTTCCGTAGGCGGGTCTGGGGCAAAAGGAAAGAAACGCAATTTGAGCGGCCTGCAAAATGCGGACGCGAGTTGCAATGAGGAAAAAAGGCGTTACGGTATATAGGGAAGGGGAAGGGAGAATGGTAGGAAAGGCCTATCAACCGGGCAAAGGAGCGAACGGGTCCTCAACAACGGTTCCTTGAAAAAATCCACGAGGGGACTAAGAACTTACCCAAGGCGTGTGGGGGAGAAAGTATCGCTGGAACATAAAGGTTCTTATAAAGCGGTTTCACCGTCTATATGAAATCTCCAACGGATCGGAAGGAGGCTCTCCCGAAGTTTAACATGGGTAAATCACTGAGAAGCACGCCTCCGTCTGGAGTCTATGCGAGGGGTCGGCGGGGGGAAACAGATAACTAGTAAAATGGCAAACGGGGAGGACGCCAATGTCGGGAACAACTTAGGCACTGGGGAGAGGCGAGTGTCGATTTCATGTCAGAAACCGACCAGAAAAACTCTCAAAAGGGGGTCAGGGGTGGTTTTATGTTGAAGGGACATTGGTTGAAGAGGATTCATTGTCCGAATCAGACCAGTGATTTTGAAATTTGAGCGGGGGGTACAGTGCTAGAGGAAAGAGGGCATGCCACATGGGGGGAAGAGCATTCGAGGTTGCCCATAAAAAAGCCACACTGGTGTCGATCAAAGGGAATTTATGACCTAAAAGGACTGACTGGAAAGAAGGGAAAAGAAGGGGGGGATGAGGCCAAGTGACTGCGGGGGAGGGGGACAAAGAAAGAAAGGGGGTTTGAGGGCAGGCGCGACAAAGGTCCACCCACTCGTTGTTGACTATCTTGTTTTCCCTCCAACAGATGGAAAGGAAACAATCAGCTCACCAACAAAGATTGAAAGCTAGAGAAGGGAAAAGTGGCGAACAGATTGTGTGGAGGAAAAACAGTTAAGCTGAAAATTTTAGGTACATGCAACCTGTTCAACGAATAGGATCCTGGGAACAGAAAACATATTGACATTCGGTGGCGCCGTAAACCAGGGACCAAAAGAAAAGGGCGGCAAATGAGGGTCGCAGAGTCCTGTTTGGGGGGACAATTTACTCGAACCTCGTCGCTCAAAAAAGAAGGGGGACTGGATTTTGGGGTGGTAAACTCTAAAGAATGGGGAAATGATTGGCAGACAGAATTAGCAAGTTACCCGCCTTCGTAAACCAAGGGGAAGGAAGCGATAATGTGACAATGATCAATAATCAACAAAGTTCGCCATAAGTGCGAGCTGGGCGCGCGCGAGTGATTCTTCGGTGGTCGAACTTCCGTAACGCGGTGGTAGGGGCGAGGGGGGGTCAAGAGTGTCCAGAAAGTGGGGTAGGGTGAAACAAACAACAGGAGCATCGACTTGCGGACGTACGGTTTGCAACTGAGAAACAGTATGAGAGTGGGCGCAAAAGGATCATCCTTGTGGAGTGAAGGAAGAGACCTAGGTTTAGAAGGTAAAACCGCGAAAACAAAACTCGTTACAAAATCTGGGCAAGGGCGAGGGGTAAAAGTGATTTCAACTGTGCAGGTTCACGCAAGCGTGGATCCGGAAAGGCTTCGGGGGTGAGTTCATGGCGCGCAAAACCGCGGCCAGTGAAGCGAAAAGGTAGATACCTCGGTCCTGAGGAGAAGAGGAAGTGCAGGATGGGGGGCAGCAACTCCCGCAGTACCACGGTAGGACATGTCATCAGAAAAAGGATTCTGGAAATGTGACTCAAAGAAAAGGACGGGGGGAATACATGCTAAAAGGAAATATCAATAAGCTCAGTCCGGAACTTGCAATTAATATCCAAAGCAAGAACTTGGGGCATATAAGCGTGGGGGGAGAAGTTCTTCACAAGGGAGGTCCCCTGGGGTGTACAAGCAGTTTTCTACAGGGGGAAAAAATAGGCAAGACAATAATATTTTGAAATGAAGTCCGACGAGAAAGAGATCATAAAACGGGGAGTGTACGCATGGAGGAAAAGAAGGGTAAGTTTGTCAAAGAGTTCAGCGAGTTTGACTGACGAAGGGTAAAGGGTATAAAAAATCAGGCAAACTGGATTCGGTGGCGAAGGGGACCCAGGGCAGTCAAAATAAGGCTTGAGGTCAGGAGAAGTATACTTTTTGGGGGTGCGTGCGTTTTGGTGCTTGCGGCGGAAACATGGGGCCAAAGCATTTGGGGGGGCGGGCGACGGCGCGATTATGGACCGGATCGAGAAAATGTCGGAGGTAGGGGTTGACCAAAGAGCTGTCACCGAAATCACAACGGGGGGAGCCGATACCTTGTGGACCACCAACACTTGGCGAGCTAAGGTCTAACTAGAAGAGCCATCGAGGAATCTGCCTGTCTGTATATGAGAGAACATGCGCAACTACCAACCGACGAGTAGCCAAAAGCTAGTGAGGAAAAATTATGAGAAGGTTACTGAAAAAAATGTTCCCGTATAGGATCCTCGAAAGGGCTCTCCTTGCAACAGTTGGTCAACAAAACGTAGACCAGTAAATATCAAGACTGGGAGCCATCAGATTTCAAGACTTAGGGGAGGTGGTCTCTTTTGCTGGTGACACTCAAGCGCCGAAGTAGAAGCATCTTCGCATCAACACCTACTGGTTTCTCGCGCCAAGTTGAACCCAATCAGTTCGTTAGCAGGGGACTATCGGGAAAACGGGGAAGACTTCAAAGGGGAAGACGAACTGATTCCTGGGAGGGGGGGGGACAGCTATAGCATAGGGCTCCACTAGAAAAGAAACGGTAGAAGTGGAGGATTCACAACTATAACCGGGCTCGAAAGAGGTCTTGAGGAATCGCTTGAACAATCTAAAAAAATCGATACGAAAGAGTGACTGCGATGACTCTGTTGGGGCTTGGTTGTCCAAGAGGAGAAAGGGGGACTGGGGGTACTATATAGATCGTAGAATGACAGGCGAACCTAACGCGCGGCCCGGTGAGCCTATGGGGAGTTCACGTTTAACGTGGACTTCGACGAAGGGGGGAGCTCGTAGGGAAAGTGCGCAAAAACACCCAAGAGGAAGACGATGAATAACGTCCAAAGCATCGATCGTTGGGGCTGTCCTACCCAAAAAAATAAAGTACGTTTGGAAAAAAAATCAAATTCGCTTGGAAACAAGGCGGGTTTGAAACTCTCTTATGCCGATCCTTAGAACAGACCAGGAAGAAAAGGGGGTGTGGGACTGGCGAGAGAGCGGCTCCGGAGGGTGTGTGGCATTTAAGAGTTACCACCGACTTCAGTGAAATGAAAGACAGTAGTAGTGACGGAGGAGTAAAAAATTATAGTCTGATGGAGGTCACGTCCATCAACAGGTAGTCCTGTGAAAATGGGAAAACTAGAGCAACAATAAAACGGATGAAAAGATAGATTAAAAATAAAACAAAATTAGCCATGGCTTACGGAATTACCCGAAGAATGCACGGAAAAAGCCAGATACCAGGAACGGCGCTGCTTTCCCGAAAGGGGAAAGGGGACTCAGTTCAATGTAAAAAACCCATCGGCATTTAAGCAAGGAGAGCGCCAGACAACCGCAGAGAGTCACTGGGCAAAAACGAAGGAGCTTTAAGATACGAGGTTGAGACGTACAAAAACTCACTTCAGGAGAACACGCTCATTAGGATTGCATTAACACCGATAGGAAGGAAATGGTTAAAGAAAGAGAGGAGAGATTACGGGACGTTCTTTCACTAGGGGAAGGGCAGGAGGGGGAAGGAGCTATCGCGCTAAAAAGCGCGGGTCAAAACAGAATTCTCACCCGAGAGAGTTGGAGGTTTCGAAAGTAGAGAAAAGAGCTATCAGGAAACAACGTGTCGCACATTGACAAAAGCAAAAAGGCAGCAGGAAGGGGGTTTTCGAGGGAGAAGAAATACTCGGCGTGAGAAAAGGTTAGAAGAGGAAGCGAAAAACCTACATACGACTGAGGCAGCGGTTTTGGGGGGGGGCAGCGCCGCCCGTGAAAAAATGCAAAAAAGATGGTCACAGAACAGACGATCAGTGTGAAAGAGAAGGACCAGATCGTGCACGAAAGCCACAAAGAACAATAATCAATCACAGGTGAGGGGGGGAGAGATTGCAGAAGATAAGAAGAGAATGTCGCGGCTTTTGGGTAACACCTCCTAAGCAGCCTACTCACCTCAGATTGGGCAAGCTGGAAAAAAGACGGAGGAGTGAGGTTTCATGGGCCCGAAGAAAAAGAATTTTTCCCTTAGGACCAGCGCAGTACCCTCGCGTGTGATGTCTCCCTACTCAGGGACAATGGGAGATCCTGGTCTGGGGCAGAGTGCTCGCCTGAAACAGAAGAAATTCCGAATCCTCAGGGTCAAGACTGAAAGACGG
>Ga0179593_1332349_pt1 | contig 10202 bp, 18 predicted proteins | sample CZODoug2_1_08_16_FD_185931 | JGI IMG/M metagenome (GOLD analysis project Ga0179593, IMG submission 185931) | Vadose zone soil fungal communities from Angelo Coast Range Reserve, California, USA - CZODoug2_1_08_16fungal (PacBio error correction) | ecosystem: Environmental > Terrestrial > Soil >...
AAGGGGAAGAGGAGTTGCACTGTCAAGCCTTTGGGTTGGTGTGATAACCTGAGTGAAAAGATTTGGAAGAGAAGGATGGACTGAAAGAAATGTTGAGCCAGCGGATGCAACTCAGTTCCCGTGATGGGTTGACACCATGCTTAGAGAAATGTGGAAGGTAATAACTGTGAAAGATAAGGTGGGTCAGGATAAGGACCTCTGGTTGGTGCTAAAAATAATAAGAGGACAAGAAGGACTTGCTCAAAGAAAAAAAAAGGGAGGACAAGTTTCTTAGCGGGATGGAGCTGCTTTATTAGGGGAAGGTCAGTGTCAAAGAGGGAAGCACAAGAATGGTGCATGAATGGGAAAGGGTATGTAGGCTGGATGAAGGGATTAGTACTGGGGTCTTTTGTACCGAGTACAGGTCTTCCCATAATGGCCTGCAGGGAGGGAGAGGGGGGGGGGTAAGAAGAAAAATAAGTATTTACTGAGTCAGTACCGCGCCTGAAATAAAAATTAGAAAAAGAAAGGGGGGGGGAAGGGGGGGGAGGGAAAAGGGTTCAGTTGGTTGGAAGGGCACTCATAGGTAAGGGAATGGAGGTGGGGAGGGACATTGTCCAAAGGGGATCAAAGAAGAACTGGAGTGAGAAAGGAAGACTTTAGTAATGAAATATTGAGTGAAAATGGCCAATTATTCATTGAAACAGGAGGTCACGATTAAACTAGGGGGGACAGAAATGATTTAACGCAGGGAAGGCATTCCAAGTGAAGCAAATGAAAGGACAAAAAACGGGAGGCAAAAATGAGTAAGGAGGGGGAGGAAAGCTTGGGTGGGGGGGGGGTAGAAGGTTCAATGGTGGAAATAAAGACGTGGAAGTTACCTGTTTGGTATGAGAAATCTTCAATCTACACAACGAAGGGGGGGTGAACAGAATTGCGTCGCAGTTTTCAAAAAAGGTCAGGATGAAAAAAAAGTACACTCGCCTGAGGGGGGTCAGGGGGTGGATAGTAGACAGATGGAAGAGAAACGCATCAATGTGACTGTGCTCTGTTGTCTCCAAAATTTTTCGGAACAAGGGGGAAGGCCGGCGGAAAAAGAGCTGAATGGACGAGGGAAAGTAAAAGGGACACTATGGTTGGGTTTTAGCAACGGAAACAATCGGAAATAATGGGAATGAAACGACGTAGTCATGACCCAGGTCTTGGAAAGTTACAGGTGTGAGGGAAAGCGGAGGGTGGGACGTTGGGGGGGGGGGGAGACAGACAAGATACATCAAGGTTATGCATATAACGGTTAAGACAGAGGCTCACATTATGATGAGGGGACAAACGGAGTAGATACTACAAACTTTTGGGGGAATGGGGTTGGTGCAATAGACACAATAGGTAGGCCGAAAAGGAATTGAAGCAAGCCAAACACAAAAGGAGGAAAAGAGAGGGAGGAAAGGAATGAAGTCTAGGACGACATCTGGTCTATGAAATTGAAAAAAGAGCAATCACACGTAGGAGTGGGGGAGGCTGGGTTCTCTAAACCGTTTGCCACAAGCAGATTCAAACCTGGATACACCTCGTGGAAGGGTATAACCAGGGGATGCGGAACGAAGGGCGAAAAAAAAAGGAAGAATCCAGGGTGCCACCTAGTAGAGAGCCAGCGTCAAGGTGGTTTCACATAGACCAGAAGTTTCATACATGATATCATCCTTTACAAAATCACGTTATGACTCCAAAGGATGACTGGGATGAAGGGTGGACTGGTCCGCACGGACAAGTGCTTAAAGACGCAGAACTACCTCGATTGGACATAAAAAAGAGGGATACGGTGAGACAACAGATGGTCCCACTCCAGTTACTCTGAGAAGGGGCCAAAGGGAAGGACGGTAAACGCCCACTGAACCAAAAGGCTGATTGTGACCTGTTTTCAGGGAATGAAACCTAGGAAGAACGCACTAATGTCAACACAAGGGGGGGGATAGTAGCTTTTGAAATGAGGGCGACATTAAAACGCAAAGGTTCAGGACAAAAGGATGGGTTGTAACAACAACCTCAAATAATGGACACCAGAAAAAAAACCAGGATCACACGCATCCAGAAGGAGGAAGACCTTTTGGGCCTTTCAACAGAATCATGGGGCGGGCACCCTGAAAGCACCTTATACGAGAGTCTGGATGATACTAGGGGGAAGAATACGCCGTGCACCCAGAACTTGGGGCCAGGAAATTCACTACCGATCATTGGAATACCGAAAGAAGAACCTTGAAATATCAAAGGAGAAAAAATCGTGGGGGACGACAACAGACCACACCGTACCAAGGGGGGAATATGAGATCCAGCATTTTCAAAAAACACGAGGATACCCAAGGCAGCCCCAACATTGACAAAATCGGGGGGCTTGGGAAGAATGACATGGACAGGATGGAAGAAAAGCAATGAAAATAGAAAAAGATTTATGGGGAGTTACTCCAACGATACCCCTTGAAGGCCAGTATGGAAGGGAAGCAAGAACCTGGAAGACGGAAAGGACCTGGGGGACCGATTAGAGGGGAACTGCACCAGGAGTTTCAAGAAAATGTGTGCCACTGTGTGGACAGGACTACGACACAAGCCTTCCAATCAACTGAGACCTTGGCATTCAAGTTTGGGGGTGGAGTGTAAAAAAGACTACTATGCAGATTGTCATTTGGTTGTGGGGAAAAAAAAAAGCGACAGCAGGCACTAGGGTGCCGAACAGTCAGGATCAAGGGGAAAGGGCAAGTTTATGTACAGTCACATCTTCTCGCATGGGGGCCCCCAAAGGAATCCAACTGGGGATCAAAGGGCAAATGCCATGCAGCCAATTCGAATTGAAGAAAAAAAATGATTCATGGGAAAAATTAGAAATGATGACAGACAAATTCAGAACTGGAAATTTAAAAAGAGAAACAACAACGGAGAGGGGAGGAAAAGGGAGAAAGCGTTCAGTCTGTTATGGGAAAAGTCTGACGACACCGGGGGGGGAGAATGAAAGATTACATGGGGGGAGAAGGGGTCTATGTACTTAATCAAACGGAAGAGACCTCAGGAAGAGGACCTTGACGACACATGAGTCGAAAGAAGATGTGAAAGGGGACACAAGCTCCAGTGATCTATGTGTCAGATACACCTGCTTGTAGATGGGCAACAACAACAAGAGCGTAATAAGGGGCCAATAGTATACTCTGAGGTTAAAAAAAAAAAGTGAGCATGGAGGAGCAAATATAGGGAGGGACTTAATCAGTGTCACCCATCACAACAGGGGTGAAATCGCATGTAGTGGAAGGTCCGGGTCGGTGGAAGGCCAGTAGGTCTGACCGGGGAAACGGGAACATTGGGGGGAGGAAAGGGGCCTGGGGTTCAATGTAGGGGATTTGTCTCAAGATTTCCTGCTTCAGAAAAAAATTGCGGAATGAAGGAGGAAAGCAAACAGGGTCATGTTTTCTGGGAAAAGGGTATCGAGTGTGGGGGGGAGTAGGGTGGGACTTTTCTGGTGGTGGTTGTTCAGTGGAAAAAAGGAAGTGGATCCATCAGAACTTGGAAGGCAAGAGTAGCTTTGAGGGGAAAGCTCGGGGCCAATTTCAAAGGGATGGAAAAAAATGGGGCGTAGCAACTGGAACCTCGGAGAGAGAAGAAAATCATCTTGTAAACGCATAGGGATTTTTAAGGTGAACAAGACATTATGGTGGGGAGGCAGATCAAAGACTAAGTCTTTGCGTGGGGATCGGGTGTGGGAAGGGGTTTCAAACAGTACAACGAGGGAGGGGGGACGACCATGTGAGTTAGGAGCCGCTTGAAAAGATTCTGATAGCACAAGAACGGGGGAAATAAGGGCATCTGCAAGGTTAAGTGGGGTCCGGATGAAAAAAGCAACCAAAGTGTGCCCTCGCCTGAGGGTGAGATTGGAGAGGGCATGAGGGGGCATGTTGACACGGTATGGGTCAGGGGGGGATCTGAGGGTCCAATGTGTGGGACAGAGAGGGGAAGGGGGGAATCTTCGTGAAAGGGGACTTGGAAGGAGGTACTTGCACTCAGTGGTGCCAAGGAACTAGAGTGGGGACACCTTAGGTAATCTGAATCTGAGGAAACGCCGGAGAAAGTGCAGAAACCAAGGAAAAAAAAAAAAGTTGGTATCTGGACTTTAAGTAGGTGGCAAAGAAAGGGTTTAATGGGAGACCAAGAGCAAATTTGAGTTATACCCGATTAAAAAAAAGTATTTGAGGGGAACCCATGGAGCCTGCAAAAGGCCAGTTGAAAAGAAAAAGGGTAATACCAACGTGTGAGGGGGAAGGCTGGGTATCTGTGGGACACAGACCAGAATGGAGGACAGAAGACGATGAATTGAATCCAGAGAAAAAAAAAACGGAGGAGAGTAAAAGATGCATGGGGGCTCATGTACGGAGGCTGAAAAAAAAGATTGACAGAGGAAACAGCGAAAACGGGGGAAGTACGATTGAAGACTGGGACGCAATAAAGGCCTTTTTGGCCCAAGGATCGGTCACACCACCGAAGGGGAACAAGTATAGCTATCAATGAGGCCTTACTAGGGGCTCAAAAAAATGAAATCATCCAGGGGGGGGGCACAACCTAGGAATCCAAAGTCAAAGTCTTGGTTTCAGGCTGATGAAAAAAGGGGAGGATGGAAGAAGTTGAGTGAACCTCAAGTGAACTAAACCAAAGGTGGAACTGGGGACTGCTGAAGAGTCACCCAGACTTCAAAGTCGAAAAGAAGGCCTGGCACTAAACAAACATGTGCAATACCTTGGGATTCCGGGAAAAAGAATAAAGTCAAAACTGAGGGGAAAATTTGACTACCATTGCCCCGAGATCACATTAAAGAAACCGACAGGAGGTTACCTGTTTTAAAAAAAAATTCCTCAACTTGAAAACTTCCTCAAAGTAGTACCAACTTAGTGGGTGGGTGGAGCGAGGAAGCAGTTAAGATTTCAAGACCTCCAAGTACAAATTGTGTAAACCAACAGGTTGAAAACCGTAAATACTTCATCCACAAGATCAATCACGCGGTCAGCATAGATGGTCTGATAGTGTGGACGTCAAACGAAGCATTGGCTGGAACTGACAAACACTAAGCCATGCGAAAAAGAGATGATTGAGTCAAAGAGTGAAAATATGAAAAAGGGTCACCTGCAGAAGATGGGCCAGTATTCCCACGCGTTGGGGGATTATAACCCAAAGGCCCTTTCTATCCACAACTTGGAGGATCCAAGAGGGAAACGGGAAAAAATCACTAAGAAGAAAATAAAATCGAAACAAACCCCGAAGAGACCCAGGAACAAAAATGGAAGAGAGCTACTTTGGAAGCAATCAAGGAGTCTACAGGATAGAAATCATCAACTGGGGGTAGACGAAATAAAAAAGGATTGGGGGGCAGTGAAGAACTTGAAAAAAAGGACAAAAGCACATTAGAAGGGGAATGGACTCCAGCAGAGAAAAGATATTTAAATGACCTTTATTGCCACTACGGGGGTGGGAAGACACTGACCTGACGGACGGGGACTGCAATCAGAGACCAGCCAGGAAAATTTTGGGGGGGGTTGGGGTCACATAGAGAAAAGGGTACTCATTGGAATTATTAAGAAGGGGTTGGGGGGGGAAAACTAAGACAATGTTTATCCTGAAATTGCATGATCACTTTGGAGCATGACAGGTTGTACAAGTGCACATATCGAATGGAAGCAAGACCATGTCACCTCTGACTGAGGGTCTCACATTTCTTCAAGAACGCGCATGGGGGGGGAGCTCAAAGAAAGGTGAAGTTTGACCTCAGGTTAGCCCGTTGATTGACATAGGGAAGGAGAATACTTGGGGAACGGAAGATGAGTAGAACTAAAGGAGGATACTCAAATCTTAGTTCGTCAAAGTCTGTAAGACCGGTGTGGGGAGAAAAGGATGTAAAATGCAGAGCATGTGGAAGAAAGGGCCGATACGGGGAGGGAAAACAGATCCCTCAGGAAGGAGTCATGGCTAAGCGGGAGCGCATACGACTGTGGCCGGCTGAAAAGGGACCTGAAAATGGTCAGGATATAAACCTGCTGGGAAGAAGGGGTCAAAACAACAAACAAGAGGGAATCAGACACGGGGGGGAAAGGATAGAAGAAAAAATTGAAAGAAATGGCGAAAGGGGAGGGGGGAAGCGGTATGAGTCATCGTGGGTCACACAGGCAGGAACACAAAGCAAGGGGGCGGGTCGGGGACAAAGTTTGATTGGAAAAGTATGCCATTACCTGTCTTTTGGAAGAGTACAGGGAGGACACGCCAAGAATGGGAAGAGGTAGACGTGGTGTGGACTGGGAAGAACAAATATGGGTGGGTTTGGTGAATGTTTAGGGTCAGAAAAGATAGAGAAGAAACCATTTTCCCCAAGAAAAAATAGCCTAGGGGGGGGGGGGGAAGTTTTCTATGGGGTATCGAGGTGGGTGTGAAAACTGGGGGTCAATTCTATAGGGTTTTACTGGAAATGTCAGGGGTGGAGGGAATTGGAAAAGGAAAGGATCCTCAGAGGGAGAGTCAAGATGGCAAATGGACTTGGGAGGGATAGGGAAAAATGCGGAGGGGGAAACGTAACATAGTTGATGAGGGGACAGGCGGTCACTATTCACTCTGTGAGACATCCCATCATAGTAGTAAACGAAGACTGGATGAGGGTATTGGCAAAGGGGGAAAAGCAAAGAGTAAAAGGGGGAAGGCAAAAGGGGGGGAAAGACCCTCGAAGAATGCTCTGTGTTTTGGATGGAATGAAGGGGTAAATGGTTGGACAAAGTCGAGAGGGGTGGTGTGGCATTTGAAGGGTATGGAGAAAGCATCGCAGTCAAAAATCCGGGGGGGGGGAACCTAATAGTTATCTGCATTGTTTTAAAAGGGAAATGAGCAAACAGGGGGAAAAATCGAATGGTGGGTCGTATGGAGGTAGGGGGGGAAAGTAGTTCAGTAGCATAAGGTGATTATCGTTTCTCCAGATCAAATTGGTTAGGACAGAGAGGTAGCAGAGGGGCTGATTGAAGGTGAATTGCACGACTTCATAGGTCCAGCTCGGGGGGGGGGGCAAGGGGGGGCAATAGGGGTTGATATTCAGGATCCCGGGAACGTTAGAAGTTAAGAAAAAGGAAATGGATATCGTGGCTTGAATTTTCAAGTCTTGGAAGTATGAGGGGTTTGTTTTGAGCAGAGGAGGGCCATAAGGTAAGGTCCTACGGTATTTCCAAACGTGATGGGTGGAAGAACGAAAACAAATAGAGTGGCAAAGGGCCGGAAGTCTCAAGGCCAAAAAAGGGATATTCTTGTAATCTGTCCAAATAGACAAAGATGTGAGGCAAGGGAATTAAGTGAATCTCAAACAAAAAACGATAGGGAAGGAAAGAAGAAATTCACATATCGGGACATCTGCTATGGGAACATACCAGAAAATACTTTAAGACTTTGAAAACCATAAAGACACGGGGGCAACAAGCAGGGAAATGTGGGTTCACAATCAGATCCGGTGAAAAGAAAAAGAGGGGATGGGTACGATGGGAGAAAAAAAAAAAGAGTCCAGGGGGGCCCTCACAGAAGGAAAGATATCCAATCTTGAATTGGTGGAGGAACTTCTAAAGTCGGGGAGGAATATTCAAAGAGTTACCTTGCCCCACGACTAAACAAAAAAAAGGTAAACCTGGGCACAGGCACTGAGAGGGCTCAGGAAGAGGGGGGGAACCTCTTTGTCCGAAATTGGATCAGACAACAGATCACAGGGGGAAAAGGATAGTTGTCCGTGAACTCATGGAAATAAAGGAAAGACACCCTAGATCAGCGATTTTCAACGGGGGTGCTTGGAAGGAAGAACCGTTAATGCACGCAACTATGATGTAGGAGTTTGTTGGCTAGGGTCTATGAGGTGCAAAAGGGAAAATGGCGGATGAATAGTGCTACACCAGAAGGGGGGTGACCACCAAATCAATAATCTCCCAAACAAGATACGCAAGCAAGCACGAGGCTGAATAAACTTTGGGGGGAACACTAAAAAATTTTGAAGTTCAAACCCTGAAAACTCAAAAAACTAGGCCCCGATGGGGCAACGAAGGGAGGTTCAGAGAAGAGGGGAAGTAGGATATCTGTCAACCTTCCAACTGGGGGAAATGATGCCGAAATGGGAATGATAAAGCAAGAAGGAAGTAGTATAGAGTATAAGAATAAATAATGGGGGAGAAAAGGAAGACCTAGACCGACCAACCTTATGTGACCCAGTGTTGACCCAACAACTACAAAAAGTCAGACGCACACATGAAACACGGATGGTCGACTTGGAATGAAGAAGCATGGGTCTACTGTTGGAAATCATCAACCTATGTGGAGGACATACGCACCACAGCATCAAATGCATTAGGCAAATAACACTGGGGAGAATTTCCAAAATTAGGCCTGGAATCCCGACTCATAAGAAGGGCAAGAGGAAAAAAGCGGTAAAAGAAGGGGGGGCCACTGTCCGGGGGAAAAGAAGCAGAGAAAAAGAAAAAAGACACCATGAAATGTGTTATAACTATCTAGGTCTCATTTGAAATCGACAACGCGAAAACAGGCTCTGTTATCATGGACCCATGGGAGGGAGAAGGGGGATAACGGCAAACAGTTAGTTGTTCAGTCACGAGTCGACTAAGCGGTTTGGAAAATGATGTTTGGGGGATCAAGTCCTTCAGACGAGAATTGGCTCAAATGCCTTCAATGGGGGACAATGGACAAAAAAAAAGTTATGGAAAGACTGAAACACGATAAGAAATTGTATCAACAACCAAAAGGAAAGGAAGAAGATAGGGGGAAAGTCCCTGATTAGTTCGGGAGAGGGGGATCAAATTGGTGGGATAACAATAATTTAAGCTTCATGTGGACGCAATGCAGGGATGGATTAAACAACGGATCAGCGGAATACAAATGGACACCATGCAGGGAGAAGAGGTGAAGAAAGGACGGGATGTGCCAAGCTTAAAACAAAGTGATTCCGGGACATGAGGATAAACATAGCCTTCACGAGGGGGGGGGAAAAAAAAGAGAAGTGAAGACAGAATGAATGAGAATGAATCCAAACAGGAATGACATGCTCCAACAGGCGATGTAAGTCATCGTAAGGTCAGTGAAAAAGGCATGGAACAACAAGCAAGTGAAAAATGGAGGGATTCTGTGAGGAAAGGGGCACAGGACAGTAATACTGGAAGGGTGCCAGAGGACAGGGAGGAAAGTGCAATTTGGACTGGGTGATCGTTTGTAATAACACAGTTGGTCCTTGGGGACAGAGACATATATAAATTAGTAGCAAAAGAGGGGGGGGTCACAGGTTGGGTCACTGTGATCGTGGTGGGGGGAAAACTGGGCAAGATAAGGTGGGACTGTTCGGTGTGATTGGGTCAATTGTCAACAATGAGGGGTCAGAGAAGCTGGAAAAAGAAGGGGGAGGATAAGGGAAAAACGGCGCGGGGCTTTGAATAATGGCCATAGACTGTTAGGGGGAAGGCAGATGTCAATCTCCTCAGGAGGGAACATCCCATCTCTGGTAAAAGCATCGGGCTTAGGGTGAGTGGGCCAAGAATATAAAAGGGTTGCCAAAGTTATTCAACATGAAGGAATTGTAGGGGGTAGAGTGGGGGGAGACGGGGTGGAAGGTTGAGTGGGGTAACAAAGGATGGGGTGAAAACGGGGCCAAATCATTTCACATCAGTCACATGGAGCATATGGGGGAGGACTGGACAGTTTTTAAAGGAAGGAAAAGACCCTTTGCCAAAGCGGGGGTCGTAAATGGATAGAAAGAAAATGAGGGAATAGGAAAGTCATCAATAGATGTATCTTTTTGAGCCAGGAAGACAAAGGGGAGGACTCAGAGAGGGATGAACGGACTGCTGGGAAGGGAAAGGATGAAGGGAATCTCTGAAGTGGCAGGAATTTGTTGGTGAACGTGATGTGCACGGGCAATCTTTGAAATCTGAATGGGGGAAAAAAAAAACGACGGTACGGTTCATGAAACCGGAGGTGGATATCTTTGACGGGTTCCAGGGGGAGCCAAAATGTAGTATAAACGTAAACCAAAGGTAGAAAGAATAAACCGGGTAATTAACGGTTGGCACTAAACAGGTCCTTCTGCGGGGAAAAGGGAGTTAGAAAAAAGGGGCTGAATAAATTGTGAATGCTGGGGAAGGGAGGAAAAGAAACACTCGGCCAAGACTATGACAGGG
>Ga0179593_1336713_pt1 | contig 10202 bp, 11 predicted proteins | sample CZODoug2_1_08_16_FD_185931 | JGI IMG/M metagenome (GOLD analysis project Ga0179593, IMG submission 185931) | Vadose zone soil fungal communities from Angelo Coast Range Reserve, California, USA - CZODoug2_1_08_16fungal (PacBio error correction) | ecosystem: Environmental > Terrestrial > Soil >...
CTGCGAAAAATAAAGAACGAAGGTCCGAATTTAAATATTTCAGAAGAAACTGGAGAAAGGAGAGAAACTCCACATCGCCGCGACGGAAGCACTTGAGGGGGGGGAGCTACTAACCGGGCGAAAAAAAAAATCTCAAACCGAGCAGGAAATAAACCATGCAAGGAGGACATTGGACCAAGGACTGAAAGGAGACGTGCAAATAGGAGTAAGACCTCTGAAAAAAAAAAAGAAAGCAACCTTTCAGAGAGGAGAGGGAACTTGGCCACGTTATCACGCATTCTATCTCCCACTACAGGACTAAAAGACCCATCCACTCTCGTTAGACTGGAGTAGTTAAGGAGGGGGAAGGAGATCAGTCCCTTTCTTGAGGGAAGGGGGAGAATCGACTCAATCCCGCTGAAGATGTGATACGTCGATGAACTATAAAGCGAAAGAAGAAGTTTTGGATACCCTCTAGACAAGGAAAAAACGGACTGGGGAGAATAGCCGGTAAAAAGGGGAAAAAAGTATAAGGAAAAGCAGAAAGAAGAAGCGACCGGCCCGAGCCGTATGCGGCCTGGTTATCGCGTTTGAAATTTGGAGGGAAAAAAAAGAAAAGAATATCCCAAAATATAAGAATATCCAATCAGATGGTCGACAAGGGGGAAAGGGAAGTTTGCCGTGAGTGGAAATTGGTAACCCGAAGGGGGGAAATTTCTCGGGAAGGAAAGACGAAAAGAGGGACTCCGATGTAGTTATTATTGATGAAAAGAGCTGAAGAAAATAACGATACTCTGCCGCAGAGGAAGAGAAAGATTCGATGGAAGCTAACAAAAAAAAGCCAAGGACTTGGGCGTACGTGGTTCACACCAAAAAAGAGGGTTGCGAGCTGACGCGGACATCATCAAAAATGTGGGGCACCCGAACGGTCTCGGACTTAAAGGGGGAAGTCAATCGCTGAAAAAAAATGACGATGAAGATTCGGGAAACAACCGAGGGAACCGCCACATCGCCTTGATAACAGCAAAAAAAGCATCGTCTAAGAAAAGGCGGTAAAAAAAAACGCTCTTGGAGTTCTCGAGGGGGGGAACGGGTTCGAGACTCAGGGAAAAACCAACAATCGAAAGGAACGGGGGGGGAACCATTAAAAAAGTCGATGCGTTCGGCAGAATGGTTTTGCAGAAAATAGGCGCGTAAAAAACGCGATATCCGCAGAAAAGGAACTAAAAGGAAAAAGTCTCTGACAAAAAGAAAAATCAGGGGTTCGTAAAGAAGAAAACGAAAAAAAACGTTGGGCAATCGCCTCCGGGGGAAAAAGGGCAAATACCTATCGAAGAAGAAAGCTGGACGATCAGGGAAAGGAGTCGCCCGCCGCGGCCGCCCTACGAAAAAAGCAAAAGACAGAGGGGGACTACATCTTCAATCAGTAATAAGAAAGAACAATTACAAAAAAAAAAAAAAAAAAAAAAAAAAAAAAAAAATCGCAAAAACAAAGGAGAAAAAAATTGAAGTACGAAGAAAAGAGAAATCACCTAACAGAAAGAAAGCTCCTCCCATTCCGAGGTGTTGAGTCAAATGGACGAAACCGAATCGCGTCGAAGGTCTAGCCAAGAGCGCTAGAGGCGTGGTAATCTAGAGGCCTTCCAATCCAAGGAAGGAAGCAGGAGGAAGGAAAGTCAGGAGAAGAAGAGCATCTAACTTTGAGAAACCACAACATAGAAAAGAATAAACAGCGGAGGAAACTATAAGGAGGAAAGGGTATCGGACTCCTAGAGGGCAAGAAGAAAAGGAAAATGCATCTTCGGATCGAAGAAAGCATTATGAGGAAAAATCAGAGAAAGCCCATCCAAAAATCGTGAAAAAGACAACCGCGGTAAGGGAACACAGAGAAAAAAAAGATCTAATTTCACAGACGTGTGAAAATCAGAAAAAAAAACAGGGAGAAAAAGTAATGGAATGTCGGTGAGGACGGGGATGCATACCAGAGTTCGATCTCTTTCCACAGCCCGGCTCAGCCAGGGGTTAGACGCCGGGAAGGCCCAAGTTTGAGAGAGAAAAAAAAAAATAAAAAAAGAGAAGAAACAGGGGGGGTGCAGACAAAGGGGGAATAAAAGGAGGTGAGAGGAGTGGAAGCGGAAAGGCCTTCTAAGAATGAAAGCAAAAAGAGCATTTGCTAAGAGGTAATTGGGGGAGGGAAGGTTTTTCGGGCTGAACTGTAAAAAGGACCAAGCGGGCGTGGAGATTACTTTCGTGAAAAGTGGGTTCTTAATTCGACATGGCTGGTATGGGGGAAAGTGGCAGGAGAGGAAGACTTCCGAAAGAAACGTTCGAAGCAACGAAAGCGTCTCGGGAGGACCGAGGAGGAAAGGAAAGAGGCCAAAAAGTTATCGTTCAAAAAAAAGAAGGAGGGGAGGAAAAATGTTGGGTGGCGCGCCCCAGATCTAACGAAGGAGGGAAAACGGGGGCGGCAAAGGGTCAGGGAGGGGGAGTTTGGAGCAAGGAGATTATCCATGAAAAAGAGGGGGGGGAAGCACGCGGGGGAAACCGTACGCGGACCGAGGAGGGGGGCCGGGTCAGGACGGGGGGGTTCGATAAACCAAAAAAAAAAAAGGGGGAGTGATGGCATGTATTAAGGGGGAATGGGCGACTTCTTAGGCGGAGGGGAGAGGCATAAAATCAGATTTTCGGAAAAAAGGCGTAGGAGGGCAGGAAATGCTGAAGAGGTAGGCAGGAGAGGGTGGGTGACGGCAAAAGGAGGGCGAACAAGGCGGCGAGGGCGGCAACTGGGAGAAAAGAAGGGAGCGATGGGGGGAGTAGAGAGATTAGTGACCATGGGGGCCCGGTCTCTCTATAATGTAGAATGGGTCAATGAGGGGAGGGTGTAAGAGAAAAAGGGGTTTTTTCTTTTTGGAGAGCGAGGGGGGGGGGAGAGTAGGAAGATTAGGGGAGAAGTTAAGCGAATCGCCGAGCACGAGGGAGACGCCAGGGAGTGCATCGGCTTTTCAGAGAGAAGTAAAAATCCCACTCCGGGGGGGGGGGGCGAAAGACGGAACGATTATAGAAACCGGGGAACAGGGGGGGTTCTATGAGGGACGATGTATTGGTGGAAAAGCGAGGTTGTCTGAATGGGGGTAACGCGCAAAGACAAAAGCGGGGGGGGGGGGGCAGAAGGGGGTTTTGCGTTCCGCCCATCTTATGACCGAGAGGGAAGCTAGGGGGCGAAAAAAACACGAAAAGTGTTGCGCAGGAGAGGGGAAACAAACCCGCTGGGGGGGGGTTTGAAACGTAGGAGGAAACAGGAAGGATCTTCGCTTTGAGCGAGCAGGAAAAAACTCTCCTTAGTACAGACAGTTAAATGGGGGGAAGATCTCTTCGAAGACAAGGGCGCTTGCAGGGGGAGAAAGAAAGAAAGCGGACAGACAAAGAAGGAGTCGACGTCCAGCCTAACACGATGACCACCATTCTCGGATTCCAGAACTCATCATAGAGGATAGGGGGAACTCGCTGTCCGACAACTCCCTAATGTGGTAAGATGATCGGGGAAAGGGGTTGACTGGGGGGTTTTTTGAAAGAAAAAAATTTCAAAAGGTCGGAAAAGCCAAATCGACGGCAAAGAAGGCTTCTAGGGTAATCTCGCGATGTAGTCAATGAAATAGAAGGGGGGTCAGTGTACCGGTCATAAAGTGAAGAGCCTGAGGGGTTCGGCGGAAGGCTGATGGAATCGGCCCCGGGGCGGGAGAGGGGGTGATATTCAACATAGGAAGTAAGGCAATGAAGCGGGGTGGGGGGGGCAGAACTTCAAAATTGAAGAAGTTAACTGAGAGGGAGGAAAGGGCGACGTAAAGCCAGACGGGGATGCGGATAGTGAGAGGTCGTGAAACAGACAAGCGTGGGGAGAAAAAGAATGCAGTTTGAAGACCCGTCATTCCAATGAAGAAAGAAAAAATTTCAAAGTGATGGTGATTCCGATCCCACCCTCTAACAATGCAAAAGGTAAAACAAAGGCAGGTGTCATGTGGAGGGAAATGAAGCAGCGGTAGGAAACGAAAAGCCGATCTCACGAGGTCGACCATTCCCCCTCAGGGTGGGAGGGGGATCAGGAAAGGGGAAAGGGGGCTAAAGTTAATGGAGGAAAGAGTCTTTCTGTGTCTTTTTGCGAGAGAAGAAGAGCTAACCCCATAGGAGATGAGCGGAAAAAAGCCCGATTGAAAAAGGGACTAAGGATAGACACTGGGCAGGCATAAAAGGAGCCAACCAAGAGATTCGGACAGGGGAAAGGTACTGGCGATCAGTAGGAGAGCCTTCAAAAGTACACGAGCGGCCATGTCACCTTGCAAAAAATGTGGGGGGAAACAAAGCTTGCGGCTTCTGGCAGACTGAAGGAAAAAATAGAATTCCGCTATCTACGAGGCAGGTCCGTTAAAAAAAAAAGAGACCGCTGGAGGAGACCCCACGCTTATGTTCTACCTCCGACCATAAAGAGCCGAAGGAAAGTAGCGCGTAAGGAAGGGAAGGGGAGTCGGACATGGCGTTCGGATTGCGGAAAAGACCGCTAGATGTGACTATTCAAAGAAAAGAACCGAAGAAGGCCCATGGGGGGACGATTACCCTAAAGGGAGAAAAAAAGAAAGGTCGTATGGAAAAAATCTCCGGGGAACTTCAAAAAGGGGGAGAGAAAGCGAAAGTCAGACCGCCCACCGTAGATGAGGCTGGTTATCATTGTGAGGAGGAAACACGCCTAAGGAAAAAAAAAACATCTAGGGAAAGGTCAAGAGAAAGAGGGCATGAAAATGCCAGGAAAAAATCAAGCTCGGAGGAAGGATCGTCTAATTGGGGACAGTCAGGAGGACGGCTCGAGAAAGGCTGAAGGGAAGGGTTCTTAACTTACCGCTTTAGGAAGAGAATGAAAAGAACAGCAGAACATCGGGATAAGGCTAATTGGAGGAGGAGCTAACAAGAACAAGAATCCTCTACGGGGGGAGAGAAGGGTTCACACCAAAAAAGGAGGGTTTCTCGAGAAACAGCGTAGGGGTTGTGCACCGCGAGAAGCAGGAGGGAAAATAAAAAAGGCCGTTTCTTAAAGATCGCGGACACATCGCTTGACGAAGGCAAAAAAAAAACTTGGAGTGGCAACCGTTTCGAAGAAAATACGACGCCGATCAACAAGAGAGGAGCACGAAACCGCTTCAATAAAACGGGTTTAAAAAAAGAGGGGGGGGACATTAGCAAATTAACTATACTCTTAAACGAGGACGAACGCGCCAGGAGACGAAAAGAGCTAGGGGGCCGAGCGCATGGGCATCCATCTAGCTCGCTTAAAAGAGGAGAGAAAGCGGAGAGAAGAGAAACACCCACCAAACAAAAAAACCCAAAAAAAAAAAAACAAAAAAAAACCGAGACCAAGGTCGAAGCAGGCAAAAAAAAAAATCATGGGGGGGGGGGGGGAGTAACTGGAAGTTGTAGACGCATTATACAACAAGAAGTCATCAGAAGAAAAGTGGCACCAGACAGCTATCGAAGGGCCGTCGGAAAGGACGAAGGGTTCGTACAAAGGGGCCGAATAAGCATCCAAAAAAAAGCATAAGTAGGAAATACAATATTCAAACCGTAAATCCCTAAAAGAAGGGGAAAATCCGAAGACATGAGAAAAATTCGGGACCACGAAACCAGAAAAGAAATCCGATAAAATTCGAGTGGGGGGATACGCCAAACAACCTTGCTTACAACAAGGGCGCGTGGAATCTCCCACTTCTATACGAAGGAGGGCATGTAAAGTGAGAACACGAGTGACGCCCTCCCGGACCACACCACGAACGACAACACAGGAATACTTCGATCTAGGCCCTGAGTCGGGGGTCCGGCTCAAAAAAAAACCGCTACTCAACCTGGTGCAGTGGAGGAAAAGAATCCTGAAGAAAGAGGTCAAGCGTCCGAGGAGGAAAGGAGCAAAATGAAAAGCTTAAGAAAGAGGGTATTGGGTGAGGAAAATAGGCTGACCTGCCCTACACGAATAATCAACTGAAGAACCAACAGAGAAAAATCAAACTTACTGAAAAACCACACGATAAAGGGAACAAACTTGTAAGACCAAAAAAAGGGACCGTCCAACTTCGAAGTTGGTGAAAGAGTAATAAAACGAGGGGTGACAGGTGTCGGCAAAAAGAAGAGCAAGAGTCTTTTAAACGGTCCTTTTGATCAAACTAGAGAAACAACAAAGGAGGATTAAAATATGGGTATATATCAACCTTTGTGTTAAGAAGGGGGATTTCTAAATCTTATTAGCGGGAGTGGCAGAAAACTTCGCCCTAGAGGAGACAAGCCTCACCCTGCAGGGAGAAAGGAATGTATGGAGACGTTTTTTCGTTGAGGGAAAGGTGGAATCGTAGGGCCTTTTTCTATGACGTGGGTGGGGAGAAAACTTTTGGGGGAAGTTACGATGTACGGGTAGGTGGAAAATACAGTCCAAACAATCCGGCTTGTCATTCAGGGCACAAGAGCCGGAGTCGGGGATGTCCGAAGACGATGAACGGATTCCTTACGGTGCTACTGAGAGTGACTTTCATAGTGGTGGTGAGCTACATGATCGCCAAAAAGAGAGTGGGGCGAGGCTGGAGGGAGAGTCAGTTCGGAAGGGGGGAAAACGAAAAGGTAATAGGGAGCCATGCAAGAATAGAGGAAGAGAGCGTAGAATGAAAAAAAAAGTAGAGCTCCGGAGGGACCGGGGGGGGGGTCACCCGAATTTTCTTATCTTGAAATGAGGGAGGGGAGGGAGACTGTTAGGGGAACGAAGGTGGAAGAAATGGTCGCATATGTCTACATCACGTGAGGAGGAAGGGAAATCTGGAATAATGTAGGATTAATTTCTGTCTGGGGCTTGAGGAGCGGCCAACAGGTCGGTTTCGCGGAGGATGGGTAATCGATAGAGTTGAGGGAGGAGCCATCGAGCCTGGTTTGGTCCACTTTCCAGTCGAAGAGGAAAAAGTGTCGATTTGCGATCCTGAGACAGGGAAGGGTGAAACAAAGGATTTTACTTGTGGGAGAGGAGCAAAGCGGGGGAAGTCGGCTAGACCGCTCTTCTGTAGCCGCGAAGAGGGAGGAAACAGAAGGAAGAGGCATGAGTGTAGAGGCATGCGAAAAAGAGGATTTGTAGTGGGGCCGGAGAATAGGAGACATCCAGACTTGGCAAACAGGGGTGGGGAGACGTTTTCGTGGGACGAAATGATTTTGGGGTTGCGGGACGACAATGCGATTAAAGAAACAGGGAAAGCCAAATGAGTTAAAGATAATTGTGTGCAGTGCAGGGCCGCCCGGAAAGCCAGCGCTGAAATCGCAGGTGGGAAAAAACAACAGGTGGAAGGCTGTGGAAGAAAAAAAGCAAAACGCTGTTTGGGTTGTTAAAAGAGAAACAATTACCTCTTCGCAGGGGGGGGAAGCGAAACAATCTACGAGGACAGGGCGGCGTGAGGCGGGATGTAGTCTCGGAGATGGGGGAAAAAGAGGTAAAAACTAAAGCTGGCAGACGAAGGAGTCGACGGCCGAAAAAAAGGGCCAGATCAGAAATATTCCGACATCACGCAGCGTGAACCGACTTGGACGCTGGAACCCGACTCGCGAATGGTGGGGGTCCAAGGGAAGAGATAAGGGGGGGTGGTGTGGGGGAACAAAGGACAAAAAAGGGTCGATAAAACGAAGAGAAAGGATACTTTCTGATCTTGGAAGTCGGGAGCCGGGGGTTCGGAGGGTTTGGCGGGGAACCGGAGTTTCAGCATAAGGAGAAGCGGGGCGGAGAAACATGAGGTGAAACCAAAGGAGGAGGGGCGGGCGAGGTGGACAAATCGACGTGTCACTAGGAAGAGGGGGGGAGTAACAAAGTACGCAAGGAACTATCAGACTCAAAAAAATGCTCCTTAGGAGGGATGGGAAGTATTAAGTAGAATCCGGGGAGAAGGAGTGGAGAGACCAGTCCTATGCGGAATAGCGAAACGCGCGTTTCTTAAACACTAAGCCCGAGAACCAGGGGGTCAGGGGAAAACAAACTTAAGCGGTGAAGGGGGGGATAAGAAAAAGGGTGCATAAAGAAAATCTGTAAGGGGAGACATCAGAGATGTCGTGGGAAGGAACCTGCGGACAATATTGCTAATCTTCGGAAAAGGGAAAAAAGGAGTTCTGGCTGGTTGGGAGGCGAGATAAAACAAGTCGAAAAAAAACACCACGAGGGATACAAGGGAAAGATATCTAAAAAACCGAAGCAAGGGTAGAGTTACTAGGCGAAACCTACAACGGTCCAACATAGACCACACATATCGAGGACGGAGCCCGGAGGCTATCCCAAGGGAAGAAAGTACAAGCAAATTCAACTCCACCTTCAACGCGAAGGGGGGGGGTGTAAGGCTACCATTTAAAAAAAAGGGGCTTAGGAAAAAACGAAGGAAGACCACCAATAAGACGCTGGAGAGAGCGTCTCGCGCAGGTCAAAGACGGGCTAAAAAAAAGGGGCATACGAGACCCCAACGCTTATGGGCTGACGAAAAGGAAATCCATCACGAAGGAGAAGTCGGGGGAAAAATCACGGAGAGGTGTCAAACTCTGGGGCTGAAAAAGGGAAGAGATTCTAAATCCGAGGATTACGAAGGAATATCAAAATCGCCCTCCTCTCATTTGGGGAGAGGAACCTCGCGGTCTGAAAAGCAAGGAAGACTTAAAGAAATAAAAAGGAAGAATTGGGCGAAGGGGGAAGGAATGGAGGGTCGGTTACACTGGGCAAAACGATATCATGACGGAGATCGCGCAGAGGAATATCTCTACGCAAAGACGCGATGCGGATGTTACGGCACGTTTGAAGGAGGAAACAGAAGTCAATATCCGAGAAGGGAAATTCAAGAGTCAGGTTCTAAAACGATCCATGAAAAGCGTTGCAAAGGGGAGGGGGGGGGTTACGGGGAACGTCGGGGGCAAGGGAAACACAACCGCGGCCTTGACTTCTAAGAAAAGTCGGGGGGGCCGTCTTCGGTCGTCTTCAAAGGAAGCGATGGTCAAAGTCTCATAACCTAAAGAACCGACGCCCGGCGCAGGGCGGAATAAAGGGGGATGACGCTACAAGACAATACTAGGTGGCGTACGTGGCACAAAAGAAAACGGGGGGCTCAATGACTTATCCGAAGTCCCACAATGTGTTCACCGCGAGGACAAAACTGGAAAACCTGGGCAAGAAGGAACGAAGGCTGCACACCAATTCGGATGACAAGCATGGCGGGGCCCCCGACCGCCACGAGAAAGAAAGGCAACAATCAAGGGCACGAACCGGATTCAAAAAAAAGGGGGACCTCTGGCTGAAGGATTCGTCTAAAAAAGGGAAACGAGGGAACAAGGCGGAGCATGGGAAGAGTCGAAAACGCCAGCGGCAGTGTTGACCATCTACGTCGGATTGAACGAAGAGTGTCTAAATCGCCGAAGCTTCACCGAGACACAGGCGAGATCGAAACAAGATGGGTGAGTAAACGCTATGTGGAGCAAAACAAACCACCACTCTACATTTGTCAATCATATCGACGAAAAGGGGAAAAAGGCTCGTGAGAGGAATAGAAAACTCCGCTCGTATAACAGATCCAAGATGCCGCCCACGAACCAAAAAAGAAAGACAATGGGAATGCCAACGATCGTCAAGGGGGTAATCAACAAAGGGGCGAAAGCGAGGAAAAAGGACGTAACAAAAGACGAAGTCTCCATGAAAGAAAAAAATTAAGAGTGTTGAGAACAAAACAACGGACGACTGATCGAAGGGAATAGGGAACGAGCAAGGAGGACGATGCATGTCATTCAGTCATATAAAAGGAGGTGCTCAAGAACGAAAGGATCGCACAGGAAGGCATGGGAATCATCGAAGATAGCTTGTTACGCGCAGGCACACACCGATGAAAGAAAACTAATGACATTGTTGCTGGTACCGGTAAAAGGGAACGATCGTCTTCCATCCCCGAAGACGGGGGCGCGGATTCCAAGAAGGGATTGAGGGAAATCAGGAAGCTGCCTTCACGGTAGACAGGAAAGAAAAAAAAAAAAAGCAAAAGCATAAGAAAGAAACAGAGAAATGGAAACGCGTGCAGCACAAGAACGTGCCGCATACATTAAAAAAAGGCTAAATCTCCCTGGGGGACTAGGCAGACCGCGAAGGAGAAGTCTTGAAACAAACCAGCGCCTCTTGTAGAAAACTGCCAAAAAAGGGG
>Ga0179593_1344369_pt1 | contig 10202 bp, 14 predicted proteins | sample CZODoug2_1_08_16_FD_185931 | JGI IMG/M metagenome (GOLD analysis project Ga0179593, IMG submission 185931) | Vadose zone soil fungal communities from Angelo Coast Range Reserve, California, USA - CZODoug2_1_08_16fungal (PacBio error correction) | ecosystem: Environmental > Terrestrial > Soil >...
ATGGGAAGAAAAAACAGAGGGAGGAACCGCAATCTTCTCAGACTTCTGCCGTATACTTTAAATGGGACTTATATGACAGTGGGAGACAGTAAAGAGAAGGAAGCGTCCCTGTAAGGGAAGTGTAGAGAAGGGAAGGATGCTTAAGAAACCGGACCCCAGACAAGGAGAGAGGGGTCATTCGCATTCCTCTATCATCACTTTGGTAAAAACAGAAAAATTGGAAAAAGGGGGGCGAGGCGGAAAAAAGCCGCCGCTTAAAAATCCCGTTAGGGAGAAGGGGAGAGTGAGGGCAACCCCCTTTTTTTTTTTTGGGTTCCAAACAAAAAAAAAAAAAATTGGGGGGCCCAACCTTTTTTTGTTGAAAACAGGTGGGGGGGGGTTACCGGGGAAAAAAGTTGCTCCAGGGAAAACGGTCCGAAGGGATCAGTAAAGGCAAGAAATGCCAAAGAAGATCAAACAACACTGTCTAATGCACAAGGAGGTGGCTCCGGTCTTAGCATCGTTGACAGAGTGAAAAGAGACTGAAGTACGGGAGCAAGGAATGAACAGCTCTATCAGGGAAAAGAGAGACAGCACGTCCTTCCATACCTCAGGGGAAAGGTTTTCCAAAAGGCACAAAAGAGCGCAGTTGTTCCTCGACGTGGCAAACAAAGCAAATTAAAAAGGGAAAAGACCGGCCAGGAGGGAATCGGTGGCGCTACCTCGTCTTTCGACGACCAAAGGGAAGGAGTCGACGCAAGCGCACCTGAAGAAGGGGGGAGAGAAATACATGAGGGTATCACTGATGTGAACAGCGAGGAACATAACTGCAGAAGGAGAGGTTTATAGAGGAGCTAAAGCCAGGCTCCTAAAAATCTGTGCGGGAAAGAACAAACAAGAAGAAAGAGGCGGGCCCGCTACTGGAGAACCGCCCGGCGACGGGAGAGTGGCCCTTTTTTGTCACGCATCATTCGGGGTACAAACGAAACTCTTCAGAAAAAGCCAAGGAAAATCCATGAACCTCACAGCGCGGATCAGTGCTTGCAAAGAAAAAGAGAAGTGACCAACGAAGATCTCTAACCAGTGAAAAGGGAAGGGCGGGCAAGGGTGATCGGAAATGAACCTTGGGTACGGCCTTTGTAGAAGGGGAAAAGTGCAAAGGAGGAAGGGGGACAAGATCGGCAAGCGTCCTGATGTAGCGGAAGCCGCCTGTAGATTTCGGTTCCCAATCTAAGCCAAAAGTTGCCAAGAACACTCTTCCAACTAAGTTTCCCAGAGCCCGCCAGGAGGGGCTCGAAAAAAAAGAGAGGGATAGAACCCATGGATATAAGGACGGCTCCAGTAATAGGAAACTCGTCTTGCTGAGGGGGGGAATAGGACTCATGGCCCTCTCTGATTGCCTTGAGAACAAGCAAGAGGAAGAGATTGGGAGGCTTCTTCATGGTCGCCTTATCAAAGGGACCTAAAAAGAAGGGGGGCTTTTCAGGGAAAAGGGAAACTGTAAACACCCCCTTGGCTTTGGGAAAGGGAGGAAGAGGGGGTGTCGCCGGCGATCTACTACTGGCCCGGCAGTGTAGAGCAAGAGAAGCGAAATTGTATTAGCCCTGGTTGTCCTCGACAAAAGCATAAGACAACCCGCCCTCGAGAGACACCCGGAAGGGAAAGAAAAAAAAAGGAAAAGATCCCGCTGCGGGGCAGGTTTCGGGGCGTACGGGGGGAAGAGACCAAGGGACATTCAGCATACCAGACGGGACAGAAAGGCCTTGCCCAGGTTGATATCGAAAGGCGAAAACGACAAGGATCAATTCCAGAAAAGGAAGTGGGGGGTGAACAAACTTGGGCCAAAAAGCCTAGGGCCCTTAGGATAGGAAGACATGAAGAAGCGGGTAGAAAATCCAAGGACTCACAAAAAGACAACAAGAAAACTCAGAAGAGGAGTGTAGGAAAAGACGAGAAAGAACCGGACGTACAGGAAAAGAAAGAAGAGTATCTAAGATGACCTGGAGAAACACCGTATAAATGAAGAGAGGGGGGCGGGATAGCGCTATATGGCATAAGCGCAGGGAATAAGTAAAAGTTGAAAGAAAGACTGAAAATAGAGAAGGGAAAAAGAAATCGTCCTCTCTCTACATCCTGGAGGAAGCTCCTAAAAGGAACCATTATAAAAGGGAGATAAAAGCAACTCCATCCGCAACAAGGAAGAAACAAATATGGGGGGACTTAATAAAGGAAAGAACGTTCATTTCCACCATGGAATAGTCTTAAGAAGAGGTTAGTTTCCATAACTCAGCGAGTAGAAGGGAGGGGGATATGACATCCACCTCCCTTGAAAATGGAACGAGCTAAGAAAGGTTTAGAACACAAGGCCTTAAAATCTGAGAAGGAGAAAGAACGAAAGTGAGGTCCCTCTCATTAAATGCTCTTTTGGGGACTAACATTGACGGAAAAAAAAAAGTTCAAGATGTCCTGACATAAACTCTCATGAAAACAGCGGGGAGCAGAGTAGAGAAGCGGGCCCACTCGTCATTGATGATCTGCAAAAGAAAAAAACTTTCGGAGTGTCCCGGAAAATAGCCGGCTCGACTGGGGGCCTAGTAGCAGGAGGTCCGAAAAAAGCCCCGCAGCCAGTGGTGAGTCTTCTAAACAGAACTTGGTTCAGAGAGGGCAAGACAATACCTGCGAGGGTTGAGTTGAAGGCTTAACTGGTGAACATATGTATTAATGCATGGAAAATTGGAGAATTAACCGTTGAGAGCCAGGTACTTCGTGGGTTACAAAGTAGACAGGAGTAAGTTGATCTGCGGGGAGAGGGACATCACCGAGGGCCATCCCACGAAAGCCAAGGAACGGAACTCTCCCCGGGTGTGTTGATCGTCACGTGGAAGTAGGTTAAGCACAATCTTCCTCTCTACCTTTTCACGATAAGAAAAAGACGATGGAACCGGAGAAGAATCAAAAGCTGCCGGCAGAAAAGCCAGCTCAGTATAATTGTAAAAATCCCTGGCGGGGGAATAAAAAACCTTGGGAAGACCCTCCAAATCGAGTGCAATGAAGGATACATGCGGAGGAGGAAGAACGATAAAAAAATTCGATATGGGCAGGAAAAGTGGGGCCGGTGAGTAGCAGCCTGAAGGAAAACCGGCTCCACCAACCCAATAACTCTCTTTGAAGAAAAAGCCGCCTCTGACAAGAAACATTCCAAGGATCCATGAACTTCAGCAACTGAACTGACGATAGGACAGGACTGAAAGACCAAAGTACCCTATAATCGTCAAAAAAAAAAAAAGGGGGGAAAGAGGGTATATAAGAAGTGAGGGGGAAAAAGAAAAAGGATGCAGCCACAGTATCGGGGGGACCCGCGGAGAAGGAGGAAGGAGAGGGGGCTGATCGCGGCAAATGGAGGAAGGAAACGATTTTCAATCCGGGATGTTCTGATCATGGGGGGGAGAATCAAGCCGAACATATCCAGTCGAGGGAACTGGGGGCGCCGAACGAGAAGAAGCAGAAGACGCCAAGTAACCACTGCCGCTTGTGCCTGCATGTGAAAATGGTAGAAAAACCGCTGGTTGAAAAGAAAATTTGGTGGGGGGTGTTTTGGGGAGAAACCCGGGGGGAGGGAGAAAACAGGGGGGGGGTTTGCACCCCCCCCCCCAAACCCTTTTTTTCCGCCAACCAACGGGTTTTTTTTGTTTGTGGAATTTTCCCACCCCCCCCCCCAACCCCCCCCCCACCCCCCACCGCCCACACCAATGCCCGCCCCCGCCCCCCAGCCCAACCCCCCCCCCCAAATTGTTTTTGTTGGTTTTACTGAGGAGAACCTTACTCCTGGGTCAGGAGAAGAACGGGGGAAGCCGACGAAAAAAAATGAGGAAGGGAGGCAGTACGGCCCTACTATCACGTGCATATGAAAACAAGGGGACGTGCCTGGAGGGGGATTTAAGTGAGCAGGGGGCCAGATGGAACGGCGCAGACAACGTACCTGGGAAAAGGAAGGGTTCAACAGTAAGTCCCCGATAAACGGGGGTGGAAAAGAAGAAAGAACTGGAACATCATCATCGGGGCACCACCGTGAAAAGGCCAATAACTCGAAACGTTGTCACGGGCAAGAGGGCACAAGTGAGGGGATCCAACATACCCCCGGCAAAAAGGGAAAAGGGTCTCTCAGCAGGACTTAGAAACGCCGAACCAGGTCGCCGAGAAGGGGACCGGAACAACCGACCAGCCAACCTGACTCGGGCTATCACTGCGATCCTGATTGGTGCGAAAGGGAAAATCTAGAGTCGTGTTCATAGGATGCTAAGAAGAAGAACAGAAACCACTTGGACGGAAAACGGGGAAAAAAAAAGCAAAGACATCTGCTCGATTGCCTTCCGTCATTCCGGGGAAAACCGGTGGTGAGAAAAAATGAAGCAGGACGAACTTCATAGCGCAGGAACGTTACAGGAATCATCTAAAACAGAAAATCGCGGGAATCTTAAAGAGGGGGTGAAAGGAACCTCTACGTCCTCAGGGAAGGGAGGAAAAGAGGAAGAAGGAGGGAAGTGTGCACAATGATTACCCCTTGAGGGTGGAGGCCGGTTTCCCTCTTAACGTTACAAGAATGGAGAACGGACGGTAGGGGTCCTCTTCCAACTTTCAGCCTTATCAGACTCAAAAAAAAAAGAAAGCCGCAGGGGCACCAAAGAAACCACTACAGGTATGAAAGAGAGGGGAGGTTATAGAGCACCGCTGCGTCATAGAAAGAATGAAAAAATCTCTAAAAAAGGGTCCACGTTCCCATTTCCTCTTCCTGAGGCTTTATGGGGTCATACGTCCGGAGGAAAGATTCAAGAAGTGGGGGTTGATGTCTGCAATTGGCAAACGTAACCTGAAGTAGGGAAAGGGAGGCAAAAAGGGCAGGGCCAAGTTACTGTGAAAAGTTGAAAAAAAAAAAACCGGTCCCAAAAAAATTAAGCCCGGAAAAAGGAAGGAATCTTTTACTTTGTCGGAAGGGGCCGAATCTATGGCAAAACAAGGGGAAAACCTCTCTAGGAAGGGAGGGGCATTTGAAGGCACAGTCCGTCCTAGAAGAAAGAAAGAAAAGACGGGACAAAAAAAAACAGCTACAAAAAAAAAAAACGGTAGGAAATAGAGAATTGCCCCCGCGGGCGGAAACAGGAAATAAGGGAGGGGGAGGAATCTTTTTAGAAAGCTTCAGACAAAGTCAAAAACTCTCGGGGAGGGGAGAGCACAAAGAACTGGGCAAAGTAGTAGGGACCAACGGGAGAAAAAAAAGCCACAACATAAGAAGTCCCAGACTGTAGGGTTGGTGTTGACCGCGGACACTTGCAAAACGGAAACCTGCCTGCCAAGAAGCCAATGAAGAAAGAAGGAAGAAATGAGATGCTCCGACCTCCAAGAACGAAGAGGGGAAAACCTTTCTTAGACCGATCAAAACACGCAGAAGTGGACGTCACCAAGAAAGAAAAAAGAGAGCCTATTATTGACAAGGGAAAACAGGAAAAAACATGAAAATTGAATACTAGGCGAGAAAAAAAAGAAAAAGGCACTGAGAAAATGTATTTCCCTGAGGGGCCTTCAAGAAAACGGCAGAAAAGACATGCGGGCACAAGAGTAACAAGAAAACTCTGAAAAAATTACACCATAAGAAACAAAAGGGGTCTCATCGCCAGGAAAGAGAAAGGAAAACAAAAAAGGACGGAAAAAAATCTTACTCAGACTGATCCCAAGGCACGCCGGAAAAACTGTCCAACTTAAGGAAGAGAGGAGGGAGGGAACGGTCTCCGGCTGAAATACTCTACGAGAGGTCGAGGGTGGGGTGAATTATCCGGTAAAGGCAGGAGGAGGATCGTCGCCCCGCATTTAGGTGCCAAGGGACGTGCAAAAAAAAAAAAAACCTGAGAGAAAGGGGCCCGGAAAACCGCGATGAGGAGAATTTGGGGGGGAGAAAGCCAACGCCCTTGGTTAAAGATATCACGGCTGATCTCAGAACAAACGATCCTGAGCAGAGGGGGGAGAATAGGAATGGACAATAGAGCGAGGGAAAAGGATCTCCCGCGGGTTGAGAAGGGTGAACCCGGCTTGGAAGGCCCGGCCGATCTGTCAGATTGATACAGAAACTGAAGGCCGAACACTATTCACCCGGAATGGCAGGACCGAAAAAAGGGTCAAAGAGGGAAGAAACCGCCGTGATTTAATGTGTGGGGGAAGCCTTGGAACCTTGTGTTAACAAGATGAGAAGGGACACAGGGACCGGGGATTGTCTACTCCAAAGTTTGGATAGAAGTGTTCCAGGGGAAAAAAGAACGCAGAACAAAGTGAAGAGAGGGAGGAAGCCAGCATAAAAAAGATGCTCATACACAAGAACAAAAACTGGAAAAGTCTCATCGGTGTTAGGGAATGAAGGGGAGGAAGGAGGGAGGCTTCGAGGCAAAGTTTTAGAAGAGGCTCGAAACCAACGTGGAGCCTGGAACAAGGAGAAGAAAACGAGAGGCCTAGCACCCGAAGGAAAAGGAAGTTAACAGAGTAAAAAGCAAAACCTTGGTAACAACGCCCAACTAGGCTTGTACTTCTAAAGGAATAAAGGAAAAAACCTAAAAAAAGAGGGGAACGCGAGAAGGGACATGAGGTTAAAACGTTTGCATTAACCGACTTAACAGGAGCACCCGAATCCTGAAAAAACCGAGAGAGGGTTGCGGACAAAAAGTTGGTGCCGTAATAAAGAAAAATTACCGTCTCGGAAGAAGGAAGCATTCTCTTACTAATCTGCTTTCGCACTCATTGCAAAAATACGAAAAAAACAAACAACGGAGGGAAGGGAAGGAGGAGATAGTACAAGGAGGGACCAACGATTTCGTCGCTAGGCGGAAGAAAGGAAGGAAAAAGAAGGGATTTTGCTAAAAAATCTTCTAAAAAAGGAAATCCGGAAAAGCTTTAATGGCTGGCTGGCTGGTCCGAACTGGGAAGGAGGAGAGACCACCGGAAAAATAAAGCCATTCTCGCACGGGGGTCAGCAGACGGCAGCGGGTAAAGAAGCCCTCGGTCCCACGCCCGAGCTGTCGACAAAGGGTACCCAGTGTTTGTGAGCAAAGGAAAGGGTTAAAAATCCACGGGAAAAGAAATCGGGGGGTCCACGAAAAAAGAAGTCTCGTTCGGCTATTCTCAGGGGGGACCACAAGGTGGACGAATCTCAAGTTAAGGGATTGCCTTTAACGGTCCTCCCTAATAGGAAAAAAAGGAACAAAAGAAAAAAAGGGAGGAGGCACCCCACCACCCAACGATGGGAGGCGGGCTGAAGCTTCTAGGGTTGATAGGTTCCAAAAAAGAAACGCTGGACTATTAGAATGTTAAAAAAACAAGAGACCGGGGGGGGGGAAGAAAGAAAGAAAACGGTCCTGGCCATAATCATCTGGAAAAAAGGCCAAAAGCAACTTTCAAAAAAGCGAACGGCTTGTTTCATGATCGGGAAAACAAAAGGCTTTTAACGGAAATCAACAAAGGCGCGGGGACAAGTTGGGGTGAGACTATAGGAGGCAGAGAGACGAACCTATACCCACGATTTCCAGAGACAAGCGCAAAAGGGGAAACCTGACCTTAGAAAATCATAAAGGGAATCCTTGTGCAACCGCGAGATAAAGAAGGATCCGAGGGTTTAGCGGAGAAGAAAAACGGAAGAAAAGCCTAAAAACGGATTGCCCTGGCGCAAAAGCCGAAGAGAGGGCCTTAAGAGCGAAGGAGACAGGACCCGGCAATGGCAGGAATCGGTTAGGAAAAAGAAGTTCGAAAACGCTGCCGGACCGGACCAATGAAAACAAGAGACAAAAAAGAGACTCCAGTAAAATCTTTTTAGCCTGGAAAAAAGGGGAAAAAAGACTAAGAGGGACAAAAAAAGGTGGACCGGAACGCGTCAACTTGAATAAAAATAATAAAAAAACCGTTTTGGTCGGCAGGGTGGTGCCAGACAAGGGTACAGAGCTGGGCCCTGTTCTGCCTGGGGAAAAAGAGAAAAGGCCAGGTCCAGAGGTGAGGGAAGGAAAAAAGGAAACCAGCTGTCGACTTGACCGGAGAAGAAGGTTAAAGAAACCGCGGACCCGAACGGGGCCCAACGAAGGGGGCGGGAGCACCTCTCTCGGTTCCGCAATCCTTATCAATAGCGTCAGAGAAAAGGGGGGGGGGAGAGAGCTCCGAATGGGGGGGGGAAAATACTTCTGAGGGCGTCTCGATGCGGTGCTAATTCGCGTCAAGGGGGGGGGGGGAGAGGCCAAGTGGCTGCAGAACTTATATGAAGGGGCCTGAATCTCCGGGAAGACAAATTCATCTGTTCCCATTGAAACTCACACAACCCCAACCCGGAATCCAAATTGAGGAGGGGGGGGGGTTTCTGAGGACCGTGGTGTCGCCGCGATCAACGAAAGGGGGAAAACAACGTCCGTGGAGAAAAAAAAGGGGGGGACAAAAGAAAAGGAGCTGGTTCTCTGCACATACCGTTCAAAAAAAGAAAAATAAAGGAACAACTCATCGGGCAAAGACGACAACAACAATATGGAAAAAGTGAAAAGAAAGGGCCCGCTGGCGGAAGGAAGGAGGAAGAGGACGAGCCGATAAGGAAAACTCAGACGCTCTTGGTCTCAAAGGGGCCGGGAGATCGCCACGGAAACAACGGCCCACATCAGAAGTAACCAAAAAAGACCGGCCGTTGGTTTTAACCGGCGTCCAATTGCACAAATGAGGGAAAAGGGGGGCAATGCCAGGAAATGAAGCATATCAGGGGGAAAAAGACAAAGCAGCCACTTGCTCCGATCAACCTCCAGCACAATAGGGACGCAGGCTCACATCCAACGCCTATCATTACTTAAAAGATCAGACGAAAGAAGTCCGATTACCCGACCCCGGACCAACTAGATGACAAAAAGGAGGTCTAAGTGACTAAAGAGGAGGAGGAAGACAACGCCGAAAAACATCCGGGTAGGGGCAGCAGAAGGTCCGCACCGCCTTCTATGATCAGACCAAAAAATCGAAGGTACAGAGAAAGAAGGGCCTACTTGCCTATCAGGGAGATAAAGAGAGGGAAAACGGGAGGAACACCAGACCCCAAAAAGAAAAGAGGAAAAGCTGGGAAAAAAAGGAAACGCAAAACTTCCCTGTTAAAATGGGAAAAGGGGGGGGGGGGAAAAATAGGAAAGGAAAGGGTGTTCATTGAAAAAACACTATGACTATGGGAAAGGTTTGTAGATTGATTCAGGGTACCCCCCGGCACGGCGTGAAACTAGGTCTACGAGGTTCGGCCAAAGGCCGTCCCTGCTGGAGAAGTAGAAAAGGGGGAAAAAGACGGGGGGGCCAAGAAGGCTCTGGTTTCGAAGGTACCGGAAAAAGCAGTGTTAGGGGAAACTTGAGCGCTCCAGAAACACAGGGGGTTTAGTTGGAAAATCGATTGCCCAGTCAGGGTCTTATTAAAGGAGAGAAAGAGGGGACATGAAACGCGGCTGTTCATGGAAACTCGCCCAAGCTTTCGGCAGTGCTCAAAAGGGAGGGTACAGGAAATGCCCGCGGCCGGGGAGGTGGCCAGGAAAACCTTGCCCGAGTTGACAGGAAAACCCGGCCGTAAGTTAAGTGGTATCCCTGTAGGGAGAAAATTTGATAAGGGGAAAAGGAAAAGTATAAAAAGGGAAAGGGGTGTCGGAGCTGGTGGTCACCTTTTGGAAAAAAGGAGCACATCAAAAAAAGATTGGTAGCAGGCGGGAAAGAAAAACCAACACTATTCGCCCTAATACAAGCAAACGGGAAACAGAAACGTGTTGAGGGGGGTAAATATGCCTGGGAAGTTAGTGAGCCGTACTCAACTGCAAGCGAATTTTCTAGGCGCCACGTGGGAGGAAGGCCGGGAAGAAAAAGAAAGATAAAGGGCCCCAACCCCCCCAGCGGACCCCAAAGTAAGTGAGGGGGGAACCTGGGTCGGGCAATCCCTACAATGAATGCCAAAGGCCAGACAGAGGGGGGGGAAAGGAGCGATGAAGGAGAGGGAGGAGGTGAGTTCCGGTGTGGAGGAGAAGCACACCTTCAAAAGTGAGCCAACAGCAGCCATACCCAGAAAAAAAAGTTTTGGGGTGGGTTAAATCGAAGTGACACTCCACAAGGGGGGGCGACAAGGACTCCCCCATTTCAAGTAGACAAAGGGACTGAAGTAAATATCGACGCTACCTTCGGCGAAGGGTGAAACCATAGAA
>Ga0179593_1373313_pt1 | contig 10202 bp, 11 predicted proteins | sample CZODoug2_1_08_16_FD_185931 | JGI IMG/M metagenome (GOLD analysis project Ga0179593, IMG submission 185931) | Vadose zone soil fungal communities from Angelo Coast Range Reserve, California, USA - CZODoug2_1_08_16fungal (PacBio error correction) | ecosystem: Environmental > Terrestrial > Soil >...
AGAAAAGAAAGCTGCCACAAACGCGAGCCGCCCCAAAGACTGGATCGACACGGATTGTCAAGCGCTCTAATAGGGAAGAAAAGAAATTGTAATCAGGATGAAATTACGAAGATCTTTGAAGGCAGGGTAAGGGTAACTGGTTGTAGGGGGGGGGAAGACTTTTGGAAACCAAACACAACCGAGAAATGGCAGTACAAGGAGTTAGCGGCCCCATAGCGGCAGGGGGGGGAAAAGATCGCGAAAAAGATAACTTGGAGGGAACAGAGGGAGCCTGAGGAGAAAAAAAAAAAAGGATACAACTAACAATGGGGTCGTTTTTGCACTTTCCTGGGAAATCGACAGGGTTGAGGGGATGGAAAAGAAGTCAGGTGGAAGCAGAAGCACCAGCCAACGTCCGGTACAGCGTGTTAACCCAGACAAAAATACTGGGGGTAGGAAGAGAGGGGTTAGGGGAAAAAAAGTGGCGCCGTGAAGGGGGGCCGAACCCGTTTCCTTCTTCGAGGTCAACGCACAAAGCCATGGTGGGGCGGGGTGGCAGACGGGAAAACGCGCAACGGTGGTCCGGGAATTGAGGGGCCAGCTAATGACCATTGGGGGGGTCTAATACCGCCGAGTTGGAAAAGAGTAAAAGGGAAGGGGAGTGTGCCCACGACTGCTTCATAGAGACATGGAGGGCCAGAACCCATTTGGCAAACAAAAAACCGCATGGCTTTTTTGCTTGGGAAATGCTGGGTAGGAGGGGCAGATTTAAAAAAGTTAGTCAAGACCCAACGTGCCTTCACATGAGAGAGCCTTCACCAAAGATGTAAAGATCGTATTGGGACAAGGCGAGGCAAAGTCATCGCAGGGAAGAGCTCAGAAAGATGGGGGAAGCAGGTTTGTAAACCACCCTCAAGACAATTCCAGTATTTGAGAATACAGGGTAGCATTGCCTGAGGTACGGTACCCATTAAGGGAAAAAGACAATATGGTGAGGGGTGAGAATCAAAAAACTCGCTATCTAAAGGGCAACTAACCTCCTCAAAGGAGAGGAAGAAAATTGTGGCCACCCGTCAAAACTTGTTATTTGGGGGAACACATTACCGGGAGGAACAGGAGTGCAGGGGGAGGAAGTGAGGGCTTAGAAGCGACTGGAGTTGTTGATCACGAAAACAGGTAATGGAGGCTACCTCGGGGTGGGTAAGATAGAGACTTCAGGCGGCACCAGTGCTTTATGCTCAAACTGTGCAGACCGTCAAAAACGGGAGAGGGAGACACACAATCAGAGAAGCCGAATCGCTTTCGCCATAGGACAACAGGGATGAGCAAAACTGGGGGAGGACAAGGGGGTGTCAAGCCACGAGAAAGGACAGATGTTTATGAGCCGGTTCCCTGAAAGGAAATCTGCGCTAGGAAGCGGGCCTCGTTGGAAATCGGGGGAGATAGCCTGGCAACACGAGAACTAGAAAGAGAAAAAAAAACCGGATGTGGGGGATACAAACGCTAAAGGGACGTCAGGAGACAAGAGCGGGGAGGTAATCTATGGGTAAGAATAACTTCTTCAAGGCCATTGGGATCGAGTAGGAGTGGGGAGAAAGGCAAAAAGAAGTCATGGGGGACCGAACACTGCGAGTACGGACAAGAAGGAGGTGGCTCTTGGGTTGCGCAATGGAAGGGTCTGAGTACGAAGAGGTAACGTCAAAAAGTAACGCTTGGGAAAAAATAACGGCGTGGACGGGGGAAGATAGAAATACCAAGAAACTAGCAAGGAGAGGGGGGGTTGGCAAGCCACCAATTTTAATCGAATTAAAGGGTTTATGGGGGGAGTTGCGCAATAGCCACCAGGAGAAAAAAAAAGAACAAGGCAGGTGGAAAAAAAAAAAGGGGAAAACGGAGCATTCAGAAGGCTTCAGGCGATGGGCGCTCTTGGATACAAAATTATTTGGGGGGGATCGAAAGAGGGGGAAAAATCACTCAACAAAAAACGGAGGGGGAGGAGGGAGGCAAATGAATTGGAGCTCCCACCTCATTGGGCCAGAGGCGACAAGAGAGCCTACAAAGGAAACACGAAAGCGGGAGTCTGATTTAATTGATCTAAAAGGGTGAGAGACAACGGCTTTGTGTAACGACTCGAGGTGTTTCTCGGAAAAGGACTGTTGCTCACCAACTCATAAAAAGGTCAGTGAAGGGGCACGAGGGCATTGCAGGGGCGGAGAACAAAACCAGAGCCAGGTGCTGACAGAGGCGTGGATAACCGTGGCTGAAGGGGGCGTCCACCTCAGACCGGGGAAAAATCATGGGTGCAATCTGCGTTGGGAAGGAGGTCGGAATGACTCGAGAAAGCCACGCCGAGGACCAACAGCTGCTTGTCCGGAGGGGGCGAGCGGGGTTAGGTAACATCAGGGGGGGGGGTCAGTCGCCACTAAGAAAGACGGAAAGAGAAGGAATCGGGGAAGGAGGACACTCGCTAATGGGTGCGCCGAAAGACACGGTATTGTGGGGGCGGGAAAGAGGGGGGCGTTTTTCGAGGTTGCGGATTGAGCTGAAGGGAGGATGGCCCAATAGCAGAAAGGGCAAACCAGCTTCAAATCCATCGAGCAATGGCTTTCAGGGAAACGGATTAACACTTGCGTCTGTCATCTTACAAGACGCAAACAAGAAAGGAAACTGTTGATCGAGGGGAACGAGGATGGGCTTCGAGGGTATTGAAGGAGGCAGGGGAGAAAGTATTGATCCAGTGCCGATAAAAAACACAGCGCACAGTGCCGAAGTAAGGCTTCTCTCAACAAGGGGAGGGGATGGTAGACAAAAAGACCTGAGGTCGGGAGCAAAAAAAAAGCGAGCCGGGGAGAAGCCTTTCCTGACGCACTCTCACCGGGGCAATCAAGTCCCACAAATCGAATTTATCTGAAAGAAAAAGTCAGTTGGAATTGAAAAGGGGGGCGTAAAGAGAGGGACGCGAAAACTCGAGTTAAATACAGCAAGGATGACATCGGTGAGCAGTATTGCTTCCTGGGAATTAGAAGGGGATTAAGAACTTTATGCATCGTGGAGGTGGGTATGCGGGGACCAGAAAAACCAAACTAGGGGGTAGCGTCCGTACAAGATGTGGGAAAGACAGGGGCCTCGCGACATACATTAATTTAAAATCGTGGGGGCGGCGATCATGGGCAAGGAGAAGGCGGGAATGCGAAGGGAAAAAGTCAACAGCGGAATCACGACCGACAATCCGTTTAAAGCATAAAAGCAAGCGCGTTGACAAAATGGGGGGACGGGACCGGGGATTTAAGGATTAGAAAGAAGGAAAGGGAGTGGGAGAACAACCATTAAGTGACAGGGTGCCTCGGATAAAAAGATTTGTAACAGAAAGGGGGGCATTCTGAAAAAAGGGCATCATGACAAGCAGTACTGCGAATTAGGGGGTGCCGTTGAAAAGAAATAATGGAACGGGAAGAGACAAGAAGTGAAGGGGCAAGAACCAGGCAGGGTTTCTCTGACACATTCCACAAAGCCTCATCTTACCCAACAGTATTCAAGGGGAGGGTAACCGCGCATGTGACCGCAAATATGGCGGGGCTTAAAAGGCAGTGGAAGATGGGGACCAGAAACGAATCGATTCCCTCATGCAATGGGTACCACAAAAAAAATGGAGTTTAAATCTCAGGAAAAACTAGGAATGCTCAACATGGAATAAATAGAATGAATCCGGACAAATGGCTCAGCCATTTTTTAGGGGCGCTAGAAAATAGAGGGAAGTCCACTAAGAAAACGTGATTTTTTGGGGCTTTCAAAAAGAAGTACCAGACAAAAAAAATTCCAGAATCAAACGGGCAACTGGAAGATCTCTTCAACGGAGGGTCCCACATAGACCAGAGTCTTAAAGCATTAGCGCGTATCTCACAATAGTCTTCAAGAGGGGTGAAGGAGAAAAGGGGGGGAATTGTGGGCAAAGATGGGCAGCGTGAGGGGCGCTCTCGCTTGTATGGTATAATCAACAACAACAAACAAGTATGTGATTGACAAAATACGAAGATATACATAATTGGGGGGGGGGGGGGGGCGACGGCCAGAAACTAAACCGGAACGCAAAAGTCCGCAAGAGGAGACCGAGATTCCCACAAAATGATTCGAAAAGAAAAGGAGTGGGGTCGAGATCCCGACAGATAGTGTATAATTTGAATCGAGTGAAGGATAGGCCTTGCCGGGGGTAAGAAAGGTAAGGGGTCTGGGGCACGGGAAGCGTGGGAAAGCACCAACAGTCGCCAGCCTCACCGAGTAGGGGTAAATGATATTCTCGAAAGCCCGAAAGCTGTGATACTCTCCCTTGGCCGATACTTGTCGGCGAAGAGGGTAGAAAAAGAAGGAATCCTCGTCGAGAGGGGAGGACAGATTTGGGAGTGGATTGTCCCCACGGGCAGAATAGACGGAGGTGGGTTTTTTACGGGGAGCAATAGTCACAGGAGCGTTCAGAGGGGGCCAAAGAGGGCGCCAGCGAAAATGAATGGTTTCCACAAGGATCGAAGTACCGGGGGGATGCGAGGGAGGGGGCGAGGCGTCATTCGGTGTATAAAAACTTAACGACAAGAGGGCAGCGTAAAAGGGGGTGCCTGACCTTGAAATCATACCCTCAGGAGTAAACCGGTTGTCGGGCTGCGTAAAGGGAGGTGAAATGGAAACTGGGCGCAGAAAGCCTGTTCCTGAATGCAGGGGGGGCAAACACGGGATGGGTAAAAGCCGAGAGTGGAGGCCACCCTGCAAACGTGAATGGTAAAAGAAAGAAAATGGCTGCGAAGGTCTGAGAAATGGGGGAAAGTGCCCCATGGGAAAAAGCAAATAGGCTTTTAGGGAGCTGGGTGGTAGCGTGGGGGAACGAAAGGTTAAGATTGGGGGGGTGTAGGGAAAAGACGCTCTCCGTGCCGTCCATCTCTCTCCCTTTAGAAACAATGGTAATAATGAGAGGTATGGGGTCAGGAAAAATTGTCCGGCAATCCTCGGACAGAAAACGGGACCTGGTAGAGGTTCTTGGGTAAACAACAACACAGAAAAAGTTAGGCTCATACAGGGTTTAAGGACAGGGAGGGAAAAAGGGCACAATCAAAGCCTGGGATCACGAGAAGGACCTGCGTTGGGAGGGGGAAATCAGGACGGAGCTGCGGAAAGATCGCAAACTTCTCCTGAAAAGCACTTGTGACCGCCCTGGTCAACTGCCTGGGATGGTTGGGGGACGCAAACCATCGGTACATGCGCAAAAAAAAAGTGAGGGTGCCACGGTTGAGATTAAGAAAGTGAGAAGGCGAACCGCTTTTGAGAATCAATCCAGGTAATGGGGGGAAAGTTGGGGACTAAATCGCGTGGTTTAAGAGAAGGTCCTGAAGGGATGAACTCCGAGGGGGGACACTAAAGGGACCGATAAAATGACCGTTCTCCGCAGGGAAAGAAAGACCAGAAAAATAACAAGCCAAGCGTCTTCAACGAGAAGGGCCTGCAGGCAAAAAGGGGGTGGCATCGTGGAGATGCACAGGGGGAAGATGGCGGTTTGCCCGGAGAAGGCGCGAGGGAAAGCGATCGGTGGCCAGGGAGGATAAAACGGTCCCGCCGCATCCCGCAAATATCACCAAAAACAGGGCCATCTTGAGGGAAAAGGGGAAGGGAACCTAAATAACGCATGCATCGGGGGGGCGGCGAAAGCTGGTGGGTATGTAAAAGGGAACTGGGGCCTCAAGGGGGATAATTATTGGGCGACTGGAAACTATTATTAAACTGAACACAACCACCCGAAGACGCAATCAACAAGAAGGATGTGTGGGGACAGTTGTGGCGCCTTGACTTGGCGGATCATTCCGCCCCCGGATCATGCCAAATTAAGGATTGGGTCAAAAAAAAAAAGTAGGACGCGGCAGCACTGGTTGGGCCCACGCCTACGGGGGCAGAAAGGTATCTTGGGGGGGGGCGACGCCAACACTGCAAGATCAATGAATCCTTTGGTATGAGGTTAGCATACTATTTTCGCGAAAACACGCGGAGCGTCAAACCAGTTTGGAAAAGAAAAAAGAAAACGGATCATCAGACACGCTTTAGTCGTTAACGATGGAGGCGCTCGGGGGATAAGGAAGAAGGGGGACTAAGTGAAAAGGACTCTCACAACACCAAAAAAGAAAGGAGGAAATGGAAAAAAGTGTGGTCATCGTTAAAAAGGGATAGCAACCAGTGGGACTCTAAGAGCGCCTCCATGGGGACAAAGACAAAAGCGTAGCTGAAATGGAGAGGTTTGGAAAAAAAAGGGGCACCAACGCTTTGGGGGTAGTCGGGTTTTGAACGGAGGACTGTATGCTCCAAAGAAAAATACTGAGTGCGTTTGGGCCATTGAAAAAGTGGCGGCGAACCCATCAGGTGCTAAAGGAGACGGGGGATAGGGGCGGCCGCGTCACGCCCGTTTCAGGAATTGGGGAAGTGAGAATGGGGAAGGGTAAAAGCAAAAGGCGGCGGGCACGCAAAACGAATGGCTTTCAGATGAGATAAATGAGGGGGGAGGTCCGATCTACTTTCGGGGGCAACATGAAAAAAACCTAGAACTCGGAGAAACGGGGGGGGCTGCCGAAAGGAAAAATGAGGCACAAAAAGAACCGCTCGTTTCGAAGAAACCGAGACAAAGTTTTCGGGGAACTCCCTAGGGGGGGTCGTGGGTGGGAAGGTTCGGTTTGATAGGGGCGGCAGGAAAACTACTGAACAACGAGCGGAAATTAAATCGGCAAAAAGAACCTTCAAACTGCTATAGTCAGAGAGGCAATTTGCATGGAAAAGGGACGCACACAAAGGGACTGAGGACGTTGGCAGCGCTTGCGTCGGGGGGGGGAGGGGTCTGGGATTTCTCGAGGAAAGGTAAGGGATGGAAGAGAAACATCATCGGCTGGAAAGAGCCTGATATCTAACAAAGACGATGGGGACACGACAGTAATGTCGTAAAGGAAGTGGATAAGAAGTGTGAGGGTGGCCTACTCTAAACCAGGTGCAACTACCACACCAATTCAAGGAAGGCCTACAGATGACAAAGTCAAGGGGGCGGGAGGGAAACAAGGGCGGTAACGGGGGGAGGGATGATTCGCCAACTCCACAACTGGGAGGGGGCAAGGGGCTTTTTCAAAATGGGGACCTTCCGAAGAGGTAAAGAACAAGTGGTAACATGACATCATAGAATGATTTGTATCCATCAAAACGTCCGGACTCTGGGGGTAGGACCGTAGGAAGATTGAAAACATCGATGACAATAAACTAGGACAATCGTTGTTGAGGCCGTGGCGATAATTACTTCACGGAATCTAGAGGAACGGCAAGGTAACACTCTGAAGGCTTTACCGCGACAACAGACATAGACAAGAAAAGAAATATGGCAGGCTGGACAAATTGGGTCTGACCCGTACATGGAGAAAATACATCTTCATTTGACGTGGGCGGGGGAAACCCTGCAGTGGGGGAAAGCAGGGCTCGGAGTGAGCGGGAACCCAACGGGATATATGCCAAATTGAGGTACAAATGGCGGGGAGTGAGGAAAGGCATTTGTCAACCGGGACTCCCCGAATACTGGAAGCTCTTGTGCCATATCCTAAGGAAGTGAACGGAGAAAAAAAAGTCCGTATGGACAAATTAACGGGTTCTCAAACCCCATTCTAATGAGATAACATCATAAGAACAGACCCAACAGGGTCGAGATCTTTAAACCCTCTCAATTAACTAAGGCTCTTCTGGGGCAGGGCGGAGGCTGAAAAGAGTACGTGGAGGGGAAATCGCGCGATTGGGGCACCGGAATTTTGAAACCAATAACGCAAATGGTTTAGGATCACGAGGAGGGAACTTCAGAGCCATGCCAGGAAAAATTATCCGGAAGCGAAGTAAAGATGTTTCAGGAGCGAATGGATCGGAATGCTGGCAAGACGATGGAGATGGAGACTGGGGTTGGGGCAAAAAAAAGATGGAAAAGACCAAGTTCAAACTATTACAAAAAGCACGTGGATTCCGTTATGGAAAGGAAAGATAAAATCGTTGAGGAAAGACAGGCGCGGATCTCAGGGGGGGGGGGACATCCGGCATCATGCAGTCCCGGGAGACGCGCGGGGGGGGAGGGTGCAAGATCAATTTCTTGCTGATTATCGATGTATGGAGGAAAAAAAACAATCACAAAAAAAGGGGGAGGAAAAACCCCCGAGAAGTAACTGCAAACCTCGGCAACACTCACGCCTCGATACCGGTTACTCATTAGCAAGAAGTTTTTTTTGTAATTGTGTCTTCTCTAACAGGATTGCTGAGATCATCTCTATGCTTTAAGGAAAGATTGTAAAGGGAGGGGGGAAAGACAATCACGATGCCTGCCGTTGGAATGGGTGAATGTCGGGGAAAATAAGCCGTGTTGAATCCCCAAACAGCATCATCACCATGGTGGGGCAGTACAGAAGGAGAGGGCCTCCGACCGCGGCCGTTAGGGTCCCCAAAGGGGGATACTGGAAGAAGGGGGACAGGAGAAAAAAAATCCAGCGTCGAGATATACACGACAGGTGTGTAAGGGGTAACCATGGGGACGGGGCAGAATGCGAGTAAATCTTCAAAGGGAATTCGTGCCTATCAGTAAAAGGCCAGCATCCTTTTACATTCTTTGTCCAAAGATATAAAGAGGGGGGTATTGCGTCGAGGGCGATGGAAGGGAAAAAGGTTGGGAAAACTGAGACATATCGCTACGCGAAGAAACAAGGGCAGGCTGACTGTTCAACCGCAATGCGACCGGTAAAGGAAACGTTTCAACTGTTGTCGACAGACCGGACCTTGAAGTGGGCAGGTTGGGGAATACGGTGGGAAAAAAGGACCCGAGTAGGTTGAGGGCAAAACTGAGGGCACCACTTTAAACGTTTGACGAAACGCCAATGAGACGGGGGAGAATGAGAGGAGAAGGGTCGTGTCAGCGCCAAGCAAAAAAGAATTAGTGAAAACTGGTAACTGCTGGGGGAAGGGGAGGAGCGACCGAAAAGTCAAGTGGCCATTTTCGGGAAGGGTCCCGATCGCCGTTCAATTACATAACGACGAGACGGGGGGGAACCAAAGAAGGGATTCGGTTGTCAAGGGGGGAGGTCCGTCGGAAACCTAAGAGACCAGCAGGGGGTAGCCGTTTCCAAAATTGGTGAATCGGCCAGACGGGTCAAACATATACAGTTTTACTGGCTCCGGTACGTCCCTTCGGAACGCCTTGGGGAAAAAAAAAAAAAAAAAAAAAGGGGGGGAAAAGAAGAAAAAAAGGAGACTAAGAAGACGCGGGGGAGGGAACAAGAGCAGAGATGTGCGCTAAAAAAACGGATATTGAACCGCAAGGTAACAGAACTGGTCAAAAGTTGCCTTGTGGGGGGGTCTCAAGGAAAGACGGGGACTGGGTGCGCGCGTTTGCCCAACGGAGAGGAAAAAGAAGGCGGATCCTGCGACTGATCACAAATCAGGTAAATGGGGTGGATGGTACCATCGGGGGGGAAAGAGAGTTCCTTCAAATCCGGGTTGAAAACGCCGATGATGAGGGTAGGAATTCTGCAACCCTGCGCTTTTCTCCGACCGAGAAGTCCCCAGTAAACAAAACAATCAGTCGTCATCCTATCAAGGGAAGGCAGGGCAAGGGGATCGGGTGAAGGAAAAAGGCCGAATCGAGAAACTGGGCTTGAAATTAGTCCGGAATGGAACGGAAAGAGGTTTGGAAAAGTCGCTAGAGCCTCTCAGAGCAATCAAACGCAATAGAACCAAACCGACCGTCGTGAAATGATTTAAAAAAAAAAAAAAAAAGGAAGCCAGCGGGAGGGCAAGAGCCTGTGGAAGACGAGGGGGGGTAACGAAGTAAAGACCGCAATGGGGAGAGGGAGGGAGCGATGGACCCCAATAGATGGATAAAGAAAAAAAAAGATCAGGAAAAGGCAGGTTTGCGAATTGGCGACTGGATGAAAGGGGGGGCCGCACGGACCAGTCCAACGGGGGGGACACACCAACGAGAGGAAAACGGGTTCTATCAAACGCAAAAATCACGCAGCAACAGGTCTGGTGGGGTGTGAAAAGAGCAAATGTAGTGCAGGGGATTGAGTGACATCCTCTATAAAACCTCGACTGGGGGGAAAAAAAGTTGTAAACAACATAAACTGAGCAGAAGAAAACAGAACTTTCGGAAGAGTCTCACTTGGAAAAATGAGGTTGGGAGCTAAAAGTGG
>Ga0179593_1471766_pt1 | contig 10202 bp, 7 predicted proteins | sample CZODoug2_1_08_16_FD_185931 | JGI IMG/M metagenome (GOLD analysis project Ga0179593, IMG submission 185931) | Vadose zone soil fungal communities from Angelo Coast Range Reserve, California, USA - CZODoug2_1_08_16fungal (PacBio error correction) | ecosystem: Environmental > Terrestrial > Soil >...
CCGATAAGAAGGAAGAATCGCCAGAAGCGCACGGCGGGGATGTAGGAGAAAAAGGGTTGGGCGGTACCGGAAATTCAGGTCACACATAAGGTCGATAATTTCCTATGATTTTCATCTCCATACTCATGAATGAGGTTCGAGGTCTATCGAGAAGTGTCAAGAGCGGACTAAACGGTGAAAGTACGAGAACGTTCACTCAAGGGACATCTCCGTACCCATACTGAAACGAGCCTTCTCTCTGGGAATTGATCCTAGGGATTGGTCAGGTGGTTCGAAAGGAGACGTGGGTAGAGACGAGTGATCTGCAATAAGACCCCCCCCCACACCCCCAACACCCCCCCACACCCCACCCCCCCCCCCCCCCCACCCCCCCCCCACCCGCCCAAACATAGAAAGAAAGGCCCCGAAGACCAAAATCTACAAGAGTTCTCAGACAACTCCTCTACTGGTTGTCCAAATTACCGCGGTCAACAATTCTATTTCAATGATGAAACTGCATCAAAAACATTAGACGAAAGTGGTTACGAGGGAGAATGCAAAAATACGGGAACCGTTGGGGGTGAGGAGGAAAGACTTGGGTAGGGCTTAAGAATGGCGGCGGGGTAGCTTAAAAGCCTGGAAGGAGGAAAAGAACGGGGCGAGCTTAAAAAGGTGTCTCTGTACATTAAAGATCGACTCTTAACAAAAGTCACTTATTTAATGCATGTTCTTGGCTTAGAACCGTCACAAGAGCGCACCTGCCCTACGGGCCGGACAAAGAGGGAATCTCGGGATTACCTATTTCAGCGTAACTCCTTTCCCGGAACTTCAACAAAACGAAGGTCATGTGAGATGTGGATTAAGGCATTCTTCAACGTAACAGATTCTACTACGTACGCGAACAAGGACTTATTTTAGACAGTTTGGCGTCTTCTCGAGTTCATATAGCTTGGGTCAACTCGAAGGACGTAGAGGTACCTTAAAAGAAAGGGTCATGTCTGAGTTTGGGACTTCCGCCTCGGAGCGCGGCGACGTCAATAGTGCTCGCGCAGGGTCGCTTTGAGCGTGGTGAAGTTGACAGGCACTTCACTAAAAGCGGAGGGGGAAGAACTAGCCATAACTACCTCCGTGAATTACCCCGACGGAGGTCTTAACACAACGACCATAAAAAGACACACAAAAAGCAGGTAGACGTAGAGCAGGTCAGAGGTGACGTGACTCCTTCAGGCAAAATTTCCTGAGTCCGGGCCACAGAGGGGAGAGCAGGTAGCCGGGTCTTAGTAGCTAACCTGTGCACTCCCAAGCTAATCCGGAAGCGTCTTGTGGGTAACCAGACCGAAAGAGGTTGCCAAGCAGAGGAGCGCTTGGTGTAGCACAGAGAAGGTAAGTCTTAAACATGGCGCAGAAGGGGAACGACCGTCTCCGTGTTTTACGAAGGGATTATGGCGGAAAGTCGAGCACGGGCAGAATTGCCAGAGAACATCTCCAGGACGTGATTCCGATTTCCAGAGCAATTGCCGCTCATGGCAAATAAAACGAAGGGGGGTTCATGGACTGGGGATAAGAGAGCTCAGGGGGGGTCCGTCACGGGGCGTGGCGGAGGTTTTGGAGCTGTGGGTCAAGGGATGGTCCGCGGAGAGTGCTAAAAAGCCACGGATCGCCGGGTTGAGGCAATAAAAAGACAGGGAGCTGGCGAAAGGGGAAAGGGGATAAACCTCCGCATGAGGCCGAACCCACTGGGGTGGCCGCGAGAATCCTCCCCGATGTCCTGCTTGGTCGGATAACGTAAAACACTTGTCGAACCCAAAAAGGTGAGACAAAAGCGTAACCATGATCGGACAGTTCCACGAAAGTAATGCGTGTCCTGGCAAGGTCGGGCCAAGGCGGGGGTGGAGTGATCCTTGGGCAAACGCCGCTCGCGAAAGGAACGGCGAACCAAGGTTGGGGCGCTGTGCCCCTTCACGATGTCGGGGGAAAAACGGTAAAGTCAGCCACGCGACGAAGACGCCCTAAGGAGTGGCCATAGGGGGCCAAGTCGAAAGGTGTTGCGTAGGAATCTGCGGATACGAGTCAAAATGGGGGGGGAAGGACATTAAGGAATCCCATGGTTTATAAGTGCAGGGCCAGTACCCGGGCGGGGAGAACAGGAGGGAAAGCTCTGCGTTGTGTGCAGAGATTGAGGCGAAACAGGAGCCGGACAGACCGGAGAAGACAGCCACTCCAAGGTCGCAGCTTCCCGGGCGCCCCTCACAACAAGCGGGGTGGTCACCAGAAAAGAGGCAACACGCGGCACCCAATTTCGTCGCCCCTTACTGACGCATACGCAAGCCGAAGCGACCGGATGAACATCACGCGGGGGCCTGCACCAAAAGGGCCGAGGGCGGGTCGGAAAGGAGGTTTGTGAACGAGAAAACAAATGGGGGGGAAAGGGCGGGTAGGGTTCAAGTCCGCACTGGGGAGGTGACGAAAAAACGGGCCAAGAGGATTCTTCCCAGCACGGAAAGGACCTCGGCAGGGGAAAAAGCTTGAAACCTCTTTAGATGAATCGAGAAAAAAACAACAACAACGGAGGAGGAGGAAGGAGCGCCCGTTAAGCGGCAACGCAATTCAGCAGCTGGGGATCCTTGAAGGGGCACGGCACGGGGGGTGCTGAGACACTACCAAGGGCTCCATGGCGGAACAAACGAACCGTAAAACCCTTGCCCGCGTGTGTGTAAACAACGCATACAAGAAGACCGAGATGAAATTTAAAAGGGGGAAACGCCATCTTGATGTCAGACTGTAGGCGTATTCGCGCAGCGAAAACGTAGTAAATGACACGATGGGGGGGTGAAATTCGGTTTAGGGAGCACACTCTAATTTGGCAAGGTGAGCCGGGAGGCGTCACGGAGTTGCTGATTCAAAATCAGTCGAAGAAGGCCTGCGCATCTCGAGAGGGGGCAACCCCAGAAAGACACTCTCCAGAAAAGGGCGTCTTTGGCCCGGGACTGCACTTATACAACATTATCAATACTTAATTAAAAATCGCAGCAGATTCTCGAAACAAAGGAAATAGGGAACCTAAGTAGGAGCAGGTAAGAAATGAGGGGAAAAAATGTTTGAATCGGAAAGAATCTGACGGCCGGACGACGGACAAAACTGAGTCAGTTCCGCGGAGACGGCGACGGCGTGACAAATACACAGAGGGGCAAGGACACGATATCGCTTGTAAAATGACTGGTTAGCAGGGGCGTCGAATTTTTTGACGAAATGGCGTGAAGGGGCCGTATAAGGGGGAAAAGGGCCGAGCGGCTTCAAAAGGCCCGGAGGGGCTGCGTAAAGCGTCTTAAGGCCGAAAGTGGGGGTCGCATCTGAACATGTAAAGTCGGGGTAATTTGGGCCGACAAATCTGCCTAAGGACTAATAAGGACGGGGTAAACAGAAGAATAAGCAGATACCCATAACCTATCCCGAAACGCAAGTTACAACGGCCAATCGTCGCGCTGTCGGCAATGCTGTCTGCGTTTACATGATTCGTAGAAAAGCGAAAGAAAATGAAAGGGCCTATGAGCTTCCTCCGTGAGATGGGCAGCCACATCAGAGAAAGGGATCTACGCGACGACCTTCACCACGCAACGACGAGACTGTTGGAAGAGCTCCGATGGACCAATAACGGCAAGGAGGAGGACCAATACTCGAGCTTCCGTCCACGCAGGGTCTTCTGAATACGACGGAACGGTATATCGACAAGGCGTGGGAGGCCTAAATGGGGGGGAGATACAATACGAACCAGAACGACCGGCGATCAAGCGTATCTTCCGAGAGTCCATGGAAGAAGGAAAGTCTCCGAGGCGGACCTTGTCTACTTCTTCACCTTGGGGTTGCTGCTGCGGGTTGTCCGGGGGGTCGGCCCGATTAACTTCTGGGTATTGAAGGGCGTTCAAGGCACGATTTTCAGCCGGGGAATGAAACAAAGGTCGACAATCATCTCAAGGAAAAGCAAAATTATAAAGGATCGCTGGCAGATTCCTAATTGAGGGATTCCGAAAGGGACGCCGCTGATGGGGGACGGTTACCTACGAGTCGAGGAAAACGCAGGAATCCCCATCGGCGAAACGAAAGAAGACCGGGAAAACAGAAAAAAGGAGCAAGTGGTTCGAGAGTCACGTCGTCGCGGAGTTACGACAGGCTCAGAGTGCGTGGACTCGACGACAAAAGAACGCAGGCAGGGACTGAGTTGCCAGCTGGGGGAATCACGGAAGAAAACGAAGAGGGGATTTTCGTAAAAAGGAGCCGGCGGTTTACTGCGGACGGGTCGAAACTCTACTGGAAGCAGGTGACGTTGTACCTAGAGCTTGGAAAGGAAGAACATGTTTCAAGAAAAAACGCTCAAGGGAACCTCACGGCTAAACTGGTGGGGGGTTCGCAATCCGGCGGGTGTACGAATTAAGCGGCCAAAACGCAAGAGAGTACAGTTCGTAACACAAAAAAAAGTAGGCGCCCATTGGGGTAAAATTGTCAGAAACTCGCGAAACCACGTCTCATTTTTGCTGGTTAGGAACGGACACATCCAGGTGCTTTGTTTCCCGAAGAGAAAAAAATAGGGGGTAGGGGAGTGCAAGGGGGATGACGCTCGTCAAGTGGTGCGTCGGGGGGGGCTCGGTCCGATGTGGACAGGCTTCAAGGAAGCCACGGGCTTGGGGGAATGCCACGAAAAGGTCGCCCAGAGTAGGCCAAGTAAATCTTGGGCAACTAAGGTCGCGAGAAACGGCTGTCAGGTCTGGGTAAATGACGTCCGGAGCCGGTCCCCGGGGGGAGACTAAGTTCAAAAGGATAAGTCAGTTTCCTCTTCTGCTCCGAACGAGAAAAAAAATCATCAACATGGGGAAGATGAGCCCGAAATAACGTCTGCCTGGAAAAAACCATCGGGGGGGACCGACTAAAGCACACCCGTTGGGGACCACAGACTACCTCAACCTGTTGCGGCGGGAAGAAAGTGAGGGGAGGTCATTCTTATACTACTTCGGCAAACATCGGGTCTCAACAAAAACAAAAAAGGGGGAGGAAAAAGAGAAGGTGCGAACTCCGACTTCCACTCCGATTAACTTAACCCCAAATCTTCGTCCCATACGGGCAACGGCTTGAGTAAGTAGGAAATTTCTGACCTCGGGGCGGGGCAACACCAGGGAAGAGCCCGTTTATATCTTAGCAAAAAGGCGATGGTTTCAGGACATCTCATGATGCAGGAGGCAGGAAAGAAACGTTCAAAGACCAGTCGACCGGACACGAAGAACGTTGCACGGCTCCGGCCGTTGCAATACTTACCCCACAAATGCATCTACGAGCCTTTAGTGCTAAACCAAGGTACAAGGAAGCCGGCGGGGAGAAACTCCACGGGGCGCTTCAGAACCTACTTTGGGGAGGGAAAACCGGGAAAGCCCATGCGAAAATGAACCCGACGACACAATACCTTCGTAGACGCGGCCCTGCAAAAGAACTCCGAATTTGAACCGCTGACGGGAAAAGCACACGAAGAGGTTTCACGATGAACTCTACAGAACGGAGCCAGTGGTTTCTGCTCAAGAAGTTTGTCACAAGGGGAGGGGGACAGGGGGGGGGGAAGTAGTAAAAAAATGCGGCGGTCATGCGGGCTGGGGGGCCTCCTGTGAGGAAAATCAGCCGCGGGGAAAAGTTTAACAAGGGGGGGAAAACCCTAGTCACCGCGATGCGATGACTCAAAGTCGGAAGAGAATCGGCTAAACGTCACTTCTGTCAGGAATTTCGAGTCGAAACCGTCACAAAACAGCGCCCGCAGTCTAACGACCAGAAATCTCGGAGAGAAAGGAAAGAGAAGCGTGAAACAGAAACTTCGGCGAAAAAGGTCTTGTCTTAGGGGAGTCCACGAACATGCCGGGGGCAAACCCACTGACGACACGTGAAGCCTGCGACCTGGAAAGTTTCCTTGTAGGGGGGCAAGGGACGGCGCGCTAAAGATGGCCGGGAGAGTTCTAGACAACGTAAGATACATACACAGCAAATAGAGAAATAGTTGGATTCCACGCATGCGGCATCTGGGCTGACACTAACTCTTAATCCTTGGCGCTTCCAGTGAGGAGTGTAGACGTGGCCGGCCTGAACGGCTAACACGTCTTTCCTCCAGAACGCACTCACCGTTAGCGCCGGGCAGAACACAACGCCCGCCCATGCTCCTACGCAGGGGAAAAACTTGAAGGACGAAACGAGGAAGAAAGTAAAAGGGGGCAATTTTTCCGAAAAGCTCCCAAGTTGACTCGCCAGTCCAACAAGGGACGCCTTCGCAAGCAACGGCAACGATCCTCTCTTTTGAGGCCAGACTACTAGACAAGAAGTTAAACCGCCTCGAGCTCATTGGGGGGTTGCCCACCAATTTCCGGTCTGGGGGCATACAGGACGACGAGACGACTTCTCTTTGAAGAGAGTCGCCTTCTAAAAAACGGAAGGAATTGATCCGGGTAGGAAAAATCGGGACATGCTGTAAGAAAATAACCGTCCGTGAAGATGTTGTGGGCCGGGGGAGGAAACGTCAGGGAAAGAAGACCACCGTCGAAGGGGTAAGTAGAAAGAGACTACGGGGGCTGAACACCAATGGGGGATAGGTGTGGGGGGGGGGGGATTCCGTGGTCAAATTGTAGAAGGGCTGCTCGTGGAAAAGATTAAACAACCAAGAGCCCGTCACCGCAGAAAAAAGCTAACTGGGGGAAAAAGTCTCTTGAAAAGGGTAGATTCCCAGAAGTTCCGTCCTCACATCCGAAGGCATCCTGGAGAACACAAAGACGCAGTTCCTGGTGGTCGTGAGAAAAAACTATTGTAAAATAACACCTGTCAGTGAACAGGAGCAAGACCAGGCTAAACCGGCACCTTTCATATGACCACAGATAGGTCGAGGGCCCCATTCGGCGTGGACCTTTATTTTTAGGTCTGTTGGAAAATCAGGACAAAGGGATAACGCTCGCAAAGTTGTCCGAACCGAGCCGGCACGGAGGAAAAGGAGAAAAACGGTACGAAGATGCATAAAGCTAAACCCCCCTCCTTCGTTTGGAAAAAAGGGGGGAGCCGGGCTGCGGGGACAAAGACCTGCTTGATGGAGAAGTACTGTGGGAACGAGTGAGCCCGGTTGAGAAGGTGAAAGGGAGGCCAGTAAATCGTCTTCTCATATCAAGAATGGGGGGAAGAGCTTTATAAACTTAAAAGCAGGGGGCGTCGGCGACCGGGGAGGGAAAGAGGACACGAGGCTGACGCTAAATCCTCACACCAGTGCCCAAAGCTGATTCAAAGCACAAGATACATCACGAACCCAATTTGCGTCGGGCAAATTCCTATATGTGTTGAAAGAGCGAAAAAGGCCCTTCTGACCCAATCAGGGGGGACACAACGGGTAAAGGGGGCATGGGGTCGAAGGAGATGTAAGGGCGGGTGAAAGAAACAAGCGGAAGAGTGTACTGGGATCCTTGGAAGGAACCACTGGAAGGGGGATTTCCAGGTGAAAAGATGCTGTAATAATGCACCAGCCGACAAGACTGGGGTCTCTGATCAAGTCAACAAGAGGGGTCTATCGGAAATCAACACAGGGGGAATTGGGGGAGTAAAGAAGTAGATCCGGAATTGAAGCCGAGTGAATTTGGTCGGCTGGGTCTCAAATATTGCCCGGGGCTTCTAAGAAGGGAACACAATAAAGGGTTACTACACGAAGCCCTTCCAACACATCTGCGCTTGTCTAAAGTCACCCGACTACATCGGGGAAACGCGAGCCAATGCCGACAACACGGTTTTTTTCCCATCATGGGGGGAAGAAAAGGGAGACGATTCGCGCGGGCGAAGGAGGCAGTATGGAAAAAGAAGCAAAGGGGGGGGGGGGGTTGGAATGCGTGGATCTTGGGGGGGGGGGGGGGGGCCAAAAGTAGGGGCACGGGATTTGTAAAAGCAGGGAATCTACCTTAGTTAGATACTCCGGTCAGCATACTCTCCCGTTGTCCCATCAGTACGAGAGGCAAAAAAAAAAAAAAAGCGCTGCTACGCGAAGAAGTTGACTTTAATGCTGGTTACACGTCTCAACAGGGAGGGGAAAAGTACGTCAAGGAACCTTCATCCGCAATGGCTTCCGACCCAAAACGTCTGAAAAAGGGCCTGTCGGGGGGCCGTAAGGGGTAGCCATGCTCAGCTTCTATTTTTTGAGAGACGCAGCATGTACTGCCAAAAGAGCGGACCTTGGGGCGGTGACAGCGGTCAACAAAATGCGACGAGTGCAGACCTCAAACCGAGGGGGCAAGGAAGTATCGCGTGAAGATGGAGGGGGACGCCTTTTCTCTGAGTTTGGGAGAAAAAAAAGGGTACCAACGGAAGTGCTCAAGTCCGGAAAGCCGTCAGGAAGTCGCGGCAGGGCGTGAACACGGAGCAGTCTAAGGCGACCGGTGGCGGGAAAAGACATGGAAAAGGGCGGGGGAATGTTCAAGCGGAAGACGGCCTCCGTGTGTCTGTATCACACGCCAACTACATAAGCGCAAAATCGCGGGGAAATCAAGCTCCAACACCTACTCCCAAGAAACTAGTGAACCGACAGAAAAAGCGCTTAGAAAATCAAGACTGAAAGGAAAAAAGGCGGATTCATAGGGGACCAAACAGCTAAGGGGAAGCGGACACGCTATGACAAGCGGAGGTGGGGATACTGGAAACAGCAACTCGCCCGTGGCTCCTGACTGACTAAGGCGATCAACTGAGACAAAGAGATAATGCTTCAGACCCAGGGGGGGGGGGGAGTAAAAGACCTCATTTGGGGGTCTAAATCTCTCACGATTCGAAGCAGCTGGGCCACTACAGGGTACTGGAAACAGACGGAAAGAGATCAGTCTTTCTTTTCTGAGCTAATGGAAATACCTACGACAACTACTTCTAGACTAGGGGACTGTGACTCCTACAGGCGCAGGTTAATTCTTCTCACTTCGAGAAACGGACCTGCGAGTACAAGGAGAACAAGCGGCGGGTTCGGCAGGGCATGCTTCCCCGGAGGGAAACTTCAGTCTTTATTTATAAAGGAAAAGCTGTTCAGCCAGTGAGGGGTATCTGCTAAGAAATCAAAGAATCAATGAAAGCGCAAGAACGAGGGGGGAAGTCTGCCTGGAATAGGAGCAGGGCGGACTTGCCGGCTGACTGTTGACGTTAAAAGACGTAGGACGAACCTCCTGACTAAGAAAAAGACAGAAACAGTCGACCATGAAAAAAGGTTCTCGCGATTCACGGAGGCAACGTGGGAGGTACTAGGCGGAGACTTCGTGGTAAACGAAAAAAACAAGAAAAAAAAAGGCGTGCGTACGGAGGGAAAGCGCAGGGGGGAAGACGAGAGAGGGAACTATAGTAAGGAGTCGTAGAAGGCGGGACGATTTCCTGTACGTGGTCGGCAACAAAGACTGCGCAGAAAATGACGTTTAGACGAAAAAGCGTTACTCGAGCGATTGATTCAAGAGAAACAATCCGAGAGGGTCGGGAAGGCCGGAGTGGGGGAAAGAATTCAAATGAAGCATTCCCGCACGTAAGGTCTTACGCAAAGTCCGAATACCACACTGGGCCAGGGGTGCTCACCCGTATGGGGGGAGGGGATCCGCGCAGAAAAAAAAAATAATCGTTTTTTTAGAAAGTTCCTCCAAGGAAACTGTCGCGAGGTTCCGTAAGAAGGGAAAACAATCGGGAAAAAACAAAGCGAGAGGAGGGGCATGGGCAGCCGCGACGGGTCCACCACTAGGGACGAGTTTTCTGGTCATGGGGGCGCCGCTTCCGCACGAAGGAATTCGATCTCCCAAGCAGGTCCCAAAAAGGGACGGCCATTACGCGCATGCGAAGAGAAGTGAAGACATTGCGGGGAGGAAAAAAACAAAAGAAGGGGGCCGAGCCGGCAACCCGTTCGCTTGTAAGTTAAACTGTCACGTCACCCCACCCCACGCGCACGCGGTGCCACTGCAGTCCAGAAAAGACCGCGGCCAGAACCTGAGAAAGATTCATAGCACCGCTCTAACGGGCTGCTGTCATGCTGACCGAACGGGTCACGCACACCGTTTGAAAAGGGGCCCACTACTACCGCACGGGGACGTTGAGAGGGGAGTCCTGTCGGAGTACGACAGTCGGGGGGAAAAAAAAAACCCCCACCCCCCCAAAAAACCCCCCCCCCCCCCCCAAAAACCCAAAAAACCCCCCAAAAAACCAACCCCCCCGAACAG